>Ga0182739_1002398_pt1 | contig 17603 bp, 19 predicted proteins | sample eDN5th30CBELigBY_FD_128873 | JGI IMG/M metagenome (GOLD analysis project Ga0182739, IMG submission 128873) | Enriched backyard soil microbial communities from Emeryville, California, USA - eDNA 5th pass 30_C BE-Lig BY (version 2) (version 2) | ecosystem: Environmental > Terrestrial > Soil >... | reverse complement strand
GGTCTCCTCGAACGCCTTGACGAACTCGCTGAGCTCGATGAGCGTGAGCTCCTTGAACGCGTCGAGCAGCTCCTCAGTGCTGAGCTTTGCCATGATGATTCTCCTTGATTGGGGTTTTGCTATGCCGGGACCCGATGTCAGGCCGCGGACTCCTGCTTCTCACGCAGCGCGTCGACCGTGCGAACGGCCTTCGACGGCAGCGCGTTGAAGACGTATGCCGCCTTGGTCAGCGAGGCCTTCATCGCACCGGCGAGCTTCGCCAGCAGGACTTCACGGCTCTCGAGATCGGCGAGCTTGCTCACCTCGGCGGGCGAGAGCGCGGCACCGTCGAAGTAGCCGCCCTTGATCACCAGCAGAGGGTTAGCCTTGGCGAAGGCACGCAGACCCTTGGCGACGGCGACCGGGTCACCGTGCACGAAGGCGATGGCGGACGGGCCCTTGAGCTCGTCATCCAGTCCCTCGACCCCGGCGTTCTTGGCCGCGATCTTGGTCAGCGTGTTCTTCACCACGGCGTACTCCGCGTCCTGACGGATGCTGTTGCGCAGCTCCTTGAGCTGGGCAACCGTCAGACCGCGGTACTCGGTCAGCAGAACGGCGGTCGAGTCCTCGAAATGCTTCGTGAGCTCGGCGACCGATGCTTCCTTCTGCGCCATGGCCACTCCTTGTGTGTACGAGACGTCCCGCGGTGGCGGGACGTCGGCCTCGACCTGTCCCCGCACAGCAAAAGAGCTCCGGCGCAAGCGCACGGAGCTCTGAAGAATTCTGTGACACCTGCGCGGGCCCCTGCAGTGCAGAGCTTCGTCGGCATCCGCTTGCGCGCACACCGAGACCAGCGGTCTTTGGCTTGTCCCCACTCTACCCGCTCCCCCGCCCTGCCCCAAATCCCCTTCGCGGGGAGAGGGTGTCGCGGGAGCGGCACGTCGGGAGTGCGGGTTAGCCTGAAACACATGACTCCGGAGGCCTTCGCACGCGTCGCGCCGGAGCTGGCATCGCGCATCGTGGCCGACTCGCGCGACCGCGTCGCCTGGATCCGGGCCCGCTCGCGCGGCATCACGGCGACCGATGTCGCACAGCTCACGAGCGCCAACGCGATCGCACGGGCCGCCGACGCCAAGCTCACGGGCGGATCCGGCTTCTCCGGCAATGCGTACACCGACCACGGCCGCCGTCGCGAGCCCGAGATCGCCGCGTGGGTCGCGGCGACCCACGGCATCCATCCGTCCTCTGCGCTGTTCCACGCCGTCGTGGAGAAGCGCCATCTCGCGACCCCCGACGGCATCGCCGTCGACGGCGAGGGGCGGGTGACCCTCTGCGAGATCAAGACCACGAAGAAGGCGTGGCGATCGATCCCGCGCTCGTACCTGCGTCAGGTGTGGTGGCAGCAGCACGTGCTGGGCGCCGAGCGCACGCTCGTCGTCTGGGAGGAGCACGCCGACTTCGTCCCCGTGGACGACGAGCCGCGCTGTGCATGGGTCGAGCGCGACGAGCGCGAGATCGCCCGCCTCGTCGGCCTCGCGACCGACCTCATCGACGAGCTCTACCGCCGCACGATGCTGCGGCAGGCCGCGGAGCCTGGTACGCAGAACGCGGATGCCGGTGCGCTGATGGATGCTGCGCGTGCGCGTGCCGGCGAGCCCTACCGCGCGCTGGCCCTCAGCGACTGAGCATCCGCGGGAATAGTTGACGCAGGTCAACGATTGGACGTATAGTTGACCTTTCTCAACCGTTGACCTGAATCAACTACTCGCAAGGAACTGCATGTCCAACTCGTCTTCCGACGCCGTCGAGAAGCCGCGCATGTCGCACCGCCAGGTGCTCGAAGCGCTCTCCGGCCTCATCCTCGGGATGTTCGTGTCGATGCTCGCATCGACCGTCGTCTCCACCTCGCTGCCGGTCATCATCCACGACCTCGACGGCAACCAGACCGCCTTCACGTGGGTCGTCACGGCCACGCTCCTGACGACCGCCATCTCCACCCCGATCTGGGGAAAGCTCGCCGACCTGACCAACCGCAAGGTGCTCTACCAGCTCGCGATCGTCATCTTCGTGCTCGCCACCGCGGCCGCCGGCTTCTCGCAGAACCCCGAGATGCTCATCGCCTTCCGCGCCGTGCAGGGCATCGGCGCGGGCGGACTCGCCGCCCTCAGCCAGGTGCTCATGGCCGACATCATCAGCCCCCGCGAGCGCGGTCGCTACATGGGCCTGTTCGGCGCCGTGATGGCCGTCGCCACGATCGGCGGGCCGCTCCTGGGCGGTGTCATCACCGACGCATGGGGCTGGCGCTGGAACTTCTTCGTCGCGCTCCCCGTCGCGATCGTCGCGCTCATCATGGTCCAGCAGACGCTGCGCATCCCGCCGCGCGCGAAGCAGAAGACCACGATCGACTACTTCGGCATCGTGCTGCTCTCGGTCTCCGTCTCGCTGCTGCTGATCTGGGTCAGCCTCGCCGGCGACTCGTTCGAATGGTGGAGCGTGACGACCGTCCTCATGGTGGGCGGCGCGATCGTCGGAGCCGTCGCGTTCGTGATCGTCGAGCTGCGCTCGAAGGAGCCGCTCGTCCCGCTGTCGCTGTTCCGCAACCTCACCTTCACGCTGTCGGTCATCGCCTCGATCGCCACCGGCATCGCGATGTTCGGCGCGTCGGTGTTCCTCAGCCAGTACATGCAGCTGGCACGCGGCGCCACGCCCACCGAGGCCGGCATCATGACGATCCCGATGATCGGCGGCCTGCTGGTCGCCTCGATCGGCGTCGGCGCGCTCATCACGCGGACCGGCCGGTGGAAGGCCTTCCTCGTCGTCGGCGGCGTCTTCCTCATCGCCGGCTCCGTGATGCTGTCCACCATCCACTACGACACGAACTTCGCGCTCGTCTCGCTGTACATGTTCCTGCTGGGCGCGGGCGTCGGCATGACGATGCAGAACCTCGTCCTGGTGGTGCAGAACACGACCAAGCCGACCGAGATCGGCGTCGCGAGCTCGGGCGTCACCTTCTTCCGCAGCCTCGGCGGCACGATCGGCGTCTCGGTCATGGGCGCCGCCCTGGCCACACGGGTCACCGAACTGGTCACCGAGCGCACAGACGACATCACCGCCGCGCTCGCGAGCCTGGGCGCCGACGCGCAGACCTGGGCCGCCCAGCTGCAGTCGGGCACGCTCCCCCAGGTGTCGACCATGCCCGAGGCGCTGCGCGTCGTCTTCGAGGACATCTACGCGAGCGGGATCTCGCATTCGTTCCTCATCGCCGTGCCGTTCGCGATCATCAGCCTGCTGGCGATCGTGTTCCTGCCGAACAAGCCCCTGACGACCATGACGACGACCGAGCGCCTGCAGGCCGGCGAGGCCGACCTCGCGACGGTGTCGGTGCCCGCGGGCATGAGCGCACTCACCGCGACCGGCTCCATCCCGACCGTCGAAGGTCAGGCGGATGCCGGCGGCTCCGCGCCGAAGCGCTGAGGCCGCGACCATGACGACCGAGTCCCGAGAGGCGCGCACCGACGCGGTGCGCGCCCTCGAGGCCGAGTTCGGCGAGCTGATCAACCGGTTCCGGCGGATCCTCATGGAGAACGCCGACCGGGTGAGCCCCGGCCTGCTGCCCGGCGCCTACAAGGTCTTCACGACGATCGCCCGGCGCCAGTCCGTGACGCAGGCGGCGCTTGCGGAGCATCTGCTCGTCGACAAGGGACAGCTCTCCCGCACCGTCAGGGAGCTCGAGCAGCTCGGCCTCGTCGAGCGCGCCCCCGACCCGTCGGACCGTCGATCGAACCTCCTGTCGCCGACGACCCTCGGGCTCGAGCGGCTGGCGGCGGCCCGCCTCCCGCAGGAGGACCTCCTGCTGGACACGCTGACGGACTGGCCGGTGGACGACATCCGCAACCTCACGAGACTCCTGCACGCGCTCACGACCGGCATCCGCCCCTGACGCGATCGCCTCCTCCACAAGGCGGGTCTTTCCCGGACTCTCCACCGTCGACCGTCGCCACCCCCATGAGTGGGGGCGTCGCGTGACAAAGTCATCTCCTCGACTCACACTGGAGGAGTGACGATGAACGACCCGCAGATCTGGACCCTGATCGGAGTGTTCGCCGCGGCGGTCCTCGGCGGGTTCACGGTCGTCATCACGAGCCTCGCCCGCGTGATCCGCGCCGAAGTCGGCGGTCTGCGTGCCGAGCTCCGCGGCGAGATCCGCGGCCTCCGCGGCGAGCTCGGCGGCATCCACGCGCGGCTGGACTCGCTGGAGAAGCGCTTCGACCATCTCGATCACGATGTGCAGTCGATCACTGCCCACCTCTGGCGCGAACGCGACGTCTGAGCCCCCTCCCGCCTCAGTCCTCCGCGAAGTCGTACTCCTGGAAGTCCGCGACCTCGGGCACCCATCGAACCTCGACGAACGCGACGTGATCGGCATGGGCGTCATAGGCCGCGTAGGCCTCGCGATCGGCGAAGACCATCGAGAACTGGTGCGTGAAGTCGCTCTTCGGGCTCACCTGCCGGGCGACGGCGAACCGCTCGACCCCCGGGATCGCCGACAGGATCCGGCGACCGTCGGCGAGGAAGGCGGCCTCCGCATCCGACCCCGCGGGGTGCCGGAGACGGAAGACGACGGTGTGGCGGATGCTCACTCGCCCGACTCCTGGTTGCTGAATGCCGCGTCGAAGGAGGCCTCGGGCGCCTTCCACAGCAGCGACCGGATGAAGTCCACCGCCTCGGCCGCGCCATGGAGGCGGTTCATTCCGGCGTCCTCCCACTCGATGGAGATGGGGCCCGCGTAGCCGATCGCGTCCAGGGCGCGGAAGGCATCCTCCCACGGCACGTCGCCGTGGCCTGTCGAGACGAAGTCCCAGCCGCGGCGCGGGTCTCCCCATGCCAGGTGCGAGCCCAGCACGCCGGCACGCCCGTTGCGCGGGCGCATCCGCGTGTCCTTGCAGTCCACGTGATAGATCCGGTCCTGGAAGTCCCAGATGAACCCGACCGGGTCGATGTTCTGCCACATCATGTGGCTGGGATCCCAGTTGAACCCGAACGCGGCGCGATGTCCGATCGCCTCCAGCGCACGCGTCGACGTCCAGTAGTCGTAGGCGATCTCGCCCGGGTGCACCTCGTGCGCGAAGCGCACACCCTCGCCGTCGAACACGTCGAGGATCGGGTTCCAGCGCGCCGCGAAGTCGTCGTATCCGGCGTCGATGACCGAGGCCGGCACGGGAGGGAACATCGCGACGTAGGGCCAGATGGACGATCCGGTGAAGCCGACGACGGTGTCGATGTCGAGCTTCCGGGCCACACGTGCCGCGCGCTTCATGTCCTCGGCGGCACGCTGTCGCACGCCTTCGGCATCCCCGTCGCCCCACACGTAGTCGCGCAGGATCGCCTGATGCCGGAAATCGATGGGCGCGTCGCACACGGCCTGCCCGGCCAGGTGGTTCGAGATCGCGAACGCCTTCAGCCCGTGACGGTCCAGGATCTCGCGGCGCGAGGCGACGTACGCGTCATCCTCGTCAGCGCGACGCAAGTCGAGATGATCGCCGGAGGCCGCGATCTCCAGACCGTCGTAGCCCCAACCGGCCGCGAGACGGGCGACCTCCTCGAAGGGCAGGTCGGCCCACTGGCCGGTGAACAGCGTCACGGGATGCTGCGCCATGGTTCTCCTCGGTTCGTGCGTCCTGTCATGCGCTCTGCAGAGCGCGGAGGTGGGCGATCGAGCGCTCGGCGAGCGCGTCCTGGGACTCCGCGAGCGGACGCCAGACGGATGCCGCGACGGCGATCGTCGCGTTCTCGCCGGTGAAGCTCTCCAGTCCCAGGATGCCGTCGTAGCCGGCGTCGTCAAGGGCCGCGAGCATGCCGGGCCAGTCGGTGTGGTCGTCACCGACCGCTCCGCGGTCGCTGCCGCACACCTGAACATGCGCGATGTTCCCCGCGGCGGCGCGCACGGCGTCATCGGGACGCTTCTCCTCGATGTTGAGGTGATAGGTGTCCAGAGCGAGGCCGAGCCCGGGGCCGAAGATCGGACCGAGAGCCTCCAGGCCCTGCTCGACCGTGTTGATGACGCTCGTCTCGTAGCGGTTGAGCGGCTCGACTCCGAGGGTCAGGCCCGCCTCCTCCGCCTCCTGGACGAGAGGCCGCAGGTTCCGGCGCAGCTGGGCGACGACCTCGTTGCGCTCTTCCGCCGACATCCGCCAGGTCGCGCCGGTGGGTGCGTAGAACGGCCCCGCGACCACCGACGCCCCGACGGTGCGCGCGGCACCGAGGCATGCGCGGAGGTACTCCTGGGTCAGGGGGACGTTTCCCGCGCGATCGATCAGTGAGCGACCCGGTCCCATCGCCCCGATCACGACCGGCTGCAGACCGAGCGAGAGGAGCAGATCGCGTGCGCGGCCCGCATCCCAGTCCCCGACGCTCTCGATGGGCAGCTCGATCGCCCCGAAGCCCATCGCGGCGATGCGCGGGGCGAGCTCCGCGAGCGCCTCGTCGGTCAGCGGCGAGGTCCACACCCACGTGTTGACGCCGATCGTGCGGATCATGGTGTCCTTTCTGGGAGGTTCTGCGTTTCGTCTCGTCGCTTCGCTCCTCGCTCAACGTCCGGGAGAGCCCCGCTCCCGCCCAACGACCGGAGGGGAGTATGCCAACCCCCGGTCGTTGAGCGAGCGAAGCGAGACGAAACGCAGAGACGAAACGCAGAGACGTGACCGCGCGGGTTACGGGATCTGCCGCTGCTGCCACACCTCGGGGAACCCGGGCAGGTTCTCGCCGCCGAACTTGGCGTAGTGGCCGTCGGGCATGCCCTCGTTGGCCGTCAGGTAGGCGTCGAGCTCCTCGGCGGTGATGGGGCTCTGCGGGAGCACCCACTCCTTCGGGATCTCTTCACCCGCGAAGATCTTCTGCGCCGCCAGCAGCGGGGTGCGCCACTGGAAGTTGGAGTAGACGGGAGCCAGACCGGTCAGGCCCGTGTCCTTCCACTTGCGCAGGAAGCTCATCTCGTCCTCACCGGTCATGACCGGGTAGTCCAGACCGGCATCCTCGAAGGCCTCGATCGCCGCGACGGCGCCGTCGCCGGCATCCATCCAGATGCCCTTGACCTCGCCCTTGGCGAGCTCGTCGCTGATGATGCTCTTGATCTCGGCCGGGTCGGCACCCGTGAAGTAGTCGACGGCGTCGATGCCGGCCTCGGCGAACAGCTTCTCGGCCGCTGCCCAGCGCTGCTCGAGCACGTCGACGCCCGGCAGGATGCGAAGGCCGACGACCTTGTCACCCGGCGAGAGCCGCTCGATGAGGAACTCGGCCGTGTCGATGCCCCACGCGAATCCGCCGATGGGGTGGATGAAGGTGACGGGGCAGTCGGTGTTGACACCGCGGTCGAACACGATGACCGGCTTGCCCGTTTCGCAGGCGCGCTCCACGGCCGGGGTCATCGCCGCCGTGCTGTTGGGCGAGATGATGAAGACGTCACATCCGCCCTCCTCGATGAAGTAGTCGATGTCGGCGATCTGCGTGTCGTCGGAGTCCTGCGCGTCGCGGGTCTCCATCTCGCTGATCGCGCCCGACTCCTGCAGCACCTTCAGCTGCTGGTTCATCGTGATCCAGCCGGTCTGGCGCCACGGGTTGGAGATCGAGGCGTTGGCGAAGCATGCCTTCTTCGCGCCGTCGCTCGCATACTCCGCGGTGTCGACCATCTCCGCGTTGATGTACTGGAGGTACGGCTGGTCGGCCGGGCCCTCAGGCGCGACGTCACGCTGGGCGTCCTGCGTGTCGAACAGTGCCTGATCGAACCATTCGTTCGCCGGCGCCTCACCCGGCTGGCTCGGACCCGGGTCGCTGTCGGACGGGGCCGGCGGGGTCACCGTGGGGTCGGTGGTACACCCGGCCAGGGCGAACACCCCGATCAGTGCCACGGCAGCCGTGGCGATCGTCATCGATCGTCGCATTGCTAGTCTCCTCTGGTTTCTGCGACGCCCTCGGGTGTGAGGGCAGGTCGTGGTGCGGACGTGTGAGCCCCGGTGCGCTCGGGCGCGTCGGGCCCCTTCCCCTGATCGGGAGAAGCTGTGGCGGGCGTCGTTCGGCGACGAGCCCGGAAGACGACGCCGGAGTATGCGACGGCGGCGATGATGATGACGCCCTGGACGGCATCGCGCAGCGATGACGGGACGCCGGAGATGTTGAGGACGAGGAAGAGCGCTTCGAGCACGAACGCCCCCGCGACCGCCGCGACGATCCACCCGCGACCTCCGCCGAGGACGACGCCGCCGAGGACGACCGCGGTGATCGCGATGAACTCGTAGCCGCGCCCGACCGACGGATGGACGCCGGCGTAGCCGACCAGCAGCACTCCGGAGACGGTGGCGGAGACGGACGAGATGATGAACGCGCGCGTCGTGATCCACCAGGAGCGGGCACCGGCGTAGCGGGTCGCCCGGGCGTTGTCGCCGAGCGCGATCAGAACCTTCCCGTACGGACGCTTGGTCAGCCAGATGCCGAGTGCGAGCCAGCCGGCGAGGATGAGCACGGACCACGGGAGGAAGTCGATGAGCGGGAGGTCGCGGATGCCGCCGCGCCCGATCTGGCGGAAGCTGTCGGCGGGGTTTCCGGTCGCCGCGCCCCCGGTCCACCACATGACACCGCCCAGGAGCGCCAGCATCATGCCGAGCGTGACGATGAACGACGGCACCTGCAACAGGGTCGTGAGCAGGCCGTTGACGAGGCCGACGAGTGCGCCGAAGACGAGCATGAGCAGCAGCACGGGGACGGTGCGGGAGTCGTCCTGACCGACGAGGTTCCCCGCGATGATCACCTGTGCCGTGATGAGCGAGCCCTGCGACAGGTCGAACTCTCCCGCGATGATCACGAAGTACTGGCCGATCGCGATGATCGCCACGGGGGCGACACGCTGGATGTAGCGCATGAACTGCCCGGGCTCGGCGAACGTCGGGTTGAGGATCGTGACGGTCACCAGCAGCACGATGAGCAGCAGGAAGACGGCGCCGCGGGGGCTGACGAGCGTGCGGAGCGCGTTCATCGGGCACCTCCCTCGGACGCGACGGCGGGATCGAGCGCGGCCGAGGCCGCGGCCATCGCGGGAGCGGCGGCGCGGGCGGCGTCGTCCCCTCCCGTGCGTGTACCGCCGGGTCCGAACCTCGAGCGCCGGCGGACGACCGCGCGGCGACTGTAGACGGCGACGGCGGCGACGATGACGATGCCGCGCACGACATCCTTCAGGAAGGGGTTGACCTGCATGACGCTCATGACGTTGTCGAGCACGGCGAAGATTGCGACGCCGCCGATCGTCCCCCAGATCGATCCCCGGCCGCCCAGCAGCAGCGTGCCGCCGAGGACGACCGCCGCGATCGACAGGAGCGCGTAGCCGCCCTGCTGGCCGACCGTGGGGCTGCCGACTCCCAGCCTGCTGGCGAGCAGGAGACCGGCAAGACCGGCGAACAGCGAGCACATGACGTGCGCGGCGATCAGCGGCGGCCGGGTGCGGACTCCGGACAGGCGTGCGACCTCGGGATCGCCTCCGACGGCGAAGAGGTGCGCGCCGGTGCGCGTGCGTGACAGCAGGAACCACACGACGACCGCCAGCGCCAGCATGATGATCGTCGAGACCGGCACAGGGCCGACGCCGGTCGCGCCGATGAGCTGGAACTCCCACGGGACTGCGCCGGCACTGCCCTGGAAGCTCGTGTTGAGGACGCCCTGCAGGATGAGGCCGACGCCGAGCGTCGCGATGAAGCCGTTCACCTTCAGGACGGTCACGATGAGCCCGTTGGCCAGGCCGATGGCGGCGCACACGAGCAGGGTGAGTGTGACCGCCCACGGGATGTTGGCGGGGTTCCCCGCCATCGTCGTGGCCCCGATGAGGCTCGCGAGGCTCATGACGTAGGTGACGGACAGATCCAGCGATGCGCCCAGCACGACGAGGGTCTGACCGATCGCGACGAGCCCGAGCACGCTCATCCCGGTGAGGATGTCGCGAATGTTCCCGGGGCTGAAGAAGCTGCGCCCGACGGTGGCGACGAGGATCGCCCCGACGACGATCGTCAGCAGCAGGATCCCGAGGACGATGACGGTGGAGTCCACCCGCATCCGCTTCATCGCTCCTCCTCCGTTCCCGCGACGCGCGGATCCAGGTCTGTGTCGGCGGCGCTCGCGTGGGTCCCGGTCGCCGCGGCGAGCACCTCGTGCTCCGCCGCGCCCGCCGCGAGCTCGGCCGCCGGCTCGCCGTCGCGCATCACGAGGATGCGATCGCTCATGCCGATCACCTCCGGCAGCTCGCTGGAGACCATCAGCACCGCCTTGCCCTCCGCCGCGAGCTGTCGCATGAGCTGGTAGACGGCGATCTTCGCGCCGACGTCGATGCCGCGCGTCGGCTCGTCGAACAGGACGATGCGCGGATCGGTGACGAGCCACTTGGCGAGGACGACCTTCTGCTGATTGCCGCCGGAGAGGAAGCGCACCTCCTGGTCGACCCCGCGAGAGCTCACTTCGAGCGCGCTCAGGATGCCGGGGATGTCACGCCGGGCGGCGCGGGTCCGGCCGGCGAACACGCTCCGCACGACCAGCAGCGCATTGTCGAGCACGGACTGCCCGAGCGCGAGCCCCTGCGCCTTGCGGTCCTCGGTCACGAGCGCGAGGCCGGCCCGGACGGCGTCACGGGCGTGCGTGAAGCGCACGACCTCGCCGTCGACGCGCACCGTGCCGCGGGTGAACGGCTGGATGCCGAAGACGCCCTCGACCAGCTCGGTCCTCCCCGAGCCCTGCAGCCCTGCAACGCCGACGATCTCACCCGCGTGGAGGGAGAGGTCGACGCCGTCGACGAACTCGTTGCCGCAGCCGGTGAGCTGCAGGAGCACGTCTCCGCGGGCCGTTCCCGCCATCGCCTCCGGGAAGTAGGACTGGATCGGCCGTCCCACCATGCGCCGGACGAGCTCGTCCGGGGTGAGGTCGGCGGTGGCGTCCGTCGACACGAGCGCGCCGTCCTTGAGGATCGTGATCCGGTCGCACAGCTCGAAGATCTCCTTGAGCCGGTGGGAGACGTAGACGACCGCGACCCCGCGCGCCGTCAGTCGTCGCACGATCGCGTACAGGAGCTCGACCTCGTGATCGCTCAGGGCCGCCGTCGGCTCGTCCATGGAGATGACGCGGGCGTCGAACGAGAGCGCCTTGACGATCTCGACGATCTGCTGCTCGGCGACGGTGAGCGATCCGACGCGGGCGGCGGGATCGATGAAGCCGACGCCGAGCTCATCCAGGAGCATGCGCGTGCGGCCGATCATGCCGGCCCGGTCGACGAAGCCGCCGCGGCGGGGCTCGCGACCGAGGAAGACGTTCTGGGCGACGGTGCGCTCGGGCAGCAGGTTGAACTCCTGGAACACCGTGACGAGACCGGCATCCATCGCCTGGCGCGGATGCGTGTAGGCGACCTCCCTGCCCTCGAACTCCACGCTCCCCTCGTCGGCGACGTGGACGCCGGCGAGGATCTTCATGAGCGTCGACTTGCCGGCGCCGTTCTCGCCGACGAGGCCGTGCACCTCGCCGCGGCGCACTTCGAGGTCGATGCCCGAGAGCACCTTCACCCCGAAGAAGGACTTGCCGATGCCGCGGGCGTGCAGGACGGTGACGCCCGGACCGCCGGATGGCACGACCGCGTCGGTCAGCAGCGCATCGCTCATGCCGGCACCTCGATCCACGATCCCGTCGCGGCCGATTCGAGGACCGCCTCCGTGAGGACGGCGGCGCGAACCCCGTCGTCGAAAGTCGGGAGCCCCTCAGGCGCCGCGCCGGCGATGGCCGCATAGGCATCGGAGACGAAGGCATCGAACGCGTCCTGGTAGCCCATCGGGTGTCCCGCGGGCAGGCGCTGCAGGCGAGCCGCATCTGCCCGGGACGTCGCAGGGTCGCGCAGCAGCAGCTGAGATCCGGCACGATCGCCGATCCACAGCTCCTCGGGCCGCTCCTGCGCGAATCCGACGCTGCGCTCCGCGCCGTGGATCTCCAGCGTCAGCGCGTTCTTGCGCCCCGCGGCCATCTGGCTGATCAGGGCCGTGCCCACCGCGCCCGTGCTCAGCTCGAACAGCACGGCGGCCACGTCCTCGTTGCGCACGGCGTGACCCGCGCGCCGCTCGAAGACGCGCCGTGTCCGGGCGCACAGGCGCACGACCCGCTCGCCCGCCACGAACTCGATGAGGTCGAACAGATGCGACCCGATGTCCGCGAACGCCCGGGAGGGGCCGCCGGCATCCGCATCCGCTCGCCAGTCGTCATCGCTGGGCAGCAGCATCCAGTCCTGGAGGTACGCGGCGTCCACCGTGAGGATCGCCCCGATCTCGCCGTCCGCGATGCGGGCGCGAGCCTCGCGCACCATGGGGTGATAGCGGTAGACGAACGGCACGGCGCCGACCAGGCCCCGATCGGCGGCGAGGGCGGCGAGCGCGCGGGCGTCGGCGGCGGAGGTCGCGAGGGGCTTCTCGCAGATCACGTGCCGCCCTGCGTCAAGTGCGGCTCGGCTGAGGTCGGCATGCGTGGCGTTGGGCGTGCAGACGTGGACGACGTCGATGTCCGACGCGTGAAGGAGCTCCCCCGCGTCGGACTCTCCGCGACGGTAGCCGAGCTCGCGCGCCGCGCGGGCGCCGCCGGCGGCCGTCGAGGTCGCGATGCCGACGAGGTCCGCGCCGGCCGCACGGGCTGCTGCCGTGTGCACGCGGGCCATGAAGCCCCCGCCGAGCACACCCGTGCGGATCGTGCCGACGACGATGTCGGTGACCTCCGTTGTCATGCGAGTGATTGTGACACGGATCCACCGACTTTTGCTAGTCCTTCGTCAAAAGTTATGCGGACGATACCGAAAGTCGATTACACGACGTCAGGAGTCGCTGTGCTTTACTGTCGCCATGGTCGACGCCATCCGTGCCGCGAGTGCACCCGTTCCCGGCGCAGGAGAGCTGTTCCAGATCCTCCGCGACGGGCGCGCCCGCACGAAGGCCGAGCTCGCGACCCTCACTGGCCTGGCGCGCTCGACCGTCTCCAGCCGCGTCGACACCCTGCTCGCCGCGGGACTGCTCCGGCCCGCGGGCGAAGCCGCGTCGACGGGCGGGCGGCCACCGGCGCGGGTCGCGTTCAATCCCGCCGCCGGCGTCGTTCTGGCCGTCGACCTCGGAGCCACCCACGCGACCGTCGCCCTCGCCGACCTCTCCGGACGCATGCTCGTCTCGCGTACGCACCCGCTCGACATCAGCTCCGGACCGGAGGCTGTCCTCGATGCCGTCCTCGCCGAGGGCACCGCGCTGCTCGCGGCGGAGGGGATCGACGCCACACGCCTCGTCGGGGTGGGGGTCGGCGTGCCCGGACCCGTCGAGCATTCGACCGGCATGCCCACCAATCCGCCGATCATGCCGGGATGGGACCGCTTCGACGTGCCCGGCTACGTGCGGAGGACGTTCGCCGTGCCCGTGCTCGTCGACAACGACGTGAACATCCTCGCGCTCGGGGAGCAGTCCCTCAGCTGGGCGGGGGTCGACGACCTCATCTTCGTGAAGGTCGCCACGGGCATCGGCGCGGGCATCATCTCCGGTGGTGCACTGCAGCGCGGCGCGCAGGGCTCCGCGGGCGACATGGGCCACGTCCAGGTCCCCTACAGTCACGACTCCCCCCGTCCGCCGGGGGACGAACGGGATCTCGAAGCGGTCGCCAGCGGCACCGCGATCGCCGCCGAGCTGCGCGCCCAGGGCGTCGAGGCCGAGGACAGCGCCGACGTCGTCCGGCTCGTCCGTGCGGGTCATCCCGCCGCCATCGCCGCCACGCGTCAGGCCGGCCGCGAAGTGGGCGAGGTGCTCGCCACGGTCGTGAACCTCCTGAACCCCTCGATCATCGTCCTGGGCGGGAGCGTCGCCCGCGCGGGCGAGCATCTGCTCGCCGGCGTGCGCGAAGTGGTCTACCGCCGCTCGATCCCGCTCGCCACCCAGCACCTGGGGATCGTGCAGTCGCAGGCGGGCGAGACGGCCGGTGCCCGCGGCGCGGCGATCATGGTGACGCAGCACGTCCTCGCCCCCGCCAACGTCGAGGCTCTCGCGGCGCGCCGCGCGGGCTGACAGCGGGGCTCAGCCCGGCAGCACCCGGCGTCCCTCGCCCACGATCTCGTCGGCGACGGCGTCCAGCAGCGCCGAGCGCAGATTCCACTGCTGCCAGTGCAGCGGGACGTCGACGGGCCGACCGTCCAGCCGCACGAGCGCGCCGGATGCCAGCGCCTCCGCCGACTGAAAGCCCGGCAGCAGTCCCCACCCGAGACCGAGCACGACCGCGGCGGCGAAGTCGTGCGATGCCGGGACGAAGTGCCGCGCGCCGCTCTCGGCGCGGACACCGCGACCCTCCAGCCACAGCGCCTGCAGATCGTCGCGGCGATCGAAGTCGACCCGCGGCGCCGCTTCGAGCGCCTCCGTCGTCACACCGCCGGGGAACCAGCGCGCGACGAACCCCGGCGTCGCCACCGCCTCGTAGCGCATCGTGCCGAGCGCCACGACACGGCATCCGGCCACGGGCTCCGCACGCGAGGTCACAGCCCCCATGACGGTGCCGGCTTCGAGCAGCGCGGCGGTGAAGTCCTGGTCGTCGCGGTGCAGGTCGAACACGACCGGATGCCGCGTCGACAGGCGCACGAGGGGCGCGAGGAACCAGGTCGCGAGGGAGTCGGCATTGACGGCGAGCGGCACGCTCACGCGCGCCTCCTCCGCGCCCAGCTCGGTCAGCGCGTCGTGCTCCAGCAGTGCGAGCTGTCGCGCATACCGCACGACGGTGTGCGCCGCCGCCGTCGGCCGGACCGGGCGGGCCCGGACGAGGAGCACCCGCCCCACCTGCTCTTCGAGCGCCTTGATGCGCTGGCTCACGGCGGACGGGGTCAGGTGCAGGCGGCGGGCGGCCGCGTCGAGGCTGCCCTCGTCGAGTACGACCGCGAGCGTCCGGGCGAACTCCGCACTCAGCTGCATAAGCACAGCTTACGCAGATCAAGAATCATGAACTGGTGCTGATGCGCTCGGCGGCCTAACGTCGAGTCCGTGCTCCCCTCACTCCTTGCCGGACTCGGTCTCGGCCTGTCGCTCATCGTGGCGATCGGTGCGCAGAACCTCTTCGTCTTGCGCCAGGGCATCCGCCGCGAGCACGTCCTCGCAGTCGCGACGGTGTGCGCGGTCTCGGACGCCGTCCTCATCGTCGTGGGGGTCTCGGGGCTGGGACTCGTACTGCAGGCGGTGCCGTGGCTCGTCGGCGTCGTGCGGTGGGCCGGGTTCGCGTTCCTCCTCTGCTACGGCCTCCTCGCCCTCCGGCGCGCGCTCCGCCCCTCCGGCGAGACGCTCCGCGTGGATGCCGGCGCGGGAGCACCCGCGGGCGACGATGCGGTGGGGCAGCTGGCGACGCGTTCGCGTCTGGCGCCCGTCGTGATGACGTGCCTCGCCCTCACGTGGCTCAATCCGCACGTGTACCTCGACACGGTGTTCCTGCTGGGATCGGTCGCCAGCACGCACGGCGACCAGCGGTGGTGGTTCGCCGCAGGTGCCGCCGTCGCGAGTGTCGCCTGGTTCTTCGGGCTCGCCTTCGGCGCCCGCTATCTCGGCCGCTGGCTGGCCACGCCGCGCGCCTGGCGCATCCTGGACGGGGTCATCGCGGTCGTCATGATCGCGATCGCCGTCAGCCTCGTCTGGCCCTGAGCCCCAATGGCCGCCCCTACCCCGCGCATTTCTCAGGAACGACAGTCCTCGCAGGGTTGCCGATCCGCATGATCCCGGCGACGGGGCCCGCCGGCGATCCCACGGCTCCTGAGAAATGCACCGGTTGGCACCGATGATCGAGGGGGCTGTCGCGTCAGGAGCCGTCGATCTGGGCCTTGCGGGCGCGGGCGAGCGCGCGGATCGTGTCGTCGGGCAGCGGCGCGTCGGGCGAGAACCGGATCGTTCCCTTGGCGGAGTCCACTCCCTCGAGCAGCGCCGAGATCTCGGCGATCGCGACGGGACTGAACGGGTAGACGCCGATGTGCTTCTTCGCGCGCATGAGCGACAGCAGCGACTTGCCGCGGTAGGTGAGCGCCGGCATCCCGTACCCGAGGCCCTGCTCCGCATCGGGGACGACCTCGCGCGCCACATCGTACGCGTGCCCGATGACGGCGGCGTCGCGGGGATCGAGATCCGCGAGGTAGTCGTCGATGGTTCCCATGGCGGCATCCTGTCATCACTCCCATGCGGATGCCAGGATGGACCGCATGAGACGCGTGCACGCGATCGTCACCGGCGCCGTGCAGGGCGTCGGCTACCGCTACACGATGCGGATGATCGCCCGCGAGGCGGGAGTCACAGGCTGGGTGCGCAACCTCCGCGACGGATCCGTCGAGGCGGAGGTGCAGGGAGCGCCCGGCGCCGTCGACGAGGTCCTGGCGTGGATGGCCGAGGGTCCTCCCGGATCGCGGGTCGACTCCGCCCGCTTGAGCGAATCCGCCCTCTCCCCCGCCGAGCAGTCCTTCGAGGTGCGGTCCGACGGCTGAGGCTCCGCGCGCGGGGGACGACGAAGGGGCCCCACCCGGAGGTGAGGCCCCTTGCGTACAGCTCAGGACAGCGCGTTGACGTCCAGCGGGATGCCGGGACCGAACGTGGTCGACAGCGCACCCTTCTGGATGTAGCGGCCCTTCGAGCTCGACGGCTTCAGGCGCACGATCTCCTCGAGCGCGGCCTTGAAGTTCTCGTCCAGCTGCTCGGCCGTGAATGAGGCCTTGCCGACGACGAAGTGCACGTTGGCGTGCTTGTCGACGCGGAACTCGATCTTGCCGCCCTTGATCTCCTCGACGGCCTTGGCCGGGTTGGGGGTCACGGTGCCGGTCTTGGGGTTCGGCATGAGGCCGCGGGGACCCAGCACCTTACCGAGACGACCGACCTGGCCCATGAGCTCGGGCGTCGAGACGGCCGAGTCGAACGCGGTCCAGCCGCCGGCGACCTTCTCGATGAGCTCGGCGCCGCCGACCTCGTCCGCACCCGCGGCGATCGCGGCCTCGGCCGCGGGGCCGGTGGCGAACACGATGACGCGGGCGGTCTTGCCGGTGCCGTGCGGCAGGATGACGGTGCCGCGGACCATCTGGTCGGCCTTGCGCGGGTCGACCGCGAGCTTGAGGGCGACCTCGACGGTGGAGTCGAACTTCTTCGAGCCGGTCTCCTTCGCGAGGGCGACGGCCTCGGTGGACGTGTAGAACTTGTCGCGGTCGATCTTCGCCGCGGCTGCCTCGTAAACCTTGGACTTAGCCATGTGTATCTCCCCCTCAGTCCTCGACCGTGATGCCCATGGAGCGGGCGGTGCCGGCGATGATCTTCGAGGCGGCCTCGAGGTCGTTCGCGTTCAGGTCGGGCTGCTTGGTCTCGGCGATCTGGCGCACCTGGTCCTTGGTGAGCTTGCCCACCTTGGTGGTGTGCGGCGTCGGCGAGCCCTTCTGGAGACCCGCGGCCTTCTTGATGAGCTCCGCTGCCGGCGGGGTCTTCAGGATGAAGGTGAAGCTGCGGTCCTCGTAGACGGTGATCTCGACGGGGATGACGTTGCCGCGCTGCGACTCGGTCGCGGCGTTGTACGCCTTGCAGAACTCCATGATGTTGACG
>Ga0182739_1002397_pt1 | contig 17604 bp, 15 predicted proteins | sample eDN5th30CBELigBY_FD_128873 | JGI IMG/M metagenome (GOLD analysis project Ga0182739, IMG submission 128873) | Enriched backyard soil microbial communities from Emeryville, California, USA - eDNA 5th pass 30_C BE-Lig BY (version 2) (version 2) | ecosystem: Environmental > Terrestrial > Soil >... | reverse complement strand
CCAAAAACTTCCGAAACACCGCCCTGTTTATTCAGGGCAAACCCCGTTGTTGTTTCCGCGTTATTAACCAGGAATTCACATGGCAAAAAAATCGGCCTCGGTGGCCCCGCAAGAACGGATCAACATCAAGTACGTGCCAGCGACTGGCGATCAGCAAACTGAAATGGAATTGCCGCTGAAGCTGCTCGTCACCGGCGATTTCAAGGGACATGGGGAAGAGGCCGCGCTCGAAGAGCGTCCGCTGGTCCGCGTCGACAAGGACAACTTCGACGAGGTGATGGCGGGTGCGGGGCTGCAGGTCGCCATGCAGGTGCCTTCGCGCCTGGGCGAAGGGCAGGATGAGGACACGCTGAGCGTCGCCCTGCAATTCAAGGGAATCAAGGACTTTTCGCCGGATTCCATTGCCCGCCAGGTGCCGGAACTGAACAAGCTGCTCGAACTGCGGGAAGCGCTGGTGGCGCTCAAGGGACCACTGGGCAACGTACCTGCATTCCGCAAGCAATTGCAGGCCCTGCTCGCCGACGACAAGGCGCGCAGCGCATTGGCCAAGGAACTGGACCTGGTCCTGGATTCGGCGGCTTCCTGAGCCTCCGCCCCTTTTCACTCCCCGCCCCCTCGGTATAAAAGGACAAGCGCATGAAGGCCCAAGCCAGCGTTGCACCGGAAATGAAACAAAGCCAAGGACTGCTCGAGCAGATCATGGCGCAAACCCGAATCGAACCCACCCATGAGGGTTACGCGGTCGCCGAACGCGGCGTCGCGGCATTCATCGGCGAAATTCTCAAGAGCGAAGAACGCGAGCAACAGGTCAACAAGCAGCTCGTCGACCAGATGATCGCCGAGATCGACCGCAAGATCGGCCACCAGATGGATGCGATTCTTCACCAGAAGCCGCTGCAGGAGCTCGAATCCGCGTGGCGCGGCCTGAAGCTTCTGGTCGACCGCACCGATTTCCGCGAGAACATCAAGATCGAAATCCTGCACGTCACGAAAGACGAATTGCTGGATGACTTCGAAAGCTGCGGCGACATCACGCGCAGCGGCCTTTACAAACACGTATACACGGCCGAATACGGGCAGTTCGGCGGCGAGCCGATAGCCGCCATCATGGGCAACTACACGTTCGGTCCGTCCGCGCCCGACATCAAGCTGCTCAGCTACGCGGCCTCGGTCGGCGCAATGTCCCACGCCCCGTTCCTGGCGGCGGCAGGCGCCGAATTCCTGAACCTCAAGAGTTTCCAGGACCTGCCGAACCTGAAAGAGGTCAAGGACATCTTCGAAGGCCCGCGCTTTGCCAAGTGGCGCGGCCTGCGCGAATCCGAAGACGCGCGCTACCTGGGTCTGACCATGCCGCGCTTCCTGCTGCGCCAGCCCTACGATCCCCTCGAAAACCCGACCCGCAGCTTCGTGTACCGCGAAACGATCGACGGCGACCACGAGAATTATCTGTGGGGCAACACGTCGTACCTGCTTGCCAGCCGCATCACCGACAGCTTCGCCAAATACCGCTGGTGCCCGAACATCATCGGACCGCAGTCGGGCGGCGCCGTCGACGACCTGCCGGTGCACCTCTACGAATCGCTGGGCCAGTTGCAGGCCAAGATTCCCACCGAAGTGCTGGTGTCGGACCGCAAGGAATTCGAATTGTCCGAAGAGGGGTTCATTCCCCTGACCATGCGCAAGGACAGCGACAACGCCGCGTTCTTCTCGGCCAATTCGGTGCAAAAGCCCAAACTCTTCCAGAAGACGCCCGAAGGCCAGGCCGCGCAGACCAATTACAAGCTGGGCACGCAGTTGCCCTACATGTTCATCATCAACCGCCTGGCCCACTACATCAAGGTGCTGCAGCGCGAGCAGATCGGCAGCTGGAAAGAGCGCCAGGACCTGGAGCGCGAGCTCAACGGATGGCTCAAGCAGTACATCGCCGACCAGGAAAGCCCGTCCTCCGACGTGCGCAGCCGCCGCCCGCTGCGCGCCGCCAAAGTGCAGGTGCAGGATGTCGCGGGCAATCCCGGCTGGTACCAGGTGGCGCTGGCCGTGCGGCCGCATTTCAAATACATGGGCGCCAACTTCGAGTTGTCGCTGGTGGGTCGCCTGGACAAGGAGTAAGGCGGCATGCCCAGGTCATCCGGACAGGGCAGCCTGTTCGAGCGGCTGGAGCCGGACGCGCCGCCGCGGCGCGTCCGGTCCCGCCAGGACGCCGCGGCGGCGCGCATTCGCGCCATCAAGCGGCATCTCGAACTCATCCTCAACAGCCGGCGAGGCTGCTCAGCTGGACTTCAACGACGCCGCGACCGGAAGCGCCGACCTGTTGCTGCGCATCAGCCAGGACATCCGCCAGTCCGTGGCCGAGTTCGAACCCCGCGTCCGGGTGCTGGCGGTGCATGCGCGCCCGGACGGCGCGCGGCCGCTGGACCTGACCTTCCGCCTGGACTGCCTGGTGCCGCTGGCCAACGCCGAGGAACAGGTGGAGATCGACCTCATCATCCACCGCCCGGACCGCTACGCGCGGATCGTATAGCCAACGCCCAAGGAGGCGCATAGAACATGCCGTTGCGGGGAAAATTCCGCGAAGAAATGGATTACCTGCGCCGGCTCGGCCGCGAGTTCGCGCGCGACAATCCACAGCTCTCCCAGTTCCTGGGCGACGAGGCGGCCGATCCCGACGTGGAGCGGCTGCTGGAAGGCTTCGCGTTCCTCACCGCCAAGTTGCGCCTGAAGATCGAGGACGACCTTCCCGAACTGACGCATTCGCTGCTGCAGCTCTTGTGGCCGAATTACCTGCGTCCGTTGCCCAGCGTGACCATCATGCGCTTCGATCCGATCGACCGCGCCATCACGACGCGGCAGGTTATCCCCAAGGGCACGCAGGTCCTGTCCCGGCCCGTGGAGGGCATGCGCTGCGAATTCCGCACCTGCTCGGACGTCACGATCTATCCGCTGCGGATCCAGGACGTCAGCGATGCGCACACGCGCGAAAAGTCCATCGTGCGCGTCGACCTGGCGCCCATGGCGGGCAATGCGCTGGACAGCTTCGACTGCGATCAGCTGGATTTTCACCTGAGCGGAGACGACACGACCGCTCTCACCCTGTACCTGTGGCTGTCGCGCTACCTGGGCGAGATACGGGTCGAGGTCGACGGACAGACGCGCCGGCTGTCGCCGCGCCAGGTCAGCTTTCCCGGCTTCTGCGCCGATGAAGCATTGCTGCCGTATCCCAAGAATGTCTTCGACGGGTATCGGATTCTGCAGGAATACTTCATCTTTCCGCGCCGCTTCCAATTCTTCAGCCTGACGGGGCTGCGTTCGCTGTGGCCGGCGCAGAGCACCAGCGCCGTCCGGATCGAATTCCATTTCAATCGCCCCATGCCGGCCGACATACGGCTTCGCAACGGCGACCTGATGCTGTATTGCACGCCGGCCGTGAACCTGTTCGCGCACGACGCCGAGCCCATCAACCTGAACGGACGCCTTGCCGAACAGCGGATCGTGCCAGGCGGACAGCGGCCCGACGCCTACGAGATCTTCAGCATCGACGACGTGAGCGGCTGGCATCGCAAGACCGATGGACAACGCGGAAAATTCCTGCGCACCTTTCATCCCTTCGAATCCCTGCAGCACGAGATCGAGCACGCGCAGGGCCGCTCGGCGCTCTACTACCGCACGCGGATCGAGAAGGCGCTGGCCTCGGACGGGGTGCTGCATCGCGTGTCATTCATCCGCAGCGACGAGACCGACTACATCGACGAGGACGAGACAGTCTCCCTGGCGCTGACGTGCACCAACAAGGATCTTCCGCTGGCCCTGGGCGTAGGCGACATCTGCCTGCAAACCCAGACCACGCCCACGTTTGCGAGCTACAGCAACGTCACGCGCCCGACGCCTTCCTATCGCCCTGTGCTGGACGGGGAACTGCAATGGACGCTCATTTCCAACCTGTCGCTCAACTACCTGTCGCTGCTGTCCACGGAGCCGCTCAAGGCAGTCCTGCGCGGCTACGACTTCGCCGCGCTGCACGACATCCAGCGCGCGCGCGCCACCCGCAAGCGGCTGGACGGAATCGAGGACGCCGTCACCACGCCCACCGACCTGCTGATGAAGGGCCTGCCGATCCGCGGGCTGAAAACCCGCATCAGGCTGGACCCGCAGGCCTTCCTGTGTGAAGGCGACCTGTATCTCTTTGGCACCGTACTCAGCCACTTTCTTGCCCTGTACGCGAGCATCAATTCCTTTCATCTGCTGGAAGCGACCAACACCGGCAACAACGAGCACTACGAATGGCCCCTGCAGACCGGCAAACAACCGTTGATCTAGCCGACCATCTGCTGGCCGACGCGAAGAACTACGACTTCTTCCGCCTGCTCGAGCAACTGCACGGCTTGCACGACGACAATCTGGAGGCGCCCGAGAGCGCGGAACCGGAGCGTCAGCGCGTCCGCCTGAGCAGCTATGCCGGACTGGGCTTCCCGGCGTCGGACGTCTCGCTGGCCGAACGTATGCCCGCATCGGCCAGCAGCGACTACCGCGTGCAGGCGACGTTCTTCGGTTTGCACGGGCCGGACTCGCCCTTGCCCGGCCACTACCTGGACCGCCTGGCCTACGAGTACGGCCAGGGCGTCGGCATACGGCCGGCATTCCTGGACTTCTTTCACCACCGGCTGCTGACGCTGCTGCATCACGCGTGGCGCAAATACCGGTACTACGTGCGATTCCGGCGCGAGGCGCAGGATCGGTTCTCGCGCTATGTCTTTGCCATGGTGGGTCTGGGCGACGTCGAGTTGCGCGGCGTGACGCCCATCGCCTGGAGCCGGTTGCTGAGCTATGCGGGCGCGATTGCGGGCCGCAGCCGCTCCGCGCAGGTCGTCGCGGGCATCATCGCGCACTGCTTTGATTTGAAGACGGTGCATATCCGCGAATTCGAACCCCGGTACATGCACATCACGCCGGGACAGCGGCTCGCGCTGGGCGAACGCAACGGGGTGCTGGGCGACACCTTTGTCATCGGCGGCCGTGTACGCACGCGCTACAGCAAGTTCACCATCGTCATTCCCGACCTCGACCAGCGGCGCTTTCGCGAATTCCTGCCCAGCGGCGAGAACTTCGAGCGTCTGCGCAAGCTGATCGACTTCCTGTTGCGCGACCCCGCCGCCTATGACCTGGACCTGGGCCTGCGTCAGGAAGAAGTGCCGCCGTTCAACCTGGGGCGCGCCAGCGGCGCCCATCTGGGTTGGACGAGCTTTGTCGCGCACACGGTCGTGCGCCGGTCCTCCCACGTCAGAATAAAGGCGCGCCTATGACACCCGCCCCCTCCGAGTGCGGCATCGCGCTCGTCGTCGCCAATCCCCAGGCGCTGCAGCATGGCAGCACGCCCCGGCACCGGTTCGGCATCGCCGGCGGCACCATCGGCAGCCACGGCGCGAGCTGGACGCTGGTCGACAAGGCCGGCCGCGTGCAGCCGGTCCACTGCGAAATCCGCCACAGCGACGGCGCCTTCTGCGTGATCGACCGTTCGGGCCTTACCCATGTCAACGGCGCGCGCGATCCGTTGGGCGCACAGGTCGGCGCACGCCTGAGCGACGGCGACATCCTGCACATCGGCCCCTATCAGGTTGCCGTGCATCTGCACGATGCGCAGCACGCGCTGCCGGACGCGTCCCGCCACCTTGCGCAGTACGAGGTGAGCGAAATCCTCAACGACCAGAGCGGCGGCATGGACGATTTGCCACGGGACCGCTACGTATTCGAGCGGGAAGGCGGCGCGCCTGCGCAGGACGCCGTCTTCCGGGCCCTGGCTGCGCCGCACGATCCCCACGCCGACCTGGACCCATTGCGCGCCCTGGATGCCGCGGAACAGGCCGCGTCGGCTGCGCCGATGTCGCCCGACGCCGCCGACGCGCTCAAGCCGTACGCGGCCCACGTGCCCACCCAACCGGACCTGGCCTCCACCCGCTATGCCGCGGTCGCCGGCTCGCCCAAGACCCCTACTGGAGATTTCCGCATGCCGCAGTCACGCGAACATTATCTTTCCGACCCGGCCTGGACGGCCGCATCGCCCGAGGCCGCCGGCGATACGCCGCAGGCGGCCGCGGCGCTGCTGCAGGGCATGGGCATTGCGCTCGACGATCTGGATACCCCGGCCAGCCGGACCCTGCTGCTCGAAGCCGGGCAGGCGCTGGGCGCGGCCATACGCGGCATTGCCGCGCTGTACGGCGCCGGGGGAGGCCCGGCGCCGCGCATGGCGATGAACGCGCTGACCCTGCAGCCCATCGAAGACAATCCGCTGCGCCTAGGCCAGAGCTATCCGGACACCCTGCGCGCCATGTTCTCCAGCAAGCGCAGCGTCGTGCATCTGTCGCCCATGGCCGCGGTCGAAGAAAGCATGACGCAACTGAAGCTGCACCAGGCAGCGGTGGTCAAGGGCATAGAGTCCGGGCTGGAAGCCCTGCTGCACGCCTTCTCGCCCGAGCACCTGCTGCAGCGTTTCCGCCGCTATCGTCCCGATCAACCGGCGCAGGGCGACGACGCCGATTGGGCATGGCGCATGTATGCCCATTACTACGATGAGCTCAGCTCGGCGCGCCAACGCGGGTTCGAAAAGCTCTTCTGGGAAATCTTTGCGCAGGCCTATGACCGCGCACTGCGCGCGGAGGCCCAATGAGGCGCCTGGTTCCCCTCGGGCTGGCGTGCAGCCTGCTGGCCGGTTGCGGCTCGGTGGGCGAGGTCCTGACCAAGACCGGGCAGATCCTGATGGACCCATCGATCCCGGTGGGCGCGCCCGACGATCAGCCCAGCCAGATCGGCCTGAGCCTGTTCGCCGCCGAAGACGTCAACCCCAACCCCGAAAGCGCCCCCGCGCCGCAGCCGATCGACTCGCCCGCGGCCGCCGCGCTCGCGCGCGACAGCGGCGAGGGCCCTTTCGAGGTCAATCTCAAATCAGGCAGCCGGCGCGAGCTGATCGCCGGCCTGCGCGGCCTGCTGGACGAGCTGGAAGACACCGCGCCCGCGTCGCAGCCGCTCAGCCGCGTCGATCGGGGATCGTCTCGCATCTCGCAGCCCCAGGCCGCCGCGGCCCCCGCGCCGCTGCCCGAGGCGCTCGCCGCGTCACCTCACTACCTGCCCAACCGCCGGTTCGGCGCCGGGCCGGCGCTGGCGAACCAGGGCGTGACGCGCGCGCCGTTGCCGCTGGCGCTCGAGAGCGGGGACGAGGCCGATGCGGACGCGCAGGGCCTGGAGCGCGGTCTGGGCCAGTACAGCCAGGGCACGAGCCATGCATTCACGGAGCCGGCCGCGCCGGCCCGCAGCATGGCCACGCCCATCGCCTTCAAGGTGCTGCAGCTCAAGGATGATTCGCTCCTGCTGAACGCGGACCCGCTGCTGCTGGCGCGGGACCTGAAGAAGGCGCTGGGCACCACGTTCGTGACCGAGGACGACTATGTCCTGCAGCCAGGACAGTTCAAGTACATCGATTTCGCGCGCATCCAGGAAGACACGCGCTACGTCGCCATCGTGGCCGACTTCCATGAACAGAATGGCGCCGTGTGGAAGCAGGCCTTCCGGATCGAGCCCAAGGGGCGCAAATACGCCCTGCTGCTGACCCTGCGCGGTACCCGCGTCGCCATCACCGACGAAAGCCGCCGCCCCTCGCCTTCGAGTCCCCAACCATGACATCACGCAATCCCGTTATCTGGAGCGAGGGGCTTTTCGTCAAGCCCCAGCATTTCCAGCAGCACGCCCGCGTCGCCGAGCATCACGTCAACCAGCGCGTGAACGGCGTCAGCGAGCACCTCTATGGCTTCAGCGAGCTGGAGCTCAACCAGGAGTACCTGAGCTTCGGCAAGATCGCGATCGTGCGCGCGCGCGGCGTCATGCCGGACGGCAGCGTGTTCGACATCCCCAACGATCAGCCGCCGCCCGTGCCCCTGCCCATCACCGACGCGTCGGCCGTCAACCAGACGGTGTACCTGACCCTGCCGCTACGCTCCGACGGCGTGCTGGAGGTGCAATGGCCCGACACCTACGCCAATGCCCGCTACGTGACGCGCAGCGAAGAGGTCCGCGACACGCACAGCCAGGAAGGCGACTACGTGCCCATGAACCTGGCCGCGTTGAACCTGCAATTGGCGATGGAGCGCGACGACCGCAGCGCGTTTACCGGCATTGCCTTGTGCCGCCTGCTGGACCGGCGGCCTGACGGCAGCCTGCTGCTGGACGAGACTTTCTATCCCACCGGCATTTCGCTGAACGCGATTCCGCCGCTCAAGCGCTATCTCGGGGAAATTGCCGGGCTGATGCGAGAACGCGCGAAGAACATCGCCGAGCGCATCGGCTCGCCCGGCCAGGCCGGCGTGGCCGATGTGACCGACTTCAATCTGCTGCTGGTGCTCAACCGCCTGCACCCCTTGTTCCTGCACCTGTCCCGGCTGAGGCGCGTCCACCCGGAACAGCTTTACATCGCGTTCAGCCAGGCCTGCGGCGAACTGGTCACGTTTACCGACGAAGGCCGGCTGCCCCAGGAGTATCCGGCCTACCAGCACGACGACCCGCGCGCTTCGTTCCGCGTGCTCGAAGAGACGCTGCGCCGCGCGCTGAGCACCGTGCTGCAGCCCCGCGCCGTATCGCTGCCCATCGAGCGCCAGCAGTACGGCGTGCTGACCGCGGCGGTGCACGACCGGCGCCTGTATGCCGAGGCCGATTTCATCCTGGCCGTGCGTGCGCGCATGCCGCTGGACAAGCTGCGGCAGCAGTTCGTACAGCAGGCGAAGGTGACATCGATGGAAAGGCTGGGCGAACTGGTCAGCCTGCAGCTTCCCGGCATCCCCCTCTTGCCCCTGCCCGTCGCGCCCCGGCATCTGCCCTTTCATGCCGGATTCACGTACTTCCAGTTCGACCGCAGCCACCCGAGCTGGCAGATGATGCGCGAGACCGCCGGCTTTGGTTTCCACATTGCGGGGGACTATCCCGAGATGGAATTGCAGTTCTGGGCAATCAGGAGCCAATGACATGAAACCCATCGAGAATGCCCATTCCGGTCCTGGCGGATTTTTGCGCACCAGTCCCGTCGCGGTGATCGACCAGAAAGGAATAATCGCGTTCGACACCATCGAGAATATCGACCGCGACGCCGATCTGGGATTCCAACTTCGCGGACACGGCTACAACCCCCTGGTGGACGGGGCGCTGCCGTTGTTCGGACTGGTCATCCGCCTGCGCAAGCTTGACGCCTACGAAGGCATCGAACAGTTATACGGCGCCGTGCGCGACCAGATTTCCGCGCTGGACGAAGAAATCCGCCAGCACGGCTACGACAGCGCCACGCAGCTCGCCTATCGCTATGCGCTGTGCACCTTCATCGACGAGGCGGTCATGGGCACGCCGTGGGGTGCGCATTCGCGCTGGGCCGAGCGGTCGCTGCTCAGCGTGAATCACAACGAAACGTGGGGCGGGGAAAAGTTCTTCACGGTGCTTTCGCGCATGATGATGGACCCGGCCAAATACCGCGACGTGCTGGAATTCAAATACCTGTGCCTGTGCCTGGGATTCAAAGGCAAATACGGCATGCAACATAATCAGGTCGAAGCGCTCCAGTCGATTATTACCAAACTGCACCGGGAGCTGCGGGCGATGCGGGGAGAAACGCCGGAGGCCCTGACCGACGCACAGGAAAACATCGTGTCCAGCCGTTATCGGGTGGGCCGGCTGTGGCCGTGGTGGACGCCATGGGTGGGCGCGCTGGCGGTGTTGGTGGTCGTCTATGCGGTTTTCGCGACCAGCCTGCACGGCACGAGCGAGCTGGTGCTGAAATCGCTGGACGAAATACTCAAAAAGTGACGTCCGCGGCGGCAAGGCGCCGAAAAAAACACTATTCTTCTGCCTTGCCCTCAATTCAAGCCCGGCCCGGCCGCCCGCGCGCCTTGCCCAAGCCGGTGACAGATCACATCTTGACCTCCCCCCCGTCCTCCCCGCCGTTCATCGTCCTGGACGCCTGCGTCCTCATGTCTGGAATCCTGCGCCGGCTGTTGCTGCGGCTGGCCGACGCCGGGGTGTTCCAGCCGGTCTGGACCGAACGCATCGGCGAGGAATGGCGCCGCAATGCCTGCCGCATCTGGGACATTCCGCCAGAGGTGATGGCCGAATTCTGGGCCGACATGAATGCGCGGTTTCCGGGGGCCATGGAAACCGACACGCAGGTCTATGAGGCGTCGCTGCGTTACAGCGACCCCAAGGACTTCCATGTGATCGCGGCGGGGCTTGCGCGGCGCGCGCGTTGCGGGCTGCCTCAGACGCCGACGGTGCAGGTCCTGACCTGGAACCTGAAGGATTTCAACCGGTCGGAGCTGCGCCGCCAGGGTTTGGACGTCTACAACCCGGACCGGATGCTGGTGCAGTGGTGGCACGCGGGGTCCGCGAACATGCAGGACGCCATCGCCATGATCCCGGCCGATTATGTGGCGCTGGGCCGCGAGCCCGAGCCGCTGACCGCCACCCTGCACCGCGAGCGCCTGTACGGCCTGAAGAACCTGGTGGCCCGGCAGTAAAAAAAGGGGCCTGGCCAGCTTGCGCCAAACCAGACCCGGAGCCAACCAATAGCCGGAAAGTCAGTCAGTCGGTCAGTCGACCTCGACGAAGGCTTCCTCGCGTTTCTTGCGCAGCGCGGGCAACGCGACCAGCACCAGCAGAATGACGGCCAAGCCAAGCAGCGTGGCCGACAGCGGCCGCGTGACGAAGGTGGAGAACTCGCCGCGCGACAGCAGCAGCGCCCGGCGGAAGTTCTCTTCCATCATCGGACCCAGCACCAGGCCAAGCAGCAGCGGCGCGCCTTCGCAGCCCAGCTTGCTCCAGACGTAGCCCACGATGCCGAAGATGGCGAACATGAAGATGTCGAACGCGTTGTAGTTCAGTGAATACACGCCGATCGTGCAGAACACCAGGATCGCGGGGAACAGCATGCGATAAGGCACGCGCAGCAGTTTCACCCAGATGCCGATCAGGGGCAGGTTCAGCACCACCAGCATCAGGTTGCCGATCCACATCGAGGCGATCAGGCCCCAGAAGAGCTCGGGGTGGCTGGACATGACCTGCGGCCCCGGCTGGATGTTGTGGATGGTCATCGCGCCCACCATCAGCGCCATCACCGCATTGCCCGGGATGCCCAGGGTCAGCAGCGGGATGAACGAGGTCTGCGCGCCCGCGTTGTTGGCGGACTCGGGACCCGCCAGCCCGGCGGGATGGCCCTTGCCGAAACGCTCCGGTTCCTTCGAGAGCTTCTTTTCCATCGTGTAGGACGCGAAGGCCGACAGCACCGACCCGCCGCCGGGCAGGATGCCCAGGGCCGAGCCCAGCGCGGTGCCGCGCACGATGGCCGGCGCGGCCTCGCGGAATTCCTGGCGGCTGGGATACAGCGACCCGACCTTGTCGGTGATCTCGACCCGGTTCTCCTTGAGTTCCAGGTTGCTCATGATTTCCGACAGGCCGAACACGCCCATGGCCACGATGGCAAAGTCGATGCCGTCCTGCAGTTCCGGGATGCTGAAGTCATAGCGCGCGACGCCCGAGTTGACGTCGGTGCCCACCATGCCCAGCAAGAGGCCCAGCAGGATCATGCAGATGGCCTTGGGCAGCGAGCCCGAGGCCAGCACCACGGCGCCGATCAGGCCCAGGGCCATCAGCGAGAAGTACTCGGCCGGGCCGAACGCGAAAGCGACTTCGGCCAGCGGCGGCGCGAAGGCGGCGATCAGCACGGTGGCCACGCTGCCCGCAAAGAACGAACCGATGGCGGCCAGCGATAACGCGGCGCCGGCGCGGCCGTTGCGGGCCATCTGGTGCCCGTCCAGCACGGTCACCACCGCCGAGGTCTCGCCCGGCAGGTTCACCAGGATGGCCGTGGTCGATCCGCCGTATTGGGTGCCGTAATAGATGCCGGCCAGCATGATGAGGCCCGCGGTGGGCGGCAGCACATAGGTGATGGGCAGCAGCATGGCGATGGTGGGCACCGGGCCCAGGCCCGGCAGCACGCCGACCAGCGTGCCCAGCAAGCAGCCGATGAAGGCGTAAGTCAGGTTTTCCGGCGTGAAAGCCACCGAAAACCCCAGCATCAGGTTCTGAAGCAGTTCCATGTCCGGTCCTTAATTGGTGAACACGCTGGGCCACAGCGGAAAGATCAGTCCCAACCCGCGAATGAACGCAAGGTAGGAAAACGCCACGAGGAACAGGCCGTTGGCGACGGCGACCTTCCAGTTGAATTCGTGGCTGGCGACGCTGCTGATGACGACCAGCATGAAGACCGAGAGATACAGCCCCAGATAGCGCAGCGCAAAGCCATAGAGAAAGACCGAGCCGACCACCAGGAAGAGGATGCGGAAGTCGTAGCGGCTGACCGTGGTGGTCTCGGCGCGCGGCGACAAGGCGCTCATCAGCACCGTCGCGCCCATCAGCGCCAGCACGATGCCCAGCCAGAACGGAAAGTAGCCCGGCCCCATGCGGGCGGCGCTGCCCATGGAGTACTGGGTAGCCTGCACGGCAAAGGCTCCCCCCAAAACAATGAACATCACACCGGACCAGAAATCCTGTCGGTTTTTTATCAAGCTGCTGTCTCCCTTAACTGCCGCGCGGGGCGGATCGATGTCTGCCAAGGCGCGTATTTCTCATCCAACGCAACCGCCCGGAAGCGGCGGCAACGTCATGAACGCCGGATGGTAAATCGTGGAACGACACAGTTCCTATCCGTACCAACCATGATTTTGTTGGGGATATTCCCGAGACCATGGACCGGACGCACGGGGGACGAATGGTGCTTGCGCAAGGGTGGTTTCACACCACAACCGGCCGGGAGAGCGCGCGGATACTACGGGTTTCATAAATTCAGGAAAGTTCCCGGTTTCGCCAAAATTATTTTTGATGAAACATTAAGATGCATTTTCCCTTTCCACAGCCTCCTGCCCGAGCGGTCTTGCCAAGCGCATGCATCGCGCGCGGACAGGCTGCAATGTGGGATGTCAACGCGCAAAAAAATTCAGCCGGCAGGCGCTCGATTGCGCATGCCGGCTGGCGGACAGGTTGACAGGTGGGTTAAAGCAATTTGAAAGCTTCATGCCGGCGCTGGCGCCGGCGGACCGATCAATGATCGTGATTGCTGGCGGCAAAGCCCGCCGCATTCAGGATGTCGATCACTTCCTGGATGTGCTCGGGACCGCGCGTCTGAAGCACGAAGTCGACCTCGACATTGCGCACCGGCAAGGAGGTGAACGCGCGCTGGTGATGGACCTCGGTGATGTTGGCCTGGGCATCGGCGATGAGCTTGGTGGCATGGGCCAACGCCCCCGGCAGATCGCGCAGGTCGACGCGAATGCGGGCCAGGCGGCCGGCGCGCACCATGCCCCGCTCGATGAGTTCGCCCAGCATCAGCGGATCGATATTGCCGCCGGTCAGGACCAGCCCGATGCGCTTGCCCTTGTAGCGGTCGCTGCCTTCTTCCTGGGCGCGCAACAGCGCCGCCAGGCCGGCGGCCCCCGCCCCTTCGACGACGGTCTTTTCGATTTCCAGCAACACCACGATGGCGTGCTCGATGTCCGCCTCGCTGACCAGTTCGATGCGGTCGACCAGCCGCTGCACGATGGGCAGCGTCAGGTCGCCGGGCGACTTGACGGCGATGCCCTCGGCGATGGTGTACTGCCCGGGCGGCATGGTCGTCCCCTTGACCGCCGCGTACATGGCGGGAAAGCGCTCGGTCTGGACGCCGACGATCTCGATGCCGGGCTTGACCGCCTTGGCGGCCGTGGCGATGCCCGAAATCAGGCCGCCCCCGCCGATGGCAATGACGAGCGTGTCGAGCGCCGGCTGGTCTTCCAGCATTTCCAGCGCAACCGTTCCCTGCCCCGCGATCACGGCTTCGTCGTCGTAGGGATGGATCATGATGAGGCCGCGTTCACGCGCCAGCTCGTAGCCGCGCGCCTTGGCGTCGTCAAAGGTGTCGCCCGCCAGGACGACTTCGGCGCCGAACCGCCGCGTGTTGGCGACCTTGACGGTCGGCGTGAAGCGCGGCATCACGATCACGGCGGGCACGCCCATGCGCTGCGCATGATAGGCCACGCCCTGCGCGTGGTTGCCGGCCGACACGGCGATCACGCCCTTGGCGCGCTCCTCGTCCGAGAGCGTGAGCATGCGGTTCAGCGCGCCCCGTTCCTTGAAAGAGGCGGTGAACTGCAGATTCTCGAACTTCAGCCAGATTTCGGCGCCGAAGATGTCGGACAGCGTGCGCGACAGGGTAAATGGGGTCTTCAGCACCTGGCCGCGCAGGTTTTCGCGGGCGGTCTGGATGGAGGCGATATCGATCACGATGGAAATCCTGTTAACGCACAGGCAGGAAGTTGAATAGCAAGAGGCCCTGGGCGTAGTTGATGCCGATACGCCGGGAGTTTTCGCCCAGCAGGTTGGCGATCAGGTCCAGCCGGCCGATGATGGCGCCGAACTCGCGCTCGAAGCTGAGATTGGTGGCGTCCGGAGAAATTTCATTGGCGAGCAGCAGCAATTCGCCCTGGTTGTTGCGGCGCGTGGCCAGGAGCCAGGCCGCCGCCTCGACGTTCCGTGCGGCATTGTAGACCCGCTGGCCGTCCAGGGCGTCGGTGGCGTAGAGGCGCGTCTTGCCGTTGTGCGCGGCGATGATGGTGTCCGCCAGGCCGTAGATGAAGGCGCCGACCCGGTCACCCGAATAGTTGGGATCCAGCGCCACCGCCAGGATCTGGATGTCGCGCAGCCCGGCGAGGTCGCTGGGCGGGACGCGGACTTCGATGGAATGCTTGACGCGGTTGACCGCGGCGGCCAGGTCCGGCACGCCGGTCTTGCGCCATTCGCGCGGATTGCGCCGGTACAGCTTGTCCAGCAGCGCATACAGGCTGGCGAGGTTGTCGCGCACTTCCAGCGTGACGGTGCGGTTGAAGTCCGTCTGCGCGAACTGGTCGGCGGACATGTCTTCGCCCTTGGGGCCGCGCTGGCCCGCCGTGGGCGTCATGCACCCGGTCAGCAGCGCTGCCAGCAGCGCCGCCGTGGCTGCGGTTATCGGCCACGCCGTCATGCCTTGCTCATCCGAATGCCCCCTTTTCGATGATGCGTCGAGCGCGCGCCAGCGGCAAACGGGCGGCGCCTCTCTCGCGCAAGACTTTACCGTAAGCCAGGCGGACAGGGGAACCACGGCGCCGGGGACGCGTCCGCCTGGACGAGGGCGAAAAAAAACGGCGCCCGATCATCGCGGCGCCGTTCTTCAATCAGGATGCTGCAGGCTTATTCGGCTTGCGGTTCCGATTGGGGGGCAGCTTCGGGAGCGGCAGCGGGCTGCTGCTGCTCGATGCCGCCGATCGCCTTGATGGACAGGCGCAGGCGGCCCTTGTCGTCGGCCTCGATGACCTTGACGCGGACTTGCTGGCCGACCTTCAGCACATCGTTGATGTTGGCGATGCGGTAGTTGGCGATTTCGGAGATGTGCAGCAGGCCGTCGCGGCCCGGCAGCACTTGCACGATGGCGCCGAAGTCCAGCAGGCGCAGGACCGAGCCTTCGTAGATCTGGCCCACTTCGACGTCGGCGGTCAGTTCGACGATGCGGCGTTGGGCTTCCTTGGCCTGCGTTTCGTCGACGCTGGCGATCACGATCGTGCCGTCGTCGGAGATGTCGATCTGCGTGCCGGTCTCTTCGGTCAGCGCGCGGATGGTGGCGCCGCCCTTGCCGATCACGTCACGGATCTTCTCGGGGTTGATCTTGATGGTCAGCATGCGCGGCGCGAAAGCCGACAGCTCGCCGCGCGAACCGTCCAGGGCTTCCTTCATCTTGCCGAGGATGTGCAGACGGCCTTCGCGGGCCTGGTCCAGCGCAACCTGCATGATTTCCTTGGTGATGCCCTGGATCTTGATGTCCATCTGCAGTGCGGTGACGCCGTTTTCGGTGCCCGCAACCTTGAAGTCCATGTCGCCCAGGTGATCTTCGTCGCCCAGGATGTCCGTCAGCACGGCGAACTTGCCGCCGTCCAGGATCAGACCCATGGCCACGCCGGCCACGTGATCCTTGACCGGCACGCCGGCGTCCATCATGGCGAGCGAACCGCCGCAGACCGAGGCCATCGACGAGGAGCCGTTGGATTCGGTGATTTCCGACACGAGGCGGATCGTGTACTGGAAGTCTTCGGGCGCCGGCAGCAGCGGCACCAGCGAGCGCTTGGCGAGGCGGCCGTGGCCGATTTCGCGGCGCTTGGGCACACCGATGCGGCCCGTTTCGCCAGTGGCGAACGGAGGCATGTTGTAGTGCATCATGAAGCGGTCACGGTATTCGCCCATGAGCGCGTCGATGATCTGCTCGTCCTGCTTGGTGCCCAGCGTGGCCACGACCAGCGCCTGGGTTTCACCGCGGGTGAACAGGGCGCTGCCGTGCGCGCGGGGCAGCACGCCCAGGCGCACGCTGATCGGGCGCACCGTGCGGGTGTCGCGACCGTCGATGCGCGGCTCGCCGTTCAGGATCTGGCCGCGGACGATGGACGATTCCAGCGAGAACAGGATGTTGTCGACCGTGACGGCGTCGGGGGCGGATTCGCCCTTTTCCGCGGCAGCGGCGGCCAGCTTGGCCGACACGTCCGAGTAGACTTCGCGCAGCTTGGTGGTGCGAGCCTGCTTTTCGCGGATCTGGTAGGCGGCGTTCAGGCCGTCCTGGGCAGCGGCGGTGACCGCGGCGATCAGGGCCTCGTCCTTGGCGGGAGCTTGCCATTCCCAATCGGGCTTGCCAGCGTCCTTCACCAATTCGTGAATGGCGTTGATGACGGTCTGCATTTGCTGGTGGCCGTAGACCACGCCGCCCAGCATGACTTCTTCGGACAGCTGGTCAGCTTCCGATTCCACCATCAGCACGGCGTTTTCGGTACCGGCGACAACCAGGTTCAGCTTGGACGACTTCAGGTCCGAGGCGGTCGGGTTGATGGTGTACTGACCATTGATGTAACCCACGCGCGCGGCGCCGATCGGGCCGTTGAACGGGATGCCCGAGATGGCCAGCGCGGCGGAGGCGCCGATCATGGCGGGGATGTCGGGATCGATTTCAGGATTGACCGACAGCGTGTGCAGGACCACCTGGACTTCGTTGTAGAAGTCTTCGGGGAACAGCGGACGCAGGGGACGGTCGATCAGGCGCGAGGTCAGCGTTTCCTTTTCGGACGGCTTGCCTTCGCGCTTGAAGAACCCGCCCGGGATGCGGCCGGCGGCGTAGGTCTTTTCGATGTAGTCGACGGTCAGCGGGAAGAACGTCTGGCCCGGCTTGGCCTTCTTGGAAGCCACGACAGTGGCCAGGACGACGGTGTCCTCGATCGACACCACCACGGCGCCGGAGGCCTGGCGAGCGATCTCGCCAGTTTCCAGGACGACCGTGTGCTGGCCGTACTGGAACGATTTAGTCACTTTATTGAACATGACGATTATTCCTTACAAATGAAAAACCGTGGCCGCTGCGACATGCGTCGCACCGACCACGGTTGCGTCATGGGGAGCCAGCCCCGTCGATCACTTGCGCAGACCGAGTTTTTCGATCAGTGCGCGGTACGAATCGGGATTGCGGCCCTTGAGATAGTCGAGCAGCTT
>Ga0182739_1002395_pt1 | contig 17621 bp, 20 predicted proteins | sample eDN5th30CBELigBY_FD_128873 | JGI IMG/M metagenome (GOLD analysis project Ga0182739, IMG submission 128873) | Enriched backyard soil microbial communities from Emeryville, California, USA - eDNA 5th pass 30_C BE-Lig BY (version 2) (version 2) | ecosystem: Environmental > Terrestrial > Soil >... | reverse complement strand
TCCACCGATCGCTGCGGTCGCCCGTCGGCATTGCCCCAGGCCACAGCAGTCGCGTCGACGTTGGCTTCGGGCATCGTTGGTGGAGCCCAGCCTGCGTGGCGCTTGAACGCAAAGCGTTGACGATCCAGGCTAACCGGCGGCGTCGGGCTGACCTTCGTCCCACTCCTGGTCGGCGTCGTCCCAGGCGTCGTTGCGTTGCTCGACGGTGGCCTTCCAGTTCTCGGCTTCGCCGCGCGTGGGGTAGGGGCCGAGCGTGTGGTCGCCCGGGCCGCGTTCGTCGGCCGGCACCGCGATCTTGCGGTCGAGATCCCAGTACCACTCGTTGCTGGCGCTCATGCCGCCACACTATGGCCCCATGCCCACACCTCGTCTGCGTGTACGCCCCGAGCGGTTTGTCGCCGGTGGGGCGGCGCTCGGGCACGGCCCCGACGGGCGGGTGGTGTTCGTGCGCGGCGGCGTGCCGGGCGACGACGTGTCGGTGGCGGTCACTGACGACCGCGGCGGGTTCTCCCAAGCAGTGGCGGTCGAGGTCCACGCGGCCGGGCCTGACCGGGTGGTGCCGCCGTGCCCGCAACGCCACGCCGGCTGCGGTGGCTGTGACTGGCAGCACGTGGCCGTCGACGCTCAGTTGGGCCACAAGGCCGGCATCGTCGCCGATGCGCTGCGGCGCACCGCGCGCCTCCCCGATGGCGACGTACGCGTCGGGTCGGCGGTGTCGCCGGACGGCTACCGCACGACGGTACGCGTGGTAGGCGACGCCGACGGTCGCCCGGCGTTCCGGCACGAGCGCTCGCACGACACCGTGCCGGCGGCCGGGTGCCTGGTCACCCACCCGCTGCTGGCCGAGGCACTGGAGAACCCGCTCGACCCGGGGACCGAGGTGATCCTGCGCGCCTCGGTCCAGACCGGCGCGGTCACCCGTGGCGAGGGAGATCTCGTCGAGCACGTCGCCGGGATGCCCCTGCGCGTGTCGGCGGGGTCGTTTTTCCAGTCCGGCCCGGCCGCGGCCGAACTGCTCGTCGACGCAGTGCGCCGGGCCGCCCCAGAACTGGCCACGGCCGGGCACGTCGTCGACGCCTACGCGGGGGTCGGTCTGTTCGCCGCCACCGTCGTACCCGACGGCGCACGGGTCACCACGATCGAGTCGTCGCGGCCGGCAGTGGCCGACTGCCGGGTCAACCTCACCGGGCGTCACGGGGCGGCGACGATCATCTGTGCCGAGGTCGGGCGCTGGCGACCCGACCCGAACGAGCGCTACGACGTGGTCATCGCCGACCCGGCTCGCACCGGGCTGGGCAAACCCGGGGTGCGCGCGCTCGCCCAGGTCACCGCGCCCGTGTTCGTGCTGGTGAGCTGCGACCCGGCCTCGCTGGCCCGCGACACAGCGCTGCTGGCCGAGCACGGCTATCGCCACGAGTACACCGAGGTGCTCGACCTGTTCCCCCACACCCACCACGTCGAAGCCGTCACCCGCTTCGTTACAAACGGTGTCTGACACCGTTTGTAAGACTGGGGGGATGATCGAGCCTGTTCTGTCCTCGGCGGTTGCGGGCGCGGTTGCCTCGGGGCGGCCCGTCGTGGCGTTGGAGTCGACGATCTTCTCGAACCTCGGGTTGCCGTCGCCGGCCAACGCCGAGGCGCTCGACCGGTGCATCGCCGCGGTCGAGTCGGCCGGTGCGGTGGCGGCGATCACCGCCGTGCTCGACGGCCATGCGCGGGTGGGCCTCGAACCGCACGAGCACCCCCGCATTCTCGGCGCGGCACGCAAGGCGGCCGAGCGCGACCTGGCGGTGGCGGTTGCCCAGGGCTGGGAGTTCGGGGCGACCACCGTGTCGGCGTCGGTGGCGCTTGCTGCGGCGGCCGGCATCGCCGTGTTCGCGACGGGCGGCATCGGTGGCGTGCACCGTGGGGCCGAGATGACCGGCGACGTGTCGGCCGACCTCGACGCGCTGGCCCACCACCACGTGGTGACGGTGTGTGCGGGCGCCAAGGCGTTCCTTGACCTGGGACGTACGCTCGAATATCTGGAGACGGTCGGCGTGCCGGTGCTGGGGTGGCAGCACGACGACTTCCCGGCGTTCTACACCCGGTCGTCGGGCCTGCGGGCACCGCACCGCGTCGAGGCCGCCGGTGAGGTGGCCGCCGTGTACGCCAACCTCACCCGGCCGGCGTCGGGCGTGCTGGTGGGCGTTCCCATCCCGGCCGGCGACGAGTTGGATGCCGCCGAACTCGACCGCGTGCTCGTGCGCGCGCTGGAGGACGCCGAGGAGGAGGGCGTGGTGGGCGCAGCGGTCACGCCGTTCGTGCTCGGACGGATCGCCACCGCCACCGACGGCCAGAGCGTGCCCGCCAACCTGGCGCTGGCCGAGAACAACGCCCGCGTCGCCGGCCAGATCGCAGCGGCTATCGCCGGGTGATGTCGACCCGGCCGCCACCGGTGGTTTCGACAGGCTCAACCACCTTGGTCCAAGCCTGTCGCGGCTCCTGGGCGCTATCGCAGCTTCGTGAGCGTGCGCTCGACGCGGTCGAGGAAGCGCTCGCGGTCGGCGGTGTCGGCGCGGTCAAGGCCGTACAGCGCGCACCACGTGGTGCGCGTGCGCTTCGAGCACATCAGACGGATCGAGCGCAACGCCGTGCGCTTGCCGCCTTCGCCCTGGAGTGCGTTGACGTACTTCGGTGAGCCGTGGGTGGTGACCACCACGATCCGGCGCACGTTCGTGAGCAGCGGGCGCAACACCGCCGAGCCCACCGGCAGTTCCCACGCCACGCCGGCCACCCACACCCGGTCGATCCAGCCCTTGAGCATCGCCGGCTGGCCGCCCCACCAGGTGGGGTAGACGAGCACGAGCGCATCGGCCCAGGCGAGGTCGTCGGCGTAGTGCTGGAGTTCAGGGGCCACGCCCGGCTCGGCGTGGGTCGCCCGCTCGTGCGACGACATCGCCGGTTCGAACCCGTCGGCGTAGAGATCGGTGAGGCGCACCTGGTGACCGCCCGCGGCCAGCCCGGCGAGTACCCGCTCGCGACAGGCGTCGACGAACGACCCGGGAACCGGATGGCAGTACACCACCAGCACGTTCACCCTGGCACCACCGATCGCTGTGGTCGCTCGCCTGCGTTGCCCCAGCCCACGGCGGTTGCATCGACGTCGGACGTTGGTACGCCGCCAGTGACGCCCAGCCTGCGTGGCGCTTGAACGCAAAGGCTCACAGGCGGGCCATCCGGGTGCGGACGTGGGCGGCGAACTCGGCGCGGTCGGCGTCGGTGCGGGCGTCCATCCGGTACAGCCCCAGCCACACCGGGCGGGCACGCCACCCGCACGACAGGCGCAGCGTTCGTGCCAGCGTGCGGCGGCCGTTGTCGTTGATGGCGGTCACGTAGGCACGGGGCGAACCGTAGGTGGAGATCCCGACGATCCGGCGCACCTGTGGCAAGCCGGGCCGGACCCGCCCCTCGGTGTCGAAGCGGAACCCCACGCCGGGCACCAGCACTCGTTCCAGCCAACCCTTGAGGATCGCCGGCAGCCCGCTCCACCAGGTGGGGTACACGAACACGAGCAACTCGGCCCGGCCGACGAGTTCGGCGTGCTCGGCGACCTGCGGGTCGACGATCGGGGTGTCGGTGTGGTACGCCTGCCGCTCGGCGGTGCTCATCGCCGCCTGGAAGCCCACGGCGTACAGGTCGATCACGTCGACATGGTGGCCGGCGGCGCGCAACCCGTCGACAGCCGCCGCGGCGAGCGCGTGGCCGAACGACTCAGGGTTCGGGTTGGCGACGACGACGAGCGCGCGCATCGGCTCGGCACCTGCCCGAGATCGGCGGGATCTGCGCATCAGCGGGCGAGTTTGGCGCGCAGTCCGGCCTGTACGCCAGGCCAATCGTCGCGGGTGATCGAGAACACGGCCGTGTCGCGCGGCGCTGGTGCCGCACCGGGTGCGACCCGATCGCCGATCTCCATCCGGTGGTTGCGCAAGATGCCTTCGAACGTAGCCCCGGCGCGCTCGATCGCGGCCCGGCTGCGTGCGTTGCGGGCGTCGGTGGCGAGCGTCACCCGCCACACCCTGAGCGTGTCGAACGCGTGGCTGAACATCAGCAGCTTGGCCTCGGTGTTGACCGGCATGCGCTGGGCGTTGCCGGCCAGCCACGTGCCGCCGACCTCGACCTCGTCGGGCAGTTGGCGCCCGGCGAACCAGCGCAGTTCCATCATCCGTGTGCAGCCGAGCACCTCGCCGGTGTCGGCCTGGCACTGGGCGAACGGCAACGCCGTGCCGGCTGCGTGGTCGGCGACCAGCCCAGCGACGTAGCGCTCCATCGCCGCCCGTCCGTCGGGCACGTTGGTCCACTCGTACGTAGTGCGGTCGGCCGCGGCGGCGACGAGCCCATCGACGTGTTGCGGCCCGAGCGGTTCGAGTCGCACATGGTCGCCGGTCAGCGTGACCGTCGGGAGCGGAGGATGTCCGGACACCGCGGCGACCGTAGTCGGGCCGAGGTGGTTGAGCCTGTCGAAACCACCGTCGTCGTGCGGCCCGGTGGTTTCGACAAGCTCAACCACCTTGGAGGTAGTCGGTCCTCAGACGGTGAAGACGGCGTGGGCCACCAGCAGCAGGGCGGCGGCCATGCCGAGGCCCGACAGCAGACGTGCGGTCCATCCTGCGACACCTTCGGGTAACCGGCCGGGCGCGGTGGCGAGCAGCACCAGTAGCCCCGCCGCGAGCACGAGTGTCAAGCCGTAGAACGGTAGGCCATGGTCGGCGACCACGCTCAGCCCGACGATCACCAGGGGAGTACGCACGACGTTGGGCACGGCGACCGGGGTGAGCGCACCGAGCCACCCCGCCGGCACGTCGGCCGCCCCGGCCGCGCGCCGGGGGCCGACGGCCAAGTCGATGATGACGGCGACCGCGCACAGCCCTGCCGCGGCGAGGCGGATGGCCGGCGTGCTCACGTCGAGCACCCCGAGTAACCACCCCGACAACGCCCCGATGCCGAACAGCACGGCGACCCCACCGAGCACGCCCGCGGCGACCACCGGTGCGGCGATGCTGCGGGCCGAGCGACGGATCGCGAGCGCCCCGAGCGCCGGGTTGAGCACACCGATCACGGCCACCAGCCACAGCCAGCCGCTCGGGCTCGTACCGGTGATCTCGCCCGGCGAGTGGAGGATGGGGATCGTGGCGAAGAGCGCCGAGAGTGCGTGTTGTTGGTCGTCCATGCGGGTCACCTCGTTCTGGAACCAGGCGCCCTGAACGAACTCGGGCGTCGGGTAGGTGGCGGCTTCGGTCGGGGTGACCAGGGCGTCGAGGGCGAGCCCCACGATGCACACCTGGCGGTCGGCGAGCGGGGTCCGTAGGTCGGCCAGGCGATCGTCGGCCTGGGCGGCCTGCCACAGGCCGCCGAGGCCTTCGCCGAACACGCCGTAGCCACCACCGCGCGGCTCGAACGTGCCGCGCACGGCGACGCCCCACGGCCCAAAGCGCTGGCTGATCGACCGCACCCGCTGACCGACCAGCCCGCCCTGGCGGCGAGCGAACTCGACTTCGGCGTCGGTCAGCGGCCGGCCGAGCGGGCGGTCGGGGAACTGGGCGGTCTCGCCCAGCCCGTAGCCCGACCAGTGGTCGGCGAGCGGCGGCCACAGGTTTTCGGCGTCGTCGCGGCTGGTCGCCAGGTAGTGCCCGACCCGGTCGGCGACGGTGCCCCACCCGTCGCCCGGGAATGCCCGGTGCAGGCGCGCCAGCGCCCACCACGCCTCGCCGGTGTAGTAGATCGAATAGACGTCGGGCCGCGGCTGGTCGGGGCCGAGGTCGTAATACCCGAGCACCGCCCCGCTTGGTTCGACCTGACCCTCGAGAAAGCGGCCGAGCTGGCCGAGGAGCGCGTCGTGCTGGGTGTCGCCGGTGGCCTCGCGGCGTTCCACGAGCGCGGCGGCCATCAGCGCGTTCGTGCCGGCCTGCACCGCGGTGCCGGTGTACACGCCCACCCACCCGTGGCGCTCGACCGAGTGTTCGAGTGCCCACTCCAGCCCGCGGTCGGCGCTGTCGAGCGCGCCGGGAATGCCATGCGTGGCGGCCTGGTACAGCGACATCATCACGCCCGCGTGACGCACGATGTTGTAGTCGCCGGTGGCGAAGTACTCGGCGCGGCCGGTGCTGCGGTCGTATTCGTATAGCCAGGTGCCGTCGTCCTGCTGGTTGTCGACGATCCACGCGGTCGTGGCCGCGGCCGCAGCCTCGACGTCGGCGGTGGTGACGGCGGGGCAGCGTTCGGGTGGGGCGGCTGCCCCGAACGTCAGCGCCGCCGCGGCCAGCGTGAGCAACGGTGTGGCCGCGAGCCGGCGCGTGATCGGTGACATCCGGCGGCAGCTTAGGGAAGCCGGGTCGGTCGGCGTAGCGTTGGGGCGTGCTCGAAGGCCCATTCGCGTACGCGCTGCTGCTCGGCATGGTCGCCACGCTGAACCCGTGCGGGTTCGCTTTGCTGCCCGCCTACCTCGCCGCATTCGTCGGGCTCGACGACGCCGCGGGGGAGCGTACGTGGCTTGCCCGTTGGGGCACCGTCGGCCGCGCGCTGACGGTCGCCGCCGCCTTGACGGCAGGGTTCGTCACCGTGTTCGGAGTGTTCGGGGCGGTCATCTCGAAGCTGATCGACGACACCACCCGGGTGCTCCCCTGGGTCACGATCGCGGTCGGGCTGATGATGATCGTGCTCGGCGCGTACCTGCTGACGGGGCGTTCGGTGACCCTCGCGCTCCCGAAGTTGCAGCGCGGCGGCGCCGATGGCACGTACTGGTCGATGTACCTGTTCGGGGTGTCGTACGCGTTGGCGTCGTTGTCGTGCACCATCTCGATCTTCCTCGGAGCGACCACGCTGGCGTTCCGCGAGGGCAGTTACGCGTCGATGCTGATCGTGTTCGTGATGTACGGGCTGGGAATGGGGGTCGTGGTCGGGGTGCTGACCGTCGCCGTCGCGCTCGCCCGCACCGGCTTGGTGGCCAAGTTCCGTTCGTTGGTGCCGATGATCAATCGGTTCGCCGGCGGCCTGCTGGTGGTGGCGGGCGCGTACGCCGCGTACTACGGGTGGTACGAGCGGCGGGTCTACTCGTCGAGTTCGCTCGTGCGCGACCCGATCGTCGATACGGCCCTCGACGTCCGGACGTGGCTCGTCGCGCTGTTGCCCGACGAGCGCGGCGCGGTGTGGTGGGCGGTTGCCGCGGGGGTGGCGCTGGCGGGGTTCGTCGCCTGGAACGTCAGGCGAACGCGCTCGGAAACTGCTCGCGGTAGCTGAGCCGCCCGGCGGCCGGTGTTGCCGCCAGCGCGGCGTGCACGATCGCCCGGGTCACCGTGTCGGCCGCGGCGGCCAGCAGCGGGGCCAGTAGGGCCGGCCGCCCGAGTTGCGGGCGTGAGTTGCCCCCATCCGCGGGCGCGGCGACGGGCAGCGCACCCGTGGCGAGCGCGAACGCGACATCGCCGTCGGTGTACAGGTGGATCGGGTCGATCGCCCGGGCCATGCCGTCGTGGGCCGCGATCGCCAGCCGGGTGCATTCGGCCTTGGTGAGTTCGGCATCGGTGGCGACCACGGCCAGCGTGGTGTTCAGTGGGTGCGGATCGCGTGGCAGTTCCCGGAAGGCACGTGCCTCGGCAGCCTTCGGCCGCCGTACAGCGAACTCGCCAGGCAGCCCGCGGTCGGCTCCCCACAGCCGCCCGGACGCCGGGTCGACGACGCTGCCCGCCGAGTTGAGGGCGACGAGCGCGGCAACGGTGATGCCGCTGGGCAGCACCACACTCGCCGACCCGATGCCGCCTCGGAGCATCCCGGCGAACGCTCCGGTGCCGGCGCCGACGTTGCCTTGGGTTGCCGTTTCGGTGCTTGCCGCGGCGGCAGCCGCACGCCCGAACGCGGCGGTGGGACGGTTGCCGAACCGGCCACCGCGGCCGAGGTCGAACAAGATCGCGGCGGGCACGATCGGGACGACATGGTGGCGCTCTGGGCCGACGCTGAACCCGCGTCGCCGGCGTTCCAGCCAGGCGCGCACGCCGTCGGCCGCGGCCAGCCCGTAGGCGCTTCCGCCGGACAGGCAGATCGCATCCACGGTGGGGACGAGCCCGGTGGGGTCGAGCGGGGCGAGGTCGCCCACCCCTGGCCCACCGCCGCGGACGTCGACGCCGCCGACGGTGCCGGGTGGGGGGAGCACGACGGTGGTGCCGGTGAGCCAGCCGGCTTCGGAACGGGAGTGGTGCCCGACACAGACGCCGGCGACGTCGACGATCGTGTTGGTCGCACCTGGTGACATCAGGTCAGCTTGCCGTGAAATCGTTTAGTTGTAATCCAGACTTAACAGGTAGGATTTCGGGTCATGAGTCGAACCGCACCCCTTCGCACCAAGCACTTGCTGGCTCTCACGGCCGTGGCCGCTCTCGTCGTGACCGCCTGTGGTGGTGACGACGACGCGGCCGACTCGCCGAGTGCGCCGGCCCCGACCGAGGCTGCCGGTGGGGCGACCGACGCCACCGAGCCCCCCGCCGCCGAGGTGAACCCCGTCATCAACCTGGTCGGGTTCGCCGTGCCGGAGGCGGCCAACGTGGCGATCGCCAAAGCCTGGGGCGAGACCCCCGCGGGCCAGGGCATCAGGTTCGAGTCGTCGTACGGCGCGTCGGGCGACCAGAGCCGGTCTGTGGTCGACGGTCTGCCCGCCGACTACGTGCACTTCTCGGTCGCCAGCGACGTCACTCGGTTGGTCGACAACGGCTTGGTCGCCGAGGATTGGAACGCCGGACCGAACGGTGGCGTCGTGTCGAGTTCGATCGTCGTGTTCGGCGTGCGCCCGGGCAACCCGCTCGGCATCGAGAGCTGGGACGACCTGATCGCGGACGGCATCGAGATCGTGTCGCCGAACCCGGCCTCGTCGGGTGCGGCCCGCTGGAACGCGCTCGCCGCGTGGGGCCAGGTCGTCGAGCACGGAGGCACCGAAGACGAGGCCAACGAGTTCCTCACCGCCCTGTTCGCCAACGTCGTCGCCCTGCCGAACAGCGGCCGTGACGCCACCCAGGCGTTCCTGTCGGGCACCGGCAACGTGTTCCTCACCTACGAGAACGAGGCAATCCTGGCCCGCCAGAACGGCGAGCCGCTCGAGTACGTCATCCCCGACACCACGCTGCTGATCGAGAACCCGGGGGCGGTCCTGATCGACGCCAACCCGAAGGCGACCGAGTGGCTCGACTTCGTGCTCAGCCCGGCCGGTCAGGCCGAGTTCGCCAAGAAGGGTTTCCGCCCGATCGTCGACGGTGCCGACTACGGCGAGGTCGACGGCGCCAACGACCCGACCGACCCGTTCCCGGCAATCGCTCACCTCCAAACCGTCGCCGACGACTTCGTCAGCTGGAGCGACCTGTCGAAGAAGTTCTTCGACGAGGAGACCGGCATCGTCACGCAGATCATCCTCGCCTCCGGCAAGGCCGAAGGCTGAGCTGAGCAGCGTCAGCCCCGGCGCCCCGCTCACCGAGATGTCCGACGTCACCACTACACCGCCGCCCACCCGCGCCGCGCCGGCCCCCGACATCACGTCCGATTCCGGCGTGTCCTCCGACAACGAGGGCACGTTCCGGATCGGGCGGGGTTCAGGGCTCGCGCTCGGCGTGGCGATGGTGTGGTTCTCGCTGCTCGTGATGATTCCCCTGATCGCCGTGGTGGTCACCGGGACCGAGGGTGGGTGGAGCGCGTTCTGGCGAGCGATCCGCAACGAGCAGACGTTCGCCGCGATCAGGCTCACGGTCGGCTCGGCGTTGATCGTGACGCTGGTCAACGTCGTCATGGGCACCCTCATCGCGTGGGTGCTCGTGCGCGACGACTTCGTCGGCAAGCGCGTGCTCGACACGCTGATCGACATCCCGTTCGCGTTGCCCACGATCGTCGCCGGCCTGGTCTTGCTGTCGCTCTACGGGCCGCAGACGCCAATCGGCATCGACATCGCCAACACCCGCAAGGCCGTGCTGCTGGCGTTCCTGTTCGTCACGCTCCCGTTCGTGGTACGGGCCGTCCAGCCGGTGCTCGAACAACTCGACCGTGAAGCCGAGCAGGCGGCCGCCTCGCTGGGAGCGAGCAACTTCACGATCTTCCGGCGGATCACCCTGCCGGCGTTGACGCCGGCGATCGCGGCCGGGGCCGCGTTGAGCTTCGCCCGCGGGGTCAGCGAGTACGGCTCGCTCGTACTGCTGTCGGGCAACCGCCCGCTGCGCACCGAGGTCACGTCGGTGCGCATCCTGGCCAGCATCGAGAACGACAACCGGGTCGGTGCAGCCGCGGTGGCGACGGTCCTGCTGGCGATCTCGTTCGTGGTGATCGTCACCATCGACATCCTCCAGCGAAGGGTCGCCCGCCGTGGCTAGGTCGTCGACGTCTTCCAACGGGAGGTCGCCCGCCGTGGCCAAGTACGCGTGCCGTCTGATCGTCGTCGCCTACCTGCTGTTGCTCGTGGCCTGGCCGGTGTCGCTGGTGGGGCGGAACGCGTTCGCCAACGGCACGACCGACATCGCCGACGTGCTGACCGACCCCGGGACGCGACAAGCGCTGTTGCTCACGGTACGGATCGCGCTGATCTCGGTGGCGATCAACACCGTGTTCGGCGTCACGATCGCGGTGCTGATCGTGCGCTACCGGTTCCCCGGCCGACGCCTGCTCAACGCGTTGCTCGACATCCCGCTGTCGGTGTCGCCGATCGTGGTCGGCCTGTCGCTGCTGCTCGTCTACAGCGGCACCCGGGGCTGGTTCGGCCCGTGGCTGGAAGACCACGGCGTGAAGGTGATCTTCGCCACGCCCGGCATGGTGCTGGCGACCGTGTTCGTGTCGCTCCCGTTGGTGATCCGCGAAGTGGTGCCGGTGCTGACCGAGGTCGGCATCGAACAGGAACTGGCGGCCCACAGCCTCGGTGCCAGCGGGTGGCAGACGTTCTGGCGGGTCACCCTGCCGAGCATTCGGTGGGCGGTCGTGTACGGCGTCGTGCTGACATTGGCCCGCTCGCTCGGCGAATTCGGAGCGGTCAAGGTGGTGTCGGGCAACGTGCTCGGGCGCACCCGCACGGCCACGCTGGCAGTCGAGGAGAAGTATCTGAATTTCGACAAGACCGGCGCCTACGCGATCGCGTTCCTGCTGGCGCTCGTGTCGGTCGCCTGCATCGTCGTCGTCGGCATCATCCGGCCCCGTCACCAGGAGGATTCGTGAGGGAGAACCCGTGAGCATCGAGGTTGCCGGGGTCGGCAAGCAGTTCGGCACGTTCGTCGCCCTCGACGACGTATCGGTCAGCATCCCGACGGGCGAACTGCTGGCGCTGCTCGGACCGTCGGGAGGTGGCAAGTCGACGCTGCTGCGGATCATCGCCGGGCTGGAACGCGCCGACTCGGGCACGATTCACATCGAGGGGGTCGACGCCACCCATCTGTCGCCACAGCGTCGCGACGTCGGGTTCGTGTTCCAGCACTACGCCGCGTTCAAGCACCTCAGTGTGCGCCGCAACATCGCCTTCGGGCTCGAGATCCGCAAGGTGCCCAAGCCCGAGATCCGCCGGCGCGTCGACGAGTTGCTCGACCTGGTGCACCTGCGTCAGTTCGCCGACCGGCTGCCGAGTCAGCTGTCGGGCGGCCAGCGCCAGCGCATGGCGTTGGCCCGGGCACTCGCGGTCGAGCCCAAGGTGCTGCTGCTCGACGAACCGTTCGGTGCGCTCGACGCCAAGGTTCGCAAGGAGCTGCGCGACTGGCTGCGACGGCTGCACGACGACGTGCACGTGACGACGGTGTTCGTCACCCACGACCAGGAGGAAGCGCTCGAAGTGGCCGACACCATCGTGGTCATCAACGAGGGGCGCGTCGAGCAGGTCGGGTCGCCCGATGACCTGTACGACCGTCCGGCCAACGACTTCGTGATGAACTTCCTCGGCCCGACGACCCGACTCGACGGCCGGCTCGTGCGCCCTCACGACATCGAACTGTTCGGGGCCGACCCGGGTGGAGCGGCGGTGGGCACGGTCGCCCGCGTGACCCGGGTGGGGTTCGAGGTGCGTGTCGACGTCGACGTGCCCGGCGGCGACGCACCCGTGCTGGTCACCACGACGCGCCCGCAGTTCGCCGCGCTGTCGGTCGACCCCGGGTCGCCGGTGTGGCTTCGGGCGGTGTCGTAGGGTAGCTGCGATGAGCAGCCTGCCACCGCCCGGCCAAATTCCGTCGCCGGGCTGGTCGCCGACGCCTGGGCCCCGCTTCCGGCCCTACCGGCCACCGTCGCTGCGGCAACCTACGGCTGGGCTCACCGGCACGCATCCGTACCCACGAGTGTGGAGGCCGTCGGCAGGGGTCAACGTGGCGGGTGCGTTCGTCGGGCCGATCGTCGCGCTGCTGGGCCTGTTCCTGCTGAGCGATTCGATCCACCACCTCCAAACGGCGCAGTCGCGCCTCCGCGACGCCCCGATCGAACGCCTGCTCGAGCTGCTGCTCGGGGCGGTGATCCTCGGCGCGATCGTGCTGGCAGGGCGGTGGGTGCCGACCGCACCGCTGGTGGCCGGTGCGCTGTTCGCTGTGGTCGGGGTGCTGGCCCAGGTGTCGACCGACGTGTTCCGCCGCCTGTGGGACTGGTGGCCGACCGATCGTGGGCGGTTCGGCTGGGGCAACCTGCTGGGCAACGGCACGCTGATCGTGGTCGGCATCGTGCTGATCGCCGGCGGGGTCTCGCACCTGCTCGCCAAGCGATGATGTGACCATTGGCCCGGGTAGGCCGCCGGGCCCAGAGGTACAGTTCGAGCCGATGAGCAGGCCCCTGCGCGCGATGCATGCCGTAGAGACTCCGCGGATAGGTGGTGACGGTTGTCGAGTGGCGCACCAGCGGCGCAGCCGCCCCTCCGTTGTATGTCTCGATACGGCCGCAGAGCGGCCACTCGACAACCGTCTCGACGGCCGGAGCGCGCACCGATGGTCTCGATACACCGGCTGCGCCGGCACTCGACCACCGGGGCGAGCCGCCTACCTGCTGACCCTCTTGGGTGTCGGCCTGGCGGTGGTCGGGCCGGGAGCGGTCGCGCACGTCGCCGCGGGCGGCGCGCTGCCGGTCGCGCCGGTTGTGGTCGCGCTGGCCGCGGTCGGCTCGCTGGCCGCGATGGTGGGGCGGTCCGTCCGCTGGACGTTCCCGCGCCTGGTCGCCGCCGCGCTGGCCGCGCAGCCGTTGCTGCACCTGGCGTTCGGCGCCGGGCATGCGGGTCATGCCGGTCACAGCAGCCATGCCGTTCACGCCGCCACCACGAGCACGCATGCCGACGGCCGGATGGTCGCGGCCCACCTCGTGGTGTCATTGGTGGTTGCGGTCGGGCTGCGCTGGGGTGTGCGCTGGTTGTGCGCCCTGCCGGCGATCGGGCGGGCGCTCGTACTGCCGGCGCGCGGTGTCTCCGAACCGCAGGTCGTACGCGTCCGCTTTGCCCCGATCGCGCCCGTGCCGCGCCGCAACCTGGCGGTGCTGGCCGCGCGGGGCAGCCGCGGACCTCCTCGGTGAACGTTTCCCCAACACGTTCACATTCGTTCGATTTCGAGGAGTTCTCATGTCTGTTCTGTCGCGCGCCCGATACCTCGGGCTCGCCACGCTTGCCGGTGTAGCGCTTGCTGTCGCCCCGGCAGTCACCGCATCCGCCCATGTCAGCGTCAGTTCCAGCGACGTTGCCCCGGGGGGCACGGGCACGCTCGTGTTCCGCGTTCCCACCGAGTCCGATACCGCCGGCACCGTCGCCCTCAGCGTCGCCCTGCCGGCCGACACGCCGTTCCGGTCGGTACGCGCCGCCTACCTGCCGGGGTGGACCGTCACGCTCGAAAGCTCGCTGCTGCCCGAGCCGGTCGAGGTCGGTGGGTTCACGCTCACCGAAGCGGTCACCCGGGTCACCTGGACCGCCGACGCGGCCACCGTGGCAGCGGGTGGGGTCGGGCCCGACCAGTACGCGCTGTTCCAGATGCGGGTGGGTCCGTTCCCCGACGGCGAGGGCACGTACGCCTTCCCGGCCACGCAGACCTATTCCGACGGTGAGGTGGTCGCATGGGCCGACCCGGTGGTCGACGGCGAGCCCGAGCCGGCACACCCAGCGCCCACCCTCACGGTGACCGCGGACGGAGCGTCGGGTGGCGGTCACGGCGATTCCCACGGTGCGGCCGGCGGCGGTGACGCTGGCGACACCGCCGAGTCGGCCACGTCGGGCGGGTCCGACACGACGGCCCGTGTGCTCGGTGTGGCCGGCATCGTCCTCGGCGCTTCCGGCTTGGCCGGCGGTGCGTTGCTCGGGCGTCGCCGGAACCCGGCCGCCAGCACGGCGATCGAGCCGTCGTGAAGCGGGCCGTGGTCGCGCTGGCGGGTGTCGTCGCCGCCGTGTGTGCAGCGCTGGCCGGCGCGACCACGGCGCACGCCCACGCCGAACTGGTGGAGTCGTCGCCGATCGACGGGGCGATGCTCACCGGGCTGCCGGCGGTGGTCGAGCTGACGTTCTCGGAGCCGGTCGGCAAACCGGCCGACCTGGTCGTGCTGGGGCCAGATGGTGCACCGCTGTCGAGCGGTGAGGTGACCACGCTGGACACGGTGCTGTGGACGACGATCGACTCCGGCGCGGCGGCAGCCGATGGCTGGTACACGGTGAGCTACCAGGTGACGTCGGCCGACGGGCACCTCATCACCGGTACCACCACGTTCATGGTCCACACCGACGGCAACACGGCGATGCCGGTTACACCCGGCCCGGGTGGGGCGTCGGCGTCCACCTCGGCCGATCCGATGCTGGTCGGCGCGCTGCTGGGCGGCCTCGCGGCGGCGTTGATCTACGCGCTCGCGGCCGTACGTCGACTTCTCGTCAGCGGGCCGGTCGCCGCGCCGTGAACTCGGTGACGCGCCTCGCTGCCCGGTACGCCGGGGCCACCGTGGCAGCTGGGCTGCTCGTGTTCGCGCTGGCCCTGTTGCTCGGCGGTGGTGCGCCACCACCCCCGCCGCCAGGTCTGTCGGGCGCCGGACGCATACCGGCCTGGATCGGCGACGTCACCACGTTCGCGGCGCGCCTTGCCGGCGTGGTCGCGGTAGGGCTGGGCACGTTCGTGGCCCGGCCGTTCGGGCGCGACGACCTGTCCCGGCCGGCATCGGCCGCCGCCGCCGGTTGGGCAGCATTGTCGGTGCTCCAACTCGGGCTGCTGGCCTGGGAGCTCGACGGCCAGGCCGGCGTGTTCGCCACCCCGGTCGGCAAGGCGCTGGTGGCGCAGGCGATTCTCGCGGCCGTCGCCGCGGCCGGGTGGACGGTTGCTGCCGAGGCACCTGGCCGCTCGCTGGCGTGGCCAGCCGCGGCCGCCGCGCTGCTGCCGGTCGTGCTGGCAGGGCATCCGCGCACCGCCGCGCACCAGTGGGTGGCGGGCGTGTCGGTATCGGTCCACGTCGTCGCCGCGGCGGTGTGGGTCGGCGGGCTGGTGGCGTTGGCCTGGGTGGCGTTGACCGGCGACGGCTGGCACGCGCTCGCCTCGCGCTACTCGAACGTGGCGCTGGCGTGCGCGGCAGCGGTCGGCGCGTCGGGCGTGGTAGCGGCGATCGGCCGGATCGACCTCGGCGACCTGTTGACGTCGCGCTACGGCGCGATCGTCGCCCTCAAGGTGGTCGCCCTGGCCGGCTTGGTAGGTGCCGGTTGGCTCCAGCGCCGCCACATCATCGGTCGCGGCGCTGCCGTGTGGCGTGGGTTCGTCGCCCTCGCCGCGCTCGAACTCATCACGATGACCATCACCTTCGCCCTCGCCGTAGCCCTCTCCCGAACCCCACCCCCGAGCTAGGTGGTTTCGACAGGCTCAACCACCCGGTGGTTGAGCCTGTCGAAACCACCGTTAGCTGACAGCCGGACGGGTGACCAGGTCGATCAGGTGGGCGGCAGCGAGCGCGACGGTTGCCAGGCCGACGACGGCGACGGCGACGGTGGCCGAACGATCGAGCCAGAACGGTGCGTCGGTGGGGAGGATCGCGGCGAGCAGGCCCGAGCGGCGGGTGACCCCCCAGATCACCAGTTCGGCACCGGCCAAGAGGCGCGCCCCAAGTGCGGCCAGTGCGGCGCGGCGGTCGAGCGCCGCCGCGGCCACCGCCGCGACCAGCGCGGTGGCGGGCAGCAGCCAGCCGAACGGCGAGGGGTCGGTCAGGGCCGGCACCGAGCGGTACTGCACCAGGCCCACGCCCAGCGCCAGCACGGCCGCCGCGCCGAGTACCAGGTCGGCCGCGATCAATCCGCGTCGGCGGGCGAGCACGTAGCCCGCGGCAGCCAGCACCCCGACGAGCAGGCCCGCCGCCGCTGGCAGCGGTGAGGCGGCAGGCAGCCAGCGTGTCTCGACCCGCACGGTGACGGGCTCACCGTCGACGACCAGCGCAACCTGGCCGCGGGCGACGACATCACCGCGGTTACCGGTGGGCTGGCCGCCCATCCAGTGGGTGCGATGGTCGTGCCAGGCGTACGTTCCGTCGTGGGCGACGACCGTCCACGACGGCGGAGTGCTCGCCGTGACGTCGTCGGGAACCTTGGCGCCGGCCTTGGTGCGGCTGGCGAAGTAGGTCGGCGACTGACGGTTCTCGCGGACCTCGCCGGTGGCGTCGAACTCGAGGTACGGCTCGCCCTGATAGCCGGCGACGGTGACGACGATGCCCGGATCGACATCGAGCACGAAGAACGCATCGCCGCCCACGATCGACGCGGCGACGCCGTCGACCGCGGGTTCCACGGCCACGATCGTCGACTCGAAGTCGGTCGGGCCCGGCGGGTCGGCCAACACCGGTGCGGGCGCTGCGAACACCGCTATTGCCGCGATGCCGAGCCCGGCGAGCGCCCGGGATCGGGTCCATGAACGCATCAAACCGACCCTACCGCCGCCCCGTACCCACCCACGGTGGTCGAGTGCCCGGCTCTGCCCACGGTGGTCGAGTGCCCGGCTCTGCCGGGTGTATCGAGACCTGGTGCGCGGCGCAGGACCCCCGTACGCTCACCCGGTATGAGCGATACCGGAGACGAAGCAGGCATCGAGCGGTTCGAGGTCGTGCGGTGGATGCCGTTTCCGGCCGCGGCCATCTTCGCGGTCGTGCGCGACCCGGCCGGCCACGTCGACATCGACTCGTCGGGGATGCTCCAGTCGTTCACCGGCGAGCCGGCGGGTGCGGTGGGTGACCGGTTCGTGGTGCACATGGACCGCGAGTCACTCAACGACTTCCCGCTCGGCAAGTACGACGTCGAGGTCGAGATCATCACGTACGAACCCGACCGCGAGATCGCGTGGACGATCTACGGCCAGATCAAGCCGCCGATCGGTCACGTGTACGGCTACCGCCTCGAACCGGCCGAGGTCGATGGCGTCGCCGGCACGAACGTGACGTCGTACTACGACTGGTCGAGGATCGACCAGACGTGGCGCGAGGCCGGCATCTTCCCAGTCCTCCCCGAGATGGCCCTGCGCGCCACCCTCGGCATCCTCGAACGCACCGTCCGCCGCCGCTAACCCGCCCTGTTCAGTAGCGGTCGGGGGTTGAGGTCGGCGCGTCCGCGAAAACGCCCTTCTGGTGCGGGAAACTTGAGCTGTCGAAGGCATCAAGAACCCCAACCAGAAGGGCACTTCCATGGT
>Ga0182739_1002393_pt1 | contig 17628 bp, 16 predicted proteins | sample eDN5th30CBELigBY_FD_128873 | JGI IMG/M metagenome (GOLD analysis project Ga0182739, IMG submission 128873) | Enriched backyard soil microbial communities from Emeryville, California, USA - eDNA 5th pass 30_C BE-Lig BY (version 2) (version 2) | ecosystem: Environmental > Terrestrial > Soil >... | reverse complement strand
GGCGTGCGGAACGGCGGCCGTAACATGCGTTACGACCCCGCCGCTTCTGCCACCGGCTCATGCGTCGGTCAAGGCGGCTGGATCCCGATCGCCGCAGGATGCGCCGGTGCCGGCAGACGGCAGACGGCAGACGGCAGCCGGAAACGGCCACCCCTTGAAACCCGTTCACCGGAGGGATAACTGCCGCGCGCCGATGTCCGTCCGCTGCGAACCGTTCGCGGCGTGCGGGCGTTTGGCCATTGGAGTGTGGTTCAGTGCTGCGTGAGAAGGTAGAGGCCGCCTTGCGGGAGGCGGTCGCCGGGAACGACGAGCCGGCCGTGCGCACGCTCCGCCTGGTCCGGTGCGCGCTGAACGAGCGGCGCAGCTGCGACAAGGAATTGGGGCGGTCGGAGCAGGTCCCCGACCAGGAGGTCGAGCGCATGCTCGCGGCCATGATCCGGCAGCGGCGCGAGCAGATCCCGCGCTACGAGGAACAGGGCCAGCTCGAGCTCGCGCGGCAGGAGGAGGAGGAGATCGAGGTCATCTCCCGCTTCCTGCCACCGGTCATGGACGAGGAGGCCACGCTCGCCGCGGTCGACGCCGCACTGGCACGCACCGGCGCGCAGAAGGTGAAGGATCTGGGCCGGGTCCTGATGGAGCTCAAGGCGGAGTTCGCTGGACGGATGGACTTCGGCCGGGCGAAGCTGCTGCTGCAGCAGCGGCTGCACTGAGCGGGTACATCTTCCGGAGGACGCAGGCTTTGAGCGGGGCGTCACGGCCGAACCTGGACGAGTTCAAGGCGCGCCTGCCGCTGGTCGAGATCGTGGGCCGCCATGTCCGCCTGGTGCGCAAGGGGCGCGAATGGCAGGGGCTCTGTCCGTTCCACAAGGAGAAGAGCCCGTCCTTCAGCGTCGTCGAGGACAAGGGCTTCTTCCACTGCTTCGGCTGCGGTGCGCATGGCAATGCCATCGACTTCGTCATGCGCGTCGAGAACCTGGAGTTTGCCGATGCCCTGCAGCGGCTGGAGGAACTGACGGGCATCCTGGCGCCGCGGCGCGAAGGAGGGCAGGAGCCACGCGTCGATCAGGACCTCTACACGGTCAACCAGGCCGCGGCCGAGTGGTTCGCGGCCCAGCTCGACGCTGCGGCGGGTCGGGAAGCGCGGGCCTATCTCGCCAGCCGTCAGCTGCCGGTCGGGCAGGTGCAGCGCTTCGGCCTGGGCTATGCGCCCGGCAGCGGTCATGCGCTCCAGGAAGCGCTCAGCGCCCGCGGCCTGTCGATGGCGAAGCTCGCCGAGGCGGGGCTGGTCCTGGTCGACGAGGAGACCGGCCGCAGGCCCTATGACCGGTTCCGCAACCGCCTGATGTTCCCGATCCGCGACGAGCGCGGCCGGGTGGTGGGGTTCGGCGGCCGGGCGTTCGGCGATGCCAAGCCGAAATACCTGAACACCGCGGAAACGCCGCTCTTCCACAAGGGCGAGCTGCTCTACGGCCTGGATCTCGCCCTGGCCCCGGCACGTCAGGCGCGCCGCGTCGTGGTGGTCGAGGGCTATATCGACGTGATCGCCATGCACGAGGCGGAACTGCCGTTCGCGGTGGCACCGCTGGGTACCGCACTGGGCGAGCGACAGCTCCAGCGCCTGTGGAAGCTCTCGCCAGAGCCCGTCTTGTGCTTCGACGGTGACGAGGCCGGCAGGCGTGCGGCCGATCGTGCCGCCGAACGGGCTTTGCCCCATCTGTCGCCGGACCGGTCGCTGCGCGTGGCCTTCCTGCCGCCCGGCAAGGATCCGGACGACCTGCTGCGCGGCGAGGGGCCGGGCGCCATCCACCGGATCCTGGACGGTGCGGTGCCCCTGGTCGACTTCCTCTGGTCGGTAGGCATCGAGGGACGGCCGATCGACACGCCCGAGCGGCGGGCCGCCCTGCGCCGCGACTGCATCGAGCGGCTGCGCCGGATCGCAGATCCCGAGCTGCAGCGCCAGTATGTGACCGAGTTCCGGCGCAGGCTCGACATCCTGATGCCGTTCCGCACGGTGCAGCGCCGCCAGCCCGCCACGGCCCAGATGGCCGGCAGCAGCCTGCGGCCGTTCGACGACCGGGAGCGGATGGAGCAGGCGCTGCTGGCACCGGTGCTGGCCGAGCCCAGGCATCTGCGCTCGCTCGAGGAGGAAATTGCCGACTTCGAGTGGAAGGTTCCCGACCACCAGCGGCTCGTGAGCCACATGCTCGAGTGGTATGCACTTTCCCTGGACGAGGACTCTGCTGCGGAGCTTGACGGCCGGGCACTGTCCCACCATCTGGCATTGTCAGGCTTGGGCGAACTTGCTGACCGCATCCTGCGTGATCGGTCCTCTGGTAATCACCAGCGCCAGGCGACGTCGGACGAACTGGTCCTCGAGCAGTGGGCCAGACTACGTGGGAAGAGAATGCTGCGGGCACGTGCGCGCGCAGCATTCGCGCGTTCGTTGGAACCCGATGGCGAAGTCGGCGACTGACGTCACGCGTCCTTTTCCCCGGTCCCTCGTGCCATTTCGGCAACATTAGCAGCTTTCTCCGCTCGGTTATGCAACCGGGCGATCATTGGCAATTCCGGCTTAGCGGCTTGGACCGGCCGCGACAGGAGGTTTCCCGCATGGCGAAGAGCCAGCCCATCAAGGTGGCGATGTCGTCGAGCAAGGCCAAGCCAGCGGCCAAGACCATCGTCAGGACGGGTGTGGAGCAGTTGCTCCAGGCCAATCCTGGCCTGCGCAAGCTCGTGCAGACCGCGCGAGAGAAGGGCTCGATCTCCTACGACCAGCTGAACAATGGCCTGCCCGCCAGCGCTACGCCGGAACAGATGGACGAGATGATCGCCTATCTGGAATCGCGCGGTGTGTCGGTGGTGCGCGAGGAGGCCGAGGACGGCGACGCGCGCAACCAGGCCGACACCGAGGACAATCTCGAGCTCAACGACCAGCAGGCGGCCGACAAGGAAGAGGAGTCCGACAAGGACGACGCCGAGGAGAGCGAGCAGGAGGAACTCGGCCGGACCGACGACCCGGTCCGCATGTATCTGCGCGAGATGGGCTCGATCGAGCTCCTGTCGCGTGAGGGCGAGATCGAGATCGCCAAGCGCATCGAGGCCGGCCGCAACATGGTCCTGGAGGCCCTGTGCGAGAGCCCGCTCACCATGCGTGCGGTGATCGGCTGGCGTGACGCGATCCGCGAGGGCCGCGTGCCGCTGCGCGACATCATCGACCTGGAGGCCACCTACGAGGGCGGCCCGTCCCCAGAGGAAGCCGCTGCCGCCGAGGGGGCGGACGGGGAGCAGCCAGCGGCCAATGGCCGGGCGGCACCGTCCGGCGAGGACGAGGAGGAGGAAGCTCAGGCGCCTGAGGCTGCCGCCAGCGAGAGCGAGGAGGACGAGGACGACGCGATGTCGCTCTCGATGCTCGAGGCCAAGCTGCGCGACACGGTGCTGGAAACCTTCGACGCCATCGCCGAGCGCTACATGCAGCTGCGCCAGCTCCAGGAGGAGCGGCTGGCATTGATCCAGGCCAATCGCCCGGTCACCCGCCAGCTCCAGACGGAGTACGAGCTGTCGCGCCGCGAGATGGTCGAGGCCATGGCGGTCATCCAGCTCCACCCGCTCAAGGTGGAAGCGCTGGTCGCCCAGCTCAACGACATGAACAAGCTGCTCCAGTCCTTGGAAGGCAAGCTTCTGCGCCTGGCGCTGTCCTCCAAGGTCAGCCGCGAGAAGTTCATCGTCGCCTACCAGAACCACGAGCTGGACCCGGACTGGCTCGACAACCTCGCGACGCTCAAGGACAAGTACTGGCAGGACTTCGTCACCCGTCACCGTGATGACGTGATCGCCCTGCGCGGCGATATCGCGGCGATCGCGGACGAGACCGGCCTGCAGATCGGCGAGTTCCGCCGCATCGTCAGCCTGGTGCAGAAGGGCGAGCGTGATGCCAGCCGTGCGAAGAAGGAGATGGTCGAGGCCAACCTGCGCCTCGTGATCTCCATCGCCAAGAAGTACACGAACCGCGGCCTGCAGTTCCTGGACCTGATCCAGGAGGGCAATATCGGCCTGATGAAGGCGGTCGACAAGTTCGAGTACCGGCGCGGCTACAAGTTCTCGACCTATGCGACCTGGTGGATCCGCCAGGCGATCACCCGCTCGATCGCCGACCAGGCCCGGACCATCCGCATCCCGGTCCATATGATCGAGACGATCAACAAGCTGGTCCGTGCGTCGCGCCAGATGCTGCACGAGTTCGGCCGCGAGCCCACGCCGGAAGAGCTCGCGATCAAGCTGAACATGCCGCTCGACAAGGTCCGCAAGGTTCTCAAGATCGCCAAGGAGCCGATCTCCCTCGAAACGCCGATCGGCGACGAGGAGGATTCGCATCTCGGCGACTTCATCGAGGACAAGAACGCGGTCCAGCCGCTGGAGGCCGCGACGCTCTCGAACCTACGCGAATCGACCACCCGGGTCCTGGCCACGCTCACCCCGCGCGAGGAGCGCGTGCTGCGCATGCGCTTTGGCATCGGCATGAACACCGACCACACGCTGGAAGAGGTCGGCCAGCAGTTCAGCGTGACCCGCGAGCGTATTCGTCAGATCGAGGCCAAGGCGCTGCGCAAGCTCAAGCACCCGTCCCGGTCACGCAAGCTGCGCTCGTTCCTGGATACCTGAGCCAGCGTATCAGCGGGCGAGTTCGACCCTCACGCCGACCAGGTCTGCGATCTTGATCCAGGCCCGGTCGGTCGTGAGCGCCGGCAGTCCCAATCTCCGGGCGAGCGACAGGCAGCATCGATCCCCCAGGGAAAGGCCGGACGAACTGGTTCTGGGCGCCAGCTCTCCCGCCATGGCAGCTCGATCCTGGTCGAGCGACACGACCTGAAGTCCGAACTCGCCGATCAGTGCGCGAAGCTCCTTGTTCGGATCGTCCAGTTTTGCGACATAGGTGATGATCTCGGCATAGTTCGCCGCACATATCATGGCGCTGGCCAAGCGCTCGAACACCCAGGGCTGCAGCGGCTCCCCCCGCAGCGCGGCGATGACCACCGACGCATCGACCACCATCTCGTTCGCCATTCCGACAACTGGCCCTCAGTCGTTCCACTGTCGCTTGCGCCAGGCGAGGAAGTCCTCGCTGCTGATCTCGTCGAGTTGGTCGCCCGCGATTTCACGGAAGCGTTCCTGGATGCGCCGTATCTTCTCAGTGAACGGGATCACCCGAAGCTCGCCGTCATGCACTTCCATCAGGACGTCGCCACCGCTCTCCACCCCGAGTGCACGTCGCAGCTCCACCGGGATGCTGACCCTCCCATTGGGGGCTATGCGGACCCGGACAGCCATGTGGCATGAACCTTGAAGTTGTCACTTGCACGAACAGTGGCATGAAGGGCGCTAATTGCCAAGAACCGGTGGTGATTGTATCACCGCCGCCCGGTGGGGCCTGTAGCTCAGGGGTTAGAGCGGGCCGCTCATAACGGCTTGGTCGCGGGTTCAAATCCTGCCGGGCCCACCAGCTGCCGCTGGCCTGTTGCAACCGAGGCCACCCTGATCCTGTTGATCTGGTTATCGGGGCCGAGCCGGGCGTACCGTGTTGCTCCTGACCGACCCGAACCAGGGAAGGCGGGAAGATGCTCGACGGCAGCCAACGCAACCTCACCCCGGCCGTTCAGGCGCCGGTGTTTCCGGGCACGCCGAACGAGTTCATCACCGTCTTGGCGCATTTCCACCGCGCCGAGATCGCCCGCATGGCCGGCTGGCGCGATCGGATCGACCGGACCAGCAACTGGGCCATCACCGTGGTGGCGGCACTGCTGTCCGTTTCCCTGTCTACGCCCACTGCGCATCACGGCGTGCTCCTGTTCGCCATGCTGCTGGTGCTGCTGCTCCTGGTGATCGAGGCGCGCCGCTACCGGTTCTTCGACGTGTACCGCAACCGGGTGCGCCGCATGGAGCGCAACTACTTCGCCCAGGTATTCGCACCCGTCCCCGACACCAGCGATGACTGGGTACGCGCGCTTGGCGAGGACCTGCGCCGGCCCCTGTTCCTGATCGACCTGCCCCGGGCGATGGCGCGCCGGCTGCGCCGCAACTACTGCTGGATGTTCCTGATCCTGCTGCTCGCCTGGCTGGTGAAGACCACCACTACCAATCCGCCCGAGAACAGCGTGCAGATGCGCCTGGTGCAGTCGTTCGGCGAATGGTTGAGCAATGCTGCGATCGGACCGATCCCGGGCTGGATCGTGATGTTGGTCGTGGCTGCGTTCTATAGTTGGGTCGTGGTGGCTTCTCTGCGGCGACCGGAAAGCCAGGGCGAGATGGCATTCGGCGACGTACATGTCTGACGCCGCCTGTGGCAAGCCCGTCAATTCCACCGTGCCACAGTCTACTGGATCGATTTCGCGCCGTGGATGCACCCGCAGAACGCTACCGAAGTCTCGTATATGAGGTTAGCGTTGCGCACCGCGGCGGAAGGCAGTGTGCCGGCGGGAGCCTGGGCTTCCGGGGGCGCGTGAGCGAGATCAGGGACAACGGGATCGAGCAGGATCGGGCCCATAAGGCCGGCAGTTCCGCCGCTGATCGATCCCGCTGGACATGGAGATGTCGGTAGGCAGGCTGTCGCCGGCGGATCCGGTCGATCAGGGAACAAGACCATGGCTTCAGTAGCCGGTCGTCCCCGGGCGGACAGCAAGGTCCGGCCGATGACGGCAGAAGAACGCAAAGTGATCTTTGCCTCCTCGGCGGGCACGGTCTTTGAGTGGTACGACTTCTATCTCTATGGATCGTTGGCAGTCATTATCGGCGCCAAGTTCTTTACCCAGTTCGACGAGACCACCCGCAACATCTTCGCGCTGCTGGCCTTTGCCGCGGGCTTCCTGGTCCGGCCGTTCGGCGCGCTGGTATTCGGCCGGCTGGGCGACTTGGTCGGACGCAAATACACCTTCCTGATCACCATCCTGATCATGGGCGCGTCGACTTTCCTGGTCGGCATCCTGCCCACGGCCGATAGCATCGGCCTGCTGGCACCCACGATCCTGATCGTCCTGCGCCTCCTGCAGGGTCTGGCACTGGGTGGTGAGTATGGTGGTGCCGCCACCTATGTGGCGGAGCACGCGCCGCAGGGCCGGCGCGGCTTCTACACGTCCTGGATCCAGACCACCGCGACGCTCGGCCTGTTCCTGTCGCTGCTGGTCATTCTCGCGGTCCGCTCGGCGCTCGGCGAGGAAGCGTTCGCCGACTGGGGCTGGCGCATCCCGTTCCTGATCTCGGTCGTCCTGCTGGGCATCTCGGTCTGGATCCGGTTGCAGCTCCAGGAGAGCCCGGCGTTCAAGCGGATGAAGGAGGAGGGGACGCAGTCCAAGGCACCGCTCTCCGAGGCGTTCGGCCAGTGGCGCTACGCCAAGTTCGCGATCATCGCCCTGCTGGGCCTCACCGCCGGCCAGGCCGTGGTCTGGTACACCGGCCAGTTCTATGCGCTGTTCTTCCTGCAGAGCATCCTCAAGGTCGACGGCTACTCCGCCAACCTGCTGATCGCCTGGTCGCTCCTGATCGGCACGGCCGGCTTCGTGTTCTTCGGCTGGCTGTCGGACAAGATCGGGCGTAAGCCGATCATCCTGGTGGGCTGCCTGCTGGCGGCGCTGACCTACTTCCCGCTGTTCAAGATGCTGACGGAGACGGCCAACCCGACCCTGGCCGCGGCCCAGGCCTCGACCCCGGTCACCGTCGTCGCCGACCCGGCCCGCTGCTCCTTCCAGTTCAACCCGGTCGGCACCGCCAAGTTCACCACCTCCTGCGATATCGCCAAGGCACTGCTCGCCAAGAACGCGGTGAACTACACGGTCGAGGCTGCACCGCCCGGGACGATCGCCTCGGTCAGGATCGGCGACCAGACCATCGAGGCCTTCGACGCGGAGCGGGCCGGGGCCGATGCGGCGGCGCTGGGCGAGCGGTTCACCGCCGAGGTCACCGCGGCCCTGGTCGCGCATGGCTATCCGGAACCCGGTGATCCGAACATCGTGAAGCTCGACCACCCGTTCGACATCTTCGACGGGCGGACCTTCATGGTGGTGCTGATCCTGACGGTCCTGGTCATCTACGTGACCATGGTCTACGGCCCGATCGCCGCTGCCCTGGTCGAGCTGTTCCCGACCCGCATCCGCTACACCGCCATGTCGCTGCCCTACCATATCGGCAATGGCTGGTTCGGCGGCCTCCTGCCGGCGACGGCGTTCGCGATGATCGCCTGGCGCGGCGATATCTATTTCGGGCTCTGGTACCCGATCATCATCGCGGCGGCCACCGTGGTCATCGGCGTGCTGTTCGTGCCGGAAACCAAGGACCGCGACATCTTCGCGGACGACACCCGCAGCTGATCGCAACGCAGCTTCAGGTTCGAGGGAGGCGTCCGGGCTGTGGCCCGGGCGCCTCCTGCCTTTTCGGGCACCGGCCATGCATGCGCCGGGCAGAACTCCTGAAATTGGTGGAAGACATACGCTGCGCGTGGTCGTAGACGATGCGCGAGTCTTGCCGCCTGCCCGGCTCACGCCAGAGATGCGAGGGGTAGAGGCAAAGTAAAGTGGTTCTAAACTAGAGAGCGGTTCATGGTCCGTGATGCGGTGGCTGCACGGCTGGATCTTCCGGGTCTCCGGTATCCGGTGATGGTCCTGGCCCTGGTCTCCGTGCTTGCCGGGGCGGCACATGCTCAGGAGCCGCCACTGGCCCCGGTGGCCGATACCGCGGGGGTGGCGGGCGCCGGCCCGGCCGAGGGTGGGGGCCAGGACCAAGCCTTGGCCCCGGGCGAGCCCGTCCCGTCCGGCGGGACGGCAGACGCATGGCCGATCGTGCCGGGCCTGGGCGACGGCATGGGCATTCTGGAGGAGGAGCAGCTCGGCGCCGCATCGGCCAGCCTGCCCCACGACCTTTCGCCCTGGGGCATGTTCATGGCCGCCGACCTGGTGGTCAAGGCAGTCATGGTCGGGCTCGCCTTCGCCTCGGTGGTCACCTGGACGATCTGCCTCGCCAAGTTCCTGGAGCTGGCGATGGCCAGGCGCCGGGCCAGGCACGCGGCTGCACGGCTGGCCCGGGCACCCGACCTGGGCGAGGCCCTGGCAGGCGTGGCCAAGGGTGACCTGGTGGCCGGCAGCCTGCTGTCCGCCGCCAAGACCGAGCTCCAGATGTCGGAGGACTTGGAGGCCGCCAGCGACGGCAAGGCCGGCATCAAGGAGCGCGTGGCGTCGCGGCTCGATCGGATCGAGGCGGCGGTCGGCCGGCGGATGATCCGCGGCACCGGCGTGCTCGCGACCATCGGCTCGACCGCCCCGTTCGTCGGCCTGTTCGGCACGGTCTGGGGGATCATGAACAGCTTCATCGGCATCTCGGAATCGCAGACCACCAATCTCGCCGTGGTGGCGCCCGGCATCGCCGAGGCGCTGCTCGCCACGGCGATCGGCCTGGTGGCCGCGATCCCCGCCGTGGTCGTCTACAACCATTTCGCCCGGCAGATTTCCGGCTACCGCGCTCTGGTCGGCGACATGTCGGCCGAGGTGATGCGCCTCGTGTCGCGCGATCTGGATCGCCGCGGCGCGCGCGGCCGCGGCTATGCCCGTGCAGCGGAGTGAGTGACAATGGCAGCGAAGCTCGACGACGGCGACGATCTGGGCGACAACCATGACATCAACGTCACGCCGTTCATCGACGTGGTGCTGGTCCTCCTGATCATCTTCATGGTGGCCGCACCGCTCGCGACCGCGGACATCGCGGTGGACCTGCCGCCCGCCAATGCCAAGGCCTCGCCCCGGCCGAAAGCGCCGGTCTTCGTGTCGCTGCAAAAGGACCTCTCGGTCGCGATCAACAGCGACGAGGTCGAACGGGCAGCAATCGGCACCGGCCTGGACCGCGTCACCTCGGGCGACAAGGAGCAGCGGATCTTCATCCGCGCCGACGAGGGCGTGCCCTACGGCGAAGTGATGGCCGTGATGAACCTGATGCGGGCCGCGGGCTACCTGAAGGTCGGGCTGGTCGGCCTCGAGGCGGTGCCTGCCCAGTGAGCGCGGCGGCACTTCCCTACGAGATCTCCGAGGGTGGGGGGGCGGGCGACCTGCGGCGCTGGGTGGCCGCCTTCCTGGTGGTGGCGGCGCTGCATGGCGGGGTGGCGCTGGTGGCGCTGAACTGGCGCCGGCCGGTGGAGATCCCGGGTGAGCCGCCCGCGGCGGTGATGATCGACCTAGCGCCGCTGCCGACCTCGCCCAATGTCGAGGAGATCCTGAACGAGCTGCCGCTGCCGGAGCCGGCGCAGGTGGAACTGCCCGACCCGGTCAGCGAACTGGAGATCGACCTGGCAGAGCCCGCCCCGGTGGAACTGCCGGAACCGGTCACCGAGCTGGAGCTCGAGTTGCCCGAGCCGCCGCCCGTGGAACTGCCGCCAGAAGTGTCGGAGCTGGCGCTGGACCTGCCGGAGCCCGCGGAGGTGGCGCTGCCCGAGCCGCCGCCGATGCCGGCACCACCGCCGCCGCGCAGCAAGCCCAAGCCGCCGACCCGCCGCCCGCCGCCGCCCGACAAGCCGGACCAGCAGGTCGAGCGGGTTGCCAAGGAGCCGCCCCGGCAGGCGGCACCGCAGCCCAACAAGTCCGCGACCGCGGCAGCACCGGACTCCTCTCACAACAGCCAGCAGGCCGTGTCGCTCGCCAACGCGCCGCCCAGCTGGCAGGGTGCGGTGCTGGGCAAGTTCCAACGGGCGCTGCGCTATCCCCGATCAGCCCAGATGCGCCGCAAGCAAGGCACCGCCATCATCGTGTTCCGGGTCAACCGGAACGGCGACGTGCTGGGGGTCCGCCTGATCGACAGTTCCGGCACTGAGGTGCTGGACGAGGAGGCCGTGGCGGTGGTGGAGCGCGTCAGCCCGTTGCCGCCGCCTCCGCCGGAGATGATGACCGGCGCCCATCGCGACGTCGCGGCACCGATCATCTTCGCCCTGCGCTGAAGGCTCACGGTTCGCGAAAGCCCAGGACGCGCGCGGTCAGCGCCGCCGGGTCCGGGCGGTTCCGGAACAGCAGCGAGCCGCGCCGGCTGGAATGGCCGGGCACGTAGTCGAAGGTGATCTCGCCGGCTTCCTGCTCCTCGCCGGTGGCGGCGGTCACCGCGATCCTGGCTTCGGCCGCCGTCTCGCCGCCCAGGTTGGTGATGATCAGGTCGACCCGGAATCCTGCGGTGGCGGCCTCGACCCCGTCCACCCGGATCACCAGGTCGGCCGGTGCATCCGCGCCCGTCAGCCCGTCCCAGGCCAGATAGCCGACGATGAAGATCGCGACCGCGGCACCCAGGCCGGCGGCGACCCATTCGAGCAACGGCGTGGGTGGGCGGGGCCTGGCGTGATCCCCCTGGTTCCGATCCGGCTGCTTGCTGCTCATGCTCCGCTCACACGATCAGGCGCGCCGTGGCGGCGCCGAGGGCGGACGGGAAGCCCAGGATCACCGTCATGGTGAGCACCTCGCCCAGCCCGGTGAGGTCGGTTCGGCCGAAGGTCCACAGGATGTAGAAGCTGACCGCGAGGGACAGGCCGTAGCCCGTCAGGCTGAAGCGGAAGAACACGGCGAAGAAGCCCGTATCCTCCGGCCATGCCTCCTGACCGGCAAAGCCCAGGGCATAGACCAGCAGATGCAGGAGGAGGACCGAGACGAGGGCCAGCAGGATCGTGTGCCAGGGTGTCACCAGATGCGCGATGAGCTGGATCTCGTCGGTCGGCGCCACGTTGAAGGCGATGTAGACGGCACCCGCCAGCATCACGAACAGCTCGGCCCCGTAGCTGGCCGGCGGCTGGTCCTCCTGCCCCTCCTCGGGCGGCGCGGCGAATTGGGCACGGGCCAGGATCGCGCCGATTCCGGCCGGGATCGACTGGACCGCCAGCTTGCCGACCCATTCGCCCACGGACATGGCTGGATCGAGCACGCCGAACAGGACGAGCAGGCCGAGGCTCACCAGCACGCCCACCAGATAGGCGGAAAACGCATCGAGGAGGTCGTCGCGCCAGCCCGTGTCCGCGCCGAAGCCCACCCGCGTGGACAGGCCGATGAGCAGCAGGAGGCCCAGGCCGACGAACAGGGCCAGACGCAGGCGGTCCATGCCGAAGCCCAGCCACCACATCTCCATCGTCATCAGGAGCGGGAAGGCGAACAGGATGGCACCGCCTGCGGCGCGTGCCAGCTCCAGCGCGTAGTCGCGGTTGGCCGGGTTCATGTCGTTCAGCCCGGAAAAAAGAAAAACCCGCGCGTTGCCGCGCGGGTTCTCCAAGATCGCCAGACGGGGTTTCCGTCCGTCGAGACGATCAGCGCTGGCGCACTTCCACGCGCCGGTTGCGCGGCTCGGGCACCTGGTCGCCGGTCGGCACGGCCAGCTTGGTCTCGCCGAAGCCCTGGATCGTCAGGCGCGAGGCATCGACGCCCTGACCTTCCAGGTAGGTCGCGACCGCCTCGGCACGGCGCACCGACAGGCCCATGTTGTACTCTTCGGTGCCGACCGTGTCGGTGTGGCCCCAGACGAGCAGGCGCTTGTTGGTGTCCGCCACCAGCTCAGCGGCGATCGCATCGAGCTGCGGCTTGAACTCCTCCTTCACGACCGCCTTGTCGAAGTCGAAGAGCACATCCGAGGAAATCGAGATGACCTCGACCTCTTCCACCGGCGTCAGCGCGGCGATGGCATCCTCGAAGCCCTTGCGGCAGGTCGCGATGTCCTCGACCTGGAAGTTCTCTTCCTGCTGCTCCATCCAGCAGTCGAAGCTGGCCTGCGCCTTGGCGGCGGTGGCCGGATCGGCCTGGGCCTCCTCGGTGGCAAGCGTGCTCACCAGGGTGGCCCGCGCCTCGGTCAGCGTACCGACCATGTCCGCCGGCTCGTTGCGCGCGCTGATCGGGGTCGGCTCGGGAGCCGTGCCGGACGCGGCCATCTTGGCGCGCTCGGTGTAGAACAGCGAATCACGCCAGTCGTACTGGTCGTACTCCGACTGCGAGAGCGCCGAATACTCCTGGAAGAGTGCCTGGGTGAATGCATCACCGCTTGCGCTGGTCTGCTTCAACTCGTTCAGGCCAGAGGTCGAGGTGAAGGCCGAGCACCCGGTCAGGAGCGCAAGCATTCCAACCCCGGCGATCTGGCGGATCCTGGATTTCATGATACCTCCGCGCGTTCGTCCGTAGCAAAAATTTCCTAACGCCTCGGACGCCGCAGGCGCCGTGAGCGGGGCACAGCATAAGGGCTCTGGCGTTAAATAGATCGGTAACACCCTGTTCGTCCCCGCTTTTCTGGACCGGTTGCGACAACGAAGCAACGTCCTGACGGACGGAGAGCACAATTTTGCTGCTGTGTGCGTGTCAAACAGCCAGGGCATCCGTCAGTTCCCGCCATTCGCGGGGGGAAAGGCCGCTGTCTTCGACTGTCACTTTCTCGCCACCAAGCATCCTGCGCAGTATCGCCAGGGCCGGGCCCGAGAGTTCCAGGGCATTGAGGCGGTAGTCGGTGAACGCCTCGAAGGTGATCGGAACCCAGCGCCGGATGATCTCCACGATCACCTCCGCATAGGCCCGGATCTCCGCCTGGGCATGGGGATCAAGTCGCAGCGCCACGAAATGCAGGAGGTTGTGCAGGTCGGTCTTCCAGTACCACTGCGTATAGGTGGAGAGCGGCAGGACCACCCGGGCCAGCTCGCGCGCCACCCCGCTGCGCTCGGGATCGAGCGGCTGCCCCTCCGCATCCGCGTTGAGCAACTCATGGTAGCAGCGGAACGCCGCCTCGCCGCTGTCCCGGATCGCCTGGCGTACCGCCTCCGCGGCGTCCGGATCGAGCGCGCCGCCGCGGCCCTGACGGTTGTTCACGGCTTGTGCCGCCACGCCTTCCGGCTCGGGCAGGTACAGTTCGTCGTCCAGGACCGAGTAGCGCGCGGAATACTCGTTCACGGCCGCGGTGCGGTGACGGATCCACTGCCGGGCGATGAAGATCGGCAGCTTCACGTGCAGCTTGATCTCGCACATCTCGAACGGCGAGGTGTGGCGATGGCGCATGAGATAACGGATCAGGCCGCGGTCGTCGGAGACCTTGCGGGTGCCTTTGCCGTAGGAGACCCGGGCCGCCTGCACGATGGCCGCATCGTCGCCCATATAGTCGACCACCCGCACGAAGCCTTGGTCGAGCACCGGCAGCGCCTGGAACAGGATCTCCTCGAGCGCCGGGGCCACCGGCCGCCGGGTAGCGCCCGGCTCGGCCTGGCGCAGTTCCTCGATCTCCGCCGACTGGCGCTCGTTCAACCGCATCATGCCCTCCGGCAGGAATGGACGCGCAGCGTCGCTGAAGCGGGCCGCGCAACAGGCACGATCCCGGTGCCGCGCGTTTAGACCTCCCGCCCGACACAGGGGAAGCACCGCCTTCCTTCGATCACAGCGGAAGCACCCCATGTGCACATCGCTGCGCCGCACCCTTCCATCCGGACCAGTTCGCTCCTATATTCGAGGCGTCGGCGCGAGCCGACTATGGCGATAAACGTCACACGGCATAGGCGTTACGGACCCGGGGGCAGAGCCCGGCGCCTCCACCAAACATCGCCGTGGTCGGCCCGGGACTACGGGCAGGCCGCGGCGCTCGCGGGGGCGAATTAGGATCGACGTGCGTAGTAAGGGTGTGGCTTTTGCCCGGCATGGTACCGCCGTTATCGGGCTAAAACACAAGTGCCAACGACAATAGCCGTCTGGCCCTCGCTGCCTAATCATTAGGTAAGCGCGGTTCGGGGGGGCGCCGGGCAACAGAAGCCCCCCCACTTCAAACGACTTCTTCCGGGTTTCTCCGGTCCTGGTGCGGCTTCAAGGTCGAGATGAGCAAGGACAGCATCCAATACGGCCAGCTGGTCGAACAGGCCCTGCGCGGCGTCGTGCGCGACGTCCTGTCCCGCGTCGCCCGTGAAGGCCTGCCGCAGCCGCATCATTTCTATATCACCTTCCGCACCGACCATCCGGGCGTGGGCCTCGCCGCCTCCCTGCGCGAGCGCTACCCGACCGAGATGACCATCGTCCTCCAGCACCAGTACTGGGACCTGCAGGTCGACGACGAGACGATGGCGGTCACGCTCAGCTTCAACAACCAGCCGCAGCGTATCGTCATCCCGTTCGCCGCGCTCAAGGTGTTCGCCGACCCAGGCGTCGAGTTCGGCCTGCAGTTCACGATCGAGCCGCCCGCCGAGGAGAACCTCGCCGAGACCGTGCCGCTCCTGGCCGGCCGTGACCGAGAGGCACCGGTCCGCGATCACGCCGGTGACGATGTGGCCGAGCCTGCCGACGAGGCGGCATCCGGCGGCGGCGCCCAGATCGTCTCCCTGGACCGCTTCCGCAAGCGCTGATCCTTCTCGACGCGGTAGCCCCCTTTCTCGGGCCAGCCCGGCAAGCTCTCCGAACCAGGACGGGCGACACCCGCACAGCGTGCCTCAGCCTATCCGACCGTTGACGGATGGCCCGAAAGCCGCGACCTGAGCTGCAAAACATGGGGCGCAGGAGCGTTTGTGATGAGTGTTGCCAAAGAGGTCCGGGTCGAGAGCGACACGTTCGGGCCGATCGAGGTTCCGGCGGACCGGCACTGGGGTGCCCAGACCCAGCGTTCCCTGCAGAACTTCCGGATCGGTGACGAGCGGATGCCGGCACCGCTGGTCCGCGCACTGGGCATCGTCAAGCTGGCCGCAGCGCGGGTGAACGTTCGGCTGGGCCAGCTCGATGGCAAGCTCGGCGACGCAATCGCCAAGGCCGCCGAGGAGGTGGTGGAGCTGAGGCTGGTCGACGAGTTCCCGCTGGTGGTCTGGCAGACCGGGTCGGGCACCCAGTCGAACATGAACGCCAACGAGGTGATCGCCAGCCGCGCCAACGAGCTGCTGAACGGCAGCAAGGGCGGCAAGTCGCCGGTCCACCCGAACGATCATGTCAATCGCGGCCAGTCCTCCAACGACACTTTCCCCACCGCCATGCACATCGCCGCGGGCGAGCAGGCGTGCAACGCGCTGATCCCGGCGCTGGAGCACCTGCACGCGGCGCTGGCCAAGAAGGCCGACGAGTTCAAGGACATCATCAAGATCGGCCGCACCCATCTGCAGGATGCGACGCCGATGACGCTCGGCCAGGAGTTCGGCGGCTATGCCTGCCAGATCGCCTACGGCATAGAGCGGGTGAAGGCGGCCCTGCCGCGGGTCTGGTACCTGGCACAGGGCGGCACCGCGGTCGGCACCGGCCTCAATGCCAAGAAGGGTTTTGCCGAGGGCTTTGCCGCCGAGGTGGCGACTATCACCGGCCTGCCGTTCGTGACAGCACCCAACAAGTTCGAGGCGCTGGCCTCGCACGACGCCATGGTCGAGCTGTCGGGGGCGCTCAACACGCTGGCCGTCTCGCTGATGAAGATCGCCAACGATGTCCGGCTGCTGGGCTCCGGCCCGCGCTGCGGCCTCGGCGAGATCTCCCTGCCGGAGAACGAGCCCGGCAGCTCGATCATGCCGGGCAAGGTCAACCCGACCCAGTCAGAGGCGCTGACCATGGTCTGCGCCCAGGTGATGGGCAACCACGTGGCGGCCTCGGTGGGCGGCTCGAACGGCCATTTCGAGCTGAACGTGTTCAAGCCGGTGATCATCTACAACGTGCTGCAGTCGATCCGGCTGATCGCGGACGGCTGCCGCTCGTTCACCGACAACTGCGTGGTCGGGATCGAGGCCAATCGTGAGCGGCTGGCCCAGATCATGAACGAGAGCCTGATGCTGGTGACGGCCCTCAACCCGAAGATCGGCTACGACAACGCCGCCAAGGTCGCCAAGAAGGCGCACAAGGAGGGCACGACCCTCAAGGAGTCGGCGCTGGCGCTGGGCCTCCTGACCGAGGAGGAGTTCGACCGGCTGGTTCGCCCTGAGCTGATGCTGGGTCCGTCGGACTGAGCGGCAGCACCCGCACCTGCCCGGGCGGCCCCAGCAGGTGCCAGCCCGGCAGCCCGCCATCCGGCGGCAGCGTCGCATCGAGGAACCAGACCGGCAGGTCGAGCCGCGCCGCCAGGTAGCGGCGCGACTGGTCCGGCAGGTCGACGGCCAGATGGGGCGGGCTGCTTTCCAGCAGGCCGCGCTTGGCGGTCAGTGCGCCGTGGATGCCGGCAAACGCGAAGGGCGGAGCGTCGCTGCCGACTGCCGGCGGCAGCGTGCCCGGCCCGATTGCCAGGCGCAGCTCGCCCGCCAGGTCGCTCACGATCGCCTGTACGGATCTGCCCTGGCCGGCGAGGCTGGCTTCGGCGGCGAGCCTCGCCTGGGGCGCCCGGTCGATCCCGAGCAGGCGGCCCAGCGCCGCGCTGTCGGCATCGTCGAGCGCCAGGTCCAGCTCCAGGAGCGGTACGATTCCGCGGCCGTCCACGGCGAGATCGCCCCGCAGCCTGCCACCCTGCGGCAGGGACAGGTCCAGCCGTTCCAGGTCGAGGCGTCCCTCCGCCAGGCGCACCCGGCCAAGGCCTTGGCCGTCCGGGTCGGGCAGCTGGCGCAAGGTGAGGTCGAGCTCGGCCGCGAACAGCCAGTGCCACTGGAGGTCCACGGCCGGCCAGGCGCCCGGCCAGCGCAGCGGCGAGCCCGGCGCGAACGACAGGGCGGTGGACATGAAGTCATAGAGC
>Ga0182739_1002392_pt1 | contig 17638 bp, 15 predicted proteins | sample eDN5th30CBELigBY_FD_128873 | JGI IMG/M metagenome (GOLD analysis project Ga0182739, IMG submission 128873) | Enriched backyard soil microbial communities from Emeryville, California, USA - eDNA 5th pass 30_C BE-Lig BY (version 2) (version 2) | ecosystem: Environmental > Terrestrial > Soil >... | reverse complement strand
GAAGTACGCCCTACCGAGCCTTGCCGCGTTGCGACCGAGAAAGCGGGACGCTTTGAAGTGCGGGGGTTGCCGTATCTACCTATTTCGCCGGGGTACAGGTTGTTTGCGACGGTGGATGATGGGACTGTTAGTCAGTTGGTTTTGACGGGTAATGCTAATAATTTGTACCTGGTTAAAGAGATGCTGACTGACAAGCTTGGGAAGCCGGCGACAAGTGCGGCTCATTGGGTGAAGTTGAAGTCAGGGGCTTCGTATGAGGCTGAGGTTTATAAATGGAACTCTGAAGGGGTAGCTGTTGATTTTGGCCGCGACCTTAGTGATCTTGGGCGGTATTCGGTTACTTTTTCGACTTCGATGGTTGGTACGGAGGTTGGTCAGTTTGATGCCTTGCCGTCGACTGACAGCCCCAGTTTGTAAGACTTAAGGGAATAATTGTAAATAACACATTATGAATAAGGCCAAGGTGAGAATTGGTACACGCCATGAGCATGAAATATGCCTTGATGCGTCCTCGCGCTGTCAGGTTTAGCATCGATTAGCACAGATGTAGGGCATAATCGGCAATTTAAGAATGCCGATTAGCCCTGATACCGTCAGATATCTCTCAAACGCTGTTGATACACCCAGTCTACAATCTCACCCTCTGGGGTGTAACCGCTTACCAGTTCCCTTAGCAACTGACGAACCACAGTGAAATCCTCGATTTCAACTGCCTTAAGTAGTAGAGTCAGGCGATCCTTGAGTACATCCCAAACCAAAAAATCTTCGCTTGCTGTCAGAATCATCGGGTGCCGAGTAGGAGACACGTTGTCGCCTATCAACAGCTCCTCGTATAGCTTTTCCCCTGGCCGCAATCCAGTGAATTCAATAGCGATGTCACCATGAGGATTCTTTTCGGACCTTACGCTCAAACCCGATAGGTGGATCATTTTCTCCGCCAACGCCGCAATTCTTACAGGCTCGCCCATATCCAAGACGAATACATCCCCGCCCAACCCCATTGACCCAGCCTGGATAACCAGCTGGGCGGCTTCGGGAATAGTCATAAAGTAACGGGTAATTTTTGGATGAGTGACGGTCAACGGCCCGCCAGCTTGGATCTGTTTATGGAAAAGAGGAATTACAGAGCCCGACGAGCCAAGGACGTTGCCAAAGCGCACCATTGTGAAGCGCGTTTTATTAACTCTGGCAACATTACCGGAATCACCAAATAATACTGGTGCTACCTCCTTGCTCAAAGCCTGCAAGACAAGCTCAGCTAAACGTTTGGTGCTCCCCATCACATTGGTGGGCCGAACTGCTTTATCAGTCGAAATCAGCACAAAGTTAGCCACATTAGCTTGAAGCGCTGCCTGCGCAGTATTCAACGTGCCAATGACATTGTTCAAAACACCTTCAGCGATGTTGTGCTCAACCAACGGTACGTGCTTGTAAGCAGCTGCGTGATAAACAGTGTGCACGCCCCACATCGTCATGGTGTCGATCAAATGTTTCTGGTTCCGAATCGAGCCCAGAAACGGTATCAGACGCACAGGAAGCGACTCACGCCGGATACGCTGCTCCAACTCGCCGTGGATGCTGTAGAGGTTAAATTCACTGTGCTCAAACAGCAGTAACGCTTTAGGCTCGAGCATAAGAATTTGACGGCACAACTCTGAACCGATTGAGCCTCCTGCTCCTGTCACCATAACCACTTGACCTGTCACGCAGTGAGCAAGCAGATCCTCTTGGGCCGGAACGGCGTCACGCCCCAACAAGTCAGCGATATCGACTTCCTGGATATCATCAACTTTAACTCGGCCACTGGCCAGATCCATAAAGCCAGGAACACTGCGTACATGTAGAGGGAAATTCTCAAGCAACCCCAATATTTCGCGACGACGTGCACGACTCGTTGACGGGATGGCCAAAAGAATTTCCTCGGCTCCTGTCGCATCGATCATTTTCTGAATGTCACTGCCGCGAAACACCTGAAGGCCAGAAATAACTCGATCGGCGACACTTTCGTCATCGTCGATGAAAGCAACTGGACGCATCATACGACCAATTCGCAGGGCAGCGACTAACTGGTTCCCCGCAGCTCCCGCACCATAGATCGCAACCTTCGGCAAGCCATTGTCACGGTTGGTGAAAGGCACATGTTGTCTGGCGGCGAACCAATCACCCAGGAAATATTGCCGCATGATCAGGCGGAGCCCACCAATCAACACAAGACTCAGCCACCAGTAATTGAACACAATGGAGCGGGGAACAACTGCTGTGTGGTTGCTGTGCCAATAAACGACCAAAGCTAGGATCAAGGACGATAGCGATACCGCTTTGCCAATGGCAATCAGCGCGTCATTGCCAAAATAGCGCATCACCGCCCGATACATACCGAAACGGATGAAAATGGGTATAGCGATGACCGGCGCAGCCAAGAACAACCAGTAGTGCAAGCGTAGCGGGTGATAGATCTCATCTATTCCAAGACGAACCAAAAACGCTAGCCACAAGGCGAACCAAACCAACAGCACGTCAGTTACGACCTGAAGGGCGCGTTTGTAGCGCCGGGGCAACAGCAGCATCCCCGTACGCAGCTTATCCGTCATCCGCTTACTCTCCTGATTCCGAACCAAACCAGATCCCTTCCTATCACAGTTTTCCATACGAGCTTCTTGCCCTTGGCGGGTGATCCGACCAAAAACAAGAAATAACAATAAAGGTGTCACCTGATCCGCGTATAGCCATTAGGTGACGCCTCAGAGTTTCATTGGCGAGCAGCGTCTTGCATGACCTTGATCAAGACATCGCAACTCTTTTCGATCTCGGCCGCCTTCAAAGTCGGATGGACCAAGAACATCAGACTGGTTTCGCCCAATTGACGGGCCACCGGCAACCGTTGCTGCGGCCGCCAGCCAGTATCATCGAAAGCTTTTTCCAGATAAACCTCGGAGCACGAACCTGAGAAACACGGCACACCCAACGAGTTGATTTCATTCAGAATGCGATCACGGCTCCAACCCTCTGCGAGCTGATCGGGCTCAACAAACACATAGCACTTATAGGCCGCATGCACGCAGTCGGACGGAACTTCAGGAACTCGCAACCCAGGTAGACCTTTTGCGCAATCCCAAATGCGACGAGCATTTTCCAGTCGCGACTGATGCCACTGAGGCATACGCTTCAACTGAATCCTGCCGATGCCGCCTTGTACTTCAAGCATCCGCCAATTGGTACCGAAACTCTCATGCAGCCAACGGAACCCAGGGGCATGCTCTCGCTCATAAACGGCTTCCCAACTCTTGCCATGATCCTTGAACGACCACATTTTCGACCATAGCTCACGATCATTCGTGGTGACCATGCCACCTTCACCGCCAGTAGTCATGATCTTGTCCTGGCAAAACGACCAAGCGCCGATATCGCCAATGGACCCAACGGGTCGGCCCTTGTAACGTGCGCCGTGCGCCTGTGCGCAATCTTCTATTACACGGATACCCTGTTCAGCCGCGAGGGCCATGATCGGGTCCATGTCACATGGCCAACCCGCCAGGTGAACGCAAATGATGGCTTTGGTGCGGGAGGACAGCACCGCGCTGATAGTAGATACATCGATATTTTGGGAGTCGGCATTTACGTCAGCAAATACCGGAACAGCACCAGCATTGATAATGCTGGATACCGACGCAAGGAAGGTACGGGAGGTCACGATAACCTCATCACCGGCGCCAATCCCTAAGGCCAACAGAGCCAGGTCCAGCGCCACTGTGCCGTTCGCGACAGCGACTGCAAAATCAGTTTCGGTCCAGGCAGCGAATTCACGTTCGAACTGACGGCATTCCTGTCCTGTCCAGTAATTTACCTTGTTGGACAAAATGACATCACGCGCGCAGTTTGCTTCTTCTTGAGTGAACGATGGCCATGGAGAAAAGGGGGTGTTCAGCATTGAATTTATCCTGATTCATTAAGCTGGCAAGAATGCAAACGGCTGTAGCACACAGTCTACAGCCGCATCATTGATTTCGTGGAATTTATTCCAAGGCCCGAGCAGGTACACCGACCACCGTCACCCCCTCACCGACATCGGATACGACTGCAGCTCCAGCGCCTACCACCACATTTTCACCGATGCTGATCAGTTGCTTTACGCAGGCGCCGATGCCCACCCATGAGCACTGACCTATCGTCACACCACCTGCAAGCCGGGCGCCCGGGCTGATATGGACAGAATCAGCAAGGAAGCAGTCGTGATCAACACTGCACCCTGTGTTCAAAATACCCCCTATCCCCACGGAAGCACCGGCATTTAGGACCGCTCCGGCGAACACCACGCTTCCCGCCCCAACATTGGCATGCCGACTGACACACGCAAGCGGATGGATAAGGGTAGCCAGCGTAGCTCCCTGTTGGAACAAAGCTGCGAGCTTCGCTTGGCGAATAGTATTATTGCCGATGGCAACCACGACCCCGTCAAATTTGTGAGCGTTCTCAAAAAAATCTTGGCCCGTGCCGACTACGTCCCATACACCATTGGCGGTGAGAGAAGGCCATGCATCGTCAAAGAACAAGACCTCTGTCCAGCCGCAAACCTCCGCAGTATCCGCAACTACCTTTCCGTGCCCACTGGCACCAAGGATGGCAAGTCTTTTCATCACTTGTTGCCCGTGAATTTCGACATGGTGACCTCGCCGCTGGCGCTGATACCGTCTTTTTTTACAACTTTCTTGACGGTCAAGGCGATAATTTTGATGTCCAGCCAAAGCGAGCGATTTTCGACATACCAAACATCCAGTTCGAACTTTTCTGGCCAGCCCAACGCGTTTCGCCCATTGATTTGAGCCCAGCCGGTTACCCCCGGTCGTACCTTATGACGCAAGTATTGCCGCTCGTTATAGAGTGGCAGATATTCCATCAACAACGGCCTAGGCCCTACAAGGCTCATCTCACCCTTGAGCACGTTCCACAGCTCGGGCAGTTCATCCAGACTGCTGGAGCGCAAAAAGCTGCCGAATGGCGTCATGCGCTGTGAATCCGGCAATGGAACACCACTGCTGTCACAGGCATCGCGCATGGTGCGGAACTTGATCATCTCGAATGGTTTGCCGCCTAACCCCGGGCGGACTTGGCGGAACAATACCGGCCCCCCGAGCCTGCGCTTGATCAGCACCGCTACAACCAAGATGATCGGAGACAGCACGATCAACCCGATCAATGCCCCAGCGAAATCAATGATTCTTTTCATCTGGTGGACCCACAAGCCTCGTCAAGGCAACGCGCCAAGCTACCTGCAAGCTTGTCGAAGCCATGCTCGACTTCGACATAACGCCGGCCAGCACGCCCCATTGCAGCCCTTTCGGCACTCGGTAAATGGATCAATCGGGCTACCGCATCGGCCAAAGCCTCCGGGTCGCCCGGTAGAACGGTATATCCTGCGCCGGAGTCTTCGATGGGATTGTTTCCCGCATCACAGCAGAACAGGACTGGCCGCTGCCCAGCCATGAAATCGAACAGCTTGTTCGAACTGATACCGTACTTAAAGACAGGCGCGTTTATGAGATTGAACACAAACGCATCTGCCTGTGCCGCAAGTGCCGGAATTTCTCTTTTAGGAACCGGGTCTTCGAAACTCACACGCTTGAGGCCGAACTTTTCAGCCATGGCGATCAACTCACCTTTGCATGGGCCGTTACCGATAATCCGAAGGCGGACATTGGACATATCTGCCCTTTGCTCAATAATCTGCTGCGCACGCAACACATTATCCAATCCATTCGCTGGGCCATGCGCCCCAAAGTACATCAGCGTAAACTCATCCCCTGGCGCTTTGTCCGCTGGGCACGGGAAGTCCTGAAGGTCTACACCGTTCGGAATCCAGGCAATTTTTTTCGGATCGATGCCCATGGGGACTATATATTCATGCGCCTTGGGCAGCAGTACGACAATGCGCTTAGCGCGCTTGTACAGCCACTTCTCCAGTACTCGAAGCGAGCGGGCGATAAAGCTGTTACGCTCCAACCGGCCCATGTCGATCAGCGTTTCCGGCCAGAGATCCCGCACCTCGAAAACGAAGGGGACCTTATAGCGCCATGCGAGCACTGCACCGGCAGCTGCTGCGAACGGATGGACGCTCGAGCCAATAATGACATCAGGTTTTTTCAAAGGCGACAGCTTGCCAGGTTTAATTACCTGCCAAGTGTATTCCAACATATTACGCATACGCGCCGTGCCGTTGCCTTTGTATTCCGAAGTTCTAAGCCAGAGGAATGGAACACCGCTGTATTGATCGAGCCTAGTAGCTTCAGAATCAGCAAGCCGCTGCTTTCCAGACTGGTGCTCTACGCTGGCAGCAACAATTGACGCCTCCCAGCCATGTGCTGGCAGGTTTTTCGCCAACTGATAATGCCGGGTACCACCGGCGCCACCTGGCTCCTGGGCGTAGTGGTTGAGAATCCAGACGTTCTTCATTCCACATGGTCCTCGACAAGACGCCGGATGATGAGCTCTGCAGCGTTACCCTCACCATACGGCTGTACTGCCGCGCCTTTGGTGCCCAGAGCCTGGCGAACGGCTGCGGCCACTTCGGGAGCAGATTTCGGGGATACCAGCCGATTCCAGCCCGACTCGACCAACTCGACCCATTCGGTTTCGTCGCGCAGAGTGACACATGGGACACCGTAGAAGAACGCCTCTTTCTGGACACCTCCAGAGTCTGTAGCAATGAGTGCGGCATGCTTTTCAAGCTGGACCATGTCCAGGTAACCGACTGGGTCGATGAGATGCAAGTTCGCTGGCATTTCCTCCAGTTGCCCGCGTTTTTGCAGAACAGCTCTAGTCCGGGGATGCACCGGCCAAACGATCGGCAAATCAGCACACAAATCACGAAACGCTTCAACAATTGCGGTAAGGCGTGCTGGATCGTCAGTGTTTTCGGCGCGGTGGACAGTTGCAAGCACGAAGCCGGATTCTTTCAACCCAAGCTTAGCCATAATCCGCCCGCTAGCATCGACACGTTCACCGTGAAACTTCGCGACGTCGTACATTACGTCACCCACTGGAATAATGCTGGCTGGGTTGACACCCTCAGTTTTCAGGTGCTCTGCCGCTGTAGCGGTTGGGGTGAACATCCAGCGGGAAACCCGGTCCGTAAGGATCCGGTTCACTTCTTCAGGCATGGCCATGTTGAATGAACGTAGGCCAGCCTCGACATGAGCGACTGGAATGTGCAGTTTGACGGCGGCCAATGCTCCAGCAAGGGTAGAGTTGGTATCGCCGTAGACAAGGACGACATCAGGACGTTCTTGAAGCAATACCTTTTCGATATCAATGAGCATTCTGCCAGTCATGTCACCATGGCCGCCGCCATGGATATCAAGTTGGTAAGCAGGCGTATTCATGCCGAGCTCTTGGAAGAACACATCGGACATATTCGAATCAAAGTGTTGCCCAGTGTGAACGACAACTTCGCTAACACCAGGAAGCGAGGAGATAAAATGGCTTACCACACTTGCCTTAATGAATTGGGGGCGTGCGCCGATGACGGTTAGAACTTTCATGAAAATCAGCCCTTTAGCAAATCAGTATAGAATTGGCTTAGCTTTTTAGCCTCTACGCCCCAGTTATATTTCTCAAACACCGCGCGCTGCCCATTGCGGCCCATTTCCTCGGCCTCCATCGGGTTAGATACAAGATAATCAATAGAGCGTGCGATCTGCTGAGGGTCTAAAGGATTAACACAGACCCCGCATTTACTTGAGTCGATGATATCTCGCCATAGAGGAAAATCGGATGCAATGACGGGCAGCCCCACAGCCATGTATTCAAACATTTTCACTGGCAAAGCGTCCAAATAATTAGGTGCGGGGTGCAGCGTTACAAGGCCCACCATAGAGTTATCCAGCAAGCTTTTAACACCTTGTCGATCCAGCCATCCAAGAAAATCGACCTTGCTCCACCCTCGTTCGCTTTTCACTGAGCGCTCGAAGTTGCTATCAGTAAAAACACCGCCGATCGCAAGTCTGGCATCAACGGTTGCCAATTCAATACCTTGAACTATCTGACGAATCCCGCGAATCTCCTCTAAACCACCTATATAAACGACTTGATCCCGCTTATCCGACCAGTTAAATTCCCCTGTCGCCAACTCGTCAACTATAGGATAGTTATTAATATCGACGGTACGAACGCCAAGTGCGCGAAATTTATCACGTATATATGGAGTAGCAGCCACCACCGCATCTAATTTTCGGCATGCCCACGCTTCAAATAACGCAAAGACCTTAGAAACTATACCTCGGACGTACTTCTTCAAGTACGGCTTCCCCAATATCTGTTTGGGGACATCTTCGTGGGCGTCAAAAACCACTGCATGCCCGCGAGCTTTAAGCTTAAGCCCAACTGGAATCAGTTCCGGATCATGCAGGTGGTATAATTCAGCATTCAATTCCACGGCACGCCGCTGAAGCGCTTTCGCAGTTTTAAAAATCCTGTTAATACGCCCACTCAACTTCCCAACATCAATAAACGAAACACCATCCTTAAATTCATCACCTTTACCGTCAGCGACAATGAAGTAGACTTCATGACCTTCCTTTGCAAGCGTCCTGCACTGCTTCTGGAAAATCCGAACATCGTACCGGGAATGAACTGAAGACAAATGAGCGATTTTGGCCACGTTATCCTCCTCATTCAAGAATAGATATTGATGCGTCGACCCAGCAATCGCTGAACCATGCTCTGTATCTTCTTCATAAGGTTTTTACGTGAGTCCCAATTATCGAAATCTGTATAATCATTAACTTTTGCGGCCATCAATTCGTCAAACTGCTCGGTAGTGATCCGCATTTTTTTGCAAAAATACTCAATATCAATCTGCAGTTCAGCCGGATCATAGAGAGGCTCGGCCAATTTGCCAAGAGCTTCTTCACGGCTCATTTGCCCAGAGAGAACCATGCTAGAATAATGCAATTTACGCTTATCATAGCCAAACTTTTCGGGAAGATAGTAGTTCTGGAAAAGCTTAGTAAAAATCGATTCGCCATGCTTATGCGCATAGGAACGATATCCGATAGTCTCTTGCAAATAAAGCTCAGCCTTCCGCTTATCATAATTCATGTAATTTAAGGGACGCACAGTACGCATCCCTTTGACAAACGGGTACCAAAAGTAATACTCACTAAAGCTAATTGTTTTGTAGTCGCAAAGCTTACGCTCTCCGTACTTTTTATGGATAGCCTTTAAGTTAATAGCATCCATAGCACTGCCATGCCAACTATCGGGAAACACAGACTCAGTCGCAAGATTGCCGCCACTTAAAATATATTTAATATTATTCTTCACAGCAAAGTGGTACATATTCGAAAAGTACGCGTGATCTTGCGGAACATCTTGATTGGCAACTGCAGCACGCATATACGCCAACTGCAAATCGCGCATTTCCTCCCAATTCATCACATGCGTATGCAAATCATAACCACAGTGCTTAATCACTTTTTCAATATTACTGACAGCCAACTCACTATTCCAACCTGCGTCGACATGTACAACTAATGGACGCAAGCCAAAATCTTTGACCTTCACGGCCAAATAAGAGCTATCAACCCCACCACTGAGGCCAATGATACAATCATACTCTTTGCCAGAACCCTCTTTTTTTATCTTATCAACAATAGATTGTAGGCGCTTTTCCCCATCAACCCCTGAAAAAAGCTGATGCGACTGGAGACTGTCGAATTTATGGCAGTGATTGCACACCCCTGCGTCATCGAACACGATTTCAGCGTCAGACGTATCCATGACACAGCGCGAACAGACCTTTACCACTCTCCACCTCCTAGAACGTTTTCATCGGCCTGTCTGACGGGGCTACCCTGCAGCAGACACAACATGCATGACAGTCAAAGCAGTGTAGAGCCTATGAAGCCAAGAGCTCCAGGATATACTGTCTTCCAAAACTTCAATTTCTTATCCAGCGTTCAAAACGTTAATATCTGGATAGCTGATCAACACGGCGCGATGCTTGCCGTGAAAAACAAATAGGCTACCTGCCGCAACAGCCGAAACTCCGGTGCGATCAAATAAATTAACCAAATCCGCAGTGGAGCTAGCGCCACCGCAAGCGATGACCGGAACGTGCACTTGGGACACAACACTTTCCACCAACGAAACATCGAATCCTTTCTGCGTGCCGTCACGATCGATCGAATTCAAGAAAATCTCGCCAACCCCTGCAGCCTCAAGCTCTTGGGCCCATTCGACTGGCTGTCGCTTGGTATCTTTTGTACCGTTCTCCGAATATACCGAATACCCACCCCAGAAGCCTTTACGGCAATCCATGGATCCCACGACACTTTGCGATCCGAATTTGTCAGCAATCTTACTAACAAGCGAAAGGTCGTCCAGTGCCGCACCGTTAAGTGCAATTTTTTCAATGCCCAGAGAAAACACTTTCTCAGCATGACTCAGGGATTTTATCCCGCCGCCATAGCAAATGGGCATGAAGCACTCACCCGCCACTTCCGCAATTAATTCGTAGTTCGGCTCACGATTGAGCCTGGATGCATCAATATCAAGCAACACTAACTCATCGACTTCTTTTTCATTAAAGATTCGGATAGCGTTGATCGGATCACCGACGTACTTGGGCTCCTTGAATTTCACCGTTTTCACCAAGCCACGATCCTTGAGTAACAAGCAGGGAATCACTCGTCTCCTGACCATCAGATCAACTCCACAAAGTTTTTGAATAGCTGCATCCCAAACTTATGGCTTTTCTCCGGATGAAACTGGAAGCCAAAAATATTCTCCTTGACCACCGCAGCGGTAAATTGCTGATCATAATTGGCAGTTAGCAGGGTATTATTGGTATCCCGCGGCAGCATGTAGTAACTGTGAACAAAGTAGAAGCGACTTTGCTGGTCGATGCCCGTCAAGATTGGATGCTGTAACTGAGGACTGACCTCATTCCAGCCCATGTGTGGTACTTTTCGCCCTTCACGTTTTTCGAAACGAACGATGTCCATGTTGACCCAGCCAAGGCCAGGCTCATAGCCCTCCTCCGAGCCATTTCCTAGCATCTGGCTACCCAAGCAAACACCCATTACCGGCTTACGCTTGTTCAACACCTGCTCGTTCAACACATTTATCAGGCCACTGCTTCGTAGCGTCTGCATACCTGCATCGAAAGCGCCCACACCTGGCAAAATGAGCTTGTCGGCTTGTTCGATATCCTCACGACTGTTCGATGCCTTGGCTTTGGCGCCCACTCGCTTTAGCATATTCAACACCGAAGCAATGTTTCCGACACCATAATCAACTACAACGATCATTGCGAACCTCCTTTCGATGCACGATAGGATATCCAGAAGTAGATTATGTACATTAATGCATACCCGACCGAATACGCCCACAGAGCTGTGTCAATTTTCTGAGGCAAAAGAAAACAAGCACACGTAAGCAAAAGCAACACCATTTGCCATAGCAAATCCAACTTTTGTTTCCGTGCAATATAAATGGTATAGCTAAGCGGACTGACAACAAAGCGCATGAAGAAAAGAGGTATAAGCAATACTGCATAACGCCCGGATTCAGCCCACTCGTGGCCGAATACAAGACCAAAGGCCCATTCACCGAGGAATGCGAAAACGATGAACGGAACTATCGCAAGCGCAACCAACAAATAAAATGTCTTCAGAAAAACACGCTGGCAGCTTCCATCAGTCCGATAATCACGTGCAGCTTGCTCTTTGAACACATCAAGCACAGATGCAGCCAAGAGAGAGATTGGTGCGCCCATCATCTTTAGCGTCAGCGCAAACCATCCGGCGGCCTCGCTACCGAAACGCGAGGCTATGAATATAACTGGAAGTTGACTGGCCGCCGTATTCAGCAAGTCCGCCGGAAGTGAAAATTTTGGAAAATTCCTGTGTTGCCAAGCCAAGTCCCTTGCTGACTGCCAACTGCTACTCAGACTACCTTTAAGCCATGCGCTATTGATCGATAGCAACGAAAGCCCAGTTGCAGTAATAACGCCAAGCACTTGCCCGTAGATCAACCCAGAAACATCCGTGGCAAAAAATGCAGCAGACACTTGCGCTACTGCGATGCACGCGGCCAGACTGACCCTGGAAACGCCAAGCTTGTTGAATGCCTGTTGATATGTCAGCAAGGATAAAACAACTTTATTCGTTCCCATGCCAAAAATAATAACAACCAGTGAAAGCCAAAAAAGCGAAATCACTGCTGGCAGGCCTTGCGCAAATATATTCCAAAACAAAGCTGCGCCAACTATTAATACTGATGATGATATTGCAACCACAAGGATCAGCTTCAACAACGCCTGAATCGCGACTTGATCTTCGCAGTTAAAAATCGCCATTTCATAGCGCCCGGTTACTGCAACGGCCGCAATGGTGGCGAACGAAAGCCAGACACTAAACTCACCAAGGTCAATTGGAGTATATAGCCGAACCAGCAGAAGCATAACGCCCATGGTAATCAGCTGTGCTCCAATCGTCCCGATCAAGACTCGGGTTATCCGACTGAAAAAACTAGCGCTCATAGACTTTTTTTCCAAAGGTGAACGGTACAGATACAAGCACAAGGAAAATAAGCATCAAGAAAACGCCAGACCCCATCAATACGGTCAACAACGACTGCTCGAGGATCTTAGTCGCGAACAATAATCCCACCGGAATGGTTATGAAGGCCCCGTGACGCATATACAAATAGTTTAACAACATCACAACTGAGCCTACAAATATAGACTCAACAACGACCGCGGAGTAACCCGATTGCAAATAAGCTATTGCAAAAAAATTAACATTGGCATTGAGTTTTGGATTACTGAAAATCTCTTGCCCTATACGAAACGTCAGAGGCTCTGACTTGACCACACCCATTACCGAGCTGAGCAGCGTGTCGCTGTATGAATTAAAAGCAAACAGTGAAACAAAGTTATCCACCGCTCCCAAGAGCGTTGAAGGCACTATGAATGCTCGCCGCACGAAATAATCGTTCAGGTAAGAGTAGCCAAAAACCTCGTGCTCCATCGCACCCAGCAGCAAAAATGTAATGGCCCCTGCAAGAAGCCAGGACAATTTAACGCCTCCATACCGGCGAAAGTACTGCATGAGAAGATAAATCAACACCAACACCATGAATGGGTACTTCTGGCCAAATGCCCCCCATAAAACCAACGCATTAGCGACGCCCAGCAGTACGTAAGTACGGGACTTTCGATACACCCCCCATGCGAACAAAACAGGGAAAAACGCTTGAGTTCCCATGGATGCCAAATAACCAGCCCCCGAGCCTGCTTGAAAGACGTCTCGTGCCAGCGCCCTTCGCACATACTGCTCAGAGAAATTAAAAGAAAAATAACTGGCGCTTTTCAAGAAAATAAACAAAAGAACCAAGACGTTGAGCATCGCAAGCATAGCCAAACAGTGCCTACTGAGTGAGTCACTTTGCCTGTTTTGGCTTTCATAAAACCTGAACTTGTTCGCCGAAGCGATAACCAGCATACCCAGTAACACCCCTAGCGAGACCCCTCCCCACGGCATCGCATCAGGTGCAAACTGGTTGGCCGCCTCCAACACCAAGGCATGGGGAACCACAACAAGGAATAATAAGGTGACAACCAAATCACCTGGCCTATCGACCCTCGTACCACACAGAAACGCACAAATAGGTGCCAGAACCGCGAGGTAAATAATCAGCCCGACACTGACAGGTTTAACAGCCGCCCCCATGTACTCATGCAGCATATACACATAGCTGTTATTTACCCAAACCAATACCAAGAAGTAGATAAAGAACAGTAAGGCGTTTAAAAACACCGATTTATCGAGTCGGGCTGATAAGTACATGGGCTTACCCTGCAATTACTGCAGAAATCTGCCGAATTGACGCCTCTTCCAGGTAAGGATGCATCGGCAGGCTCATCACCTGTGTCGCAACCTCATCTCCAACTGGCAAGGACACCGCCGCATCTGCGACGGCTGGCTGCTTGTTCAGGGGAATCGGATAATGCACAGCTGTCGGAATACCCGCAGCCTTCAGCTTCGCCTGTACAGCGTCTCTATCCAGAACCCGTACCGTATACTGTGCATAGGCGCTGATATTTTCCGCAGCGATATATGGCGTTGTCTCGATACCAACGGCTGCCAGTGCTCCGTCATACCACTTCGCGACTTGCTGACGCTGCGAAATCTCTTCTTCAAAAATTTCTAGCTTCGGTAGCAAAATTGCCGCCTGAAGCGTATCAAGGCGGCTATTCACCCCTACTCGAATGTGGTGATAACGTCGATCCTGTCCGTGTCGGGCAATCTGCCGCAAAACGACGGCCAACTCGTCGTCGTTTGTGAAGATAGCTCCACCGTCGCCATAGCACCCCAGCGGCTTGCTTGGAAAGAAGCTGGTGCAGGAAATGGTAGAAAGGTTGCAAGAGCGCTTGCCCTTATAGGAAGCACCGAAGCTCTGTGCAGCATCCTCAATAACCGGGATACCGTGTTTTGCAGCAACAGCATTGATTACATCAAAATCCGCACACTGGCCATACAGCGAGACTGGGATGATTGCCTTAGTGCGGGGCGTGATCGCAGCTTCTAGTAGTTTAGGGTCCAGATTGTAAGTGCGTGGATCTATGTCAACATAGACAGGCTTGGCACCCAGCAGCGCGACCGTCTCGGCCGTAGCAATGTATGTGAAACCGGGGGTTATGACTTCATCCCCTGGACCTATGCCCAGTGCCATCTGTGCGATCTGCAAAGCATCAGTCCCATTGGCGCAAGTGATGCAATACTTGGCACCGACGAAAGCAGCCAGGCGCTCCTCCAACTCAGCCACTTCAGGGCCAAGAATGTACTGGCCATGGCTCAGAACACGCTGGATGCCAGCATCGATCTTGTCTTTGATGCGTGCCTGCTGGCTTTTCAGATCAATGAATTCAATCATGCTCAAACATCCATCTTGTTCAGTTGTTTGCCGTTCAGGACGTAGCGCGCCCCGGTGTGCGAGCAGATGGCTTCGCCTTGCTCGTTCAATTGCAGCTGCTCGCCAAATTCACTCATCCAGCCGATCTGCCGAGCAGGCACACCGACCATGAGTGCATAGGCAGGCACGTCCTTGTTGATAACTGCGCCAGCGCCGACGAAAGCGTACTCGCCAATGGTTACGCCGCATACGATCGTGCAGTTGGCCCCGAGTGTCGCACCTTTCTTGACCAGAGTGTCGCGATACTGGTCCTTGCGCTCGATCAGGGAGCGTGGATTGTAAACATTGGTGAACACCATGCTAGGGCCGCAGAAAACCCCCTCTTCCAGCGTCACGTTGTCGTAGACCGACACGTTGTTCTGCACCTTGCAGTGGTCACCGATAACGACCTTGTTGCCCACGAACACGTTCTGACCAAGCGAAACGCCGGCGCCGATCCGTGCGCCCCCACATACATGGACAAAGTGCCAGACCCGGGATTTTTCCCCGATCTGTGCTCCGTCGTCGACGATGGCACTTGGATGCTGATAGTAATTCATGGCTTCAGACTCACGTTGGACTGAGGTTGATCAAAAGCTCGCTGCAATTGCTGCGCCGCGTAGTGGCCATAACGGCTAGCCCCCACTTCATTGAGGTGGTGGCTGTCACGGTAGATCAACAACCCGTGCTCGTAGGGCGCAGCAGCAAAGAAGCTACTGCTGGAAAAATCAAGAAACCGCACCCCTGGGGTGCGATCGACAATTGCCTTGACCTGCTGGTTAGCAGCCTGCCATTCACGATTGAACGTAAGTGGTGCCGACAACCCTAATTCGGTAAACCGCCTTACCCTCTGGACATCTGTCTCGAACATCGGCACTTGAGCAAGCACGACCACATTTTTGTGGGCGCCGGCCGTCGCGCTCAGAAAGTCTGTCAGCGCCTTGGTAAAGGCTTGGCTCTGCATCTGGTACTGCCACATACCAGCAATGATTACCCGGTCTACCTCCGGCAGCGCCCTCGCTACCGCTGCAATCTGGTCACGGCAAGGTTTCTGCGCCCAGGTAGGCAGGCGTTCGGCATCAAAACCGGGGATAGGTACACAGCTGCTGGCCGTGAGAACCCGGTATGCAACGCCCTGCTCACTGCCCACCTGATCGAAAAAGTAATTCAGTTGAGCAGCATGACTATCGCCTATTACCAAAGCGGAAACATCAGCGTCTACCTTGCCTCGTTTGCAGCTACCTACCTGGGTACCATGGCAAATCGTTTCTGGCGCCGCATAGCGGGTCAGTTCTACCGGCAGAGGGTCAATCAGCGATGCATTGATACGCACCGCCCCCCACGCTACCAGCACAACCACCGCTGCAGCCATCGCCCACTTGGGAGCGTGGCGCACAAAGCCTCTTGCCTTCCTGACTGGTGTCTCTATGAATCGGAAGGACAGCCAAGCCAATGCCACAGAGGCAATCGCAAAAACCAGCAACCAGGTAATCGTCAATTCATACTGACCGGTGTAATACCGAATCAATGCCAAAACTGGCCAATGCCAGAGGTAAAGCGAGTAGGAAATTCCACCCACCCAGACCATCGGCGAGGCAGCGAGTAATGTACTCACAGGGCCGCGGCGAGCAGCAATGATCAACCCTGTCCCAACGCAAGGCACGATCGCCCAGAAGCCCGGAAACTCCTGTTTTTCAATTGCCAGTAGAGCCCACCCCAATAGCAGCGCACCGGCTACGCCAAACGCACTGGCGAGTGCCTGAGGCAACTCTCGCTGCCGCATCAGCAACGCAACAACAGCGCCAACCATGAATTCTGGCGCGCGTGCCAGCAGCGAAAAATACATTTCGTCTCGTTGCCCGCCGAGGGTTTGGTAGCCAACCCAGGCAAACGCTGCAATGGCCAGCAATGAAAAAGCAGGGAGCCGCCAACGCGCGGGGACGCAGATAACCATGATCGGGAAGAACAGGTAAAACTGCATTTCGATGGCAAGCGACCAGGTATGCAGAAGCGGCAACTCATCGGCCCGCGGCGCAAAATAACTACCAAAGTGGGCGAAATAATGGTTACTAGTAAACCATGCGGAAGATTTCAGGCTATCGAAAAAGAAGGCGAAATCGCCCGGCACGAAAAGTACCGCTGACAGCGCCGCGACAACAGCCAGCATCGAAAAATACGCAGGAACAATCCGCTTGACCCGGCTCGCATAAAAGGCAGCCAGATCAACCTTACCGCTACGCTCGGTCAGCAATGCGGTGATGATAAAACCTGAGATAACAAAAAAAACATCGACGCCTACGTAACCGGCTTTCAACCAACTGCCATTGGCGTGATAGAGCAAAACCGCCAGTACCACGACCGCACGTAAGCCTTGAACATCCAAGCGGATGCTACGCTCTACGCGTTTTGCACCTTCATCGTTCGGCTTATTGAAATTATCGTTCGACACGCTGACTGGCGACCCTGCGAAAAAATAAAAAATGGGTGGCGGCGAGCCACCCGTGTTGCTATCTGCTTTTAACGCGAAAGCGCCTTAACGAACGGGTGCCCCTCATTATCCGCCGCTGCAACAACAGGGGCGCTACGAATGGTGTTCACGGTTTCAACACAGTGACGCGCATCCTCGATACCGTACCCCCGGCCAGCAAGAATCTCTTCATAGCTGGTGGTGTGCAAATCGGTGAAG
>Ga0182739_1002391_pt1 | contig 17642 bp, 17 predicted proteins | sample eDN5th30CBELigBY_FD_128873 | JGI IMG/M metagenome (GOLD analysis project Ga0182739, IMG submission 128873) | Enriched backyard soil microbial communities from Emeryville, California, USA - eDNA 5th pass 30_C BE-Lig BY (version 2) (version 2) | ecosystem: Environmental > Terrestrial > Soil >... | reverse complement strand
GCCGGCCACCGCGTAGCCCTCGGCCGCGTGACCGCCGCCCTGCTCGTGGCGGACCAGGATGTGGCGGATCTTGCGGGAGTCGACGATCGCGTCGTAGATCGGCAGGATCGCTCCGCCGGGGAGCCCGAAGACGTCGGTGACGCCGAGCAGTTCCAGGGAGCGGACGACCGCCTGCGCGCCCGAGAGCACGGGCGCGGACGCGGTGCGAGCGGGAGGCCGGGGAACGGCCGTCGCGGATTCGGCAGGCATGGTGAGTTTCCTCTTCGAACGAGAGTGAATGGGATGCAGTGGCCGTTACCCCGTGACCGCGCCCTCCGCGGCGGAGCGCACGAGCTTGGAGTACTTGGCCAGGACGCCTCGGGTGTAGCGCGGGGGCAGGGGCTCCCAGCCGGAGCGGCGAGAGCTCAGCTCTGTCTCATCGACGAGTAGATCGAGAGTGCGAGCCGCGATATCGACCCGTATCAGATCACCATCGCGCACGAAGGCGATAGGACCTGCGTCCACCGCTTCGGGTGCTATGTGGCCGATGCACAGGCCGGTTGTGCCGCCGGAGAATCGACCGTCCGTCAAGAGTAGTACATCTTTGCCGAGCCCAGCGCCCTTGATCGCGGCCGTGATCGCGAGCATCTCCCGCATGCCGGGACCGCCCTTGGGACCCTCGTAGCGGATGACCACGACGCTGCCCGCGGCGATCTCGCCGGCTTCGAGAGCATCCATCGCCGCGCGCTCGCGCTCGAAGACACGCGCCGGACCCTCGAACACCGAGGCGTCGAATCCGGCCGTCTTCACGACGGCACCCTCGGGTGCCATCGTGCCGTGCAGGATCGACAGTCCGCCCGTCGCGTGGATCGGGTCGTCGAAGCGGTGGATGACGTCACCGTCGACCGGGTCCGGGTCCAGTTCGCGCAGGTTCTCGGCGAGCGTCTTGCCTGTCACCGTGAGCGCGTCACCGTGCAGCAGGCCCTCGTCGAGCATCGCCTTCATGATGACGGGGATGCCACCGTGACGGTCGACGTCGTTCATGACGTACTTGCCGAACGGCTTCATGTCGGCCACGTGCGGCACCTTGTCGCCGATGCGGTTGAAGTCGTGCAGGTTCAGCTCGACCTCGGCCTCGCGGGCGATCGCAAGGAGGTGGAGCACGACGTTGGTCGAGCCGCCCAGTGCCATCGCCAGCGCGATCGCGTTCTCGAACGCCTCCTTCGTCAGGATGTCGCGCGTCGTGATCCCCTGCCGCAGCAGGTTCACGACAGCCTCCCCCGAACGGTGGGCGAAGTAGTCGCGGCGACGGTCCGCGGACGGCGGCGCCGCGGAGCCGGGAAGGCTGAGACCGAGTGCCTCGGCCACGGAGGCCATCGTGTTGGCGGTGTACATGCCGCCGCACGCACCCTCGCCGGGCGCGAACGCGCACTCGATGCGCTTGAGCTGCTCCTCCGTGATCTTGCCGGCGAGGCACGCGCCGACGCCCTCGAAGGAGTCGACGATCGTGATCTCCTTCATCGAGCCGTCCGGCTGCTTGACGAATCCGGGCGCGATCGAACCGGCGTAGAGGAAGACGCTGGACAGGTCCAGGCGCGCGCTCGCCATCAGCATCCCGGGGATCGACTTGTCGCATCCCGCAAGCAGCACCGTGCCGTCCAGGCGCTCTGCCATGACGACGGTCTCAACCGAGTCGGCGATGACTTCGCGGCTCACCAGGGAGAAGTGCATCCCCTCGTGTCCCATCGAGATGCCGTCGGAGACGGAGATCGTCCCGAACTGCAGCGGGTAGCCGCCGCCGGCGTGCACGCCCTCCTTGGCGCCCTGCGCGAGGCGGTCCAGGCTGAGGTTGCAGGGCGTGATCTCGTTCCAGCTCGATGCGATGCCGATCTGGGGCTTCTCCCAGTCCGCATCGCCCATGCCGACGGCGCGCAGCATTCCGCGCGACGTCGTCGCCTCGATGCCGTCCGTGACGACGCGGGAACGCGGCTTGATGTCGACGGCAGGCGAGGAGGAGGCAGAGGTGTCAGGCATGACTCCGAGTCTATTCCCGCGTCTCTCCCCGCGGCGTACGCGGCGGCGCCGGTGTCGACGCGCGCGCTGCGGCGACGGCCGTGAGCACCTCCACGAGGGCGGCCGTGTCGGCGACGCGCACCCGTGCGGCCGTCTCCCCCACCCCGACGCGGATGCCCAGATCGGCCGGTCTCAGGGCGCGTAGCGCGTCCTCGTCCGTGACGTCGTCGCCCGCGAAGATCACGGCGGTCGCCGCGAGCCGCTCGCGCAGGACGGCGACGGCCGAATCCTTGCCCTCGTGCCGGAAGGAGTACTCGACGATGTTGTGTCCCGTGCGTCGGCGCCAGTGCGGGGCCCGGGCACGGACGAGGTGGTCGACGATCTCGAACGCCGACCGTTCGTCTTCGGCGGATGCGAGACGCGTGGGCACCCCGAACCCGAACGTCTTCGGTTCGATCCACACGCCCGGAAGGTGCGCCGTCGCGGCCTCGGCGGCGTGGCGCAGTTCGTCCCGGAGGCGGTGCGCCGCCTCGTCGTCGTCGGACGGGGCCTCCCCCTCCCCCGGCGTCCAGAACTCGACCCCGTGCGAACCCGCCAAGTACACCGGCGAGTCGTCCGAGTGCTCGGCGATGACGCGAAGATCGCGCATGCTGCGTCCGGAGACGAATGCGACGGTCGTCCCCGGCACCGCCGCGAGCCGCGCGACGACCTCGACGGCTGCGGGCGTCGCGCGAGCGTTCATGGGGTCGTCGACGAGGGGCGCGAGCGTCCCGTCGAAGTCGAGCGCGACCAACAACCGCGGGGTGCGCGCGACGTCCTCGACGGCGGCGCGCGCCGGCGCGTGAGGCCACTCGAGGGTCATGACGCTCCCTTCTTTGCGCGCCGTGCGCTCGTGCGTGCCGTTCCGCGGCGCACGCTCGTCCGTGCCGTCGCCGTGAGGGCGTCGAGGAACGAGCGCGACCAGACATCCACGTTCTGCTCGAAGACGCGGCGGCGCAGGGCGCGCATCCGCCGCCCCTGTTCCGCCGGCGGCATCTCGATGGCGCGGACGATCGTGTCCTTGAGTCCGTCGATGTCGTGCGGGTTGACCATGAGTGCGCTGCCCAGTTCGTCGGCCGCTCCCGCGAACTCGCTCAGGACGAGCACGCCGCGGTTGTCGTTGCGACTGGCGACATACTCCTTCGCCACGAGGTTCATGCCGTCGCGCAGGGCCGTCACGAGCATGACGTCCGCCGCCAGATACAGAGCCACCATCTCCTCGCGCGGGTAGCTGTGATGCAGGTAGCGGATCGCACTGTGACCGACGCTGTCGTACGTTCCGTTGATGCGACCGACGGAGAGTTCGATCTCGTCCCGCAGCTGCATGTACGCGTCGACGCGTTCACGGCTCGGGCTCGCGACCTGGACGAGCGTCGTGTCTTCGACGCGGAGCCGTCCATCGCCGAGCAGTTCGCCGAACGCCTTGAGCCGGTGGCGGATGCCCTTCGTGTAGTCGAGCCGGTCGACGCCGAGGATCACGGTGCGAGGGTTACCCAAACCCGCACGGATCTCCGCCGCGCGGGCCTGGATGCTCGGACGTGCCGCCAGCTCCGCATACGAGTCGGCGTCGATCGAGATGGGGAATGCCTTGGCGAGCACGGTGCGCGTTCCGCCGTCGGGCGTCGGCACCGAAATGCCCGAAGCCTTCGTGTCCAGGCGCAGCTGACGGCGCACGGCGCGGGCGAAGTTTCCCGCATCCGCGACACGCTGGAAGCCCACGACGTCCGCGCCCAGCAGACCTTCGAGCACCTGACGGCGCCACGGCAACTGCGAGTACAGACCGTATGCCGGGAAGGGAATGTGGTGGAAGTAGCCGATCGTGACATCGGGCCGCACGTCGCGCAGCATCCGCGGAACGAGCTGCAGTTGGTAGTCCTGCACCCAGACGGTCGCGCCCGGAGCGGCGATCGCGGCGGCCGCTTCGGCGAAGCGCCGGTTGACACGCTCGTAGGCGTCCCACCACACGCGGCGATACCGCGGGGGCGAGATGACGTCGTGGTAGAGCGGCCAGAAGGTGTCGTTCGACATGCCCTCGTAGTAGTTCTCGACATCGTCGGCCGACAGGGGAACCGGCACGAGGTGCAATCCGTCGGCGTCGAAGGGCGCCAGGTCGATGTCGGCCTGGCCCGCCCACCCCACCCAGGCACCGTCGGCTCGGCGCATGACGGGCTCGAGCGCCGTCACGAGTCCACCGGGCGACGTGCGCCAGCCGCCGCCGGGGTCCCGGTCCACAGGAAGGCGGTTGGCCACGACGACGAAGGCTGCCTGGGTCACGTGCACTCCTGGTTCGAAGGTGGATCCAGGCTAACAGCGGGCGTACCGGTCACCGGATGAGAACGCGGGAGTGAGCCGGTAGCGTGGGCGTCATGCGCAAGTATCTGTTCGGCACCGGCATCATCTCCGCGATCGTCAGCGGGGTCGGTTTGCTCAGGGGTCTGCGCGGCGAGCAGTTCACGTGGCGCGTCGGACTCGCGTGGCTGAGTTGGGGCATCACGCTCGCTCTCGCCGTCGGCGCGATCGTCGACACCCGCCGCGCCTCGACGGGTCATCTCGTCGATGCCGACTCCCCCATCGCGCCGAAGGCCGAGAAGCTCCTGAAGCGCCGCGTCCAGTCCCCCCGCTGACCCCACGTTCGGTGGTCGAGTAGCCCGCGAAGCGGGCGTATCGAGGCCATCACCTCCGGCGCGGGAACGTCACCGGGTGAGGATGAGCGCCTCGCCCTGACCGCCGCCACCGCACAGGCCGACCGCGGCCGTGCCGCCGCCGCGACGCACGAGTTCGTGGACGGCGTGCACGACCAGACGGCATCCGGATGCTCCGATCGGGTGACCGATCGCGATGCCGCCGCCGTGCGGGTTGACGACGTCATCCGAGAGCCCGAGTTCCGCCTGCGAACGCGCGACGACCGCCCCGAACGCCTCGTTGATCTCAACGACGTCCAGATCGGCCGCCGTCACACCCTGCCGCTGCAGCGCCTGCTCGATCGCACGGGCCGGTTGTGCGTGCAGCGAGTTGTCGGGGCCGGCCACCTGCCCTGCGGCACCGACCACCGCGAGCACGGGCCAGCCGTTCTCGTCGGCGTGCGCACGGGTGGTCAGCACGACGGCGGATGCTCCGTCCGAGATCTGCGACGAGTTTCCCGCCGTGATCGTGCCGCCGACGGCGAACGCCGCGCGCAGTCCCCCCAGCGACTCCTCGGTCGTGTCCGCGCGGATGCCCTCGTCGCGCGCCACCACGAGGGGATCGCCCTTGCGTTGGGGCACCTCGACGGGCACGATCTCCGCGTCGAAGATCCCCGCATCGTAGGCGGCGGCCGCACGCTGGTGCGACCGTGCGGCGACCGCATCCTGTGCGGCACGCGTGACCTCGTACTTCTCGTTGAGCGCCTCGGTCGAGGCCCCCATGCTCACGTTGTCGTAGGCGTCCGTGAGACCGTCATACGCCATGTGGTCGAGCACCTCGATGCTCCCGTACGTGTATCCGTCGCGTGATCCCATCAGCAGGTGGGGTGCACGAGTCATCGACTCCATACCGGCAGCGACGACGACCGTCGCATCCCCCGTCTGGATCATGCGCTTCGCATCGATGATCGCCGTCAATCCGGAGAGGCAGACTTTGTTGACGCTGGATGCGGGAACATCCCACCCGAGGCCGGCAGCGATCGCCGCCTGGCGTGCGGGGTTCTGCCCCGACCCCGCGGGCAGCACTTGGCCCACGATGACGGCATCGACGGCATCCGTGGGAATGCCCCCGCGCTCCAACGCGCCCTGGATCGCAAGACCGCCCAGTTGCGGCGCCGTGAACGCGGCCAGCTGCCCCTTCAGTCGTCCCTGGGGCGTCCGTGCGGCGGCGACGATGACGACATCGGCGGTGTTCATGCGATCTCCTTCAACGACTCGGCGATGGTCAGCGGGGGCTCGGTCGCGGCCACGACGTCGGCGACCGTGACCCCCGGCGCGAGTTCGACGAGGACGAGTCCGTCATCCGTCACATCGATGACCGCGAGGTCGGTGATGATGCGATCCACGACCCCCTCGCCAGTCAGCGGCAGTGAGCACTCATCGACGATCTTGGCCGATCCGTCCCGCGCGACGTGCTCCATGAGCACGATGACCTTCGCTGCTCCGTGCACGAGGTCCATCGCGCCGCCGGGGCCCTTGACCATTTTCCCGGGGATCATCCAGTTCGCCAGGTCACCTCGGCGTGAGACCTGCATCGCACCCAGGATCGCGGCGTCGATCTTTCCGCCGCGGATCATGCCGAAGCTCGTCGCCGAATCGAAGAAGGAGGCGCCCGGCAGCACCGTGACCGTCTCCTTGCCGGCGTTGATCAGGTCCGGATCCACGTCGGCGTCCGCCGGGTAGGGGCCCACCCCGAGGATGCCGTTCTCGGACTGCAGGACGACGGTCACGCCGTCGGGCACATAGTTGGGCACGAGCGTCGGTAGCCCGATGCCCAGGTTCACGTACGAGCCGTCGGCGAGTTCCTTGGCCGCGCGCGCGGCCATCTCGTTCCGTGTCAGCGCCATGTCAGACCCCTTCCTTCACGGTGCGGCGTTCGATGCGCTTCTCGATGTCGCCGCCGACCTCGAGAATGCGGTGGACATAGATTCCGGGCAGGTGGATGCTGTCCGCATCCAGCTCTCCCGGCTCCACCAGCTCCTCGACCTGCGCGATGCACACCTTGCCCGCCATCGCCGCCAAGGGGTTGAAGTTGCGGGCAGCCTTGTTGAACACGAGGTTGCCGTGCCGATCGCCGCGGAGCGCGTGCACGAGCGCGTAGTCGGTCACGATGGCTTCCTCGAGCACGTAGTCGCGCTCGACACCGTCCACCGCGAATGTCCGCACGTCCTTGCGGGGAGATGCGACCGCGACGCCACCGGCGCCGTCGTACCGGCGGGGCAGGCCGCCCTCGGCGACCTGCGTGCCGACACCGGTCTGGGTGAAGAACGCCGCGATGCCCGCGCCTCCCGCCCGCAGCTTCTCGGCGAGCGTGCCCTGCGGCGTCAACTCGAGCTCGAGCTCCCCGGAGAGGAACTGGCGCTCGAACTCCTTGTTCTCGCCCACGTAGGACGAGGTCATCTTCCGGATGCGCTTGGCATTGAGCAGGACGCCCAGACCCCAGTCGTCGACACCGCAGTTGTTGCTGACGATGCTGAGGTCGGTTGTGCCCTGCGCGAGGAGCGCCTCGATCAGCGCAACCGGGTTGCCGGAGAGGCCGAAGCCGCCGACCGCGAGGCTCGCGCCGTCCGGGATGTCGGCGACGGCCTCGGCCGCCGAACCCACCGTTTTGTCGATCACCGTTGACTCCTTCGTGCGAGATCTCTCTCCAGCATCCGCCCACGAAGCGATGGCGCGCACTCCACGGCTTGCGATGTGGGCGCAATCGATCTAGCGTTCCACATTATGGACTCGCCCGCGCTGCGCACACGCTCCGTTCCGGGGGCGCAGGCGGTGGCGCGCGCGGCCGCGCTGCTGCGTCTCGTGACCGCCGCGGGGAACGAGGGTGCGACGCTGCTCGAACTCTCCCGCACGGCGGACCTCTCCCGCTCCACGACGCACCGACTGCTCACCGCCCTGCGGGCCGAAGGACTTGTGGATCAAGACGCCGTCACGACGCGGTGGATGCCCGGGCCCGAACTGTTCCTCATGGGCACGATCGCCGCTGCGCGCTATGACATCACCGAACTGTCTCGCGACATCGTCCGCTCCCTCGCCGTCAAGACCGAAGAGAGCGCGTTCCTTTCCGTACGACGCGCGGACGAGACGGTCTGTCTCGTCCGCGAGGAGGGCGCCTTCCCGATCCGCTCGTTCGTGCTCAGCGAGGGCGTGCGATTTCCCCTCGGCGTCGCGTCCGCGGGTCTGGCGATCCTCGCGTTCCTGCCGGCGGATGAGATCGACGCGTACCTCGCACGGCATCCGGAACTGCCCGAACGCTTCGGCGCGCGGCACGGCGAGGCGGCGCTGCGCACGCGTCTTGCGGACACGCGGGATCGCGGGTTCTCCGCCAATCCGGGCCTCATCGTGGAGGGCTCGTGGGGCATGGGCGCCGCGGTTTTCGACCGATCCGGGCGACCCGAGTGGGCGCTCAGTCTTACGGGCGTCGGATTCCGCTTCGGGCCGGAACGCCTGCCGGCGCTGGGACGGACACTGCTCGCCCACGCGCACCAGCTCACGTCACGCATCGCGTCCGCGCGTCGCTGAATCGCAGGGGCTGAATCGCAGGGGCTGAATCGCAGGGGCTGAATCGCAGGGGCTGAATCGCGGGGCTGACCCCGCCGCGCTAACCTCACGGCGCCGAAGCTCGCCGTTCGCCGTGTCGTGTCAGGCGAGCGCCGCGCGGATGTGGGGCACGATCGCATCCGCCCCCGCATCCGACATCACGATCGTGTAGTGATTGAGTTCCGCGATCCGCTCGTGCTGCACACCCGGATACGCCGCGAGCACGCGCTGTAGGTGGTCGGCTGCATAGAGACCGGGCGGTTCGTCGCGCAGACCGCGCGGGACGGTGAGGAGCCGCGTCGGATGCGTCAGGGCAGCCAGCGCGTCCGGCAACGACGCCCCGGCGTTCATGTCGACGGTGTCGTCGGCGGTGGTCTCATACGTCGTCGCCGGGCGCAGTCCCGTCGTGTCGGCGTGCAGGTCGTAGGTGAAGTACTCATCGAGCATCGGTGACCACGCATCGCGGAATGCGGGATGGTCGCGCCAGAAATCCAGATAGTCCCGTTCCGTGGCGAACCGCATGGAGAGCCGCTCCGCCGTGGGTCCCAGTATGTGGGAGATGAGGCTGTCCGTGTCGAGTCCCGCAGGAACGTCGAGCGGCATGCCGCCGTCCACGAGCAGCAGACTGCGCACCCGCTCCGGGTGACGATGCGCGAGCACGACCGAGACGAACGCACCCATCGAATGACCCACGACGACCGCGCGATCCACGTCGAACGCGTCGAGGACGCGCGCGAGGTCATCCGCATGTGCCTTCATCCCGGCGGGTCCGGTCACTTCGTTGCTGCGGCCACGGCCGCGCAGATCCGGCGCGATCAGGCGGACATCCGGCATCCGCTCCGCGACGAACGACCACGCCAGGTGCGACGAGGTGACGCCGTGCACGAGCAGCGCAGTCGGTGCGTCGTCGGATGCCTCCCAGACCGCGGTCCGCAGCATCCCGCCGGGAACGGGAACGTCGTGGAGGCAGCGCGTGCGCGGCGACGCGAGAGGCTCCATCTGTTCGGGCGTCATCAGCGGGCCGTCCAGCCGCCGTCGATCGTGTAGGAGGCACCGGTGACCATGCCCGCCTTGTCGGAGACGAGCCACCCCGCGAGCGCCGCGACCTCGTCCGCCTCGACGAGTCGCTTGATCGCGGTCTCGGTCAGCATGATCTGCTCGACGACTTCGCTCTCGGGAATCCCGTGGATGCGCGCCTGATCGGCGATCTGCTTCTCCACGAGCGGCGTGCGCACGTAGGCGGGGTTGATGCAGTTGCTCGTGACGCCGTGGGGTCCACCCTCGAGTGCCGTCACCTTCGACAGACCCTCGAGTCCGTGCTTGGCCGACACATACGCCGACTTGAAGGCGCTCGCTCGCAGCCCGTGCACGCTGGAGACGTTGATGATGCGTCCCCAGCCTCGTTCGTACATCTTCGGCAGGGCCGCCCGGATGAGGAGGAACGGCGACTCCAGCATGAGCCGCAGGATGAGTCGGAAGGTCTCCGGGTCGTACTCGTGGACGGGCGTGACGCGCTGAATTCCGGCGTTGTTGACGAGGATGTCGATGTCCAGATCGAGGTTCTCCTGTGCGGCCGTGTCGCTCAGGTCCACAACCCATGCTTCGCCGCCGACTTCGTCCGCAGCGCTCTGCGCGGCGTCGGCATCGCGATCGGCGACGACGACGTGGGCGCCGCGCCCCGCGAACTCCCGCGCGCACGCGAGTCCGATGCCGCTCGCTCCGCCCGTGACGAGGGCACGACGCCCTCGCAGGTCCTGCTCGCTCACGAAGCCTCTCCTCTCGTGCCGTCCTCGCGTGGGGTTGCGGTCGCGCCCTCACCGTGGGGCGCGAGCGCGTTGTCGATGAAGCGCGCCATGGCGGAGAGCACGTCGGAAGGCATCTCCGCGGGCATCGCTCCTGTCGCATCTCGGTTCCACAGCACATACCGCATGCCGATCAACTCACCGGCACCCATCAGCGCCCACGCCGTGACCTCGGGATCGAGTGCGCGGTCGACGTCGCCCACCTCTTGTGCCGCACGCAGTCCGGCCTCGTAGCCGTCGACGATGCGCGTGTAGTGCAGGCGCAGTGTCTCGGGCGAGACGAACTCGGCCTCGCGCACGACGCGGTACAGCGCAGGGTGCGCGGCGGTGAAGCGGAAGAACCCCGCGAACCCCGCACGCTCCGCCTCGATTCGAGAGCTCGCGCCGGCCATCGCTTCCGCCATCGAACGACGCACACGGCGGTTCAGGTCGATCACGAGAGCTTCGAAGATCGACTGCTTGCTGTCGAAGTAGAGGTAGAAGGTGCCGAGGCCGATGCCTGCGCGCTCCGTGATCTTCACGATCGACGCCTCGTGATACCCCTGCTCGGCGAAGACCTCCTCGGCGGCTTCGAGCAGGCGACGTCTCGTGGCTTCACCGCGTTTGGTGAGCGGGCGACCGGTCGCGGGCGAGAGGATCGTCCCCGTGTCCTCCACGAGTTCATCGGGCAGTGTCATGTCCGTCCCCTCTCGGCAGCGCGATCGCTGCTTTCCTTACCCGGCGCGGCGTCCACTGACGCCCCGTCCATCAACGCGGCCGCGCGTTCGCGCAACCGCGCGCGGGACACCTTGTCGATCGCGGAGCGGGGCAAGTCACGCACGAGCACGATGCGCACCGGCAGCTTGAACGCCGCAAGGTTTCGGCGTGCGTGCGCCAGCACCTCATCCTCGCTGATGGCGGCGCCGGCGTGCGCGACGACGAACGCGACACCCCGTTCACCCCACACCGGGTCCGGCACGCCCACGACCGCGGCGGCCGCGACGAGCGGGTGCAGACACAGCGCGAGCTCCACCTCGGCGGGCGCGACGTTCTCGCCGCCGGAGATGTAGATGTCCTTCAGCCGATCCACGATCGTGATGACCCCGGATGCGGCGTCGCGCGCGGCGAGATCGCCCGTCCGAAGCCACTCTCCGTGGCGCGCGCGTGCCGTCGCATCCGGGTCGTCCAGGTATCCCGCGAACACGCTGGGTCCGCGCACCCACAACTCACCGACCGCGTCGCCCTCGAGCGGCAGCTCCGTGGCGGGATCCACGAGGCACACGTCGACGTGCGGGTAGGGACGCCCAACCGCGCCCGGATGCAGGGCGGCTTCCGCGGCGGGGAGGCTCAGCACGTTCGGTGCCGCCTCCGTGAGCCCATAGCCTTGCGTCAGGGCGACACCGCGCTGCGCCCACCTCGCGAGCAGCGGCGGGGGGATGCTCGCACCACCGACCTGCACGAACCGCAGCCGCGACACGTCCGTCGTCTCGAACCGGGGGTCGTCGGCGAGGAGCTGGTACTGCGTCGGCACCCCCATCATGACGGTGACGCCGCGCTCGGCGATGAGCTGCAGCGCCCGCGAAGGCTGGAACGAACGCTCCAGCACGACGGTCGCGCCCACCCACCACGCGAGCAGCGGCTGGACATTCCAGGCCGCGACGTGGAATTGCGGCAGCATCGCCAAGACGACATCATCGGCCGTCAGCTGGGCGACGCCGGCAAGAGCCAGGTTGTTCCAGAAGCAGTTGGCGTGCGTGAGCATGACGCCCTTCGGCGCCGCCTCACTGCCGGAGGTGTAAATGATCAGGAGCACGTCATCGTCACGGACGCCGCGACGCTCGGGGGCGGCTCCGAACCGTTCACAGCGGGCGGGCACGTGCGCCTCGACGCCCGTCGTGCCGAGTTCCGCGACGGGCGGCGCCGCGTCGAGCGCGCGCACCGCGGCGCCCGCGAGAGCGGCGTGCTCGTCCTCGATCAGCAGGAGCTGCGGACCCGTGCGGCCCAGCACGTCTGCCAGCTCCCTCGGGGTGAGCCGCCACGACAGGGGCACGAACGCGACACCCGCCTTGGCGCACGCGAAGAACGCGACGACGTGATCGATCGCGTTGCCCGAGACCGTCGCGATCCGATCGCCCGGGCCATATCCGGCGCGCCGCAGTGACAGCGCGAGGTCGCCCGCGCGCGCCTCGAGCTCGCGGTAGTCGATCGTGACCCCGCGATCGTCGATCGCGATCCGTGCCCCGGTCGACTCGGCGCGATCGGTCAGCCAACGCCCGATCGTGTGCGCACCGTCGATGTGCCGCTCCTCCGGAGTCATGCCCGGACCTCGACCTCACCGTCGGCCGCGTCGTCGAGCTGGGTGAGCGACCCACGGGTGCGCTCGCCGCGGCGTCGACGCCACACCGTGTCGACGGTTCCGGCGATTCCACCGGGGAGGAACATGACGACGAGGATGAACAACACGCCGAGGATGAACAGCGGCTCCGACAACGGGATGCGCAGGACGTCGGGGAGATCGCGGATCCACTCCGAGCGGGCGAGCACCGTGAGTCGCTGATCGAGCAGGGTGTACAGCACGCCCCCCACGATGGCACCCCAGCGGAATCCGACGCCCCCGAGCACGACCATCACTAGCACGGTGATCGTCAGGTCTGCCGAGACGGCGGAGGGCTGGGTGCCGGACTGTAGGAGGAGATAGGCCATGCCGGCCAGACCCGCGCATCCGGCGGCCACCATGAACACGATCAGCTTGACCGCGTACGGGCGCAGCCCCAGCACGCGCACTCGGAGCTCGTTCTCACGGGTTGCTTCGGCGAGGTGTCCCAACCGCGAGCGGTCGACCCAGAGCACGATGAGATAGACGAGGACCAGGACGATGAGTGTCAGCCAGTAGAGGTTGCGTGTGTTGACGACGCCGACCAGCCAGTCGGGGACCTGCTGCGTCGCCAGACCCAGCCCCTCCTCGCCGCCCGTGATCTGCTGGTTGCGGCGAACGAGCACGGAACCCGCCTGCGCGAATGCCAGGGTCACCATCGCGAACGGGATGCCCGAGACACGCATCGCGACCGCGCCGGTCAGCAACGCGATGAGCAGTCCGCCGATGAGGGCGAGGAAGATCCCCGGGAAGAGCGGCACCTCGAACGCCTTGAGCAGAATGCCGAGGCCGTATGCGCCGGCCCCGAAGTAGAGAGCGTGGCCGAACGAGAGCATCCCCGCCGTGCCCAGCAACAGGTTGTAGGACAGGGCGAGCGCCGCGAACACCATGCACAGCGACAGCAGCGCCAGGCTGCCCGGCGTGTAGGTCGGGCCGGGCAGGATGCCGGGCAGCGAGATGTTCAGCAGCGGCAGGATCGCCATGACGACGACTAGCACGAGACCGATCAGCGCGGGGACGAAACGACCCATGCGGCCGCGGACGAGCGTGGGGACTCCTGTCGTGGTGGTCATGTCAGGCCCGCCTTCCCATGAGGCCCGACGGGCGTACGAGAAGCACGACCGCGAGGAGGATGACGACGATGAAGTCGCCCGTACCGCCGAGGTAGGTGTTCGCGACCTGCTGGAGGACCGCGACGAGCACCGATGCCACCGCGGCACCCGTCAGCGACCCGAGCCCGCCCACGACGGTCACGATGAACGCGAAGATCAGCAGCGTCGAACCCAAGTGCGCCGACACGAAGGTCTGGGCGTGCATCGCGAGGACGCCGCCGATTCCCGCCGCCGCGCCGCCGATCGCGAACACGAGGGTGAACGAGCGGCGCACGTCGATGCCCAGCGCCGTGACCATCGCCCGGTTCTCGACACCCGCGCGGATGATCATGCCGTAGCGGGTCTTCTGGAGGAAGACGACGAGTGCGATGAGCACGATCGCGGCGGCCGCGATCAGCACCCAGTACTTGTTCGGGATGCTCGCACCGAGCACGTTTGTGGTGCCGATGAGCCACGGGGGTCCGGCGATGTTGATCGCGTCGGTTCCCCAGATGCCCTCGAACAGCGCCACCGAGGCGAAGGACAGGCCGACGGTGACGAGCACCTGTTCGATGTGTCGCTCGTAGAGGGGGCGGATAAGCACGAGTTCGGTGAGCGTGGCGAAGATGGCACCGACGACGGCACCGACGAGGATCGAGACCAGGAACGACCCCCAGGAGGCGGTGCCCAGCGCCTGCGCAACCTGCCAGCCGATGAAGGCGCTCAGGGTCAGGAACGCGCCGTGGGCGAAGTTGAGCACATGCATGAGCCCGTAGATCAGGCTGAGTCCGCTCGCGACGAGGAAGTAGAGCGCGCCGAGTCCGACGCCGGTGATGAGAGTGAGGATGAGCGTGCTCACGAGCGGGCCTCCCCCGTGTGGGACTGCCCTGCGTGCGTCTCTCCGGGGTGAGTTTCCGCACTGACGCCGAGCAGACGGCGGGTGAGGTCCTCGTCATCGAGGATCCCGACGGCGCTGCCGGTGTGTACGACGCGGCCGCCCGCGATCACGATCGCGTCCGTGGCGAGCTGGCGCACAACGTCGAGGTTCTGCTCGACCAGGAGGATGGGGACGAGCTTCGAGGCCTCGCGCAGAGCATCCGCCACCTCCGTGACGATCTTCGGGGCGAGACCCTTCGTGGGCTCGTCGACGAGCAGGATGCGGTTGTCGTTGAGCAGGGCCCGGGCCACCGACACCATCTGCTGCTGGCCGCCGGAGAGCGTTCCGGCGCGCTGGTCCTTGCGCCGGACGAGGTCGGGGAAGAGTTCCGCGACGAACTCGCGTCGCGGCTGCGCCTGACGCTCGGCGAGGGCGAGGTTCTCCGCGACCGTCAGCCCCGCGAAGACTTCACGGTCTTCGGGGACGTATCCGACGCCGCGCTGCACGATGCGATGTGTGGGCATCTGGTCGATGCGCTCACCCGCGAGGCGCACCTGACCGCGCCGGTGATTCAGCCCCATGATCGCCCGCAGCGTCGATGTCTTGCCGACCCCGTTGCGGCCGAGCACCGCCGTGATGCCGGTGGCAGGCACCCGGAAGGTCACGCTCTCGACGACCTGCTGCCCGGCGATCGACGAGGACAGGTCCTCGACGTCGAGGATGGGTTCCGTGCTCATGCCGCACTCCCCGTCCCGAGGTAGGCGCTCTGCACCGTGGGGTTGTTCATGATGTTGTGCGGTGTGTCCAGCGCGATGATCGTACCGAAGTACATCACCGCGACCTGATCCACGAGCCCCATGAGCACATCGATGTGGTGCTCGACCATCAGCAGCGTGCATCCCGCTTCGCGCTGCATCGTGCGGATGTTCTCGAGTAGCCCCGCGACGTCGCCCGATGCGACGCCGGCCATCGGCTCGTCCAGGAGGACGAGCGTGGAGTCGGTCGCGAGCAGCACCGCGATCTCGAGCTTGCGCTTGTCGCCGTGGCTGATGTCACCGGCGGGCGTATCGAGCTTGTGGGCCAGCCCCACTTCTTCGAGCATGGCGAGGGCGCGTTCGGTCGCCGCATCCGTCCGTCGCGGGAAGCGCAGCAGCGAGTAGCTGCCGCCCTGCTTCGCCTGCGCGGCGATGCGCACGTTCTCCAGCACGCTGAGCCGTGGGAACAGGCTCGACGTCTGGAATGTGCGCCCCAGTCCCGCCCGCGCGCGGTGCGGCACCGACATCGTGGTGATGTCCGTGCCTCCCATCAGGATGCGACCCGAGGTGGGCTTGATGACGCCGGAGACCGCGTTGAACAGCGTGGTCTTTCCGGCACCGTTGGGCCCGATCACACCGACCATGGAGCCGGGAGTGACATCGAGATCGACGTCCTTGAGGATCGTCGCGCCGCCGATCTGCAGGCCGAGACCTTCGACGCGCAGCGCCGCCGGGTCGGTCGCGCTCGGTGGAGCGGACGGGACTGGAGTGCTCATACCGTGTATGCCTCTCGCGCCCTGAAGGGCCGGGTCAGCCGGCCTCGGCGGGGGAGACCTCGTCTGCGGCCACCGTGTCGACGAGCTCGGGGACGAAGCCGCTGCCGTCGGCGACGAGCTTGACCTGGTACATCTCCTGCAGGAGCGCGTGGTCGCCCGCGCGCACCGTGAGCGTGCCCTTGGGTCCTTCGAACTCATAGCCCTCGAGCGCCGCGATCATCGCGTCGACGTCGCCCTTGCCCTCCTTGACCGCCTGCACGAGCATGAGTGCGGCGTTGAAGCCGTCCGGAGTGAAGAGGTCGGGAGTGCCGCCCGCGGACTCGACGAGATCGATCATCGTCGTGTTCACATCGTTGTCGGGACCGCCCGGGAAGTAGTAGTTCAGGAAGCTGATCTTCTCGGATGCCTCACCGTACGCGCCGAAGGTGGCGGCGTCGCCCAGGCCCGTGACGACGGGGATCGTGTCGAGCACTCCCTGCTGGCTCATCGCCTGCCACATGGCCCCGGAGGTGGCGCCCGCCCACGCGACGAACACGAGGTCGGGGTTGCCCGCGAGCACCTGCTGCGCGAAGGGCGTGAACTCCGTCACGTCTTCCGCGACCAGCACGGAGTTCACCGTGGCGCCCTTCGCACCGAGGATCGCCTTGACGGCGGCCTCGTTGCCCTGGCCGAACGCCGTGTTCTGCGCGAAGACGGTGATCGTCCGGCCCTCGATGTCGTCGAGGAACGTACCGGCGGTCGCGACGTCCTGGGCGGACTGGCGGCCGGAGCGGAAGGTGTACTCGTTGATGCCCGTCACGGCGTCCGCGGCGGCGGGACCGGAGATGAAGAGCACTTGGTTCTGGGCGGCCTGTTCGGCCACCGCGAGAGCGACACCAGAGGATGCCGATCCGAGCAGGATGTTCACACCCTCACCGATCAGCTCCTTCGCAGCCGTGACCGCGGTGTCGGCGTCGCCGGCGTCGTCGCGGTTCTCGATGACGATCTTCATGCCGTCGACCTCATTGGTGCCGTCGGTCGCATACTCGAGGCCTGCCTCAAAGCCTTCGAGGTACTGCTTGCCGTAGCTGGCCAGCGGACCGGTCTCGCTCGTGATGACGCCGACACGAATCTCGGTCGTCTCGGTAGGTGCTTCGGAGCCCCCGCCACCGCCTGCATCCGTCGACGGCGCACACGCCGCCAAGACGAGGGCAGCCGTGGCGACCACGGAGCCCAGCAGCAACTTCTTCGTAACCCGCATGTGCGTGCCTTTCACCATCGGAAGGGAGTTACCTGAAACCTGATTCAGGTAACGTCAGAGTAGGAGCGCCTCCCGCCGAAGTCAAGCCACCGCGCACCCCACCCGCGTGTCGTTATCACTTCGCGATCCCCCGCCCGCGCCGGCACGCTCAAGGCAACACCCACCGCGCGGTGAACGGACGGAAGGCCCGGACGCTGATAGACGCAGCGCCCGGGCCTTCCCGTGGTGCACCCCCTGGGACTCGAACCCAGAACCCACTGATTAAGAGTCAGTTGCTCTGCCGATTGAGCTAGAGGTGCATGGTTACGCCCCGGGTGGAGCCGGGGCGAACCGAGGGTCAACGATACCATCACGACCGGGAGCACCGCGAATCGACGACGAGACTCAGCTAATGTGCTCGCGAAATGGGGTGCGTGCCTCATTTGGGATCTGCTCGCGAAACGCTAGCCACGCTTCGGGCGCTCGGGTGTGCTGGTGGGATGGGCTCGTTGTCGAT
>Ga0182739_1002389_pt1 | contig 17663 bp, 14 predicted proteins | sample eDN5th30CBELigBY_FD_128873 | JGI IMG/M metagenome (GOLD analysis project Ga0182739, IMG submission 128873) | Enriched backyard soil microbial communities from Emeryville, California, USA - eDNA 5th pass 30_C BE-Lig BY (version 2) (version 2) | ecosystem: Environmental > Terrestrial > Soil >... | reverse complement strand
TACACGCTCGCCGCCGACCGGCTGCTCGGCTCGGTCGCGTCGTTCCAGGACCCCTGGCACCCGGCCGTCCTCCGCCTCGTCGGCGAGGTCGGCGCGGCGGGACGAGCGCACGACAAGCCCGTCGGCATCTGCGGCGAAGCCGCCGCCGACCCGCTGCTGGCGGTCGTGCTCGTCGGGCTCGGCGCGACCACCCTGTCGATGGCCCCGACAGCCCTCGCCGACGTGCGAGCAACCCTTCTGAAGTACACCCTCGACGATGCACGACTGATCGCCGAGGCCGCCCTGGCAGCGGATGACGCTGACACGGCACGCACCGCGGCGCAGGATGCCGCATCCTCAAGATAAGGAGACACAGCCATGACAACGGCGTCATCCCCGGTGAAACAGCCGGGCGGTGCGCGCGTCGCGGTCCAGCGATTCGGCACCTTCCTCTCGGGCATGATCATGCCCAACATCGCGGCCTTCATCGCATGGGGATTCATCACCATGCTCTTCATCACCGATGGCTTCTTCGGCGCCCGCAGCCCCTTCGGGTGGCACTGGTACCCCGTCTCCGAGATCATCGGCGGCGGCGGCGACTCGGAGGTCATCGGATGGCAAGGCGCCATGACCGCCATCGCCGAGAGCGACGGCGGCAACATCCTCGCCTACGTGGGCCTGGTCGGACCGATGGTGATCTATCTGCTGCCGCTGCTCATCGCGAACACCGCGGGCCGCATGGTCTACGGGGAGCGCGGCGGCGTCGTGGCCACGATCGCGACGATGGGCGTCATCGTCGGCACGAACATCCCGATGTTCCTCGGCGCGATGATCATGGGTCCGATCGCGGCGTGGATCACGAAGCAGATGGACCGGATCTGGGACGGCAAGATCAAGCCCGGCTTCGAGATGCTCGTGAACAACTTCTCCGCGGGCATCCTCGGCATGATCCTGGCGATCGTCGGCTTCTTCGCGTTCGGTCCGGTCATGCTCGGTGTCAGCGCCGGGTTGGGCGCTGCAGTGGACTGGCTCGTCAACCTGAACCTGCTCCCCATCGTCTCGGTGATCGTGGAGCCGGCGAAGGTGCTCTTCCTGAACAACGCGATCAACCACGGCGTGTTCACGCCGCTGGGCATCGAGCAGGCCGCCGAGACCGGCAAGTCGATCCTCTTCCTCATCGAGGCCAACCCCGGCCCCGGCGTGGGTCTGCTGCTCGCGTTCACGTTCTTCGGCGTGGGACAGGCGAAGGCATCGGCTCCGGGAGCGGCGATCATCCAGTTCCTCGGCGGTATCCACGAGATCTACTTCCCGTACGCGCTGAGCAAGCCGGCCACGATCCTCGCCCTCATCGCCGGTGGCGCCACCGGTGTCGCGACGAACATGCTCCTGAACGGCGGACTGCAGTTCCCGGCGGCCCCGGGCAGCATCATCGCCGTGACGGCCGCAGCGGTCGGGGCGGGTATCCCGAACCTGCTCGTCGTCTACCTCTCGGTCATCCTGGCCGCGACCGTCACGTTCCTCATCACGGGGATCATCCTGCGTGCGTCCCGCAAGCGCGACCTGCTCGCTGAAGCCGACACCTTCGGTGCCGCGATCGCGCAGACCGAGGCGAACAAGGGCAAGTCCTCGGCGGCGATGGACGCCCTGCGCGCCTCGTCCGGCAAGGACGCGGCCGCCGTGGGTGCAGCCAACGAAGCGGTCGACCGACTGGAGACCGAGGCCGAGACGGCCGGACTGGCCTCGGGCGGAGTCCTGGCCACGAAGCAGGTGACCAACATCGTGTTCGCGTGCGACGCGGGTATGGGATCCTCGGCGATGGGCGCGAGCGTGCTGCGCAACAAGATCAAGAAGGCGGGCGTCGAAGGCGTCACGGTCACCAACAAGGCGATCGCGAACCTCGACGACTCGGCGGACCTGATCATCACGCAGAACCAGCTCACCGATCGCGCGCGCAAGCAGACGCCCGGCGCGATCCACGTGTCGGTCGACAACTTCATGAACTCGCCGAAGTACGACGAGGTCGTCCAGCTCGTGGTCGATCAGAGTTCGGAGGACTGACCTCGACGACGGAGCGCGGACTGAGTTCGAGGGCCCTCTGGGGTCGGATGCGCGCGATGCCCCGGCCCCGGAGCCCTCGGACGACGCCGACGTCTCACACATCACGCAGCGTGTCCCACTTTCTGCCGTTCTTTCAGCGTTCGGTACTCCCGTCGCGGCGGAAAGTGGGACACGCTGGTCTTGAACACCGACAGAAAGGCCGAACCATGGCACGCGACGTTCTCTCGATCGGACAGGTGCGCATCCACTCGGGTGGCGCGACACGCGAGGAGGCGATGAAGGAGGCCGCCGACATCCTGGAGGCCGCCGGCGCGGTGACCAGCGGGTACTTCGACGCGATGCAGCAGCGGGAGGAGACCGTCTCGACCTACATGGGCAACGAGTTGGCGATCCCGCACGGTACGAATGAGACGAAGGACCGCATCCTCGACTCCGCGCTCTCCGTCGTCCGCTACGACGGCGGCGTCGACTGGGGCGGGGAGCCCGTGACGTTCGTGATCGGCATCGCCGGCAAGGGCGACGAGCACCTGGAGATCCTCTCCCAGATCGCGATCCTCTTCTCCGACGAGGACGAAGTGGCGACGCTGAAGACCCTTGACACGCCCGAAGAGCTCTTCGCGGCGCTCGCGGAGGCGGTCAACGAATGAAGGCCGTCCACTTCGGCGCCGGCAACATCGGGCGCGGCTTCGTGGGCCTGCTCCTGCACGAGGGCGGCTACGAGCTCGTCTTCTCCGACGTCGCCGCGCCGCTCGTCGACGCGATCAACGCCGCATCCGAGTACACCGTGCACGCGGTCGGCGACGGCGGCGGCGACACGGTCGTGACGGGCTTCCGCGCGGTCAACAGCGCGACGCATCCGGATGAGGTCATCGAGGAGATCGCCGGCGCGAACGTCGTCACGACCGCCGTCGGACCCACCGTGCTGCGCTTCGTCGCGCCGCTCGTGCTCTCCGGGCTCGCCCTGCGCGATCCGTCCTCCCCACCGTTGCAGATCATGGCGTGCGAGAACGCGATCAACGCGACCGACATCCTGCGCGACGAGATCAAGGCGCAGGCGGGAGACGCCTGGGACGCGATCGCCGGACGCGCCGTCTTCGCCAACACGGCCGTGGATCGGATCGTCCCGGCGCAGCCGCCCGGCGAGGGCATCGACGTCGAGGTCGAGCCGTTCTACGAGTGGGCGATCGAGCGGCCTCCGTTCGGCGACGACCCGCCGAGCATCCCGGGGGCGCACTTCGTCGACGACCTCGCGCCGTACATCGAGCGCAAGCTGTTCACCGTCAACACGGGACACGCGACCACCGCGTACTTCGGCGCGCAGGCGGGGATCGACAAGATCTCCGACGCTCTCGCCGACCCCGCGATCGCCGCGAAGGTCGAGGCGACGCTCGAGGAGACCTCCGCGCTGCTGGTCGCCAAGCACGGACTGCCCGAGGCGGAGCTCGCCCAGTACCGCGCGACGATCCTGAACCGCTTCCGCAACCCCGCGCTCCCCGACACCGTCGGTCGCGTCGGCCGCCAGCCGCTGCGCAAGCTCTCCCGGCACGAGCGGTTCGTCGGCCCGGCAGCGGAGGCCGCCGAGGCGGGCCTGCCCACCGACGCGCTCGTCGCGGCGATGGGTGCGGCGCTCGCGTTCGAGGACGCGGAGGACCCGCAGTCCGTCGAGCTGCAGCAACTGCTGCGGGACAACCCCGCGGCCGATGTGGTCGCCGCCGTCACGGGGCTCGAGCCAGAGCATCCGCTGTTCGGCCGCGTCCAGGAGATCGTCACGGCACGCCAGGCGGAGCTCGCCGACTGAGCCCGGGACTCTTCTCTCCAGACGTCGTGAAGTTCGGAGAATCGCGCGTCCTTCGGAGGTTTCCGCAGGAATCGTCCGAACTTCGCGTGTTCCTCCGAACCTGATGGCGCTATTGTCGGCGTCATGGGGGTAGCAGCGGTGTGGGGAGCGACGGCGGCGGTCGTGCTCGCCGCGGGGTTGGCGACGGCGGGGTTGGCGAGCGCGGGGCTGACGAGTACGAGCGCGGATGCGGGGACGCCGACGCCGCTCACGTGCGCGCAGCTCGTGACACCCGAACTGGAAGCCCTCGCCACCGAGTACTTCGCCGAACTGCGGCCGCTGGAGGAGCAGTACGGCTTCCCGGGTGCGGACAAGGAGCTGTTCCTCGAACGCGGGGGCCAGTTCTGCACGTGGTTCACGACGGGGCCGATGCACGCCGCCTACTCGCCGATCACCGAGGCGGATGCGGCGGTGCAGATGGCACGTCTGGATGCCGCGGGCCTGGTGCGCAGCGAGAGCACCGACGGGATCAGCTACGAGCTGCCCAGCGTCGAGTGGTTCACGGTGCCCGAGGTGTCTGGGCACTACCTGTTCGCGAACGGGTACTGGTACCTCGTCCGCGACACGACGAGCGGCAGCGGCGGTACCACCGCGATGCCGACCGACCTCGGCGTGCTCGCGTCCCTCCGCGCGCTCGTGGAGGGGACGCTCGGTGCGTCGCCGGCGCTGGAGACCGACCAGGGCGATGTCGAGGACGACGCCGGCGCCGACGCAGACGATGCCGGAACACCGGAGACACCGGAAACCCCCGGCCTGCCCGGCCTGCCGACGGCCGTCGCGGGCGCTCCGTTCACCGCGACCGACCCGTCCGTGCTGAGCACGCTGCCGACCGCGGCCGACGTCGCCGACCCGCGGCATCTCGCGACGGGTGCGGGCGTCGCGCTCGTGTTCACGGCGCTCGTCGCGCTGCCGACGGCGCTGCTCAACAACGCCCTGCAGACCGGCTACGAGCGCCTGCGCGCCCGGATGCGGCGCATCCTCCGCCGACGGGCCGCTCCCCCCGACCGAGCCCCGCGTCTGCCGGACCGCGTCGTGATCGCGGTCGGGCTCGTCGGCGCCGCGGCGATCTCCACCCTGGTCGATCCCCGTGCGGGCTTCAACGGCGGCACACTGCGATTGTTCGCATCCTCACTGGGCGGCCTGCTCGTGGAAAGTCTCGCGTTGCTCGCGCTGCTCGCGTGGCTGCTGCGGCGCCGCGGCGCTCCCGCCCGAGTGCGATTCCACCTCGGATCGCTGCTGATCCTGATCCTCGCGGTGCTCGCGACGCGCCTCACGGGATTCGAGCCCGGGTTCCTCTTCGGCGTCGTTCTCGCGATCGTCTTCGCCCGCCCGCCCGCCGCCGATGAGGAGCGCATCGCGGGACGACTGGAGCTCTGGCTCCTCGGCGCCCTCGCGCTGGCGGCGTGGGTGGTGTACAGCATCCTGTATCCGGCACCCCAGGATGTGCTCGCGACCTTCGTGCTCGAACTCCTCGCATCCCTCACCATCGGGGGGATCACGGCGCTCATGATCCTGCTCGCCCCGGTCGGCGACGCTCCGGGTGCGGCGCTCTTCCGCGCCAACCGGCTACGGTGGACACTCGCGTTCCTGGCCTCGGTCGTGCTGTTCTGCGTCGTCCTGCTACCCCTGCCCGAGAGCTGGGAAGAGCTCGACGCGCCCTTCGTCCTGTGGCTCGTGCTCTTCGTCCTCTACGCGCTGCTCGCCATCGCGGTCTGGGCGCTCGTGACCTTCCGTCGCGTGCGCCAGCCCTGAACCCCACGAACTTCGCACACGAACCTCGGACACGAACTTCGGAGAATCGCGCGAAGTTCGGACGTTTCCCGGCGATTCCTCCGACGTCCGCGCGATTCTCCGAAGTTGGTAGGCCGGAAGCGCGGGCGCGGGCCCGGGCGCATGCGGGTCAGGCGCCGTCGCGCCACACTCTCCGCACGCGCAGGTCCGCGTCGAGCAGCACGGCGTCGGCGGGCGCTCCGGGTGAGAGGGTGCCCAGGTCGGGGCGGCCGATCGCGGATGCGGGGGTCGCGGTGAGCGCACGGACGGCCGCCACCAACGGCATCCCCGCCGCGATGGCCTGGCGCAGCGCGGCGTCCTGCGTGAGCGTCGACCCGGCGATCGCGCCGCCGTCGTCGAGGCGCGCGATCCCCTCTCGCACGGTCACGGCGAGTCCGCCGAGTCGGTACGCGCCGTCGGCGGCGCCCGCCGCCGCCATCGCGTCGGTCACGAGGGCGATGCGGTCCGGGACGGTCGCGGCGAGCATCCGCATGACGTCCGGATGCACGTGCACGCCGTCGGCGATGAGCTCGATCGTCACGCGGTCGTCGGCGATCGCCGCGCCTACGGGCCCGGTCTCCCGGTGATGCAGCCCCCGCATCGCGTTGAATGCGTGCGTGAGGATCGTCGCACCGGCGTCGAACGCGGCGCTCGTGAACGAGCGGTCCGCGTCGGTATGCCCCACCGCCGCGGCGGCGCCGAAACCCACGATGCGACGCACGGCATCCAGCCCGCCGGGCAGTTCGGGCGCGATCGTGACCTGCCGGATCGTGCCCTCCCCCGCCACGAACAGCGCGTCCAGTGCATCGGCGTCCGGAGCCCGCAGCAGTGACGGCGCGTGCGCGCCCTTGTGTCCGACGTCGAGGAAGGGTCCTTCCAGGTGCGAGCCCAGGATGCTCGGGTCCTCCCGCGCGAGGTGCGCGACCACGCGCACGCGCTCCGCGAGCGCGTCCAGCGGCGCCGTGACGAGCGAGACCACCGCGCGGGTCGTGCCGTGCGCGAGGTGCACGGCACGTGCGGCGCGGATCGCGTCCACGCCGTCGTCATAGCCGAACCCGCCGGCGCCGTGCCCGTGGATGTCGACGAACCCCGGTGTGAGGATCGCTCCGCGGCCGGCAAGCTCGCGAGCATCCACCGTCTCGTCCGCACCGATCCCCTCCGGCACGTCGCCCTGCCCGGACCCGACGACCCGCCCGTCGCGGAACAGGATCCACGCGTCCGTGCTCTCGCATCCGTCCGTGACCAACCGCACGCGGCGGATGAGCAGCGACCGGAGGCCCGACACGGTCAGAGCCCCTGCCACTCGGGCTTGTGCGCGGCCGCGTAGCGGTAGTACTCGAGCAACTCCAGGCGGGAGGCCGCGGCCTCGTCGAGGATGACGGTCGCGTGCGGATGCAGTTGCACGGCCGACCCCGGATGCCGCGAGGTCACCGCGCCCTCCAGCGCCGCCTGCACGGCGTCGGCCTTGGCCTCACCGAATGCCAGCAGGAACAGGTGGCGGGCCTTGAGGATCGTGCCGACGCCCTGCGTGATGCAGTGGATGGGCACGTCGTCGGGCGATGCGAAGAATCGCGCGTTGTCGGCGCGCGTCTGTGCCGCGAGCGTCTTCACCCGGGTGCCCGAGCCCAGCGAGCTGCCCGGCTCATTGAAGCCGATGTGACCCGTGCGGCCGATGCCGAGGATCTGCACGTCGACGCCCCCGGCCTCCTCGATCGCCGCGTCGTACTCGGCGCCGGCCGTGTCGAGTCCGCTCGCGCGCTCCCCCGGCACCACGACGAGTTCGGGCGTCAGTCCGAGCGGTTCCACGACGTCGCGCGTGATGACGGCGCGGTAGCTCTCGGGATGCGCTGCGGGCAGCCCGATGTACTCGTCGAGCGCGAATCCCCGCACCCGACTCACGTCGATCCCTTCGGCCGCGACGATGCGCGCGAGCGCACGGTAGACCGCGAGCGGCGTCGAGCCGGTCGCGAGCCCCAGCACGGCATCCGGGCGTGCGGTCACGAGGTCGGCGATCGCGCGCGCGACGAGCTCACCCGCCTCGTCCTGCGTGGGAACGATGAGTACTTCGGCCACGGTGTCTCCCTTCGGGTCGGAGTCGGATCGGGTCGGAGTCGGATCGGAGTTGGATCGGGTCGGAGTCGGATCGGGTCGGGTCGGTTCAGTCGGCGGACTCGTCGCCGTCGGCGAACCCTTCCGCGATCACCTCGATGAGCTCCTCGCGCTCCTCCACCGTCAGGAAGGCGCCCGCGGCCGCGTTGAGCTGGAACGCCTCCAGGTCGACCAGCCCGTAGTCGAACGTCTGCGTCAGCAGCGACAGTTCCCGCGTGAGCGACGTCGCACTCATCGTGCGGTTGTCGACGTTGACGGTGACGGAGAAGCCGAGCTGGTACAGCAGGTCGAACGGGTGGTCCGCGAGCTCCGTGCCCCACTGCGCGAAGGCCGCCGTCTGCACGTTCGACGACGGCGAGAGCTCCAGCGGGATCTCCCGGTCGCGCACCCAGCGCGCGACCTCGCCGAGGGTCACGAGCACCTCGTCGCCCGAGCGGGACACGAGTTCGAGATCCTCGGCGATCCGCACCCCGTGGCCGAGGCGCAGCGCCCGCCCGTCGACGAGCGCCGAGCGGATCGAGTCGATGCCCGCGGCCTCGCCCGCGTGCACCGTGACGGGGAAGAAGTGCTCGGCGAGGTAGTCGAACGCCGCACGGTGCCGCGAGGGCGGGAAGCCGTCCTCGGGACCGGCGATGTCGAAGCCGACCGCACCGCGGTCGCGGTGCCGTACCGCCAGCTCGGCGATCTCCAGCGAGCGGTCTGTGTGGCGCATCGCGGAGACGAGCTGGCCGACGCGGATGCTCCGGCCCGCGCGCGCCGCATCCGCTTCCGCCTCCTCGATGCCGGCCTGCACCGCCTCGACGGCGGCGTCCAACGACAGTCCGCGCTGCAGGTGCTGCTCGGGCGCCCAGCGCACTTCGCCGTAGACGACGCCGTCGGCGACGAGGTCCTCGACGAACTCGCGTGCGATCCGCTGCAGCTGCGCCTCGGTCTGCATGACGGCGGTCGTGAGGTCGAACCGCTTCAGGTACTCGACGAGCGAGCGTTCCTCGGTGTCGGCGGAGAACCACATCGTGAGGGCGCCGAGGTCGGTCTCGGGCAGATCGACGCCCGCGTCGAGGCCCAGCTCGAGCACGGTCGCGGGACGCAGCCCACCGTCGAGGTGATCGTGCAGCGAGATCTTCGGGAGGGCGCGGATGCCGCGACCCTCGACCACGTAGTCGCCGTCGTTCTCGGATGCCATGCGGAAGCCTTTCGGGATGTGTCGGGGTCGGGGGGTCGGGTCGGATGTTCGGGGTCGGGTGCCGTCCCGAGCGGATGCTCAGGCCGTGATGCGTTCGCGGACGAGCGCCGTGCGCGCGGGCGGCGTGTCGCCGATCTCCCACGCGCCGTCGAGTGCGGCCAGCGCGCGGGGGAACCGGGCGGCGTCGTCGGCGCCGAGTGTGAAGAGGACGTCGCCCGCGCGGACGGCGTCTCCGGGCTTGACCCGCAGATCGATGCCGGCGGCGTGGATGACGGGGTCCTGGGGGCGTGCGCGGCCCGCGCCGAGCCGCCAGGCGGCGATCCCGAACGGGAGCGCGTCCATGCGGGTGACATACCCGTCGCGGTCGGCCCGAACCTCGTCTCGTTCACGGGGTGCCTCAAGCGGAGCATCCGGATCGCCGTCCTGCGCGCGGATCATGGCCCGCCACGTGTCCATGGCCCGCCCGTCACGCAGCGCGGCCTCGACGTCGGCATCGGCGTTCCCGGCCGCCGCAAGCATCTCCCGCGCGAGGGCGACCGTGAGCTCGACGACGTCAGCGGGTCCGCCGCCGGCGAGCACCTCGACCGACTCGCGCACTTCGTTCGCGTTGCCGATCGCGAGCCCGAGCGGTGTGCTCATGTCGGTCAGCAGCGCCGCCGTCCGCACACCCGAATCGGCGCCCAACGCGACCATCGTCCGCGCCAACTCGCGTGCCCGGTCCAGCTCGGGCAGGAAGGCGCCGGAGCCGAACTTGACGTCCAACACGAGCGCATCCGTGCCCTCGGCGATCTTCTTGGACATGATGCTCGACGCGATGAGCGGAATCGCCTCGACCGTGCCCGTCACATCACGCAGCGCGTACAGCTTCTTGTCGGCGGGTGCGAGCCCGGAGCCGGCGGCGCAGATGACGGCGCCGAGGTCGCGCAACTGCGCGAACATCTCGTCGTTGCTCAGCGCCGCGCGCCACCCGGGGATCGCCTCGAGCTTGTCGAGCGTGCCGCCCGTGTGTCCGAGTCCGCGCCCGGACAGCTGTGGGACGGCGACACCGAACGACGCGACCAGCGGTGCGAGCGGGAGCGTGATCTTGTCGCCGACGCCACCCGTCGAGTGCTTGTCGACGGTGGGCTTGCCGAGCCCCGCGAAGCTCATCCGCTCCCCCGACGCGATCATCGCATCGGTGAGGACGCGGATGCCGTCCCGGTCCATGCCGTTGAGCAGCACCGCCATCGCGAACGCCGACATCTGCGCGTCGGTGACGTAGCCGCGCGTGTAGGCGTCGACGAGCCAGCGCAGCGCGTCCTCAGGGATCGGACGCCGGTCGCGCTGGGCGCGGATGACGTCGATCGCGTCGAACGGCTCGACACCTGTGGGCGCGCCCGCCGAACCCGCGGCGTCGGCCATGCCCGGCGAGCCGGCGACGCTGGTCATCGGGCGACCTCGTCAAGGGATTGCGGTCCGAACGCGTCGGGGAGGACCTCGTCGATCGTGCGGATGCCGGAGACGGTCTCCAGCAACATTCCCGGCAGGGCGAACTCATACAGGAGCTGCCGGCATCGCCCGCACGGCATGATCGTCTGGCCGTCGTTGTTGACGCACACGAACGCGACGAGCTGCCCGCCGCCCGACATGTGCAGATCGCCGACGAGCGCGCATTCGGCGCACAGCCCGACACCGTAGGATGCGTTCTCGACGTTGCATCCGGAGACGATGCGCCCGTCACTCACGAGCGCCGCCGCACCGACCCGATACCGCGAGTACGGTGCGTACGCGCGCCGCATCGCCTCCGTGGCGACCGCGCGCAGTTCGTCCCAGTCGATGTCGGTCACGTCGATCACTCCTTGAGATACGGCTTGCCGGCCGCCTTGGGCCCGATGACACGACCCGCGACGACGGCGACCGCAAGGATCGTCACGACGTACGGGGTCATGCCGATGATCTCCGGCGGGATCGTCGAGCCCACCTGGCCCGCCCAGATGCGGAAGTTGCTCGCAAAACCGAACAGCAGCGCCGCGAGCGCCGCCCCCCACGGGTTCCAACGACCCAGGATGACGGCGGCGAGAGCGATGAAGCCCTGACCCGCGCTCATCTCGCGCACGAACGCGCCGACGGCGCCGATCGTGAGCGACGCCCCACCGAGACCTGCGATCATGCCGGCGATCGTCACGGTCCAGAAGCGCCAGCGGTTGACGTTGATGCCGACGGTGTCGGCGGCGAGCGGATGCTCCCCGAGCGCCCGGATCCGCAGTCCCCACTTCGTGCGGAACAGCACGAACCACGTGAGCGGCACGAGCACGAACATGAGATACGTCGTGAGCCGCTGGTCGAAGAAGACCGGTCCGAGCACGGGGATGTCGGCGAGCAGCGGGATGCGGATCTTCGGCAGCGTCCCAGGGTTGTTGAACTCCGAGGAGTTCGGTGCGAGGACGGCGGAGTAGAGGAAGTTCGTGACGGCCGTGACGAGGGCGATGAGGACGACACCGACGATGACCTGGTCGACGAGGTACACGATCGCGAACGCCGCCAGCACGATCGCGATGAGGGCGCCCGAGACCATGGCCGCGACGAGCGCGGCCACCCAACTGCCGGTCGTGCTGGCCACGATCGCGGCCGTGAACGCGCCCGCGAGCAGTTGCGCCTCGATCGCGATGTTGATGATGCCGACGCGCTCGCCGATGACCCCCGCGAGCGCCCCGAACACGATCGCCGTCGACAGGCTGATCGTGCCGGTGAGCAGGAACACGACGGGCACGCTCGCGCCCGCGCCGACCCACGCGGTGAGTCCCACGAGGAACGCGACGCCGACGACGATGCTGAGCCACACAGAGACGCGGCGTCGGCCGGCCGTGAGCCAGAACGCGACAGCCGTCGCCGCGAGCGAGACGACACCCGCGCCGATCCCGATCGCGCGGGAGGACCCCGTCGTGGGCGCGAAGACGGCGTCGCCGCCGGAGCTCCAGACGAACGAGACGGATGCGTCGCGCCCGAGCAGTCCGAACACGATGAGCGTGATGAGCGACGCGACGGCGAGGAGAACGGGTGTCCGCCACGAACGCGGACGCTGTGGCACGACCGGGACGACACCCGAGACGGGGCGAGGTGCGGGGGTGGATGCGCCGGAGGCATCCGCATTGACCGTGCTCATGCGCCCTCCTTCCTCTCCAGCTCCGGTTTCGCTCCGGTCACGATGTCGGTGACCTCGCGCGGTTCGGGAAGGAACCGGAAGATCGCCTTCACGAGCGGCGGGGCGGCGATGAACAGCACGATGAGTCCCTGCACGACACCGAGGATCTCGGGCGAGACGTCGACGACCTGCATCGCCGGGCGGGCGGCCTGCAGGGCCCCGAACAGCAGTCCTGCGAAGAGGACGCCGACGGCGCGCGATCCGCCCAGCAGGGCGACCGTGATGGCTGTGAAGCCGATCCCGGAGTCGATCGAGGGTCCGAAGTTGCCGTCGCGGCCCAGCGCCTGGTTGACGGCGGCGATACCCACGAACAGTCCCGAGAGCACCATCGCAACCGTGATCAGGCGGGTCACGTTGACGCCGGCCGTGCGCGCCGCGTCGGGGTTGAGTCCGACCATCCGCAGCCGGAATCCCAGCGACGAGCGCTCCATGAGCCACCAGTACACGACGACCGCGAGCATGCACAGCACGAACGACCAACGCAGATCGAAGTCCGACCCGAGCAGCCGCGGGAAGACCGCGTTGGGATCCGGCGGCAGCGTCGTCGCGGCGTTGCCGGTCGCGGTGCCGTTGAGAATGGGCGACTTCATCGCGAAGGTGAGCAGTCCCAGCGCGACGTAGTTCATCATGATCGTCACGATGACCTCGTGCGCACCGGTCCGTGCCTTGAGCAGGCCCGCGATGCCCGCCCACAGTCCGGCGCCGAGGAGGCCGAACAGCGTCGCGACGAGCAGGTGGATGACGGGCGGCAGGTGCAGCATCGTCGCCGCCCAGGCCGCGCATCCGGCGCCGATGAGCATCTGCCCGCGGCCACCGATGTTGAACAGCCCGGCGCGGAACGTGAGCGCGATACCCAACCCCGCGGCCACAAGCGGGCCGGCGAAGCGCAGTGACTCCGTGAGCGGCTTGATCCCGCCCGCGAAATCGGAGGCGTTGGTGTTGTAGATCGCGCCGCGGAACAGCGCGCCGAACGCGGCGCCGAGCGTCTCCCCCGCGGCGGCGAAGAAGTCACCGGGGCGGGAGAAGAAGTACCCCATCGTCGAGATGACCTCTTCGTTGGTGAAGACGATGAGCACGGCCGCGACGGCGAGAGAGAGGATGACCGCGGCGATCGAGCGGACGACACTGCCCGCCGCGATGTCGTGCATGACGGCCCGCCAGTCGATCTCCCGACGCGTGCGCGGGGCCGTGTCGATCTGCTGCCCGCTCATCCGGTCACTCCCGCCATGAGTCGCCCGAGTCTCTCTCGCGGCGTGTCCGCCGGAACGATGTCGATGATCGCCCCGCGGTACATCACCGCGATGCGGTCGGCGAGCGCGATCACCTCATCCAGCTCGGTGGAGACGATGACCACCGGCACGCCCGAGTCGCGCACCGAGACGATGCGTTTGTGGATGAACTCGATTGAGCCGACGTCCACGCCGCGCGTGGGCTGCGAGGCGAGGAACAGCTTGAGCTCGCGCCCCAGCTCGCGAGCGAGCACGACCTTCTGTTGGTTGCCGCCGGACAGGCGCCCCACGAGCGTTCCCCGGTTCGGAGTGCGGATATCGAACTCGACGATCGAGTCGTCCGCGAAACGGTTGCGGCGTTCGATGTCGATCGCCCCGGCGCGCGTGAACTCCTTCGAGCCCGAGCGGTCGAGGATGAGGTTGTCGGCGACACTGAACTCGGCAACGAGCCCGTCCGTCTTGCGGTCCTCGGGGACGTAGCCGACGCCCTCCTCGAGGATGCCGCGGACGCTGCTGCCGATCAGTTCCTCGCCGCCGAGACGGATGCTCCCCTGCAGGTGCGGGTGCAGTCCCACGATCGCCTCGGCGAGCTCGGTCTGCCCGTTGCCCTGGACGCCCGCGATCGCGAGCACCTCGCCCTGACGCACGGAGAAGCTGATGTCATCGAGCAGGAGCTGCCCCGTGGGTCCGAAGAGGCTGAGGTCCTTCACGACGAACGCCTCGGCACCGAGCCGGGGCGGATCCTTGTGGACGGTGAGGCTCACGTCGCGACCGACCATGAGCGCGGCCAGTTCGTCGGTCGACGCGTCCGGAGATGCCTCGCCGACGACCTTGCCGTGCCGGATGATCGTGATCGTGTCGGCGACCGCCTTCACCTCGCGCAGCTTGTGCGTGATGAACACGATCGAGGTGCCGTGCTCGGCAAGCCGCCGCATCGTCGCCATCAGCTCGTCGGTCTCCTGCGGCGTCAGCACGGCGGTCGGCTCGTCGAGGACGAGCACCCGCGCATCCCGAGACAACGCCTTGACGATCTCCACCCGCTGCTGGACGCCCACGGGAAGGTCGCCGACGACCGCATCCGGGTCGATGTCGAAACCGAACCGGTCGGAGATCTCGGTCACGAGCCGCCGCGCGCGGGGCAGGTCGATCACCCCGCCCCGGCTGGGTTCGTGGCCGAGGATCACGTTCTCGGCGACCGTGAAGACGGGGATGAGCATGAAGTGCTGGTGCACCATGCCGATGCCCGCCGCCATCGCCTGACCGGGGCCGCTGAAGTGTTGGACCACGTCGTCCAGCAGGATCTCGCCGGCGTCCGGCTGATAGAGACCGAACAGCACGTTCATGAGCGTCGACTTGCCGGCGCCGTTCTCTCCGAGCAGCGCGTGGATCTGCCCGGCCTCGACCACGAGGTTGATGTCGTCATTGGCGACGAGCGGACCGAACCGCTTCGTGATGCCGCGGAGCTCGAGTTTCATCGTGCGACCATCCTGCCGGAAACCGGCGATCGACGGCAGACGCCGGGGAGACATCGTCTGCCCCGGCGTCTGCGCGTGCTGCGTTAGGGCAGCGCCAGCGGGTCGATCGAACCGTCGATGATGCCGGCCTTGAGCTCGTCGAGCTTAGCCTTGACCTCGGCAGGGACCTTGTCCTCGAAGTCGTAGAAGCTCGACAGCGCGGTGCCGTCGTTCTCCAGCGTGCCGATGTAGGGCTCGACGTCGAACGCGTTGCCCTCGGAGAGCGACTGGATGACGTCGAAGACGGCCTGCGTCATGCGCTTCTCGACCGAGGTCAGGACGAGGTCCGCGTAGTCGGGCTGCGTCAGCGCGATGTCCTTGTCGACGCCCAGGAAGACCGCGTCGGTCGCGGACTCGCGGATGGCCTCGGCGGTCGCGGTGAACAGGCCACCGGCGACGGGGAAGATGACGTCGGCGCCCGCGGCGAGCTGGCCCTCGGTGATCGTCTTGGCGACACCGCTGTCCTCGAAGTTGCCGACGAAGTCACCCGTCTTGGTCTCCGGGTTCCACCCGACGACCGTGACCGGCGTGCCCGTCTCGGCCTCGTAGTACTTGGCGCCGTAGTAGAAGCCGTCCATGAAGATGCTGACCGCGTCGATCGTGCCGTCGCCGCCGCCGTAGGTGCCCAGCACCTTGGACGTCGAGTACGCGGCGGAGAGGTAGCCGGCGAGGAAGGAGGACTCCTCCATCGCGTACTGGATCGGCTTGAGGTTCTCCTGACCCTGGTTCCACCCGTCGATCCATACGAAGTGCGACTCGGGGTTGGCGTCGGCGACGTCGAAGATCACGTTGCCGATGGAGAAGTTGTATCCGACGGCGAAGGTGACGTCGCATCCTGCGCCGACCATCGTCTCGAGGTTCGGCTTGAAGTCGTCGGAGCTCGAGGACTCGGCGTCGTTGATCGTGACTCCGAGGTCTTCCTCGGCCATCAACAGGCCCCCGAATGCCGCCTCGTTGAAGCTCTTGTCGTTCCAGCTGCCCTCGTCGGAGACGGCGCAGGCCAGGAAGTCGGTGTCGGGAGCGGCGGAGCTTCCGCCGTCGCCGTCCTCGGGTGCGGCGCCACAGGCCGACAGCGTGAGCGCGGCGACGCCGGCGAGCGCGGTCGCGGCGAGCGCACGAGTGCGGGTGAGTGTTTTCACGGGTTTCCTCTCTTGGCACGGTCGCGGCCCGGTGCCCCGGCCACGGCAGATACGCAGAACGTTACGACGTATGACGTCTCAGGTGACAGTGTGAGCGACGTATCCCGGAGAAGCGTTATCAAAGTGTTCTAGTCGGCGCCGAGTCCGCGCCGCGACTCAGATGCCGCGGATGCGACGGCTGGGTTCGACGTCGCGCGCGAGCAGGTCGGAGACATAGGCGCGGAAGGCCCCCGCATCCACTCTCTCGATGACGCGCGCGTTGGGTGCGAGCCCGTGCACACCCCACGACATCGCGGAGTACCCGCGGGTGAGCTCCGACGCCGCTTCGACGTCGACGGCGTAGTCGGAAGCGGCCGTGACGAGTTCGGGATGCAGGAGCACGGCCGCCGTGAGCGAGTCCGGGTGCGTGGATCCGGGGATTCCGACCGACTCGTCGAAGGCGAGCGTCGTCTCGACGATGCGGGTGAAGAAGGTGGCCAGGGGCGTGCCGATGTCGGCGATCTCGGCCAGGTGGGCGCGGGAGAACACCGCGTCGCGCAGGGTCAGCGGGTCCCAGGGCACGACCGTGATGTCGAATCCGGCGGCGAACACGGCCTTGGCGGCCTCGGGATCGACGTAGAAGTTGTACTCCGCCGCCGCCGTGATGTTGCCGCGTCCGTTGTTGGAGCCGCCCATGATGTAGAGCTCGCCCACGTTGCGCACGAAGTCCGGGTCTTTCACGAGCGCCGTGGCGATGTTGGTCAGCGGCCCGATCGCGACGATCCGCAGTCGCCCGGGATCCGCGGCGGCGAGGCGGATGAGCGCGTCGACGGCGTGCTCATCCGAGACCTCGAGCCCCTCTTCGTCGATCGAGAGTCCGCCTGAGCCGTCGCCGTGGACGTTCTCGGCCGACACCCACTCGCGCACGAGCGGCCGCCGGCAACCGAGATGGATGGGGACCTCGCCGAGGCGTCCGGCGGCGGCGAGCGTGAGGTGCGCGTTGTGGACCTGCCGGTCGAAGCCGACGTTGCCCGCGACCATCGTGATCGCACGCAGGTCGGCGGCGGGATCGAGCAGTCCCACGAGCAGTGCGACGCAGTCGTCCTGTGCCGTGTCCGTGTCGATCACGAGCGGAATCCCGCCACCGGTGATCGAGTAGCGGCCTGCGGCCGCGTATCGAGATCCCACACCACCCCGCATCACAGCACCTCACCCCGCCCGCTGAGCTTCAACGCATCCACGACGCCCTTCACGCGCTGGGCGTGCTCGCTCGTCGTGACCAGCAGCGCGTCGTCGGTGTCGACGACGACGATGTCCTTCACCCCGATCAGGCTGATGATGCGCTGGGTCTGGGTGACGAGGATGCCGCTCGCGGCGTCCGTGAGCACGCGAGCGTTCTCTCCCAGCACGGCGAGGTCGTTCTTGCGTCCGGCGGAGACGAGCTTGGCGAGGCTCGCGAAGTCGCCGACGTCGTCCCATTCGAAGTGACCGGGGACGACCGCGAGTCGTCCCTTCTCGGATGCGGGCTCCGCGACCGAGTAGTCGATCGCGATCTTCTCGAGGGTCGGCCACACACGGTCCACGACCGGGCCGCGCCGGTCCCGGTCGTCCCACGCCTCGGCGAGGTCCATGAGTCCCGCATACAGGTGGGGGCGCTGCTCGGCGATCTCGCCCAGCAGCACGTC
>Ga0182739_1002387_pt1 | contig 17672 bp, 21 predicted proteins | sample eDN5th30CBELigBY_FD_128873 | JGI IMG/M metagenome (GOLD analysis project Ga0182739, IMG submission 128873) | Enriched backyard soil microbial communities from Emeryville, California, USA - eDNA 5th pass 30_C BE-Lig BY (version 2) (version 2) | ecosystem: Environmental > Terrestrial > Soil >... | reverse complement strand
GCTCATAACCCGAAGGTCGCAGGTTCAAATCCTGTCCCCGCAATATGGTCCGGTAGTTCAGTTGGTTAGAATGCCTGCCTGTCACGCAGGAGGTCGCGGGTTCGAGTCCCGTCCGGACCGCCAGTTTTATATCAGTAGGGTAAAAGCTACTGTTGATATACATCGTGTGGCTCGGTAGCTCAGTCGGTAGAGCAAAGGACTGAAAATCCTTGTGTCGGCGGTTCGATTCCGTCCCGCGCCACCATTGATTTAATTAATTATCATTAACTGAATATTTCACGTTTTTTAGTTGTATGGAGGGGTAGCGAAGTGGCTAAACGCGGCGGACTGTAAATCCGCTCCTTCGGGTTCGGCAGTTCGAATCTGCCCCCCTCCACCATTATGGCGGCTGTGGCGAAGTGGTTAACGCATCGGATTGTGGTTCCGACATTCGTGGGTTCGATTCCCATCAGCCGCCCCATTTATTGATATTATTGGGCTATAGCCAAGCGGTAAGGCAGCGGATTTTGATTCCGTCATGCGAAGGTTCGAATCCTTCTAGCCCAGTCAATGGCTGCCTTAATAAACATGCCGGTGTGGCGGAATTGGCAGACGCGCACGACTCAAAATCGTGTTCCTTCGGGAGTGCCGGTTCGACCCCGGCCACCGGTATCAACAGGTCGAAACAAACACGTTATACCAAAGATTTAAGGCATTCACTATTCGTTTAGTGGATGCCTTTTTTCGTATAACCATACGAGAAATGGTCGTGTGCCTTGCCGTTTTCCTTCAAATTAAGAAGGGAGGCGGCTTCTTCTATGTCTAAACGTAAGAGTCGGCGCGACAATACGTTGAATAATCGGGAACTTGATATTGTCTCGCAACCCATTACACGTGCAATATTAACGTTGGATGATTCAATGGAGATTTTTATTGACGATGCCAAGCGAAAAGGTCTTCGTGAGTTTACTATTACATACTATCGACGTGAAATCAGTTATTTCCGTAATTATCTTGTGCGCGAGGATAAGTCGTTATTAGTCCATGAGATAGTGCGCCAAGATATTGACCAATACGTCGAACATATGCAGAATGTTAGCGGACTAAAGAACGGAACTATTAACGCTAAGCTCAGAGCAATCCGAGCGTTATTTCATTACTTACACGACAACAAATATATCACTAACAATCCTATGGAAAAGTTTCCGTTATTGCGTGAACGAAAAGGCAATATCGAAACATTCACAGTTAAGCAGTTGCAAGCATTATTTAATGCGCCTGATCGTCGAACTTTCACAGGACAGCGCGACTATACCTTTTTATTGCTGCTACTTGAAACAGGGATGAGGTTAAATGAAGCCACGGGGCTGTTAGTGGAGGATGTAAAGCTAAGTGAAGGACTTATATTCATACGACAAACAAAGAACCACTTCCACCGTTATGTACCGATACAAGCGAAGATGCGCGAGCAGTTAAAGCGTTATATACAGATTCGTGGAACTGCTGAGTGTGAGCATCTATTTGTAACAATTGACAGTACACCAATGCAAAGAGCTGCCTTGCAAAAAATCGTTGCTAAGTATGGGAAGGCGGCAAGGATAAAAGGCGTTCGTTGTTCACCACATACCTTACGCCATACATTTGCGAAAATGTCCGTGATGAATGGTGCCGGAGTGTTTGAATTACAAAAAATACTGGGGCACTCGACTATGGAAATGGTAAGGACATACGTCAATTTATTTTCAAGTGATGTCTACGAAAAACATAAATCATTCTCGCCGTTAAACAATTTATAAACAAATAAAAAAGGACGCCGGATGCTGTAACATCCGAACGCCCCACCGCATTTAATGCAGAAAATTTGAGGTCTTAAGTATATCGAAAAAAATTGCCTTTTGCAAGGTTTATTTAACTATGCCTTTTTTCGGTAACTATAATCGCGGGCTTGCGTTCCTTTTATGAAAAGGAGCCGTTAATAATGCACTATCTATCGGAATATCAGACTTTCGAAAATAAGCAGCAATTGAACGAATCAATCTATCAGCATATCAAACGCAATAGCTACGAACTCAATGAAACAGATTGCGCCACTCTTAAAGCAATCGCCCGTTATGCGGTGAAGTTTGCGGGAGTCGCGCATTTGAAGGCGGCCACTATCGCTGAGCTAATCGGTAAAAGTGAGAAAACAGCACGCCGAGTGATTGCGAAATTATCCGGCTTAGGCATCTTGCGCAAAGTACCAACAACGCGAAAAGTGAAAGGAGGCAAGGGAGCTAATATTATTCAAATACTTCCGTTTGTCCAGTCGAGCGTGTCCAATCGTGAGCAAGCCGTTAAGCATACAGAGAGTAAGGCGGAGCAAGTCGAAATCAAAAATGAACCATCGAATTCTATTAAGCTATTAAAAGATTTTAATTCTAATACGTATCATGCCGACAAGTCAGCCGATTTACAACCGAGAAAAGTTTCGACTTCTTACGGTCAATTCCGCGATATGGTTAATAACTTCGTTAAGAACCGGAAGCTAACTAACCGCCTGTACGGTGTGTACTTAGCGCAAATCAAACACTTACGAGCTTATGAACCTGCGGAGCTGCTTGCGGAAGGCATCGAGGCTATTAAGGTTACATTTTTCGCAACAAAAAGGAAGGTAATCCGTAACCTAGCCGGATACTATTCGGGTACGCTTAAGAAGCTACTGGACGGCTTGTATGAGGTGACAATGGTGGAGCTATGCGAAGAAGAAGGCGATAATGTGCCGGCTTGGCTGTGCGGTTGGTGAGGAGAGAGTAATATCCGTAATACTCCGTATATCTACGTCTATTTTATTGGATTTGTTAAAGATTAGTGTTGATTTCCTTCTTCAACTAACGAAGCAGTTTAATTGAAGAGAATCTTCCTACACCTTAATATAAAATTTAGGACAGTAAACGAGAGTTATTGTTTACGCCTTTATAATTTTACAAGGAAGTGTAATTAAATGTTTAAATCAGAAGAAGAAGTAATAGAATCCCCATTATTCATGGCATTATCACCTTTTATAACCAATAAGTATAAAAACCATCTACATGAAAAAATAGATTATCTTTATCATTATACAAATTTAGAAGGACTCATGGGAATAATAGATATACAGGGGTTTTGGGCTACTCATATAAAATATATGAATGATTCAAAGGAATATCTTCATGGTTTATCTTTATGCAATGAAATTATTGAAAACTTTTCCCGAAATGCAACTAGTGATCAAGTGAAATTTTTAAATAAGGTTTCTGAAAAATTAAACGAGGAAGACTCGGAAAACTTTGTTATTTCACTATGCCCTAATGGAGACTTATTAAGCCAATGGCGTGGTTATAGCAGAGGACAATATGGTATTTCAATAGGGTTTGATGTCAAACAGCTATGTCAATTTACAACTCCAAGAGCTAATGAATATTTGCTTCCAAAAAAAGTGATTTATGAGACTGATGTACAAAAAAGTATGATTTCGGACATTATCGATATTGGGTTGAAAAATATAGAATCCAAGGGTTTAGACCTTCAATTTATGCCAAGTGAAATAGCTACAACTATAAAATGGTTTATCCCTTTATTCAAAGATTCTTCTTTTTCTGAGGAAAAGGAGTGGCGAATTGTTACCACAAATTTCAAAGAAACAAAAGAAAACCACCCTTTAAGATATAGAGTCAGGAATAATATAATACTCCCTTTTGTATCACTGCCACTTAGAAATCAAATGCAAGAAAAAAAAGAAAATTTACCTATTAAGAGTATTATTGTAGGTCCTTCTGATTCTATTGAATTTACTATAGATAGTTTGAAATATTTTCTAAAAGATAAAAATTACTATGATACAGAGGTATCACCATCATCTATTCCATATAGATAAAATAATAAGACTAACGGAGAATACATATTGGTCATATATAGTATGTGTTCTTCTTTAGTTTTTAAAACTTTTTATAATTTCAGTCTTGATAAAATTTAAGTAACATCTCTTTTGTATTTTTGAAAGAAGAATTAAATCAGTCTTTTTTCTTTGGGTAAAAATCAATATCGAAATTTAGCAGAGACTTTTTATTTATAACGATAGATACAGTCGCATCAGTAGATGTCATGTTTTAAGTTGCCTATGTCTAATCTTTGGCAATTCGTATGCAAGGCGTCTAGTTTACGTCAAGTATTCCGAGTTATGCCGAAACAACGCCTATTTTCGGAGTTGATTGACGTTAATAGCTGTTTCACTTGCACGGTACGCCTGGCGAACGTCGACCTTTGGAATCTCCAGGGTTCAGCGTCTATATCGTAGGTTCAGAGCGTTATAAACCTTACGTATACTAACGATTTAAACAATGCATATAACCGAGATTATATGCTGAGTTAAGGCGATTAGCTGCGTTTAACTCGTCGCATAATGTATTAAACAATGCCGGTTATTCGTTGTATTGCTTGCGTTTAACTCGTCGTATAATTTAGAGCGCTTATAAAAGAACGTTAATGAACGCAAGGAAGTTCGTCGAGTGGCGGACGACTGATCCTATTTCTCCGACCTCCCAAGCCCCTATCTCCAAACCGCCACAACTGGACTCCACTCAATCTAAATAGTATTCACGATTCCTCAAGGTAAAAATTCGCGCAATATTTTTTCGAAACTCCAGGGTTACATATCGAAGAAATCCTCGCTACGTGCGTTTGGGTCTACTTCTCTGATCGCTTTCATTATCTTTTTAATCGTTGCCAGTGTCGGCGAGTAATCTTTGTCTGACGCAATTTTGCTTATGGTATTCCGGCTTATCTTCGTTTTAGTAGATAACCATTCCTGCGTTATTCCTCTATTATCAAGCCAACGCCCGACTTTTGAGCGTGGTTTACCTCCAAATAGTCCAAACATATTAATCACTCCTTTATCCTCCGTTATGGACAAACTCTGTGAAATATATACTAGCTCACTTTGAAAGTTTTCAAATAAAAGTTGGAAAGTTAGACAAGCGGGGCCGCATAAGTTATTCCTAACACGATTCCTTTCGCTATTCCGAATAGGTATTCCGAATAAAATACCGGCCTGGAATTACAAACGGAATCTAAAAGTCTAGTGTTATCAATGACTACGGCTCGTATTTCGCATTCCTTTTAGTAGGGACTATTCTCCGAATAAAAAGGGTGGTGATGCGCTAATGTTGTTTGAAGTTTTATCGTCAGCTGTGGTTGGGGGTGTAGTCGGCTTTGCTTCTCTGACAGTGAACGGAGCAACTAACGATGGCAGGAAAATAGCCCGGATTTGTGCTAATGCAGGCCTGCACGTAAAAGAAGGCGGAAAAGTAAAGTCGATGCAGCTATTACGTAAAAGTAAGCGTGAGTGGGGCGTGGAATACGCTTATAGGATTCCGTTAGGGCTATCATTTAACGACTATGAGAAGCGCCTAGACGCTATACAGGACGGTTTGAACGGTAAGAGATACGTAGACATTAAAACCTTTTTACAAGGACTTAAAACGCTTAATATGCGTGAGTTAAAGGCTTTGCTGACGAAAAAGAAGGCGGTAAAAAAGGAAGTTGAGCTGGCTTATGACGGTGTGCTAATCGTAAAGGTTTATGAGCAGTCAATGCCGGACCTTTTCGAATATGACAACGCCATACTTGAACGGTTAAAAGGATGGGAGGTTCCTGTCGGAGTTACTAGAACGGAATTAATAAAGCACGATTTCGACAGTCGCAATCACCTCATCGTTGCAGGCACGTCAGGTGGAGGCAAATCGGTGTTCTTGAAGAATGTTATAACGACGTTAGTTGCAAGGAAAACGATGGATACGAATCTATTCCTTATCGACTTGAAAGGCGGCTTAGCATTGAATAGATTTCGTAATTTGGAGCAAGTGAAAGGATTTGCGAAGAATCCGAAGGAAGCGCATGACATATTAACGGAAGCACAGGAGAAAATGAATGAGCGAATTAACTACTTATTGGATCACGGCTACGAGGATGTAATAGAGGCGGGGTTTGATGACCGATATTTTGTGATTATCGACGAGGCAGCCGATATTTCCGACAGTAAGGAATGCCAGGAAATCATTAAGGATATTGCGAGAAGGGGCCGCGGAGCCGGCTTTCAACTAATCTATTGCACACAGTATCCGACCAATGAAACTATAAGTCCACAAGTTCGGCAGAATTGCTCAGCACAGGTTTGCTTTCGTTTAAAAACAGCCATTGCGAGTCGTGCTGTAATAGATGAAGATGGGGCGGAAAAATTACCTTTAATCAAAGGGCGTGCTATCTATATGACCGATGTAAAGACGATTGTACAAACACCACTGATTGACAACAAGTTCATTGATGAAACGATAAAGCCTAACATTATTATTCGTACGCGAAAGGAAGGTGAGGAGTGTGACGACAACAGTATCAAAGGAACAGCGCCAAGAAAACATACTCTTATCATTGAAGAAATTGGGCTTTCTTAGTAGGTCGCAGATACAAAAATTACATCGGCTTGGCGGTGAGAGAAATGCAAATCGTGTTTTGAAGGAGATGTCGGAGTATCTTTGTTCTTTTCGACAGAACGAAAATATTTATTACTTGAGCAAGGAAGGACGTGAACGTGTAGGCTGCGAAAGAGCTTTAAAGAAAACGCTGCAAGCTAATCATTATCTGATGCGGAATGACCTTTATATTGCATGTGGCTGCCCTTCAAACTGGAAAGCGGAAGTCAAACTCGAAATTCCTGCTGTAGTTAACGTAATCGCTGATGCGTTATTCGTAAGAGACGGAATTTATTATATTATCGAAATCGACCATATCCAAAAAATGTCCGTCAATCGTGAAAAGGTGAAGAAATACAGGAAGTTTCTCAAATTAAACGTATTTAAAAGGCCTCCAGTATTTCTGTGGATGACAACGACCGAGTATAGACGTAGGGAGCTTATGAAGCTGTGCGACGGTATGAATGCGAAGGTTTACTTAAAGACGGACTTCAAATAGAAGGAGTGGTCAGCATGTTCAGAAGCAAAACGGAAGTAATGTCGGTTAAGGAATTTATGAATCGAGGCCGGAGTCAGGCTGAACCTAAACGAAGCAGAGCGCCAAAAGTTGCAAAGGTTGCTGTAGTGGTTGGAATAACTGCCCTAAGTATAGGTTTCGGGGACGTATCCTTTGCAGCTGCCAGCACAATCGACGGAGCTATAACAGAGAAAGTCGTGGCTGCTTTTAATCCGTTAATTGAGCTAGTAAAGGCGTTATCCTATCCGATAGGGCTGACGATGATGCTCGGTGGCGGAGTGTTTATTATGATAGGTAACAGCGAAAAGGGAATCGGAATGATACAGAAAGCCGGATTAGGGTACGTCCTTATACAAATGCTTCCGTTACTGATGGATCTGCTTGTAGAGATTGCGAAATCGCTATAAGGGGCGGAGTCAGGAAAAGGAGGACTTAAAACGTTGGGGACTTCTATCATAAAATCCCGACTCATTTATGGAGTAAAAAGATAAAATCGAAATTTGTTTTTTATTAAAAATATCACTTAGTTGAAGAAGTATAAAATTGTTTATGACACAGTATCATCTTGACAGTCGATAAATCAATAAAAAAGAATCTTTAAAATAGCTCCTTAGCATATCTTCTCTATAAAAGTATATAAAATCCTTGTTTGTAAAAATAAATAATTATAGTAAGATTTACTTAGGTATTTATACCCTTCAAGGAAAATGAATGGCTGGAAATCAATTTATGTAATAGAAAAGAGGAATAAATTTATGAAAAAGCTATTTGGAAGAGACTTTATTATTGTACTATCTTTGATGGTTGTTGTAGGTGTCATATTTTATTTCATCAATGATAGAGGAGAGACACCGAAACTGGAAGAAGCAGTGAGAAGTACAGTGATTGGTAATGAGTATGCCGTGGAGAATCTCAGTGATTACGATTTACAGAAGCTTAAAGAAGGCGCTGAAAAGTTAGTGTTCAATGAATTATATGATGGTACCCGAGATATTCCAATGCATGAATATGAATGGTCTGACTTAGAAAATACAATTATTACGTCTAGTACAGATGAAGATAATACTACTTACGATATAAATGGATATGTAGAATATAATGGTTCAATCATTTCTTATTATTTTGATTATAACGTCCAAATCGCAGTTGATGCGGAAACCGAATCCGCGGAGCTTGTGAATATTGATATCACGCCCGAACCATAAATACTTCTCCTAACTCACTATTTAAGCAAAATCCTTTGTGAAGAAGAATGGTGTATTACGGAATACAACTTGTCTGATTTTATTAAAGGACACTTTCCGGCAACCAATCTTTTACAAGCAAATCCTATGAAAGCTCTAACTTCTGTAAGGGGAAGATAACTCGAGAAAATGTGGTGGAGATTGTATTCGAACATATACTGAACATAAAACGTATTTGAAAAATTTAGAAGAACGTGTAATTGATTCTTAGACGTGAAAAATTAAATTATAAGGGGAGATAGTATAGGTGCTTAAAAAAAAATTATTTGTTGCTACTTCTATCTTAGTATTATGCGTGATCTTAATAACTTTTGTTCCATTGCTAATGGAGTTTGGAATACAGCGGTCAGCAGCTTTAATCGCTTTAATCGTTTTATTGTGGGCTCCATTTGTATATCAAAGAATATTTAATAATAATGAAAAAGTAAATAGGATAGATTCTTCTAAAATCCAGCTTAAATGGACGAAAATATTTCTTTTCCCGTATCGAGAGAAGAAAAAATTAGATTATATGGAATTTAGAATGTTAATGTTTAAGTTTTTGTATATTGTTGTTTCAATTGTGGTACTTTTCATTGTTCTAGCAATCTTTGAAGATGCTCCAGCTGTAGCATGGTTAGTATCGGTATTAATAACCTATTCTTGGATTCGATTTATATATAAAAAAGTATTTTTAAAGGGTGTCCATAAAGAAAGTTTTAAGATTAAGATAGAAAAACTTATTAAATCTGGAATGAAAAACAAAGGAAAAATGCTTGTATCTGGTTTAATGAATTTCTTCAAATTTACTATTATTTATTTTATCGTTTCGTTTATTTTATTATCCTTATTATCCTTATTATCCTCAGGCGAAGCTTTCGGATTATTACTTGCTGTAGTTATGGCTGGCTATTTTGTAACAATTGTCGTGTATACACCATTCAGAAGAAGTATATTATTTTTCTTAGGCTTTGGGGTACTTTCTCCAGATGTAATAACAGATCTAGAGGATTTTGAAGAAATTGATAGTTCTCCACAAGAAAACCCTGACCCTATGAACGTTAAATCAAATAATCATGTAGTAGAAGCTCATTATGTTTCCGGTTATGAAAGAAAAGACGGAACCAGTGTGGATGGATATTGGCGTGATGGAGACGGTAACACTTCAATAGACCGAGACGATGGAGTATACCTAAGATCTAACCCCGATGACAGGATAGATAATAATTTAAATTAGGTGGGACTTGATGTTTTATCGGGAAGACACTCGTTAATGAGTGTCTTTTTTATTTTCCCTCACTCAAAATCTTTAGGATTGTAAATCTATACTTTCCTGATGCTAGCCAATTAACGAAGGTCTGAACGTGTGTCAACACGTCCGGGTCTTTTTTATATTCTGAACTTGATCGTATATCTACAAGTGTCGGAACCAACGTATTTAAAAAAGTTAGCAAAAGTGTCCGACGAAAAAAGTTTTGTAAATCACTCCGAACTGGGGCGTGAGAATCGTAAGTTACTTATATAAGGCGAAAAAAGTTTCGTCAAAGTGAACCACGAGCTCGATTTCTGAGCGGATACCTTACTTGAGGAGGTAAATTTTTTTCAAACGTGTTAAACGCGTGCAATCCGTTGTGGCTCATAGGTTTTGAGCGAATAGGTCTAACTGTTGGTGATTTTCGGATGTACCAATTTCACGCATGCTGGTGGGTTCTATAGGTAGGAGGGTAAAAACGTGGGCAACCACGATTAATAAAATTAACGAAAAGGGAGAGATTGAAATGGAATATTCATCAGAACAATTAACGAAGCATTTCGGCGATCCAACCGGCTTTTCTCGTATGTCAAACACGTTAGTACGATTATATCCGTTATTAGATGGCTTTGATGCAACTACGGCAGGGCTTTACGCTTATTTACGCTCTTGGCGAAATACGACTGACCCGAAAATGCTCGGAATTGTTTGGCACTCGCGTGATTATTTGCAGGCGCAGTCGGGTTTAGGGCGTAAGGCTTTTGATTCGAGATTAGCAGCTTTGAAGAAATACGGACTTGTATCTGTTGTTAAGTCTCCAATCGTTGCAAATAAGGACCATTTTGTCGTACATGATCCGTTAACCCGTGACGAGTTCATAGTTAAGTATCCGAAAGAGGTCGAGGCGTTCTTTACTAAAGTAGACGAGATTAACGAAAGGACGGCAGCGGATAGAGAGAGACGGAAGAAAATTGCGGAAGAAAGGCTCGCAGAAGAAGTACAACTTAGCCATTTAAGACGGGCTGCAATGTCGAATGTCCAAAAGGGGACTGACGATAGTGCGTCCAAAACAGACATTCCAATATGACCAAAAGGAACGTAGAGTAAGCAATTCGTTATGTAAGCAACTCTTTATGTAAGCAATTAAAAGATTACAGCTTCGCTTTCGCTTGCTGTAGCTAATATGCGTAATAGTGTATATTCTCGTAAAAAAGAAATGAAATATAAGAGTAAGAAAGACAAGCGGACTGTTCGTTTTGGACAGTCGGGCAAAAGGAGGGGAATGACATCGAATATAGACATCCGGGTGAGGGAGCTATTGAATTTGCACATCAGTATGTCGATGGATTAACTGAAATTAAGGCGATGCCCGTTATTAAAACTCTAATGAACGGTGAGCTGCACGATCTTACGGTCAAAAGGATTAAACGCTGTGATTACTGCAGATATTGGTGGCGTGATGATAGTTTACGGAATACAAAACGAACGTGCTGTGAGGACTGTAAACGAAAACACAAGACTTTACAACGTCGCCAGCAACGGGCAGACAAGGCGCTTTTGGACCCGAAGCCAAAGCATCGGACAAAACGAGAAGAAAACTATATTTGGTGGCTTGAATACCCGTTTTGGCTAAACGAGTACGAAATGTTGAAACAATCATGGAAACATGAGGCGCCTTACGCAATGGAAAAAATAGAGCAGATTCACGCAGCTAAACAACGTGGAGGGGGAAAGAGGAAGCCGAAGTATGTAACACCATATGGAGGCGATAAAAAAGAAGATGCACTGGTAAGAAATCAACAAATCAAAGTACGACTATTACATGAAAAGAAGAGTAAATTCCTAAAATCCAGTGAGGTTGTTGTGTCGCATATGAGTAGCTTCGAAATAGATTTGTATTTTGCTAATAAGTACTCGGAAAGGCATTTAAAACATGAGCGTGACAGGGTTTTAAGGGATTTTAAGTGGCGACAAAAAAGTATAAAGGGATAGTGGGCGGAAGCCCCGTATTATTTTTACAGACAAACGGAAGAAATGGGAGGTTATAAAATTGGATGCAATCAAAGTGAAAGCTATACGTTACTACTTATGTGAGTCGCAAGTGGGTTTTGGCAAGAGAATCGGCGTAGCTGCTTCAACTATTAGCGCGGTTGAAAACAAACAACGTGATATTTCAGATAAAATTCGCGCTGAGCTAATTAAGATTGAGTCGGAATTACCCGAAGGCTTCTTTAATTTTTACGAACGTTTCAAAAAAAGCATATAAATAACCAATTTAATTTTAAGTCAAATTGAACGGAGGTGTCAATATGGAATGGCCAACGAAATTTGGAAGTTAGATACCGGCTGGCTTGCTGCATATACCGAGGATTGCGACCTTATGCAACGTATCAAGCGATATAAGCCTGATTGGACCATTATGGCCACTTATTCTCGCGATGGTAGATTAAAAGCTTTGCAGTACAAAGTGCCAATAGAGCAACGCCGATCAGCAGAGAGGATGTTTTCTGTGACAAATTCTACGAAAAAACAAGCGATTTAAGGCGTTCAAGTGATTAGTCTAGCAACAGCATTCAAACGAAATTTTAACGGCTAGAATCAACGATTTTGCCTGGGAATTGGTCAAATACACACGTTTTTGGAGGGATAGCATGGCTAGAAAATCTACGAAAGAAGCAAGGCTCGATACAATGAGTCAACAAGGTCGCCGGAGGTATCAAAACAAGAACACAGCACTTAACAAACAGTTGGGGCGCGGACATGTTATGCAAACGACCAAGTGAAATTTTTACTAAAAAAGTAACCAATTCTGAGCGTCGTAATTTCACGAGAAAAAGGAAGCGTATAGAGGCGCTAGTTGAGGAAGTTAAAAAATCAAACCAAAAAAAAGGGGAAATGAGCAATGACAAACTTACAAACTATTAAAGATAAAATCGAGCAAGCCCACGACTTTAAACAAGCAGCAACAGGTGTATACCGCAAGTGGCAAGACGGCTACCGTGCAGAGGTTAAGAAAATTAGTGATAACCGTAATTTAACAGACGTCGGTAAATTGAAATTGAAGGAAAGCCTATCGGAACGTAAAACGGTGGAGCCTATGCAGTTATCGAAAAAGCAGCAAGCTGAATACCGCGCTATCCTTGACGTAGCTTACAAGGAAGCTAGTAAAGTCGCTAATACCAAGCCAGCTGCAGTTGACCCTGTAAAAGCAGAACAATTTGCCAAAACATTCGGGGAGGTGCGCACTTCAATATTGTTGGCATCGCCTGATAAAGCTATTAAGATTTTACAAGAATTTATTGACGCAACAGAAGAAGCTGGATTAGTTGACCGTATTCGCTCAGAATTTGCCGCGGTAGTTGCGCCAATAATTGCGCAAGCCAATCAGGTCCAAAAAGACTCTTTGACGGACATGTTCCAGCAAACTCGCATCAAAGCAAAAGGTGAGGAAGTAATCGAAGCCGAGCAACTTATGGAGACAGCGAAAGCGATGAGTGATAGTAAGTTTTTCGGGCTACACGTTATTGATAGCGTAAAAGAAGTTCACCTGGAAGCTCAGAAATACTTAAATAACCCTACTGCCTTTTTCGAGGAATACCCAGGCACAGAGATGATGAACACTACGCTACGATCGCAGGAAGAAGTCATGTTGGAAGCTGAAAGCGAAATTAACTAAACAAATAATAGGAGCTGCTTCGGCGGCTCTTTTTATTTTATAAGGAGGCAACGCGATGGCTACATTTGAAGAGATTGAAAAAATGCGAAAGTTTGTCGTGGAATATAAAGCTGAGCATGGTGAGTTTACGCCGCGTATTCCTACTACGGAAGCACATCGAGCAACACTTGATAGGATTACCGAGACAGTTCGCCCTGTACTTATCCGATACGCAAAGCTCGTTCACGATAGCGGTCAGGTGCCGGATATTGAAACGGTTAAACTTGAAGTCTATGCGGAGGAATTGGAGCCGATTAAGTGGGTTGATGATTGGAATATTAGTGGTCAAGCGAATCTATTGCAGGGGGCTTTACGTGCAGTTGTTCGGCGAGATAAATACGATGCTCCTCAACTTACGCGTCGATTATTTATGATTTTAGACTACTTAAAAGGAGGCGCAGGCAATGTCAGATAAGGATTTTATGATTGTTGATGGTATCGACCTTAGTGCGATTGAAATACCGGAAGGAAAGCCGGTTGTGCCCACTGCACTAGCTGCGATTTTTTACGAGCAAGCCTTGCCAGTTAGGGCGATTCTAGCGAAATATGCCAGGTTAACGTTTGATGCGGGACAGGTACTCGATATTGACAATAGTAAGCTCGCGGACTATGAAGCCATGCTAAAAGTTGCTAGTTACGCAGACAATGCAATCCTACTCGAATTATCAGCGTTTGCCTTGCGTGAGGCTATTCAAACCGTGCGAAATCGAGCCGACTATGATGCTAATTTATTGTCGCGCAGGCTATATGAGTGGCTTTCTATGGCGGACGAGCACGCTTGTTTAAGTGACATATTCTACGATGGAACACCGGAAGAGGCGGCAGAACAACGAGTATTATACGAAAAACTTAAAAGTGATGCCGAGCTTACGGCGGAGCTATTACAACAATACAAAGGAGAGATTGAGGAATGGCAGAAATTACATTATCAGAATTAAAGGCACGACTATCTGCGGATCAATTGAAGGCAGCGGAATTATTAGTGAGTAACGATTATGCGGGTAAGGCGAAAAAGTCATACGAGTCATTAGCTGATGAGCTAGGCATGAGCGTGCGGACGCTTTACAATTGGCGCCAGGAACCGGACTTTATTAGATATTGTGCGTGGATTAGTGAAACCAAGCTAGACGCCTTCCGAGCGACGGCCGATGCGCAACTAATCAAGCTAATTGAGGGGAGTAGCAATAATGGGTTGGCTTCAATTAAAGCGCTAGAACTGTTCTATAAGCTAAATGGACGTCTTATTGACCGTCGTGAAGTTGTTCAAACGGAAGAAAGTAGCCGGACAAAACGAATCTCTGACGACGAGCTGCAACGAGGATTGGACGAACTAAATGATATGTTGAACTAAGTATTACCGTGCGATGACCGCGACCTTTTGTCATAGGGTCGACGTGGAGCACAACGAAATACCTCTGATTTTGAGCCGACAGGTTTCCAGCCTGTCAGCTCTTTTTTTATTTATCTAAATGAGTTTTCATCTCAATAAGCTGCAAGCAATGCATTAAATCCTAATAACCTAAGATAGTTTTAGAAAGGGGGTACATTTTTATAGGAAAATTTATTAGTAATGTTTTATTTTCTACCAACAAAATAATTTTCAAAATATTTTAAATCTGGCGTGAAAACGAAAAATATATTCTTTGTCTTATTTTTATAAGTGGCGGTAACTAGCAAATATCTCGACTTCCTATATTCTGGAAAGTATGCTCCATCATATCCGTTTTTAACTGTTCTAGTATATAAATGTTTTAATTTTCCGTATTTTTCTATTCTATACATCTTATATACAACTTGGTTTTTAAGTTTATAGTCACCTAATGATATTTCATATTTATTTTTAGTTTGTAAGGAAACAGTAATGGGTTTTCCTATATAATGAGTATCAATAATATTTTGGCTAGATGGACTTTTTATATCATTAACAGAATTATCAATTTTGAATTTTACTTTTTGTCTTTCAACTGTAGAAGTTGAGAGACTATAAGTTATCATGTATTCTCCATCTTTTCTAATGTTTGCATGACCTATAGTTGAACTTTCTCTACATTCACCTATTAAGTTTATGTATTCTCCGTTATGTTTACGATAAAATTGATAACACACCTCAGTATTTTTCATACCAGTAATAGTATAGAGTGCAACACCTTTTACTACTCTTAAATCCAAATTAGGTGAACTCGCCAAAGCATTTTTATCCACAATTGAGAGTAATATTATCACCGCTAACAGACTACTTATTATCTTTTTTAACACTGTATTTTCTCCATTTCTATTTTTATTTATTTCCTCTACTTTATTACTTTCAAACCCTAAGTAAATTAAAGGTACACTTACTCTAAATAATGGTAATTTGCATATTGGTACTTCATGGTACAAAACTACCAACCTTATTTTATGGTACTTTTCGACTAATAGTCAATAAAATCAAGAAGGGGATAACGTGAATAAGAGAAATTGATTGTATTCGGCAATATTACATCGTTAGCACAGCTTAGCTACACGTCAAAAGGTTTGGAAAGTGATTACGTGAGCCTGGCGAACTTGATCGTAAGCTAATGGACAAAGTGATTAAAGAAATCGAAGAGGCAAGTCGAGAAGGTGCTTAATATGACGCGGGGATGTCCTTCGGGGTGTCCTCGCCTTTTTTTATTGTATATATATTGGTAACGAAGTAAAATAATAGGAAAATAGACGGAGGGGTTTACGATGAGAAAAGTTATATATTCGGCGTCACTAGTGGCATTATTGCTTGCGGGTTGTAGTGACGAAGAGGTGGCGAAGTCAACGGAAGCACAGCCGGAGGACAAACCGAAAGTGGAGGAAACGGTAGCGAAGGAAGCGGAGCCTGCAAAGCCAGTTGATGACGAAGAAGCGCTTAAAGCCGCAACAGAAACGGTTGAAGAGGACGGCTTCATTAAATATCGAGGAGCCGAGTGGCAAGGTGAATACGATAACGGTGGTCTTACGTTTAATATTCACGGCATATCCGTAACGAACGACTTAAAAGATGCGTATAACGTACCGGAAATCGATCCCGGCATTAAAGGAGTTGCCGTTTGGATGACCGTCAAGAATACGACGAAAGATAAGATTTACGAAGCGCATCCGAACCTTGCTACGCTAGTCACGTCAACAGGCGAGCAAGTGCAGGCGGAATTGCTTGCGACTGGCGATATCGGCGGGAAAATTTACGAGGGTGTCGAAAAGGAAGGCGATATCATTTTCGTGTTGAAAAATACGGAGGACGTGGCTGATATCGAATGGATTAAGCTAATATTTAACGCGTATTCCGAAGATATGGAGAACAGCAAGGAATTTACGGTTGACTTAAAGTTGAAATAAGCGCCTATTATGGGCGCTTTTTTTCGTGCTTGAGAAACGGCCTACAGCGCAGATAACTTCTGTTTCGCGGGTGATTGGTCGTTCGATGCAAAATTAACGGAATGCAGACGAAAGTATACGCGAAACATACGAAATCACGCGAAAAATAGACTGAACGCACGAAAACACAGCGGATAATATTGGTGTAAATTACCTTTTGTGTTTGCGTCTGGTTAGGGTTATAAATATATATGTATATATCAACATAGAAGGAGAGAACAACATGATTCGTACATATGGAGACTTAATTAAATTCTTAAATACGCCAGGAGAGACTGTAAAAACTGTTGCGAGGAAGCTCCCGATTGGAGAGAAGAGAATTAGAGCGCTATTAAAAGACGCAGGGTATAGCTTTGATAGATTAACAAGTGAATGGCGATATACAGGAGAAGGTCAAGCGCCGGACGATGAGTTATTATTAGGAAAACCTCGCGAAGAAGAAACCGAGATTTTACCTTCGGCGCAACCTAATAAAGAACAGGTCGCTCCTGCGGTATTCACACCGGAACAAGTAACGGTCATAAAAGAGATTGTTAAAGAATCTCTAGCGAACGCAACTATTAACGTAACACCACCACCACCATCGCAGTCGAATCTACTTCATGAACGTGTAATGGCATTGCCTCGTGAAGAAGGGAAGCGATCAACGTTCTTAACTTACGGAAATGCGCTTGATAGAATTGAAAAGTTGGCGCAGAGAACTTGGATAGACAAGGCTGCGTTAGTCACTCTTGCTTTATCTGACTTCGCAGACAGACATGAATGATAGTCGAGGAAGTCGTTCGATGCGAAATTTGGCGTCTACATTCTGCTTGTAAATTCGTACAACATGCGGTAATATATTCCGTAAGGAAAGCGGTAGTGTTGCCTGCTATCGTATAACGTGCGGATATGAAATGGCCGATGTGCCTTCCGGGGATATAGCGATTTTTTCACGACTCAAAATCGTGTTCCTTTTGGAGTGCCGGTTCGACCCCGGCCACCGGTATCAATTATTTGCGGGTGTAGTTTAGTGGTAAAACCTCAGCCTTCCAAGCTGATGATGAGGGTTCGATTCCCTTCACCCGCTCCAAAATGGGCCTATAGCTCAGCTGGTTAGAGCGCACGCCTGATAAGCGTG
>Ga0182739_1002386_pt1 | contig 17684 bp, 14 predicted proteins | sample eDN5th30CBELigBY_FD_128873 | JGI IMG/M metagenome (GOLD analysis project Ga0182739, IMG submission 128873) | Enriched backyard soil microbial communities from Emeryville, California, USA - eDNA 5th pass 30_C BE-Lig BY (version 2) (version 2) | ecosystem: Environmental > Terrestrial > Soil >... | reverse complement strand
CCATCGAAGCGATGATCCGGCCGCTGATTCCCTTCGTGCTGACCATGCTGGCCTGCCTGATGGTGATCACCTACTGGCCGCCCCTCAGCCTGTTCCTGCGCGACCTGGTGTACCACTGACGCATCATGGCGCCATCTATGACCATACGCCCATCCCCCTCGGCCATCCCCGGCGACGCACGGGACGCCACCGAATTGCAGCTCCAGCTGAACGACGGCCGCATGCAGGCCACCGCGGTCGTCGGCGCCTACCTCGAACGCATCGCCCGCGAGGATGCGCACTGGCATGCCTACGCGGACGTTCATGCCGACGGCGCCATGGCCCAGGCCGACGCCGCCGACCGATGGCGACGCGGCGGCATGCCCTGCCCTCCCCTGCTGGGCCTGCCCGTCAGCCTCAAGGATCTCTTTCATATCCAGGGGCGCGTCACCACCTTCGGATCGGCCACGCGACGAGACGCCGTCGCCACGGAAACCAGCGCCATCGTGCAGACACTACTGCAGGCCGGCGCGGTTGTGCTGGGCAAGACCCACATGGGCGAATTCGCCTACGGCGGCTGGGGCATCAACCCGCACATGGGCACGCCGCGCAACCCCTGGGGCCGGCCCGGCGCGCACCATGCGCCCGGCGGATCCAGCAGCGGTGCGGCGGTCTCGGTCAGCGCCGGCCTGGCGTGCGCAGCCATCGGCTCGGACACCGGCGGTTCGGTGCGCGTGCCGGCCGCGTTCAACGGCCTGACCGGCTTCAAGCCCACCTTTGGCCGCCTGGACACCACCGGCAGCCTGGCCATGAGCGCCAGCCTGGATTCCATCGGGACGATCACCCGATCGGCGCGCGACGCCCGATTGCTGTTCAATGCCCTGGCCCCCGGCAGCCAATGCGCGTCATGCGAAGGCCCGTGGCGCCTGGCCTACCTGCCCGTGGAACACTATCCCTGCGAAGTCGCGCCATCCATCCAGTCCGCGCAAGCCCGCCTGCTGGACGCCTGCCTCGGCCTCGGCGCGACCCTGCATCCGGTTTCCTTTCCGTTCGACCTGGGGGCCATGATGCGCAGCAGCGACGACATCATCCAATCGGAGGTGTATGCGGTCCACGCCTCCAACATCGATGACGTCAGCCTGCCCTTTGGCGACTGGGTCGCCGGCCGCATCCGCGCCGGCCGCTCGATTTCGGCCCAGCGCTACCTGCAGGCACTGGCGCAACGGGCCGCCTGGCGGGACCTCTATTGGCGGACCATGCGGCCGTACGACGCCTACGTGCTGCCCACCACGCCATGCGCGGCCCCCCTCCTGGCCGACATCGACGAGCACCGTTCGCTGATCGGGATGTTCACCCGCTGGGTGAACTATGTGGGCGGCTGCGCCCTGTCCGTCCCCGTGGATATCGACCCGGACGGCCTGCCCGTCGGCATGCAGCTGGTCGGCAAACCGGGGGAGGACGACCGCCTGCTGAGCCTCGGCGTTCGCCTGCAGGGTGAAACGGATTGGCATCTTCGGCAGCCGGGACGTCTGTATCGGCCTTGAAACACTCGCAAGTAGTCGGTCCTGTCCGCTGATGTCTAACCTCTCCCGGGTACTCGGGCTGCCATGCCATCAAACCCCACCTCGGTTTTCTCTGCCACTTCAAAGTTTTCTACCTCAGTGCCCAGAGGCGGTCATTACAGCCAGTCAGGCTGCTCGCTCCAATCTTCAGGGAAGCCAATTTCAGCCAAGTCCACTTCTGGATATTCGGCAAGTAACGCTTTCAACTGATCCAACCATGCCGGCGACAGACCGGTTTAGCACAATAGAGAATTGATGACCGTTGCCACGACATAAAACCACTTTGAATCGGAATGTCAAGCGACACTAGGCTGTGATGCAGTAGTCGATCCAAGGTGGCGGTGGCCACTGCGGCATCGCCGGACACCCTGGGCGGTCCAAGCAGGAGCAGCGCATCACCGTTGGCAATCCACCGCCCACAGGCAAGCTCCCTGATTTGCGCTGGGTCCACTGCGGTCTGGGCACTGAAGTCAAATCCATCCAAGGTCCGTACGAACGGGAAGCGGGCAATCGACAGCCCCATCTGGATGCGGCGATCCTCCTTGCGGGCCACCTCCTGCTCGCACAGGTAGGCGAGCGCTTCGCGCAGGCTCAGCTCCTGGCGCGCTACCTCATCATGCTTGACGGCCTCGTTTCAATCCACGCGCCCGCGAGGGGCGCGACGTCGCCGTTGAGAACGTAATCCACGATGCGCTTGTTGTTTCAATCCACGCGCCCGCGAGGGGCGCGACGTCTCGAAGGCGTTCAGCGCCGAATAGCTCCAGGCGTTTCAATCCACGCGCCCGCGAGGGGCGCGACGAAAACGGCGTACTTAAAACCGCTGCGATAGATGTTTCAATCCACGCGCCCGCGAGGGGCGCGACGCCATCCGCGCATCATCAGATACCCGGGTCTCGGAGTTTCAATCCACGCGCCCGCGAGGGGCGCGACCGAGTATTGGCCGTGGGGCGATGTAGGTTGGAAACCGTTTCAATCCACGCGCCCGCGAGGGGCGCGACCACTCGGCGGGACCCATTCATCGTGGGCGTACAGTTTCAATCCACGCGCCCGCGAGGGGCGCGACCGTGAGCACGTAGCGGTCGCCGTCGACGGCATCGTTTCAATCCACGCGCCCGCGAGGGGCGCGACGCGTATCGATCCGAAGAACGCGGTGCTGTACAAGTTTCAATCCACGCGCCCGCGAGGGGCGCGACCTGGTGGCGCATGATTATGCGCGGCAAGCTGAAATCGTTTCAATCCACGCGCCCGCGAGGGGCGCGACCTCAGAAAGGCCCATCTGCATCATGGCAAGCCGGTTTCAATCCACGCGCCCGCGAGGGGCGCGACGCAAATGCGTATGGGTTCTGATGGTCGTGTAGAGTTTCAATCCACGCGCCCGCGAGGGGCGCGACGCGCGGGCGGCCTTCGTCGCCGCCTTCGTAATCCGGTTTCAATCCACGCGCCCGCGAGGGGCGCGACGAGCCGGTGGCATATCAAGTACGGCGTACGGACGGTTTCAATCCACGCGCCCGCGAGGGGCGCGACTACCACGTCGTCCACGATTATCCCGGCGGATCGGTTTCAATCCACGCGCCCGCGAGGGGCGCGACCCAACCAGTACGTGTACAGGCCGGCCTCGAATTCGTTTCAATCCACGCGCCCGCGAGGGGCGCGACCACCGGCCTGACGATGTGCATTTTGTGGGGATATCGTTTCAATCCACGCGCCCGCGAGGGGCGCGACCTTGCACATTACTCCGCTCTCTTTGGCGGCCTTGCTGTTTCAATCCACGCGCCCGCGAGGGGCGCGACGCGATGTGGAGGCGCTACGGGCGCGATGGAGGAATGTTTCAATCCACGCGCCCGCGAGGGGCGCGACTCAAGGCTGGGAAATCATAGACGTGGTGCAGCGTGTTTCAATCCACGCGCCCGCGAGGGGCGCGACAAGGAGAGCAAGGATGACAGACCGTGAATTGTTGGTTTCAATCCACGCGCCCGCGAGGGGCGCGACGACATCATCGGCTGGACCCCGGCGATCATCCGACAGTTTCAATCCACGCGCCCGCGAGGGGCGCGACGAGGTCTTTGGCCTGAGAGACCGCCAAGCCATAGTTTCAATCCACGCGCCCGCGAGGGGCGCGACCATCGACGGCCTGACAAGCTGCGACCTGATTTCCGTTTCAATCCACGCGCCCGCGAGGGGCGCGACCTGAACCTTCTAAGCATCGCGCCGATGCACTTCTGGTTTCAATCCACGCGCCCGCGAGGGGCGCGACCCAGCCTCTTTGCCAAGCCCCTTGCCGTCTGTTCGTTTCAATCCACGCGCCCGCGAGGGGCGCGACGTGACAGACAATCAAGAATTGATCCGCAGGCTTCGCGTTTCAATCCACGCGCCCGCGAGGGGCGCGACTTGCCGCCGGGCGTGTGGTCGTGGTCGGGTCATCGTTTCAATCCACGCGCCCGCGAGGGGCGCGACGCGCCGCCAGCACCTACAGACCCAGACCCGTTCTACGTTTCAATCCACGCGCCCGCGAGGGGCGCGACCCTTTGTCCGTCCGCACCGTCGCCAGCCCGCCGCGAGTTTCAATCCACGCGCCCGCGAGGGGCGCGACGCCCGACGATGGGTATAGCGACGCGCAGCAAGACGTTTCAATCCACGCGCCCGCGAGGGGCGCGACGTACAGCGTGCCGCCTGGCTCGGCTTCGCGCGCGATGTTTCAATCCACGCGCCCGCGAGGGGCGCGACCGGGAACTCGCAAGTAATCATGCCAACCAATATTAGTTTCAATCCACGCGCCCGCGAGGGGCGCGACATGGCCGCGGCGCCTGGGCCTTCTTGTTGTCGGCGTTTCAATCCACGCGCCCGCGAGGGGCGCGACCTCCGGCGGGCTCAGTCACTAGGCCCGTCAGGTCGTTTCAATCCACGCGCCCGCGAGGGGCGCGACCCTTTCAATTCATCAAGCACGGTAGTAGGCCCTCGTTTCAATCCACGCGCCCGCGAGGGGCGCGACGCAATCTCGCGCGTGTTCTTGACACGAGGGCGTATGTTTCAATCCACGCGCCCGCGAGGGGCGCGACCGCTCGCGCGCTGGCTGTCTGATGGAGCACGAGATGTTCCAATCCACGCGCCCGCGAGGGGCGCGACACGGGTACTTCGCCGCCGCCTCGGCAAACGGGTCGTTTCAATCCACGCGCCCGCGAGGGGCGCGACGCGGCGCTCGCCTTGATTTCTCCCCAGGCATTCGTTTCAATCCACGCGCCCGCGAGGGGCGCGACGCGCAATGCTGCCGAGCGTCTGGACAAGGAGGCGTTTCAATCCACGCGCCCGCGAGGGGCGCGACCTATGATGGGCTGTCGCGCCCCGGCGCGTGGATTGTTTCAATCCACGCGCCCGCGAGGGGCGCGACGTTTTTGCATGCCATGATGTGTGGCCTCCAAATGTTTCAATCCACGCGCCCGCGAGGGGCGCGACCCGAAAACGCGGCCGAACTGAAAGTATTTTTTGGGTTTCAATCCACGCGCCCGCGAGGGGCGCGACGGGGTGGGGCCAGGCCGACATGGATCTGTCCGATGTTTCAATCCACGCGCCCGCGAGGGGCGCGACTTGACGTATCCGCCCTCATGCCCGATCAGACGCTCGTTTCAATCCACGCGCCCGCGAGGGGCGCGACTCAGGCCCTGACCCGGTTCTTCCAGCGCGACAGCGTTTCAATCCACGCGCCCGCGAGGGGCGCGACTCCGGCGTGTCGTCGTTGATGTAGGCGATCTTGTTTCAATCCACGCGCCCGCGAGGGGCGCGACCCGCCGCACGGTTCGGCGCGGCGCGGCGGATGTTGTTTCAATCCACGCGCCCGCGAGGGGCGCGACGCTCACCGTTGGCGGCCGCGCTGAGCACGTCGAGGTTTCAATCCACGCGCCCGCGAGGGGCGCGACCGTAACCCTCGACCAGCAGGTGGGCGTAGTCGGGTTTCAATCCACGCGCCCGCGAGGGGCGCGACCGCCCAAAGGTCGGCCACTTGGATAGGTCGGTGTAGTTTCAATCCACGCGCCCGCGAGGGGCGCGACTGACGACTGGACTCAGACCATCACGCTTTCGCCTGTTTCAATCCACGCGCCCGCGAGGGGCGCGACCTGACGAGGGGTGGGATATTAATGACCCGGTACAGTTTCAATCCACGCGCCCGCGAGGGGCGCGACCCTGTAGTTTCTTTTCCTGCATCGCCGTAAGCGTGTTTCAATCCACGCGCCCGCGAGGGGCGCGACGTTGGGGTTGACCTTGTTGCGCAGGACCGCCGCAGTTTCAATCCACGCGCCCGCGAGGGGCGCGACACGAGGGGGTACTCACGGACGAGTCTGTTACCGGTTTCAATCCACGCGCCCGCGAGGGGCGCGACTCGATGCGGTCCTGTGTCGTTGCCCCCGGCACCTGTTTCAATCCACGCGCCCGCGAGGGGCGCGACGGTGACATCACCAGCGTAGTGACGCCAGAACAACGTTTCAATCCACGCGCCCGCGAGGGGCGCGACTTTCCAAGTACGCCTTACCTGCGACCGTGTAGAGTTTCAATCCACGCGCCCGCGAGGGGCGCGACGAGGTGGCCGGGGAAGCCCGCGCCATCTACGAAGTTTCAATCCACGCGCCCGCGAGGGGCGCGACTTGATGAATTCAACCGTCTGGCGGCGCGTCTGGGTCGTTTCAATCCACGCGCCCGCGAGGGGCGCGACGTCCAGCGTCGGATCGTAGACTCGGCCGGCATCTGGTTTCAATCCACGCGCCCGCGAGGGGCGCGACCCATCACCACGGACGTGGGCGATATCGACGAGATCGTTTCAATCCACGCGCCCGCGAGGGGCGCGACAGCCAGTCGTGAGACTCAAAAACCGCTGCATCGACGTTTCAATCCACGCGCCCGCGAGGGGCGCGACGCCTGGGATCGGTATAAACTCAGTGCTGGCAGCGTTTCAATCCACGCGCCCGCGAGGGGCGCGACATTCTGGTTCGGCGTGTTGATCTGTGGGGATTGGTTTCAATCCACGCGCCCGCGAGGGGCGCGACAGCGTCATTGCGCCGATTTCGAGGCCGTGCGTATCGTTTCAATCCACGCGCCCGCGAGGGGCGCGACCACAGGCGGACCCGAGGATCGTCTGCAGGATGCTGTTTCAATCCACGCGCCCGCGAGGGGCGCGACTCAGGAGCTCCGAGTCCGCCTCCTTGCGGTCCTGTTTCAATCCACGCGCCCGCGAGGGGCGCGACCGCCTCACTGAGCCCGGTATCCCCGCGCGCCGTAGTTTCAATCCACGCGCCCGCGAGGGGCGCGACATCCGATTCCCGGTGGCAGATCCCACTGCGTAAAAGTTTCAATCCACGCGCCCGCGAGGGGCGCGACCATGATCATGTCGCACAGTTGACCTTGCGACAGGTTTCAATCCACGCGCCCGCGAGGGGCGCGACTCGGTGGGACAAGGCATTCGCGGACCAAGAGGAAGTTTCAATCCACGCGCCCGCGAGGGGCGCGACGAGATCAAGGCTGTACTCCCTGAGCGCGACTGGTTTCAATCCACGCGCCCGCGAGGGGCGCGACTGGGTCTTTATAACCCAGTGACCTGGAAGACAAAACCCACCCTGCCCCGCGAATGTAGGCGGCAGCAGCCGAGCACAGCCAAAACAATTGGATATGCTCGAAAATTAGGTTTATATATCAGTCGATTAGCAGAGCGCGAACCCGCTCTGGGAAGCCCATGTCAGCTTCTGGTTCGCGCGGCGCTTCAAAGCACCAGAGGCCCATTCAGATCAACTGCTGGTTTAGCACCAACGTGCTCCACACGAGATTGCCAGTGCCGCCCCATGTAATAGAACCTCAGGCTATCGACCTCGGGATCGGCAATCGCACAAAGCTCGGCCTTCAAGCGCACCCACAGTACGGGGCTGACTTCGATCTCGAACACTGAGTACTGCACCCGCTGCCCATAATCCTGGCATTTTCGTGCAAGCCGGCGTAATCGGCGGGCCGCACCACTATCCTGCGTGCTGACATCGTAGCTGACAAGCACCATCATGACTTGACTCTATTTCCAGAGGAATGGCGGATACCCGTCGAGGTCGCCACGCAAATGCCGCGCCAGCAATTGCGCTTGTATGAACGGCAGCAGACCGACCATCACCTTTTCTTCAAGAAATGGATGCCAGATCTCGTCCTGCTTCCGTTCCTGATAGGCCGTCAGCACCGTACGACGCGCATCATCCGTCATGACCACCGCACCATCGTCCAACATCTGCATGTCCTTGCTTGTGACTTGTCGACGATTGATCAACGACAACACCAACCGGTCTGCGAGCACGGGGCGAAATCCTTCCAACAGATCCAGCGCGAGGCTAGGCCTGCCCGGGCGATCCCGGTGGAGAAACCCCACCGAGGGATCAAGGCCCACGGCCTCCAAAGCACCTCGGCAATCGTGAGTCAGCAGCGTATACAGGAATGACAGTAAAGCATTAGGCACGTCCTTGGGCGGACGGCGGCTACGGCCTCGGAACCTGAGAGCAGAATCGGGAATACGAATTAGATGATCGAAGACATCGAAGTACAGGCGCGCTGCATCACCTTCCAGGCCTCTCAACACATCCAGCGAGGTCTCTGTCCATAAGCGATCCGTGATGCGTCGCAATCGCTCGATGGCCTGTCGCAAAGCTGCCTGAGCTTCCGGCGTCATGCGGGACCCATGATCACGCAATCCCCGGGCTAAAACCATCCGTTGCCCATGCACCTTACCATGGAGCACATGCCCAACGATCGCAATACATGCAGCGGTATCATCTGTGCACTGGTATTGCCGGCGACGCAACAACACGTTGCCCGAAACGGGCCCTTCCACCCGCGCGAGAAAGCGTCCATGGCCACTGAGAAAGCTGACTCGAATACCTTGCTCCGCACAGTAACCTAGCAGTGTAGGCGACACCAGAACACGCCCCATGCAAACGAGGCTCTCAAGCATATGGGCCGGCACCCGCCCCTTTGTTTGACCCTCGACGTCCATCACCACATTGGCACCATCCTTATGCAGCCAGGCACCGTCAGTAGTCACATACAAGGTATTCAGCGCACGCCTCATGTGTCCTCCTCCAGCTGTGTGCGCAGCCAATCACGCACTGGCCCGCAGCGGCCCAGCATGCGCGGCAGACAGACATCAATCAGTGAACAGGCGTCGCAACGCTTGCGCTCGTAGGTGGCCAAGGGTGTACGTCGAGAAGTCAGCAATCCACGCACCTCATCGATGACATCCAACGTCAATGCACGTAGGGCCGAGTCGAGTTGCACCACTTGACGCCGACGGGTCCGGCCGTAGAACAGGGCACCCTCGGCGACCTCATAGCCAAACATCGCCTCCAGACAGAGTGCCTGGGCACACAGCTGTACTTCGTCGGCCCGATGAGCCTTGGGTTTGCCGCGCTTGTATTCCACCGGATATGCGCGCTCACCATCGGGGCCAGCGTGAAACTCCACGACATCAGCCACTCCGGCAATACCCAGGTCCGGATGGGAGATCTGCAGGGCACGCACCGTCCGGATTCCCGCACGGCTCACACTACCAGGCTGATCGACATGCTCGTGTAGCAATCGCCCTTCGGCCGTGAACACGTTTTCCTCCCACTGCTGCTCCAGATGGATCAAGGCGCACTGCCGGGGGCAGTACAAGTAATGTTGCAGCGCGGACAGGGGGATAGGCGCGTCCTCCATACCTCAAGCTGTTATCAGAAACCGTCCAGAATTTCAGGCTCTAAGCCTGGCAAGGCTGTCTTCAGAGCTGCCTCATCAAACGAACCGTCAGCTTGCAGCAAGTCTCGAAGAGAGGCATGCACTTTGGCCGAGGAGTATTGCCCCGCCTTGGATTGGTGCTGCCACCAGACGACCTTGAGCACTCGCATGCTGCCGTCGGGCCTGGCGGAAGAGGCATCGTTTTCGAACAGGCGCGGGAGTGCCTGCCGAATGGTGTGTGCATCCTCATTGCTGAAGCCGGTGCGCTCTGCCAGTTGCGGATTGATGCTTCCATAGGAGTGGTAAATGCCGTGATCCACTCGATGCTTCATCCCCATGGTGTCCGAGCCCCGCTTGCTGCCATCACCCTCGCTGCTCACACTCTTAGTGATTTGCGTGCTGGTGACCGTCACCGGCTCCAGGCTGAAGGCGGACTGCAGGGTAACCGGGCCCCGGATCGGAATAGATACCCCACTAGCGTCCCCTCCCTTGCCAAAGGCGAACACTTGGCCGAAAGCGCGTACATCGAGCCACGCCTCGCAAGCCTTGCGCGCGGTCTCATCGCGATTCGCCGTCTTGCCGAATGCGGCCTTCCCCAGCACACGTTCAGCCCGGTTGCGCAGGCTCACCTCACCGTCCGTCTTGCGATCATCGGACTGCACAAAAATGGCATGCCCGCTTTCCGCCAACCGATCGCGCAGCTTGCGCTTGAGAGAGACATCGGTCATTTCCCCGATCCCCTGATAATCCATACGCGGGCGGTTGCCGTTAAGCGGGTCGCCGTTTGGATTAGCATGATCTACTGCAAAAACGATCGCGAAGTCGATCTTGTTCTGAATCGAGGTCATGAGAGTTCCTTGGAAAGGTCAGAGGATGGAAGATTCATTGTCGGCAGCGACGGCTTGATCCATCGTCGTTGCCGATGTCGCCTTGCTCGACAACGCGCTGCGCTGGCAGTGAAAGCCCAGCAGGAATTCGCCGCTAAGTGGTTCGTCGTTGAATGCCTCAGGATCGAATAGATCGCAGATTTCAAGAATTTCGCGCTCACGCGTCACGAGAAATCCAGGGGCGCGCGCCATCAACCGGCGGCGATATGGCGCCAGTTGTTCACTATCCAGCCGCCTCCAGGTCACCAGTGGATGATTGGCAAACTGGGCCATGTAGCGGGCCGCATTGGTTTCGCGATGTTCGCCTCCAAGGCCCAGGGCAAAATTTTCAAGGTTGTCAGCAACGGCCAGCAGCCGGCCAAACAGGTAGTCCCGGCTTTTCCGGGTACGATCCAAGGCCATAGTGTATTTCCTCTCCAGATGAGTGCCCCTGTACAGAGCACAGGCAATGCCCAAAGTCTTTTCCCAGTCCCACCAGTCCAGTCCCACGCGATTGGCGGCACGCCGGCACGCCCCCAGCACTAGATCCCGAGGGAAAGGGGTGCCATCCACGATGCAAGGCAAGAGGCGCGCACGAGTGGTGGCCTCCAGCTTTTCGTCAACCCGTGCACCGTAGACCGCGTGAGCAATATCGACAGGGGCCGGCGCACCCACGAAGTGCAGGGTATTGCCATAACGCTGCGGCCAGGCAAACGCCAAGTACCAATGCTCTAGCCGCTGCAGGAACTCAGACCCCGGCAAACGGCGGTGGTAGGCAATCGACATCCGCCCCGGCGTCGCGGAATCCAGCGCCATGACGTTCACACCCTCAGCGTCGTTGAGCCGGCTCCGGTATCCCTCCAGCGCGCGGCGCAGGCGTTGAGCATAGGCCTCGCCCACATCCGCATCATTGGTGAGCGCATCGTCGAGATCGTCGCCAAACAGGCTTTGGCTACCGGAATCTGGATTGGGCACGAGAATGGCATGCTGCGCCCAGCTGATAATCACCAGATCACCACGGCGGGAGCCGTGGCGATCTATCAGCCAGCGCAATGCGTTATGAGCCTTCTGGGTGACTTCGAAGCCGACACTGGCGGCCTGGCCGGCCTCCAGAAAACGGCCCCGGAACGTGAAGCCGCTGGTGTCGTTGCTGGAAATCAGCTTGGCTTTATCGGCAGCATGACGCAGCTTGGCCGGATGCTGTTCGGCCAGGGTTGCTTCAACGCCCTGCACCATGCAGAAGCCTGTCTGAGTCTGCAAGCCGGCATAATGCGCCACCCAAGCTGCAATCAGCGCATCGTCCTCCCAACAGCCGTGCTGCAAGCCGCCGGTATCCACGCGCCAGCGCACCACCGCATCCTGAGGCCGCCCATTGGCTGGCAAAACCTTGAAAATCTCTGGTATGTCATCTTTGGCACCTTGCCACTCGCCCAGCAAGCGGCCCTGCAAGTCCACCGGCAGCACACCAGCAGCCACCAGGTCGGCCACCACCCGGCCACGCCGGACATAGGCCAAAATCGCACTCAGCTTGGGATGCGTGTGTTCCGACGCTGCCCAACGCGAGAGTAGCTGAACATATAGGCGGTGCGGCTCTTCGGCGTCGCGTGCAAAGCCTGAGGTGACAACTCCACCATACACATTGAAGTCCGCCGCCACATATTGCAGCTTGTCGCATAGCGGATGCGCAGTCGGTTTGCTGCCGGCGCGCCCGCCCGATGCCTCGGTACAGGGAATCAACGTAGCCGCCCTCTCCTTGGGGACGATCTCTGCGCGCAGCCAGTTGCCCTCAGCATCGAGCACAATCTCCACATGCACTTGTTGGTTGGTATGCGCAATGGGTTGTGGACGATCCGTATCCCGTTGCTTGGTACGCTCATAGACATCATATAGCTCACTCAACCAGCTCATGCAGGTACCTCCGCGCTGTCGGGCTCGTCCGTAACGGCCTTGAGGTTGCTGCCCATCCCGAAGGGCTTGGGAGTCATGGTTCGGATGAGCTTCCGATACTCACAGTCTTCGGGCCGTGGAAAAACCAGCCGCCCATCGCACAGCACAGGCCGCCAGAAACGCGCGTACAGCTCTGGGCGTCCAGTTTCATCAGGATAGTCAAACCCATGGAACATGAGGCCGAAGCCCAGCTCCCCGTCTTTATCCAAAGCCCCTGCGCCAGCACCGAACTCACAAGATTCAACATATGCCTGGCAATCACGAGTGCCCAAGAAGACATCCTGGCGCCCGCCACGCTCGAGCATGCGCCGAGCCATGGCATAGTGCTTGCCGTCAATCCGGTCGCCAATGAGCTCAGGCCTATGCTCATTCCATTCGAAATGCGCCCGCACCTGATATTCGACATCCGTCAGATAGGTGTACATGGCCAGCGTATTACCCCCGCCATACTCCAGCGGCTTGACGCCCTTGGCCTGCGTACGGATCCGCCGCAGCACACGCAGCTCGTCAATCAGCCAGACAAGTGTTGGCTTCCAGTAAATAGACTTGGCAATTCCCTTCAGCGCTTCGTAGGTGGGGATATGGTAGGAACATTTTTCCCCTCCGACGCGGGTCAGAGGATCGGTGAACAGCGCATACTTTCCCCAGACCCGAAATTCGATCGTGTTCTTGCTCACCATATCTGCACCCCCTGCGGGCCGACGATTTCCACCGCCAACCCAAAGTGTTCATCGTAGAACTGCGCATCCAGGCAATAAAGGCTGCTGTCGCCCAGCAGGGTCACCGCCTGCTTCATCTTTAGCTTATGCAATACATGCGGGTATACATTGACCGTATATTGCTGCGCCAGGCGCGTCAGCGCACTTGCAGCCGCCGGATCTCGAGGACCGGCCCCATGTCCGTCGAACTGTTCAAAAAGGTCCAGCACCAACTGCCGACCTGCTTCTCCATAAGGCACAATGACGGAATCCGTCTGCGCATCGATCGAGCGAAACTCGCGTGCCGCAGACTGAAATGCCTGAGACAATTCATGGGGATATCGCTTGGCTTGCTGACGGTAATATGTCTTACGCGCGCGCGGCTGATCTGCCAACAGCTCAACCAGTGACGCATCATAAAAGCGTGTGCGCGGCAATGGATAATCCATGTCGGATTGGCGCTGAAAAAAATAATGCTGATAATAGTCGCGCATTGCCTGACGCCCGAGGAGATCACCACCGTATTGGCCAGGGTCCCGGTGGAAGCGATCCAGGATTATCTGGGCCTGACCTCTGCCTTCCGCAATATCCGGTAGCATGGAAAGGTTCTCGTCCACGGGATTGACTATATAGACCTGTCCCCGATCCGGACCGCCATGGCGATTGCAGCGGCCCGATGCCTGAGCTATCGAGTCCAGCCCCGCCAAAAAACGCACCACGGTACGAAAGCTGACATCGACACCCGCCTCGATCAATTGCGTGCTAATGCACAATACCCGCTGCTGCGCCGCCAAACGGGCTTTTACAGCCTTCAACACCTTCCTGCGGTGTGCCGGGCACATATCGGTGCTCAGATGGAATACTTCATCCAACTCCAATTGTGCAGCAGAGCGCTCAAACAGTTCGCGCGCCCAACGCTTGGTGTTGACAATCACTAGGCAATTACCCCTCGTGTCGGCCGACTCGACCGCGAGGGCTGCCAGCTCATCAACATTCCAGGCGGGAGATTTACGCCGGTCCTGCACCTCCACTCGCCGCAGCGCCTGAAACAGGCCGTCCGCATCGGGCATCAGCTCGGCCTGTGGGGCCAAAGCCAATGCCCCTTTGCGAGCATTCACCTGATGCAGCAAGGGTTGCGTGGCCGTGCAAAGCACTACCGTGCTGTGCGTCACCTGAGCCAGGAAATTGATGGCGTGATTGAACACATGTACGCAGCGGATCGGCAATGTCTGGATCTCGTCGAACACCAGGACCGCATTGGCCATCTGATGCATTCGGCGCACGCCCCGTGTACCTGCGCCGAACAATACATCCAGGAATTGCACCAACGTCGTAAAGATCACTGGCGCATCCCAGTCGTCGCACAGCAGCTTGTCAGTGTAGGTTTGCCGCTCGGCACCAAGATTGCTGTGATGCTCCAGCACGATGCGTCGCCGCTCTGCCGGCGGCCCTCCTGACTCCAGAATCTCGCGTACGACTGCTGCATTCTGCTCGATGATGGAAATGAACGGCGTCACGTAGATGATCCGGTCATGGCGGTGCAACGAGGCGTGATGCAGGGCAAAACGTAAGCTGGCTAAGGTCTTGCCACCGCCTGTGGGCACACTGAGCGTATAAATCCCGGTGGGACGTGCCGCAGCCTCGCGACAGGCGTTAGATATCGACTGACGCAAACCATCGATCGGGTAGCGGCTGGGAAAAGCCGCCAGGTGCTGCTCCAGACGCTCGATCAATTGTGGCCAATAGCGGGACGACCCGCCTTGCCGCCACCGAACGCCAGCGGGATCGCAAAAATGCGCAGTGTCAATCCGATCACCCGCCACCAGACAGCTGAATAGCAACCGCACGGCCAGCCCCAAGCGCATGCGGCGCGCCAGGGGTCCTTCATCCGCCTCCCCTACGGTACGCAGGTTCACGATGAACTGATCAACCTCAGCTTTCAGGGCGGGAGACCCAACCAGGTGCTCGATACGGGCCCGAACCTTCGCATCCGCAGCACCCCAGGCCTCAACGCCATGCGTATCAGAATCGTCCTTGCCAAGGCGAAGAGAAAACCGATCCGTCCCCTCGGGGCTGAGGCAATCGATTAAGCCCGAATGATGCGAAGCCACACATAAAGCAAGACATTGCGCAGCAAAACTCAACACCCGATCCTCTGTTGCGGTCAAGGCCCGCCAGATCCACTGAGCACCTGCGGTGGAGTGATCGACAGAACCCCGACGGCCCAATCCTGGCGTCGTCTCGTCATCGAGATCAGGATCACTCGAGCCAACGGCCGAGGCCAGATAGTGTTGAAACGCCCGGCTGTATTTCCCGAGATCATGGAGCAGCCCCATCAACTCGCCCATGCTGGCTAGACCGATCTTGCGGGCGAAGCGCCGGGTCAGAATCCCGGTACCGCGCAAATGCTGTTCCAGGGTGTGCCACTGCTGATCAGATGGACGATAGTGGGCAACCGCAACGCACGAATCGGACATACTCCGCTTGTTGGCCTGCAGTAGAGAAAGACACTCGGCGTTGGGTACATTCCTTTGTCGGTCCATACACAGCCTATTGGCCCATCCTAAAGAAACAAGCAGTCGATCTAGCAATATAATTTCTTGGAGTTCTCTGGTTTTGCTGTTCTTCCTGTTCTTCTTTGTCCCACTGTACTCCTGGCGATTAACGCGGCGTAATACGGAATTTCCCTTGTTATCTTGGAAACGCTGATCTCTGAGAATTCCTAGGAACCAAAAAACATATTGGTACGAAAAAGCGCGTGCCACAGAGCGTGTCCCATCAAAATCAGCGAAAATAACCTCTCGCAACGCAGGGTTATAGCAAGCTCTCGCGGCGTGGATTGAAACTCTGGATTTGCCCTTCGGAGCAATGATTGCGGCACCCGACTCCGGGTGCCGCAATACTCAAAGTCCAAAGCACTGCGGCCTGACACTCCAGCGGCGAGGTACAGGATGGCACCTTTTGCCTCCGCACCCCGGCACGAGACGGGTGTGTTGGGCTGTCAACCTTGGGCAATGGCTCAGCCTCTTATTTTTGTTATGCCAGGCGACTACGCGCAGTCCTGGCCTTGGCCGCCCTCCGATCAGGCGCGGCCGAGCTCCTCAATCTTGCGCGTGATCGCTGCCCGCTGGACGACGAGATCGGCCAACATTTTTCCTTCAACGCCTGCGCATCGCAATTCGGAAGCATCCCACGCAACTCCTGCTCATACCGCCACTTCGACTCTTCCAGACGGGCGATTTCGCCATCCAAGCCTACGATCCTGACCTCCAAGGCGTCACGATCAGTGCGGCACGTCACAATCCTCTGCTCAATGAAGCTGATGCCATCAATAAGAGCCTTGGTCATAACCCTTTCGTGCAGTTCGTCTACCATATCAATCTCCAATAAAAAGCCCGCCGAAGCGAGCCTAGAAATTAATTTATCGTACTAACAATAAATTATTGATATCCCATTTTATTGTTAGTACAATTAATTCATGCTTACCGTCATCGAAACCCCGATGTTCCTGCGCTACGCGGCTTCAGTTTGGGGTGATGACGAGCGCGAAGCATTCATCGACTGGATCGCGCAAAACCCGGAAGCTGGGGACGCTATCCCTGGCGCCACGCCACTGCGCAAGGTCCGATGGGGCCGCGCCGGCAGCGGTAAGCGCGGCGGGGTACGAGTCATCTACTACACGACGCTGGCCGACGGCACGATCAGCCTGTTGATCGTGTATCCCAAAGCGACCACCGACAATCTTTCCCAAGCGTTCCTGAAGGAACTGCGCAAACTTGTGGGGTGAAACCATGCCCAAAACCAACGAACTGAGCCAATTTGAACGCGACCTGCTGGAGTCTGTCCGGCAGGCAAAGGACGGCGAGCATGCCCGCGTCCACACTCCTGAAGAAATCCAGGCGCGCCGCCGTGGCCGTCCTGTGGGGTCCGCTGCCGCAGTGCGCAAGGTGCCTACCACCATCCGGTTTGATCCCGACGTTTTGGAGGGGCTGCGTGCTACCGGCCGAGGATGGCAGACACGAGCCAATGATGCACTGCGTGATTGGCTAAAGGCGCACCACCGCCCGTAGGCGGCCTATACGCAATCTGTATTTACTATCGACGCAGATTTTTGCCCACGCCTCCTCGAATGTTCCTGAAGGGATGTCTCCCTCAGGGCGTCGTCGCGCTCTCGCGTGCTATAGCCGATGCTATTAAGGGGTGCCCCATCGGCAACCATTTGGGCCGATGCACGGAAAACTCGTTCCAGTAATCCGGGTCGCGCGCCGCTCTCGCTGCGTAGCTTGGTTACAACATCGATCATGGACCGGACGTTTTCGGCGTCGAGCCCATTCTGCCATTTCAGCGCCGGTACGCCAAGATCGGAATTGCTCCGAAATTGGTATTCATGAGGCTCCAGGTGTTTCGTGATGCCGAACTTCAACGCAGAACTGAGCATCGCCTCTGTGCGACAGCCAACACGGGCCTGGGTTCTGCTTGTTTCGGAGCAGCACCAGGGCCGGGACCACTATAATGATGAGGTGGATTTCATCAGAATGAAGCCCATTTCGTCCCCTCATCCCCGCACGTCGAGAGCGGCTTGCAGATCCATGCGGACCGAGCAACGTCAAATGCCGCCACGTTGCAGAAACGCGCCCACTCCTGTCTGATTTTCGATGACCCTCCCCGACCTCTCCAACCACACCCCCATGATGCAGCAGTACCTAAGGCTAAAGGCCCAGGCCGGCCCGCATCTGCTGTTCTACCGCATGGGTGATTTCTACGAGATGTTCTACGAGGACGCCGAGCGTGGGGCGCGTCTGCTGAACCTGACGCTGACCAAGCGCGGCACCTCCAATGGCGCCCCCATCCCGATGGCGGGCGTGCCTTTCCATGCGATGGAGGGCTACCTGGCACGCCTGGTG
>Ga0182739_1002384_pt1 | contig 17701 bp, 16 predicted proteins | sample eDN5th30CBELigBY_FD_128873 | JGI IMG/M metagenome (GOLD analysis project Ga0182739, IMG submission 128873) | Enriched backyard soil microbial communities from Emeryville, California, USA - eDNA 5th pass 30_C BE-Lig BY (version 2) (version 2) | ecosystem: Environmental > Terrestrial > Soil >... | reverse complement strand
GCCACCGCCCTTGCGGTGCCGGTCGCCGCGACCACGACATGGTCGGCACGGGTCAGGTTCTGCGCGAACGCCACCCCATGAGCACGGGTCATGCCGATCCGGCCAAGGCGCCGGGCCATGCCGTGCTCCCAGCGCATCCGGCCTGCCCGCACTTGCATGCTCCCGGTGCCCCACATCCCGGATGGGCTCACCATAGCGCTGATCCGGAGATCAGCGGGACCGCAGGGCACCGAAGCCATCATACCGGATAATGGCCAAGTCGAGCGGCTCAACCGCACGCTGAAGGATGTGACGGTCAAGCGGTTCCACTACGAAAGCCACGATCAGTTCCGTCAGCACCTCACCGACTTCGTCGCCGCATATAAACTTCGCCCATCGGCTCAAGGCCCTACGAGGCCATCTGCAATGCCTGGAAGGAAGGACTCTTCAGGTTCACCCATGACCTGCACCACCGAACCCGGGACCGAACAGCTAGCGGCCACTCACAGGTACCGCTTCCACAGGCTTGGTCGCCTGCAGCGCCCGCAGTGCCTGGCCCAGGAGCTGGTCGAACTCCGGCAGGTCGTAGAGCGAGACGTGATCCGCCTGCGACACGGTGGCAACCAGCACCGGCCGGGCGAGTAGTGCCACCAGTGCCGCCGTTCTGGCTGGCGGAACGATTCGGTCGCGGCCGGCAGCGATGACTGCGACCGGCACGTCCTTGTCGACGAGCGCCAGGTCACTGCGGAACGGGTGACGCAGCAGCTGGCCGACTGGGGCGAAGAAATAGCGCTGCCGGGCGACGGCCTCCACCGAGTCGAACGGTGTGATCAGGATCGCCCCGTCCACGAGGCCATGACCGGCCAGCTGCGCTGCCACGCCGCTGCCGATGCTGTAGCCGATGGCGAACATCCTGGGCGGCTCCGACGCCGCATCCAGCCCGATCAGGCGCTGCGCCTGCGCACGCAGCAAGAGCGCATCGGCCACCAGGGCCGCTTCGGATGGCGTGCCCTCGGAAGGTGCGTAGCCCCGATAGTGGAACGCCAGGAGATTGACGTCCGGCAGCCGCTCGGCGGTGAAGATCAGGCAGTCTTCGGCATTCCAGGCATTGCCGGTGAACAGGAGTGCGATGTCCCGGCTGCCATCTCGACGCAAGGCGTGGCCCACCAGCCGGTGACCATCCGCGGTCACGAGATCGTGCCGCACCGTACCCTCGGGCAAGGGCAGCATGCCGCGCCTGGTGGCACCATGCGGGAACAGAAGCCCATCCTGGGCCAGGTAGAGGCTGCCGACGATCGCGACATACAGCGCCAGGATCAGGGCCAACCAAGGCAACATCATTCCCGTCCAGATCCAGTTCTTCCGCTCGACCTGCTGACTCGCAGTCGGAGGCCGCCGACGCAGGTGCCGGGACGGCTGGATTGTGCGAAGATCATGACAGCTTCACGACAGCGGCGCGTCATTTCTCGTCAACCGGAATCGACCCGGCCGGAGGTCCCGAAGGTGCCTCCGGCTTGCCGCACCGCCAGGGGAGAACCCGCCTGAAGCCAGGCCTGTGGCGAGTTTGTCTTCAAGCCGTCGGACATGCTCCACATCCGAATCCCTAAGGTCATCCACGCATCGGTGGACAACTCGGCTGCCTGACCACCGCTGTCGCGCATCGGCCACGCCACAAGCCTCAATCCGGTGCATTGCCTGTGGACGTTCTTGTCTTGTTCTTGGGTTTGAAAAGAGTTGGACAGCTTGTGGTAGAACAACTTTACCACATTATGCCGTAACGAGAGCAATACGCATCATGCATGCCTAGCCTGTCATTCATGTGGTAGAAGTCTTATGACATACAGATGTCTTTGATCAGCCCCTGCTGCGCCCACAGGGTTCTGAAACGATCATGAGTAGATCCAAGCAGAGAGCAGTGCCTGTCGCGCCGGGCGTTGGGAAAGGCATGCTTCCGATCGAGCGGCGCATCTTCCTACGTCCAACGGAGCCGAAACCGTCACCGCGACCGAATTCATCGCCACGGTCCTGGCCGATGCAGAGGCACGCACGGCTCGGCCGCAGCCCCAGGCGAGTCGCGAACGGCGGCGGCTTTCCGGAGAACGGGCAGGTTTCGCTGCTCGTCGCCAGCAGCATCAATCTCGCCGTCCAGATCATTGTGCCGATGGGCGAACGGTCCCCAGGCCAAAGCCCGCATCCGCATGTCTCTCGTTCCGGGGGGACCCGACAGGGGCAGACCGCCGGAGGATATACCGGTTACAGCCGTAGGCAGCCACGGCCGGCATGGGCGACGGCGCGCTCGATGGCGTGGGCCAGGCGTGGATGATCGCTTCTCAATCCATCGAGTTCTTCCGGCGTGATGCCGGACAGTTCCGCCTGGACCGCACACAGGCGCAGCCGGGCTTCATCGTCGGTACCGTCCAGCGCCAGCACAGCCTGCCAGGCCGCAGCGGCGGTTTGCCATTTGCCGGCGCGCTCGGCGAAGATTGCGTGATCGCGCCAGGCGATCCGGTCGGCCGGCCATTGCCGCACGTGCTCGGACAGTTCGGTCACCGCCCGGCTGAAGTCGCCGAGTGCGGCCAGCGCCTGGGCGAGTTCGATCCGTGCCCGGGGATGATCCGGCGAGAGTTCGAGCAGTTCCTCCAGCGCCCGGCAGGCACCCGCCGCGTCGCCGATCCGGCGCAGCAGCACCGCGCGGTTGTAGCGTGCTCTGACCCTGGTACTGACATTGCCCTGACCCAGTGCGACCGCACGGTCCGCCGCCTCCTGGGCCAGCGGATGCTCTCCTGCTTCGAACAGCGCCACCGCCAGCAGGCACAACAGATCCGGATCGCTCGGCCGCAGCCGGACCGCGGCCCGGGCTGCCTCGAGGGCGGTCCGATGCTCACCTGCGGCCAGCGCAGCCTGTGCGGCACCGGCATGTCGCGCGGCCCGGTCCACTGCGCTCACATGCTCCTCCCTTCCCGCGAGCCGCGGGGCAGGCCCGCCAGATGCACCGGCGGCCATGGCCAACTACAACAACCTCGCCAGATCCTGCAGCACTCGTCGTCGCTGGCATATAGGGCCCCACGACGCCCACCCGGACGGGGGAAGCTTCTCATGGTCAAGAGCAAGGAGCCTCCGCTCCGCCACCCCTGCCAGATCTGTGGCCGGGTTCTGCCGCGACGGGAGCTCACGCCGCTCCCGCTGGTGCGCGAGCAGGTAATCGCCCTGATGCAGGCCGAGCATCCTGGCATCGATCAGGCCGGCTTCGTCTGCCGCACCGACCTCGACCACTATCGCGCGGCGCATGTCCGCCGGCTCATTCAGGAGCAGGTCGGCGAGACCGCACAGTTCGACGAGCTGATGCTGGACCGCCTGAGCCGGCGCGCTCTCATCGCAGAGCCGGTCGACGCCGAGATCGATCGCAACGTCAGCTTCGGCCAACGCCTGGCGGACCGGGTAGCATCGTTCGGCGGCAGCTGGTTCTTCATCGGGATGTTCGCCCTGCTCCTGGTCTTGTGGATGGCGCTGAACAGCTATCTGCTGCGCCAGGCAGCGTTCGACCCCTATCCCTACATCCTGCTGAACCTGATCCTGTCCTGCCTGGCCGCGATCCAGGCCCCGGTAATCATGATGAGCCAGAACCGGCAGGAAGCCCGGGACCGCAAGCGCGCCGAGAATGACTACCTGGTCAACCTCAAGGCCGAGCTCGAGGTCCGTCTCCTGCACGACAAGCTCGATCACCTGCTCCATCACCAGTGGGAACGACTCATGGAGATCCAGGACATCCAGATCGAGATCATGCGCGCGCGCCAGGATCGTTCCGACAAGGCATGAAGCCGACGCAGGGACGTGCCCTCCCCTGGGCGTTCAGTCGTCGGTCGCCTCGATGCTGGCGATCAGCCATACCCAGCGCGCGTGCCGGTCGGGCGAGGCCAGCTCCGGGTATTCCAGCAGCGGGTAGACGATCCGGGTCGGCCCCTTGTGGCGGTGGCCCAGCGGCCGGCCATCGGCGCGTGTCGCCAGGACGACCGGATAGTCCCGCCAATCCTCACGCGGAATCTCCGGCGCGTGGCCGTCACGCGAGCGCACCAGGATGCGCGCTGCGTCCTGCAGCCCGACATAGGCCAGGACGTCGCGCAGCAGTGGCCCTTCCAGGACGATCTGCCCTTCTTCCCAAGGCGAGACGGTCCGCACGCGCCAGGTGCCGAGCGCTTCCAGTTCGACCACGGTCAGCATCCGCTCCTGACCGTCGGCCAGGCGGACGATCACGCCCGGCAGGCGCTCGGGCGCCAGCGGCAGTCGGACCGGCACGACGTTTCTGGCAGCCGTCACATCGGTCGGCAGCAGCAGGGCCAGCATCATGCCGAACAGCATCAGGCGGCTGTACCAAACACCGAACCGAACTGAGCATGTCGACATGCGGCCAACCCCGACTGCCGGTCGGCACCTGCCGCCGGCACTCGTTTGTCTAGCAGCTGTTCATGAATAAATCGTTATGAAATTGTCGTGCTGCCCATGCGCCGGAGGCGGACATGATCACGCAGCTCCAGCCAGCCGTAGAGGAGCTGGGCGGCGAGTGGCCCGAACACCCCGCCCGCCCAGGGCCGGCCGAAACGGGCAAGCAGGTCGATACGCCGGTCACCTTCCAGGAGTGCCGCCGCGAGCAACTCGCCCACCGCGGTGGTGGTACCGAGCCCGTGGCCGCAGAACCCGGTGGCCAGCCAGAGGTTCGGGCCGAGGGGCGTGGCCAGTGGCATGCGGTGGCGCGTAAAGCCCATCCGCCCGGACCAGACGCGCTCGGCTGCCACGCTGCCCAGCTGGGGGAAGATCCAGCGGAGATCCGCCAGCATGGCTGCCTCCAGGCCGCGCGGCGCGTCGGTCAGCCCGATCTTGCCGCCCCACAGTAGCCGCCCGTCCGGCAGCGGCCGCCAGTAGCCCATGGCGAACCGGTCGTCGAACACCGCATAGGGTGCCCGGATCGCCTCCTCGAGGCGCCGGCCCAGAGGTTCCGTCACCAGGGCATAGGTCATGACCGGCAGGAGCGCCCAGGCGGCGCGGCCGTCCGGATCCTGTCCGTAGACGGAGGTCGCGAGCACCACCTGGCGGGCGCGCACCCGGCCCTGGGCCGTGACCAAGCGGATGCCCCCCGGCTCGGGCACAAGCGCATGCACGGGACTGTGCTCGAACAGCCGCCCGCCACCGGCGAGAACGGCACGGGCATAGCCGCGGGTCAGCGCCAGCGGGTCCAGATGCACCGAGCATGGGTCCAGCACGCCGCCGCGATAGACGGAGGTGCGGTACAGTTCCTTCAGTTTCGCCCGGTCGAGATGCTCGAACGGAACCCCGTGCCGGCGGGCCAGCAGGTCGGCCCGCCGGCGCAGCTCGTCCTCGCCGGCGAAGAAGCTCGCTTCGACGATGCCGGGCGTCACCTCGGTGCGGATGGCATGCCGCGCCACCCGCGCCTTCACCAGGGCTACGGCGTCCTTCGCCGCTTCGAACAGGACGGCGGCATCGGTGCTGCCCAAGGCTGCCTCGACCCGCTCGTCGTCCGCTGCCCAGCCGAGCTGCAGGAAGCCGCCATTGCGCCCGGACGCACCATCGCCCACCTGCGCCGCCTCCAGCACGACCGGCTTGGCCCCGCGCTCGACCAACGACAAGGCGACCGCCAGTCCCGCCAGGCCGCCGCCCACTACTGCAATGTCCGTATCCTGATCGCCTTCCAGAGCAGCAGCGCCGATCGGCGGCTCCGAATCCGGCAGCTCGTAATAGATCGGGATGCTGCACGCGCACGACACTTCTGCCCTGCTCCTCTTGCTGGACCCTGGAGGCAATTGTGCTATGTCGCGGTTGCGTGCACAGCTGGCAACCACGTCTGGCTGACGGAGACGCCGCGTGCGCCTGATCTGCTACACGCTCCACGGCCATAAGCCGCTGATCCGCCCGGCACCGGTGGAGCGCGACTGGATGGACCGCTCGCCGGAGGCATTCGCCTACCGCTGCCTGCCGCTCGACATCGCCAATGCCCATGGCTGGGAGGTGCTCTGCCCGGCAGGCTTCGAGGCCAGCTGGGACGGCGAGACGGCGGCGGATGCCATCACCGTCGCCTCCGACGCCCCGCCGCACCTCCTGCCCGTCAGCCATTTCGGCAGCGGCGTCCTCACTTTCCACCTCCACGGCCTGTTCCGCACGGAGCCGGCAGTCCAGCTCTGGGTGGCCGGTTCGCCCAACCGGATCAAGGACGGGATCCAGCCGCTGGCAGCGGTCGTGGAGACTGACTGGGCACCCTACACCTTCACCATGAACTGGCGCTTCACCCGACCCGGCCGGGTGCGGTTCGACCAGGGCGAGCCATTCTGCTTCTTCTTCCCGCTTCGCCTCGACCTGATCGAGCAGGTCCGCCCGGTCTTCATGCCGATCGAGCAGGATGCGGCGACCGCTGCGGCCTACCGGACATGGGTGGTGGCGCGCAACGGGTTCAACAAGGCGCTGCATGAGGAAGGCTCGGCGGCGCGGACGGAGAAGTGGCAGAAGGGCTATTTTCGCGGCCGGATGCCGGACGGGGCGGCAGGCGGACCCGGCCATCGCACCCGCCTGCGCTTGGCACCGTTCCGGGATTCGCCGGAAGCAGGCGGGGCGCCGGACGCACCCGGTCAGGCGGACCAGCCAGGGCGAGGTCCCGCTGGAGGATAGGCGACCTGCGCAAGCCGGATGCAGCGTGGCTGTCGCTCTGGTAGAATTAGCTTCAGCACGATAGCGGGCAGCGAGCGGGCGATGGGCGGCGGGCGCGTCGGAAGGGATGGGAGCAGGTGGCGGAGAGCGGCAGCACTGACCGTAGGTCTCCTCTGGCTGCTGCCGACATCTTTGGCGGCACAGCCGATCGAGCGGGCGATCGCGGCGCCGTCGGGCGGCAGCGTGGCAGCCATCGCACTTCCGGCTGCAGTCGATCCTGCCGTCCGCCTGCTCCGCGCGACCCTGGCCGCAGCGGAGAGCGGTGCCGGCGACCCCAGCCTGCGCCCGCTCCTGCCCTTCTACCGGGCACGTGGTGAAGCACCTGCCTTCATCGGTGACCCGGGTGGCACCGCGCGCGGCCGCACCATCCTGGCCACGCTCCAGCAAGCGGACCTGGAAGGGCTGGAGCCGGCGGCCTACGAGGTCGAGCTATTGGCAGCACTCCTGCCTGCGGCCAGCGCAGGGGAGCCTGCCGCCCAGGTCGAGTTCGAACTGCGGCTGGCCCGGGCACTGGCGCACTATGCGCTGGATGTGTCGACCGGCCGGGTCGGGCCAGAGCAGGAGCAGGATGGCGATCCCCGCCCTGTCGACTCTGCACGGCCGGCACAGCTGCTGGCCGAGGCCGCGAGCGCCGATGACCTATCCGGCTGGCTGGCGGGCCTGCCACCGCCTGGGCCGCCTTATGCCCGCCTGCGCAGCGCACTGGCACAATGGCGGGCGAAGCTGGACCAGCCCGCCTGGACCAGGGTGCCGGATGGCCGGCGGCTGACGGTCGGCCTCGCGGGCCCGGAGATCGTGGCACTGCGCCTGCGTCTCGTGGAAGAGGGACTGCTGGCGCCACCCGCCGTGCCCGGCCAGCACTCCGCCCTGTTCGACCACGATCTGCTCGGCCCGGTGCAGGCCTTCCAGGCCCGCTATGGCCTCGATCCGGACGGCGTGGTCGGTGAGCGTACCCTGCGCGCCCTCAATGCCAGCGTTGCCGACCGGGTCGACCAGATCCGGGCCAACATGGAGCGGCGTCGCTGGCTGCCCCGAGAACTCGGCCGGCGCCACGTGCTCGTCAACCTCGCCGACTTCACCTTGAAGGTCGTGATGGAGGAGCGGACGGTCCACACCAGCCGCGTGGTGGTGGGTGCGCCATTCACCGCCACGCCCGCCATGTCGCACCGGATTAGTCACCTCGTGCTCAATCCCTACTGGAGCGTGCCGCGCTCGATCATGGTGCGGGAGATGTTGCCGCAGCTCCAGCGCGACCCGGGCTGGCTGGCCAGGGAGCGGCTGCGCCTATTCGCCGACGCGGGATCAGGTGCCGTGGAAGTGGACGCACATGGCATCGACTGGTCGGGCGTGACGGCCCGCAACTGGCGCTGGCGGATTCGGCAGGATGCCGGCCCCGGCAATGCGCTGGGCGTCATCAAGTTCCTGTTTCCCAACAAGGACGACGTGTACCTGCACGACACGCCGAGCAAGCACCTGTTCCGGCGCAGCGTACGCGCGTTCAGCCATGGCTGCATCCGCGTCGAGGACCCGCTGGCGCTCGCCGACGTGCTGGCGCGGGACCAGGGCTGGCCGCGCCCGCGACTGGAAGCTGCGATCGCGACCGGACGGCCGGAGCAGTTCGTCCGGCTGGCGGAACCGGTGCCAATCCACCTGGCCTATCTCACCGCCTGGGTCGGCAAGGATGGCCGGCTCGTCCTCCTGGACGACGTCTACGGGCGGGACAGACGCCTGCGGGCGGCATTGGGGCTAACGGACAGCTGAGCAACGTCCTACCCATCCGATCCACGGAGTTCGGTACATCATTCACATTTGGCCGCCGCACCACATTGCCACGGGCATCGACTGGCGACATTCTTGACCTCCGCCAGCACTCTGCCCACTGAGACGAGGGCTGGTTGCAGCATGGCGCCAGGAGCCAGGATGAACGCGAGCCGGCGACTTCGGCGCTTCATTGGAACCGCGCTGGGCAGACGGGTGTCCCGCCGCCCCGTCTTCGCGGGCTTCGTCCCGCATGGCAGGCCACGCGGATGACTCCCGCGGCACCGCCCGGGCCGGACGGCCGGGAACTGCTGCATTACCGCCTGCCGGCATCGCTCGAGGCGCTGGGGGAGGTATTGGTCCAGGTAGAGGCCAGCCTCGTCTCGGCCAGTCTGCCGCTCGAGTTGGCCCTGCAGATGATGTTGGTTCTGGACGAGACCGTGAGCAATCTCGCCAGCCATGCCACGGAAGCAGCGGGTCGCGAAGTCTGGGTAGACATCTCGATCCTGCGGCATCCAGACCGGATCGAGGTGGTCATCTTGGACGACGGTCCACCGTTCGATCCGAGCGCGGCCTCGCTGCCCAATCTGTCCGACACGCTCGAGGAGCGCGACGTGGGCGGCCTCGGTCTGTTGATCGTACGCAACGTAATGGACGAAGTGCACTATGACCGCCTGGACGGTCATAACCGGCTCCGGCTGGACAAGCGGCTGCCGCCGGAAGGCTAGCCCTGAACTTCCGTTTCCGGCCGATCGTCGCCCGGCGCGGTTTCCTGGTGCCAGCTCCCTGCCTCGTCCTGATACTCGATCGCCTCGGTATCGCCGGCCTGCGACTGCCGACGTGCCGCAACCTCGGCCGCGCGCCGGGCATCGTCATGGCTGGGGAAGGTCTCGGAGAAGGAAGCGCCGACCCGATAGGCCCAGCCGTGATCGTGCCGGACGACCTCGTAAACGACCTTGGTCATGACATTTCACCTTTCCGTCCAGCTCCACCACACCATGGAGCAACCGCCGAACTCAGGGCGCGTTCCGGGCGGCCTGGCTCGTGTAGGCGCGCAGTGCTTCAATGAGTGCTGCTGTCACCATGGCCTGGCCGGTCTCGTTCATGTGGAAGCTCGTGTCGAAGACCGCTTCGTCCGGCACCATGAACCGGTCGGGCGTGCCGATCACCGGCACGCGCAGATCCTGCCAGAATGAGCGCAAATCGGCGAGCATGCGGTACGCCACGGGTTCGTCATATTCCACCCGCCGCAGGCTGGGCGGCCAGCCTGCCAGCACGGCGACCCTCCGCTCCTGTTGGCGCCGCACGAACCCGGCCACCGCGCGGCTGCCGGGCGAGCTCCGATCCAGCGGCCGGATCAGCTGCCGGTCCTGGGCCACCAACTCGCGCATCCGCGGAGTTACCTGCGCCCGGCTGGCGCCGCGCTCGCTGCCGCGCGCATCGATGGTCGCGACGCGATAGCCGCCCGGCCGCTCGCTCAGCGGCGCCCTCTTCCAGTGGGTCAGGTTGTCCGCGGCGGCTCGCAGCACCAGGCGCGGGTCGTACTGGCTGGCATAGTCCAGCCAGAGATCGACCGGCATGCGCCACCAGAAGCGCTTGTCGTGGAAGGAGCTGAAGAACACCGGCAGAGCGGTGAACGGGACCGGCGTGCGGTACAGTGGGTACTCTATCGCCAGCAGAACGGTGTCGCCCGGCCGGGCGACCCGCTCCGCCCGGTCCAGGAGATAGGTGAGATCCAGACCGCCATGCGCACCATAGTTGAACGTCTCGACCCCGAGTGCGGTGGTGATGCGATCGGCGTCGAAGCCGAAATGTACCGCCGACCCGCCGACCAGCAGCAGGCGCGGGCCAGGGATTCGAGCAAGCGCCGCATCCTTGTGCCGGTAGAGGTCGCGGATCCAGGCGATGTCCGGGATCGGATAGAGATAGGGCTTGAGTGCCGGAATACCGAAACAGAGCAGCAGGAGCGCCAGGAGCGTGCCCGGAACTGCCGCCAGCAGCCAGAAAAGAAACCGGGCAGCCTGATGCCGGGCGGTGAGCATGCGGCTAGAACTGGAAGTAGAGGAACGGCGAACTCTGCGCCGTCAGCATCGACAGGAGCGCCAGTGCCAGGACACAGCCGGTGACGACCGCCCAGGGCCCGGTCATGCGCCAAGCGAGCCGCCCTGTGCCCGATCCTGCCTCGGCGGCCGCCGGACCACCCAGCGTCCTGCCGCTCGAGTACGGCCGGTAGCGCGTGTAGCGGCGCATGATCTGGAAACTGTTCGGCGCGAAGAACAGGATGGCGAGGAGCGGCAGGAGATGCAGCCAGATCCGGCCGACGCCGTCGAACAGCTTCTCGCCACCGCCAAGCCCGACCATAGCATTGGCGACGATGCCGGCATCCATCAGGCTCTCGGCGCGAAACAGCACCCAGCCCAGCACCACCGCCAGGAAGGTCACGAGCGTCGCCAGCAACCGGACCGGCGGGTGCTGGAGCATGCGACCCACGGCAGGACGGCTGCCCGCCCAGCGGCGGAAGGCGTGGTTGAGCGACAGGTAGCAGCCGTGCAGCGCACCCCAGGCGATGAAGGTCCAGCCGGCGCCGTGCCAGAGTCCGCCCAGCAGCATGGTGATCATCAGGTTCAGATAGTGCCGGCTGGCACCGCGCCGGCTGCCACCGAGCGGCCGGTAGAGATGGTCGGCGAGAAAGCGCGACAGGGTGATGTGCCAGCGGCGCCAGAACTCGATGATCGAGCCGGCGCGATAGGGCGACCAGAAGTTCACCGGCAGGCGGAAGCCCAGCATGTGCGAGAGTCCGACCGCCATATCGGAATAGCCGCTGAAGTCGAAATAGAGCTGCATGGTGTAAGCCAGGGCACCGATCCACGCAGCCACCATGTCCGGATCGGCACCATCCGCCACCCCGTCGAACAGCCGGTCGGCATAGGGGGCCACCCCGTCGGCGAGCACGACCTTCTTGAACAGGCCGATCGTGAAGATGGTGAGACCGATCAGGATGCGGGCGAGCTCGAACCGGTAGGGCCGGGCCAGCCAGAACTGCGGGATCACCTCGCGGTGCAGAAGAATGGGCCCCGCGATCAGGTGCGGGAAATAGGTGACGAACAGGAAGTATTCGTGCGGCCGGTAGCGCCTGGTCTCGCCCCGCCAGCAATCCACCAGATAGGCGATCTGGGTGAAGGTGAAGAACGAGATCCCGACCGGCAGCTCGATGCCCGGCGGGCGCACGGGCAGGCCCAGCGAAGCGAGGTTCATCGCCGCGAAGTCGGCGTACTTGAACCAGGCCAGCACGGCCAGGTCGAGGCCCACGCCCAGCGCCAGCAGTCGTCCGTTCGGTCGGTCAGCCTCCGCCCGCCGGCTCATCAGCCTGCCGAGCACGAAGTTGCCGGCGATGGAGGCGAGCAGTAGCGGCAGGTGGCGCAGGTCGCCCCAGCCATAGAAGGCCAGCGACGCCACGCCCAGCCAGACCAGTGCGGCGCGGCGCGCATCGACCCGGCCGAGCGCGAAATAGCCGGCCAGCACCAGCGGCATGAAGCCGAAGATGAAGACGAAGGAGTTGAACAGCAACCGCGCTGACCCGCCGGTGAGCCCGGCCAAACAGGACGGGGCCATGCCCCGTGGCCAGGGAACCAGCGGCGGGCGGCGTCGTCAATCCGCGAGCGCGGCCGCCGGGCAGGAACCGTCCGGTGCCCGCCTTGCGAAGAACCGTACGCGGATCCTGGAACGTCTTACCAGACGGTGTAGCCCGCATCCGCGACGAGCACGTGGCCGGTGACCAGCGAGGCTGCGTCCGTGGCGAGGAACAGCACGCAGGCGGCGATTTCCGACGGCTGGCCCATCCGGCCCATCGGGGTCATCTCCATCCAGGTCTTGAACCAGTCCGGGTTCGCCGCCCCGGTCTTGGTCATAGCAGTCTCGATGTAGGTCGGCGCCACGGCATTGACACGCACGCCGCGCGTGGCCCACTCGCCGGCCAGCGACTTGGTCAGGTGATGCACGCCGGCCTTGGCCGCGTTGTAGTGCACCTGCTCCTGCGGCTTGTTGGAGATGATGCCGCTCATCGAGCCAATATTGATGATCGAGCCCTTGCCGGCGTCGAGCATGTGCTTGCCGAAGGCCCGGTTGGTATAGAAGACGCCGTTCAGGTTGATGTCGATCACCTTGTGCCACTGCTCGTCGGGCATGATCTCGCCAGGCGAGCCCAGCGCGATGCCGGCGTTGGCGACTGCGATGTCGACGCGCCCATGCTTCTTCACCACCGCGTCGGCGCAGGCCGTCACGGCCTTGCTGTCGGTGACGTCGAGTTGGTGGAACTCGGCGTCGTAGCCCTTGGCCTTCAGCGTGGCGAGCCCTTCCTCGCCGACCTGCGGATCGATCTCGGCGATCACCACCTTGGCGCCGAACTCGGCGAGCGCGCTTGCGGTCGACAGCCCGATGTTGCGCCCGCCGCCGGTCACCACGGCCACCCGGCCGCTCAGGTCGAACAACTGCTTGAACATGTTGCCTCCTCACGAAGTCGGTCGACGGGCTGCCGGTCCGGGTCGACGCGACGACTGCCAGCTCGCGGGGACGAACCTGTAAGGCCGGCGTCCCGAAAGATCGTTTCACGAGAGGCCTGTCGCCAGACCGGTTCCCGTGGCCCTCATCCGTCCTCCCTGACGCAGGCAGATACCGGCAGAGCTGCCTCGCTGGCAACGGCCGGTATTGCAGCCACGGCGCCCCATGAAGGGCATTCGCTCACCGTTTGATCATCTGCCCAAACCTGCCTAGAGAAGGGGCCAATAATAAGGAGGATGGTGCTTGGACGACATCAACCTGGCGACCGAGCCACGGCGCGAACTCGCGGCACGCGCTGCCTGGCTCTGGTACGTCAAGGGCGATACCCAGGAGGAGATCGCCCGCTCGCTCGGCCTGAGCCGAGCCGCCGTGCAGCGGCTGGTGGCCCAGGCCCTGGCGGAGCGGCTGGTCAGCGTGCGCATCCAGCATCCGATCGCCGCCTGCATGCGTCTGAGCGCCCGGATCGAGGAGACCTATGGCATCGGCAGCGTCGACGTGGTGCCGGATGTCGGCGGAAGGGCGCTGGCCCATGCGGCTGCGGCACGGCTCGACCGGATGCTCGCCGCCAAGATGCCGACGATCATCGCGGTCGGCGCCGGACGGGCGGTGCGGGCCGCGGCGGCGGAAGTCGCAGCGATCGAGCGGCCCCAGCACCAGATCATCGGCATGGTCGGCTCGATCGCCCGTAACGGCTCGGCCAACCCTTATGAGGTCGTGGTTCGCTTGGCCGATCGGATCGGTGCCCAGCGCTGGCCGATGCCGATGCCGCTGGTCGTGGATAGCCCCGACGAACGGGATCTCTGGCAGGCGCAGCGGTTGTGGCGAATCCTGGAAGCACTAGCCGAACGAGTGTCGCTGGGTGTCAGCGGCATCGGCCAGATGGGCTCCGATGCACCGCTGGTAGCGGACGGTTTCATCGACAGCGGCGAAATGGCGGACCTGATCGCGCATGGTGCCGTCGCTGAACTGTCGGGCTTCGTCTATGATATGCGCGGCCAGTTGCTCGACCATCCGCATAACCTCAGGGTGACCAGCCTGCCGCTGCCGCGACCTCATCCCCTGCTCGCGATTGCCGCCGGATTGGAAAAGTTGGAAGCTGTCCGTGCGGTGTTGCGAGGCAGGCTGATCGACCAGCTCGTGACGGATGAAGCCACCGCAAGGCTGCTATGCGAAAGCGCTTGACCCTGGCCGGCCGATTGGGCGAACAGTCGCCCACCAATTGGGCAGGCGTTCGCGCTCGAAAATGATGAGCGTTTGAGCAGCAAGGGGGGTCAGAAATGAACCGACGTGGGTTACTGAGCGCAGCTGCGCTCGCCGTCCTGATGTCGACGACGAGCTTTAACGCGTTTGCGGACGATGCCTTCTGGGCGAAGGCTGCCGAGCCCTACAAGGGCGTGACGATCCGCGGCGTGTCGGAAAGCACCTCGTCGTCCAACTATGCCAAGGATGTCCTGGCCAAGGAATTCTCGGAGAAGACCGGGATCAAGATCCAGTTCGAGACCACGTCCTGGGATCAGATGTACGATAAGGCGATCAAGGACATGGAGGCCGGCTCCGGCATCTATGACTTCGTCTATATCGAGCAGGACATCATCTATTCCTATCTGTCCCGCGACTTTCTAGTGGACATCACCCAGTCGCTGAAGGACAACCCGTCGATCGCCTCGCCGACCTTCAAGCCCGAACAGTTCACGACCTTCGCGGACTATTTCAAGGGCCCGAACGGCGACCTCTACGGCGTGCCGATGGAGGCGTTCCTCAAGACGTACCTTTACCGCACCGACCTGTTCGAGGATGCGGCGATCAAGGAGCAGTTCAAGGCCAAGTACGGCTGGGACCTCGCTCCGGCGAAGGACCACAAGCAGTATCGCGAGATCGCCGAGTTCTTCACCCAGTACGGTAAGGACAACGACCTGGAACTCTGGGGCACCACCGTGCAGGCCAGTTCCGGTCATCCGGCCTCGTTCTACGAGTTCGTCGAGACGATCGCGCCGACCTTCGGCGTCTACAACTGGGGCCTGAACACCGACACCTGGGCGGCCACCGTCGAGAACGGCGGCACCATGAACAGCGACAAGGCCAAGGCCGCGCTGAACTGGTGGGTCGGCAACCTCCAGTATGCTCCCCCGGAATCGACCAGTTCCACCTGGGACGAGGTCTCCGCCACCTTCTCCGCCGGCCGTGCCGCCCAGGCCTTCGTCTATGGCGAGAACACCGCCTGGATTGCGACCGACGACACCAGGTCGACCGTGGTCGGCAAGGTCGGCGTGGCACTCCCGCCGGTGGAGCCGGGCGTGATGGAGGAGATCGAGGCCGGCAAGGGCTATATCGGCTACTATGACGGCGGTGCCTTCGGCGTCCCGCACTCCTCGAAGAACAAGGAAGCTGCGTTGCTGTTCCTGCAGTATATCGGGCAGGATAGCGTCCAGGCGGACTGGGCCGTCAACGCCGCGCGCGTCACCCACCAGGCCACCTATGACGACCCGCGGGTCCAGGAGCAGGACCAGAAGACGAGCGGCTACTACACGCTGATGCGTGACCAGGGGAAGCTGTTCGCGGGTGCCCCGGCCTTCCCGTTCCATGGCCAGCTCCGCGAGGCGATCGCGCCTTACTTCTACGATGCGATCACCGGCAAGCTGACCCCTGACCAGGCACTCGACCAGGCCGCCGTGCGCGCCGAGGAAGAGTTGACCCGCCTGGGCTATCGCAAGCAGAACTGAGGCTCCCGCCGGGTTCGGGATGATCGGCCCCGAGCCCGGCAACTCCTCTCGACATCGTGTCTATCGGAGCCGACCTTGCGCTCACCCGTCACCGGCTGGCTGTTCCTGGCACCGACCATCACGGTGCTGGCGATCTTCGGCTTCCTGCCGTTTCTTTACGTGGCATTTGTCGGGTTCTTCGACTGGAACCCGTTCGCCGCCAATCCCGGCCTGGTCTTCGCCGGGGTGAACAATTACCGCCGGCTGGTGTTCGACGACCTGTTCCTGCGCTCGATAGGCCTGACCCTGCAGTTCACCTTCTGGGTCGTGCTGAGCGAACTGGTCATCGGCTACCTGCTCGCGCAATTGTTCATGCGCGACTTCCCGCTCAAGGGCCTGTTCCGCACGATCCACACCCTTCCGCTGCTGGTCGCTCCCATCGCGGTGGGCGCCTCCTGGAAGCTGCTTACCACGCCGGGTCTGGGCCCGATTCCGTACTACCTGGAACGCTGGTTCGGCATCGACTACCGGATGGGTGCGTTCGAGAACCAGGCCTTCATCACCACGGTGGTGATGGACATCTGGCACTGGACGCCGCTGGTCACGCTGACCCTGCTCGCCGGGCTCTCGGCCATGCCGAAAGAGCCGATCGAGTCCGCGCAGGTCGACGGCGCCAACCGCTGGCAGATCTTCTGGCACATCACGCTGCCGATGCTGAAGCCGGTCTTGCTCACCACGATCTTCATCCGGCTGATGGACGCGCTGCGTACCGTCGACGAGGTCTGGATGCTGACCGGCGGCGGGCCCGGCACCGCGACCCGCTATATCGGCCTGCACATCTGGCGGGTGGTCTTCCCGCAGACCGACTATGGCTATGGTGCCGCCATGTCGCTTCTGACGCTCTATCTGACCATCATGCTCTGCTGGTTCCTCTACGTCGCGCTTGTCGCGAGAAAGCCGCGCGGGTCATGAAGAAGAAAAGCAGCCTCCTCCCGCTCCTCATCTGGTGCGGGATGACAATCATCACGCTCCTGCCGATCTGGTGGCTGTTCGTGGTCTCGATGCGGACCCGCGTGCAGCTCTTCGGCCGGCCGTCCATGCTGCTGAATGGCTTCTACTGGGGCAACTACATCGAGGTCCTCGAGAACGAGGAGTTCCGCTTCTACATGTGGAACTCGATCATCGTGGCGACCAGCAACTGCCTGCTCGTGACGATCCTGGCGCTGCTCGCGACCTTCGCCCTGTCCCGCTACAAGCTGGCCGCCGAAGACAGCCTGTTCTTCTGGCTGATCACCAACCGCATGGCGCCGGCAGCCGTGTTCCTGCTACCCCTGTTCCTCATCTACACCCAGTGGTTCAACCTGTTCGACACCCGCATCGGCCTGATCCTGCTCTACGGCGTGTTCAACCTGCCGTTCGCAATCTGGCTGATGAAGGGCATCATGGACGGCATCCCCAAGGAACTGGACGAGGCGGCGATGATCGACGGCGCCAGCACCTTCCAGGTGCTGACCAAGGTGATCATCCCGCTAGCCAAGCCCGGCCTCGCCGTCACCGCGATCCTGACCTGGATGTTCGCCTGGAACGAGTATCTGTTCGCTGCGACCCTGACCTCGGTGGAGGCGCGGACCATCACGACGGGCCTGGCCGAGTTCGTGTCGGTGACCGGCACCAACTGGGGCGAGCTCGCCGCGCTCTCGATGCTGACCCTGGCTCCGGCCCTGGTGTTCCTGGGCTTCGTGCAGCGGCACATCGTGGCCGGCCTGACCTTCGGCGCGGTCAAGGAGTGAAGCGATGGACCATCCTGTCGTTCACAAGGTCACCCCGCGCGACGGCTTCCTGCCGATCAAGACCAACGCGTTCGACCGCGGCTTCATCGGGGTCGTGTTCGGGATCTTCCTGCATCTCTTGTGGATGCGCTTTCTGGAGCAGGCCATCCCGCTCTGGGTCTGCACGATCCTGACTGTTCTGCTCGGCATCTATATCGTCAAGCGCGG
>Ga0182739_1002382_pt1 | contig 17710 bp, 16 predicted proteins | sample eDN5th30CBELigBY_FD_128873 | JGI IMG/M metagenome (GOLD analysis project Ga0182739, IMG submission 128873) | Enriched backyard soil microbial communities from Emeryville, California, USA - eDNA 5th pass 30_C BE-Lig BY (version 2) (version 2) | ecosystem: Environmental > Terrestrial > Soil >... | reverse complement strand
TGTATCGAAGACGGCCTCAAGCACATGGTCATGGCCATTGCCGCCTGCCCGACCACGGTCAACGAAATCCTGCAGTACGTGCAGCGCGTGCGCGATGGCGCCGCGCAAATCGATGAAGTCGTCGACGGGCTTGTCGACCAGGAAGGCGAGGAATACGCCGGTGCCGGCGTTTCCGTGGACAACGACGAGAACGAAGACGGCCCCGCGGGCGGCATGAGCAGCAAGCAGCTCGAGTACCTGCGTACGACCTCGCTCAAGAAGTTCGAGATCATCGGGCAGTGGTTCGAGAAAATGCGCAAGGCCTTCGAACGCGATGGCTATCAAGCCGAAGAATACGTGCAGGCGCAAGAAGCCATCCTGAACGAGCTCATGGGCATACGCTTCACCGCCAAGATGGTCGAGAAGCTGGCCGATACGCTGCGCGAGCAGGTGGCCGAAGTACGCAAGCTCGAGCGGGCGGTCCTGCATACTTGCGTCGACCGTGCCGGCATGCCGCGCGCCTACTTCATCAAGGCCTTCCCGGGCAACGAAACCAACCTGTCGTGGGTCCTCGACGAAGTCGCGGCAGGCCACCCGTACTCCGAGACACTCGAGCGGCACATTCCTGCGGTCCAGGAGATCCAGCAGAAGCTGATCGACCTGCAATCCAGCGTCGTGCTCCCGCTCAAGGACCTGAAGGACGTGAACAAGCGCATGGCCACCGGTGAAGCGAAGGCTCGCAAGGCCAAGCGCGAGATGACCGAGGCCAACCTGCGGCTGGTGATCTCCATCGCCAAGAAGTACACCAACCGGGGCCTGCAGTTTCTTGACCTGATCCAGGAAGGCAATATCGGCCTGATGAAGGCTGTCGACAAGTTCGAATATCGCCGAGGCTATAAGTTCTCGACGTATGCGACGTGGTGGATACGCCAGGCCATTACGCGTTCGATTGCGGACCAGGCCCGGACCATTCGTATTCCGGTGCACATGATCGAGACCATCAACAAGATGAATCGCATCAACCGGCAGATACTCCAGGAAACTGGCGCCGAACCCGATCCCGCCACGCTGGCGCAAAAAATGGACATGCCGGAAGACAAGGTCCGCAAGATCCTCAAGATAGCGAAGGAGCCTATCTCGATGGAGACGCCGATCGGGGATGATGACGATTCGCATCTGGGCGATTTCATCGAGGACACCGGCACGCTGTCCCCGTCCGAATGGGCCTTGCATGGCTCGATGCGCGACGTGGTCAAGGAAGTGCTCGATTCGCTGACGCCGCGCGAAGCCAAGGTGTTGCGCATGCGCTTCGGTATCGAAATGAGCACCGACCAGACGCTCGAAGAGGTCGGCAAGCAGTTCGATGTCACGCGCGAACGCATCAGGCAGATCGAGGCGAAGGCCTTGCGCAAGCTGCGCCACCCCAGCCGCGCCGACAAGCTCAAGAGTTTCCTCGAAGGGCAGTAAAACCTCGTAGCAAGGCGATCAGAAGGCGGCATGTCGACGGCATGCCGCCTTTTTTATGGACTGCGTCGTTGCTATAGTGTCGGCTTTACGTCAAGAAAGAGGAATACAGTGGGCCAGACCAAACAGATTGCTGTCATTGTTGGCAGCTTGCGTAAGGATTCGATCAATCGCAAGGTTGCCCAGGGTCTCATTCAGCTTGCGCCCGCCTCGCTCTCCATGGAGGTGATCGAAATAGGGCATCTGCCGCTGTATAACCAGGACTACGACGACGATTCGCCCGAGGCGTATGTGGAATTCCGCAACAAGATCACCGCGTCGGACGCCGTCCTGTTCGTCACGCCAGAACACAATCGCTCGATGCCGGCGGCCATGAAGAACGCGGTCGACATAGGCTCCCGGCCTTACGGAAAGAGCGTCTGGAATGCGAAGCCGGGCGCCATCATCAGCGCCTCGCCCTCCTTGCAGGGCGCCTACGGCGCCACCCAGCACCTGCGTCAATCAGTCACCTGCTTGAATATCTACTGCATGCCAAATCCCGAAACCTACCTAAGCCAGGCCGACAAGTTGTTCGATCCCGCCAACGAAATGACAGAAACCGGCAAGGCGTTGCTGCGCCGCTTTATCGAGGCGTATGCGAGTTGGGTGCAGCGGTTTTGAATCGCGCCATATAGCGATAGAGCGTGCTGCGGTGCACGCCCAGGATGCCCGCCGCGCGTGACAGGTTGTGATCGTATTCCTGGATGACGCGACGAACCGCCTGATCATTCATGTCGCGTAGCGTCGCTGCGCCCACCGCCGGTGCGACAGGCGTCCGGCATGCCACGTGGCCGTGTACTCGGCAATGCTCGCCGATTTCGGTGGGCAGGTCTTCCGGCTGTATCAGGCTGCCGGCTGGCTTCAGCGCCACCAACGAGCGCAGTACGCTTTGCATCTGGCGATAGTTGCCGGGCCATTGATAGCATGCCAGCGCGTCCAGGGCGGATTCCGTCAGCGTCATGTCGCGCGCCGCACTGCCGAGGCGCTGGAACTCCAGGTCCAGGAAGTGCCGCAAGTCGGGGCGCTCGCGCAATGGCGGCAGCATGGCTTTGTAGTCCTGGAGCCGATAGTAGAGGTCTGATCGGAACTGGCCGGCGGCCATCATGGCATCCAGAGTCCGGTTGGTGGCGCTGATGACGCCGAAACGCACGGGTATTCGCTTATTCGATCCCAGGGGTTGTACTTCACGCTCCTGCAGCGCCCGCAGCAAGCGGGTTTGCAGCCCCAGCGGCATGTCGCCGATCTCGTCCAGAAACAGTATCCCGCCTTCCGCCTGCCGCAATAGTCCCGGCGAGCCCTCTCGCCGCGCACCGGTGAAGGCACCGGGTGCATACCCGAAGAGTTCGGATTCGATCAGGCTTTCCGGCAGGGCGCCGCAATTTACGGCGAGGAACGGGCCCGTTCGCCAGCTGGAGCGGCCGTGCACATGGCGCGCGAATATTTCCTTGCCGGCGCCTGTTTCTCCTAGCAGCACGGCCATGTCGGCATTGACGGCATTGATGGCGTCGTGCAGCAGGTGTTCTGCGTGCGGCCCAAGCCTGGGTAGGCCCGCCGGAGACGAGTCCTTTTTGTCCGCGCGCCGGCGCCGGGATGGTGCTGAAACGCAGGGCGAGTCGGGGTTCGTGCGAGAAGGCGAGGGGGCCGTTCCGTGCCGGAGCGCGCCCGACAAGGCGCTGCCTTGCCGGGTGACCAGACGCTGAGGCGATTCGCCCAGGTGTTTCCAGTCGTCTATCCAGTCGCGCACGGGCGCGCCCAACAAGCCCCAATCGCCGCCGAGCAGATGCAAGGCGGCGTCGTTGGCCCCTACGATGTGTTCGTCTTCGATCAATAGGATGGCGCGTTCGGCGGAGTCCAGGAGTGAGGGCTGCCGCTGGAAAACGAGCCTATCCAGCCGCGAGCCGGCATTGTCCAGCAGGCGGTTACTGATCTGGCGAGCACACAACTGAGCCAGGCCCAGGGCATAGACATGCTGGGCGGTGGCTTCGCTGGAGATGTCCAGTACCCCGAGCAGGTCGCCCGTGGGCGAACGGATGGGCGCGGCATGGCAGCTTAGACCGCTGTTGCACGCCAGGAAATGTTCGCTCCCGTGCACCCTGATCGGCACCGCATCCATCAAGGCCGTTCCGATGGCGTTCGTGCCGCGCATGGCCTCGGCCCAACTGACTCCCGGACGCAACGCGACGCGTTCGGCCTTGCGCAAGAATTCGGTGCTGCCTGCTTCTTCAAGGATGACGCCCGTGGCGTCGGCGAGAAGCACGACGCTCTTGGCGCTGCTCACCATGGCGGCGAGGGTGTGGAGTTCCGGCTGGGCGGCAGCCAGCAGTTGCGCGTGTTGCTCGCGCCGGAAGGCAAGGTCGGCGGCCGACAAGGCGTCGGGGTCGGGACTGAATGTCGACTGCAGCGCGGCGCAGCGCTGTCGGGAACGCGACACGGACAGGGCCATGTCATTGACCGGATCTGTGATTCCGCGCTGAGCGACAGCGCGGGGAAGCAGCTTCATGCCGGGGTCTCCTGGGTGTCGCACTATGCGCGTTCGTGTCGCGATATGCGTAGCACCGTCGCATTGTGCGACATCTTATACGTCGCATCGCACGACCATGCATTGTTCTTCCAGGGATTATGCCATCCGAAGGGCGGTATCCACTACCGCTGTATGGCCCAGCCGGCGGGGGCCGTCGTTCGCTGCAACGTCGAAACGTGAAACTGGCACAGGTATTGCGTCCAGAGGGGTAGACGCGGACGGGCCGCAGTCCATAAAACCAACCAGGAGACGAGCATGGATCTGACTGAACTGAAATACTTTGGCATCGACGTGGAGTACCCCTACAAAGGGCACTACGAGAACTACATCGGCGGCGAATGGGTGCCTCCGGTCTCTGGCCACTATTTCGACAATGTATCGCCTATTACCGGCGAGGTGTTCTGCGAAGTGCCCCGCTCCGATGCAGCGGATGTCGAACTGGCCCTGGACGCCGCCCATGCAGCACGCAGGAAATGGGGCGCCACATCCCCCGCCGAACGCGCCAACATCCTCTGGCGCATGGCAGACGTCATGGAGCGCAACCTGAAAGTGCTGGCGGTGGCCGATTCCATCGACAATGGCAAGCCCGTGCGTGAAACCATGGCCGCCGATGTCCCGCTGGCAATCGACCATCTGCGCTATTTCGCCGGCTGCATCCGGAGCCAGGAGGGCGGCATTTCCGAAATTGATCACGACACGGTCGCGTACCACTTTCACGAGCCGATGGGTGTGGTCGGGCAGATCATTCCCTGGAACTTTCCGCTGCTCATGGCGGCGTGGAAGCTGGCTCCCGCTTTGGCGGCGGGCAACTGCGTGATTTTGAAGCCGGCGGAGCAGACCCCGGCCTCGATCCTGGTGCTGATGGAGTTGATCGGGGGCCTGTTCCCGCCGGGCGTGTTGAATGTCGTCAATGGTTATGGCAAGGAGGCCGGGAACGCCCTGGCCACAAGCGATCGCATCGCGAAGCTGGCCTTTACGGGCTCGACGGCGACGGGAAGGCACATTCTGCACGCGGCAGCCGACAACCTGATCCCGTCGACAGTGGAACTGGGCGGTAAAAGCCCCAACATCTTCTTCGCCGATGTGATGGACCAGGACGATGCCTTTTTCAACAAGGCCCTCGAGGGTTTCGCCATGTTCTCGCTGAACCAGGGCGAGATCTGCACCTGCCCGTCGCGCGTGCTCATACAGGAGTCGATCTACGATCGGTTCATCGAGCGCGCCATTGCACGCGTCGAGGCGATCAAGGCGGGGCACCCGCTGGACAGCAAGACCATGGTCGGTGCGCAAGTATCGCAGGTCCAACTCGACAAGATCTTGTCCTATATCGATATCGGCCGTCAGGAAGGGGCTGAATGCCTGACGGGCGGTGTGCGGAACGCGCCGGGCGAAGGCCTGGAGGGCGGCTTCTATGTCAAGCCTACGCTGCTGTTCGGCGATAACAGCATGCGTGTGTTCCAGGAAGAAATCTTTGGACCGGTGGCTTCGGTAATGACCTTCAAGGACGAAGAGCAGGCAATCGAGTTGGCCAACGATACGTTCTACGGTCTTGGCGCGGGCGTGTGGACGCGCGACGGGACGCGCGCTTACCGGATGGGCAGGGAGGTGCAGGCCGGCCGCGTATGGACCAATTGCTATAACCTGTACCCGGCCCACGCGGCATTCGGCGGCTACAAGAAGTCCGGCATAGGCAGGGAAAACCATAAGATGGCGCTCAATGCCTATCAGCAGACCAAATGTCTGCTCGTCAGCTACAGTCCCGACGCATTGGGCTTTTTCTAGCCGGATGGCGCCGCTCGGGATTGTCTTGCCGGTGGCGCTTTCGGGGCATACATCCAAGGCATGCTGGGGTATGCTGTACCCTTCTGCAGCGACATAGCGGGATATGCCATGGATTTGTCCATCGATCTGAATTGCGACATGGGTGAAAGCTTCGGGGCCTGGAGCATGGGGCAAGACGAAACCATACTTCCCTACGTCTCCTCGGCCAACATTGCGTGTGGTTTTCATGCGGGCGATCCGACCGTAATGCGCAAGACGGTAGCCGCAGCCGTGCAACATGACGTGGCGCTGGGTGCGCATCCCGGCTTGCCGGACCTGGCGGGATTCGGGCGCCGCACCGTCGACATTACGCCGTCCGAAGCCTACGATATGGTTGTGGTCCAGGTCGGCGCGCTGGCCGGCGTTGCAGCCAGCCAGGGCGCTCGTTTGCATCATGTCAAGGCGCATGGCGCGCTCTACAATATGGCTTCCCGAAACGAGGAGCTGGCTGATGCCGTCGCACGTGCCGTCCACGACGTCGATTCGTCGCTGGTCCTCTATGCACTGGCCGGCAGCAAGCAGGTCGAAGCGGCGCAGCGCCAAGGCTTGAAGGTCGCGGAAGAGGTTTTCGCCGACCGGAGCTATCAAAACGATGGTTCACTGACGCCTCGCAAGCAGCCTGGCGCCATGATCGAAGACCCCGACATCTCCATACGCCAGGTCCTGCGCATGGTGACCGACGGCACGGTAGGCACCGTGCAGGGCGACGATGTGCCCGTGCGGGCCGACACCTTATGCATTCACGGCGACCAGCCCGGAGCGGTCGTTTTCGCGCAAGCCATTCGGCGCGCATTGGCCGATCGGGGGATAGCAGTCCGCGCGGTATAGCGGAAGCCCGATCACCCTTTAACCTTGTATTGCGACTTCGGCTTCCAACGCGGGGACGGGCCCCGGGTCTGCCCCGGAGCGAAGCAAATCAACTTAAGGAGAGGATCATGGCTACAAAGAGCGATCACAATGACGTCCGGCACGATGCCGACAAGCCGGCCACCGACCAGCCCGCCGGCGAGGACATCCCTCAAGCGGACAAGCCGATCAACATATCGTCGGGGGAAGATGTCGATATCGAACCCGAGCCCGAAGACAAGGAGCAGGGGGCCGGCCGCGATCAGGCCCCGTCCGAAGATCACCCCGCCGACAAGAGGGACCAGTGATCCGGACCCGCTTTGCTGCGCCGGCAACGTTGCAGAACGCCGGCGCAGGTCTCTCTAACTCGCGGTCCGGCGGATAGCTGCGGGATGAATGTTGAGCACGTTTGACTCGGGCACCGCTTGGTCATTGTGATGATCGCTTCCGACCTCAGACGAAGACCGTTTAAAGTTTTCCTCGCTGGTGCAATAGTTAAAGGCATCGTTCAGCATCCCGGCAAGCCGATAGAGATTCTCGGGTTTCCCGAGAACGATCTGTCCTCCAGCACTGACTTCTAGCCCGCTACGCAGAACTTCCGCCTTGCCTTCGTCGGTAAGCCCGTGAATAAACTGCACCGACGGCTTTCGCTTGTCACCCCAAAAGCGTAACAGCCAACGGGTTGATTTTCCCTTGTGAACGATAGAAAAATACGTTTCGGTATCCCGCGGCTGAAGGTCTTCTCCAGGCAATATGTCGCAGCATATTTCGAAGAGCCTGCGTTCGTCGCCCGTCGTCCTGATTCTGCCATTTTCGGATACGACGTCGGCCAGAAGGTCACTTGCCGAATCGACAGTTTCTGCGTGTTCCACTGCGCGCTCGGGTGCCGTCAGGCTCGTCGCGACGAGTTCGCTGATGGACTGAGCCACTGCTTGTTTCACCAGCGGCTGTACGCTTTCGAGGAACCGCACAGTCAGAGACCGTTGCACGTTTGATTGTCCCGCGATATAGCGCACGAACTCCAGATCGCATTCGCGCAAAGACGACGTGATGGCTTTCCTGAATTCGGCCAGGAAGATGCTTTCTTCGGCGAGTGCGCGAAGGGTACCCGGCTGAAGCTGATCATGGTGAAAGCGATGTAGTTGCTCGGCGATGTCCTCGTCGGGCTGTTCCAGGTCAATGGTTAGAAATGGCTCTCTATCCATAATGTTTCTGTGAACCAAGTCTGTAAAGAATCGCCATTCTCGGCCGTTGGTGATCGCCGACACCGTTACTTCAGGTGTGGCGTTGTAGTAGCGCGATAGTTGGGGACAGTGATTCGTCAAGTTTTGAGCGTACGCCTTCGCTTCTATGAAAATGACAGGAGCCCCGTTGCTGAATAAGGCGTAGTCGACGCGTTCGCTTGCCTTCACGCCCGAGAAGTCGGAACCGTATTCCGCTTTGACCAAAGTCGGGTCGTAGGGACTGAACCCGAGAATATCGAGCAGCGGAAGAATCAATGCCTGCTTTGTTGTCTCCTCGGTAATGCAATGACTCCCGACGTTCTTGACATGTTCTATGTGCCGCGCAACCCGCTTCCTAAACTCCTCCATGGCGATTCTCCCTTTGTTTTTATGAGAATCCCCATATGTTACGCCGAATTATAATAAATTGTAACTTTAATAGACGCCTTGCTTGTCCCTTGCTAGGAAAACGAAATGAAACCCGACATAGATGGCATCAGCTTCCTGGCGTTCCCGTAATCGGCAGCACGATCCCCGTGATGTAGCTCGAGCAGGCGGCGGACGCCAGGAACACATAGGCCGGGGAAAGCTCCTCCGGCTGTGCAGGGCGCTTGTAGGCCGTCTTGCTGCCGAACGATTCCACTTTCTCGGGTGGCTGGTCCGCCGGATTCAACGGCGTCCACACCGGTCCCGGCGCAACGGCGTTGACCCGTATGCCCTTGCTGATCAGGTTGGCGGCCAGCGACATCGTGAAAGCGTGGATGGCGCCCTTGGTCGTCGAATAATCCAGCAAGGTCGGTTGACCGCGCAACCCCGTGACCGATCCCGTATTGATGATGGACGCGCCTTCCTTCAAATGAGGCAGCGCCGCCCTGGCCATATGGAAGTAGCCGTAGATGTTCGTGCGCATCGTTTCGTCGAAACGTTCGTCCGTGATATCTAGAAGCGAATCCGCGTGCTCCTGGAAGGCGGCGTTGTTGACGAGAATGTCCAACTTTCCGAATGCCTGTACGGTCTTCTCGATGGCGCTGCGGCAGAAGTCCGGTTGCTTCACGTCTCCCGGAATGAGGATGCAGCGCCTGCCTTCGGCTTCGACGTGGCGCCGTGTCTCTTCGGCGTCCTCATGCTCGTTCAAGTAAACGATGGCGACATCGGCGCCTTCGCGCGCGAACAGTATCGCAACGGCACGGCCTATACCGGAATCTCCACCGGTCACGATCGCCGACATGCCTTTCAGTTTGCCGCTGCCCTTGTAGCCCGGAGCCAGGAATTGCGGCTGGAGCTCGAGGTCTTGCTCAAGTCCAGGTTTATCCAGGTGCTGGGCGGGAAGGGGCGGTTCGGGATGGTCGCGTGCGCCGGTTTGCACAGCCCCGCTGTCCTTCGAGCTGTTTTCCTTTTGCTTCGATGCATCCTTCTGGTCCTGCTGCTCCTGGATATTCTTGTGCTTGTCCGCCGTCCTTTCGCCGTCGTCGCGATGTCCTGGATCGTTCGTGCTGGTCATGATGCCTCCGTGTCGTGGTTCTGTCTGGGCCCACGCGGCGCGAGCCCGCACGTCGGCGTCGGCAGCACGTGGTGTGCCCGCGCGTCTGACCTGAGATTTTCTTTGCTATGCTGTCGTAGCGTTTAGTACAGGACCTTTCCATGACCGACCTTTCCGTTTTTGCCATCACGAAAAAGTGGCCGGCGCGCCATCCCGACAGGCTGCAGCTTTATTCCTTGCCGACGCCAAATGGGGTCAAAGCTTCCATCATGCTCGAAGAAACCGGCCTTCCTTACGAGGCTCATCGGGTCAGCTTTGATACGCAGGACCAGATGTCGCCCGAGTTTCTGACCTTGAGTCCCAACAACAAGATTCCGGCCATACTGGACCCCAATGGCCCGGGCAGCAAGCCTTTGCCGCTGTTCGAGTCGGGCGCCATCCTGATCTATCTGGCCGACAAGACCGGGCGCTTTCTGCCTGCGGATCCGGCAGAACGCTATACCGCGATCCAGTGGCTCATGTTCCAGATGGGAGGCATCGGCCCGATGTTCGGCCAGGTGGGCTTCTTTCACAAATTTGCGGGCAAGCATTACGAGGACAAGAGGCCGCTCGAGCGCTACGTCGCCGAAGCGAAGAGGCTGCTCGGCGTACTCGACGGACAGCTCGCAGGGCGCTCGTGGATCATGGGCGACGCGTATACCATCGCCGACATCGCCATTTGGCCGTGGGTACGAAACCTCGTAGGTTTCTACGAGGCGGGCGAGCTCATCGGGATGCAGGATTTCGCGAATGTACAACGCGTCCTGGATGCCGTCGTGGCCCGTCCGACCGTCATCCGCGGACTCGCCGTTCCCGCAGCACCAGAAATGTCGTGACAGCTTGTAATGGCGCTGCTTTGCGAGATGAAATCTGTAAAAAATTACGGTAGGATACGACCCGGGCATCGCGACCCGTAGCGGTGCAGTCCGACAAGAACCGAATGGAGGGTCCTGATGGCATACGGGCGATTCATTGGCGAACTGAAAAAGGGCATCGAAGGCGAAATCGTTGCGTACGAAAGCAGCGCCGGCCACGATGGCTGCCTCATTCATCTGAAGACTGTGGGCCACACCATTTTCATCCCCAGACAGCTTATCGAAGAGCAAAGAAGCGAAACCATCAGCCTGCTGCGTGCCAAGATCAAAAGCGGAAACATCGACATGCCGCGACTTGCGCTATGCCTACGCGAAGACCAGCTCGTATTCGAGCAACTGCCGGCGGATATCGCCGCTTAGGAACTCAATGAAGATTCTTGGATTGATGGCGATTTGTGTCGCCTTGCTGTCTGGCTGTTCGGTATATACGCCGTCCGGTTCCGTGCATGTCGACCCCGGCGGCCATCACGGCGGAGGCGGAACCTTCTGTCCTCCCGGGCAGGCAAAAAAAGGCAACTGCTAGGCGTTGAAGTCAGCGAGCCGGTCCGTATCGCGGGCAGGCGCCTCAGTAGCCAGCACGGCCGCGGCCACTGCCGCAATGCCGGCATCCGTCAGGTCGGCCGTATCGATCTTGAGCCGTTGCGCCCATTGCTGGAAATGGCGCGACTGCGAGCGCTCGTAATGCGGGTCGTAGTGCAAAGCCATCAACTCACCAAATAGGGGCCGCAGCGCCTTTTGCCTTGCCCACGCCTGCCAGCGCTGCACCCGTTCCTTCCCCTGCAGGATCTTGAGCATCGCGAGACGTTCGGACAGCGCGTCGACGTCGTCCCCCAAGTAGGCGTAATCGCGCAACAGGTAGTCCAGCCTTGCGGCATCGCTGGCGACGATCTCCACGCATTGCGCAGCCCGCATGCGGGCAACGAGCGGCACAGGAACGGCGAGCCGACCGATGCGGGCGCTTTCGCCCTCCACATAAATCGTGCGTTGAAGATCCATGGCTTCGAGTTGCGTGGCGATGAGCGTCTCGAAGTGCTTTTGGGAAGGCTGCGGCTTGCCGGGCAGGGAGCCCAGCAGCGAGCCCTTGTGGCTGGCGCAGTGCTCCAGGTCCAGCACTTGTTCACCGTGTGCGGCCAACGCCTGCAGCACGCGGGTCTTCGCACTGCCGGTCGCCCCGCAGAGCACCCGGAGGTTCAGCTTTGGACAAAGTGATTCGATTTGGCTGACGACGTGGCGCCGGAAGCTTTTGTATCCCCCGGTCAGTTGCTGCGCCTGCCATCCCACCAACCGCAACCAGGTCACCATCGAGCCGCTCCGCATGCCGCCACGCCAGCAGTAAACCAGCGGCTTCCAGTGTGGGCCCTTGTCGGCAAAGCGGGTCGAGAGATGGCGTGCGAGGTTGGCTGCGACCATTGCACCGCCGACACGCCTGGCTTCGAAGGCGCCCGTCTGTACGTACAAAGTACCGACGATGCGGCGCTCTTCGTCGTCCAGGACGGGGCAATTGATGGCGCCGGGAATATGGTCCAGGGCATACTCGGCCGGGGAGCGTGCGTCGATGATGGTGTCATAGGCAGGCAGGTCGACGACCCTGACCGGAACGCGCTGCGTCATGGCTGCATGTCTCCCTGTTGCGACTGCGGCATGCTGGCATAATGTAGCCCGTACCCTTTCGATTTTGCCATTTCATCCTCATGAAACCTGTTGCCTTGACTCAATTTTCCCACGGCGGTGGATGTGGATGCAAAATAGCACCGGGATTGTTGTCGGACATTCTGGCCAAGGCGCCTCAGGGCTTGATCCCGCCGGAACTCATGGTGGGTATGGAAACCAGCGATGACGCGGCCGTTTATCGCTTGAACGACTCCCAGGCCCTCGTTGCAACGACCGACTTTTTTACCCCTATCGTCGACGACCCTCATGACTTCGGGCGTATCGCAGCGACCAATGCGCTGTCGGATATTTACGCGATGGGGGGTACGCCCATCATGGCGCTGGCCCTGGTCGGCATGCCTATCGCGAAGCTCTCGCCCGAGGTCATCGGCCGCGTGCTGGAAGGGGGAGCAAGCATCTGTCGAGAAGCCGGCATTCCTATCGCAGGCGGCCACAGTATCGACGTTCTGGAGCCCATCTACGGTTTGGTGGGCCTGGGGCTCGTCCACCCCGAGCGGGTGCGGCGCAATACCGACGCCCGGCCGGGCGACGTCATCGTGCTGGGTAAACCCCTGGGCGTCGGCATACTCTCGGCGGGACTCAAGCGCGGACAACTCGACGAGGCGGGCTACGCCGACATGATCGCGCACACCACCCAGTTGAACCGCGTCGGCATCGAGCTGGCGGCGCTGGACGGCGTGCATGCCATGACTGACGTCACGGGCTTCGGCTTGGCCGGACACCTGCTTGAAATGTGCGTGGGCTCCAGGCTCGCGGCCACGGTCAAGTTGAACCAGCTCCCGTATATCGACGCGGCCCTGGAACTGGCCAAACGGGATGTGGTGACCGGCGCATCGGCCCGAAACTGGAACAGCTATTCGTCCAGGATACGGCTGGCTCACGAAGCCCCGCCGTGGCAGCAGGCGCTGATTTCCGACCCTCAAACCAGTGGCGGGCTACTCGTCAGTTGCGAAGTGGACGCCTTGCAGGACGTGCTGGCGGCCTTCCATGCTTCGGGGTTCCATCAGGCTGCAGCAATAGGCGTGTTCGATCAGGGCCAAACCGTCGAGCCCTTGCTGCACTTCGCTTCCGCCTGACCGCCGCTATGGCATCGCAGGCGGGGCCAGCAGCCGCCACAGCTGATCCAGTGCCTCGGGCGACGTCGAGCGGGCATTGCGATACAGCCCTAATTCCAGCGGCACACTCCTCATTTCGTCTTCCAGGGACACCAGGGTGCCCGATTGCAGTTCGCGGTGTATCAAGCTTTCGGGCAACCACGCCATGCCCAGACCGGCCATGACCATTTCCTTGATGCCGGCGAGAAAGACGGATTCGTGCACCACCTCGACAGAATGGTGCCGCAAGAGGGTACCCACGCAGTGCTTGTACATGATGCGGCCCAGGAAGCTGTCCAGCGGAAAGGCCAGCAGTTTCAAGGTGACGCCCTGACGGGGTGCGTGCAAGGGTATGCCCTTCTTTGCGACTGCGCTTACCGGAACCAGCGTTTCGGCGCCCATGTCGAGACGACCGGCATCTGGCATGAGGTGGGTGAGGAGGTCGTCCCGTTCCTCCATGCACAGCAGCAAGTCGACCTGGCCCTGCATGAACAGGGTCACGCATTCGTCCCGGTTCTCGGACCGGACATTGAGCTCGATCTGTGCGTTACGGTTCTTGCCCAGCAGCTTCAGCATGGCCGGCAGGCGCGTCATGGTCAGCGAATGCTGCGTGGCAAGGACGACACGCGCGAGTCCGTCATGATTGGCGCGTATTCCATTACGCAGGCGGTTCAGGTCGTTTAGCAGGGCGCGGAACTCGGGGATATGGCGCTCGGCAACGGCCGACAGACGCATGGGCTGGCTGCGGCGGTCGATCAATTCGACATCGAGCCATGCTTCCAGCAATTGAATACGGCGCGAAAATGCAGGCTGGGTCACGTTGCGCAGCACAGCTGCGCGCGAAAACGTCCCCGCATCCACCAGCGCGAGCAGGTCTTCGATCCAGGCCAGCTTCATCTTTTGTCTCCTACGGGTGTATGCAAAAATAACATAAGATACAAAGAATATAGTATTGGGCAAAGCCCTTTGCTATCGGTACGATTGCTAGCTGTCCTGTTCTCAACTTGGAGCTGTAGTCATGCATCTTGCCGCCTATCCTCGTATTCGACTGGGTCACTTTCCCACCCCGTTCGAATTCATGCCGAATCTCACCAAGCATCTCGGCGGGCCGCGCATCTACATCAAGCGTGACGACTGCACGGGGCTGGCCACGGGCGGCAACAAGACACGCAAGCTTGAGTTTCTGGTCGCCCAGGCGCTCGAGCAAGGCGCCGACACGCTCATCACCCAAGGGGCGGTGCAGTCCAACCATGCGCGCCAGACCGTGGCGGCCGCAGCCCGTGTCGGCATGCAATGCAAGATCCTGCTCGAACAGCGTGTCAGCAATGCCAGCGAAGAATACGAAGAATCCGGCAACGTCATGCTGGACCGCCTGATGGGCGGCGAGATCGTTGCACGGCTGCCAGCCGGAACCAACATGCAGGAAGCGATGGAAGACCTCGCGGCCGAACTGCGTAGCGCGGGACGCAAGCCCTACGTGATTCCGGGCGGTGGCTCCAATCCCGTGGGGGCGCTGGGTTATGTGCGATGCGCCCAAGAGCTCCTCGATCAATCGTTCGAGGCGGGGGTACGCATCGACCACGTGGTCCACGCCACGGGCAGCACCGGCACCCAGGCCGGATTGGTCGTCGGCCTGCGTGCAAGCAACAGCGGCATTCCGGTATACGGCATCAGCGTACGGGCTCCCAAGGACAAGCAGGAAGAGAACGTCTGGCGACTGGTCCAGGCCACCGTCGATTACATGGGGCTGCCCGCGTCGTCGGTCGAACGTGCCGATGTGGTCGCCAATTCCGATTATGTCGGCGATGGTTATGGCATTCCCACCGAATCCATGATCGAGGCAGTGCGTCTTACTGCCCAACAAGAAGCGATACTGCTGGACCCGGTCTACTCGGGCAAGGGTATGGCCGGGCTCATCGCGTTGATACGGGCCGGGCATTTCAAGAAAGACGAAAACGTCGTGTTTGTGCATACTGGCGGTGCCGTCGGCTTATATGGGTACCGCCAGATTTTCTAAACGAAGGCAAGGAGACAGAACCATGAAAAAAACTACTATCGGCTTCATAGCAGCATTGGCGGTCGCTGTCGCAGCCCCCGCCTTTGCGCAGGGAAGGTTGGACAAAATCAAGTCCACCGGCGAGATCGCGCTAGGACACCGGGACTCGTCCATTCCTTTTTCCTATCTCGATGACAAGCAGCAGCCCATCGGCTACTCGATGGACATCTGTCACCGTATCGTCGATGCCGTCAAGGCCAAGCTTGGCCTCAGCACGCTGAATGTCAAACTGGTGCCGGTAACGTCTTCCACCCGCATTCCGCTCCTGGCCAATGGCACGGTCGACCTGAACTGTGGCTCTTCCACCAACACGAAAGAACGTCAGGCACAGGTCACCTTCGCGCCGACCACGTTCGTGACCGCCACACGGTTCGTTGCCAAGAAGTCCTCCAACGTCAATTCGCTCGCCGACCTGAAGGGCAAGACGGTGGTCTCCACCGCCGGCACCAGCAATATCCGTTGGGCTACTGCGGCCAACGAAGAGCAAAAGCTGGGCATGAACATCATTCCCGCCAAGGATCACGCCGAAGCCCTTCTCACTGTCAGCAGTGGCCGTGCCGCCGCGTTCTTCATGGATGACATCCTGCTGGCTGGTCTGGTTGCCACGTCGCGCGATCCAAGCGAATGGATGATCAGCAAGGACGCCTATACCGTCGAGCCCTATGCCATCATGGAGCCCAAGAACGATCCCGAGTTCAAAAAACTGGTCGACGACACCATCATTGGCATGATGAAGGACGGCACGCTGAACACCTTGTACAAGAAGTGGTTCGAATCGCCCATCCCGCCGAAAAACGTCAATCTGAACTGGCCGATGAGCGAGCAGTTGAAGAAAGTCGTGGCCAATCCTACCGATTCACCGGATCCCGCTGACTACAAGTAAGCAGTCCTGATGAATTACAACTGGAACTGGTCTGTATTTTTTGACGAGGCTCCCGGCGGTGTCACCTATCTGGAGACACTGCTGGGCGGCCTGGCCTGGACTATCGCCACGGCAGCACTGTCGTGGCTCATAGCCCTTGCCATGGGTACCCTGGTGGGCGTGGCGCGTACCACCAACGTGGCCTGGGCTCGCCGTCTTGGCACCGCCTATGTCGAACTGCTGCGGAACATCCCTTTGCTGGTGCAGATGTTCCTGTGGTATTTCGTCGTGCCCGAGCTCTTGCCTCGGGTATTGGGCGACGCCATGAAGCAAATCGCACCACCGTGGGGAATTTTCCTTCCGGCGGTGCTGTGCCTTGGATTCTATACGTCGTCGCGGGTGGCTGAACAGGTCAGGGCGGGTATCGAGTCGTTGCCTCCCGGGCAACGCATGGCGGCCACGGCACTGGGCCTCGTGCCCTCGCAGGTGTATCGCCAGGTATTGCTGCCCAGCGCATTCCGCATCATCTTGCCGCCCCTCACGTCCGAACTCCTCAACCTCATCAAGAACACGTCGGTGGCGTTCACGATAGGGCTGTTCGAACTGGTAGGCGCTGCAAGGTCGATGCAGGAGTTCAGCTTCCAGGTCTTCGAGACCTTTGCGCTGGCGACCTTGTTCTACCTGCTCCTGAATCTCGTTGTGGTCCGCGTCATGTCGCTGATCGAACGGCGTATGGCTGTGCCCGGATTCATAGGGCGGTCGCCAGCCACTGAAGAGGTGACGCCATGAATTTTGATTTCGACGTCATCGAGCGGTCCTGGGTCTACCTGTTCCAGGACGGCATGGTCTTCACCCTGAAGCTCACCATATTTTCCGCGCTGGGCGGCCTTTTCCTGGGCACGTTGCTCGCCCTGTGCCGGCTCTCCGGCATACGCGTGCTTGCTGCGGTAGCGGGCGCCTATGTCAACCTGCTCCGCGCCTTGCCGCTCATCCTGGTGATCTTCTGGTTCTACTTCCTGGTGCCGTATATCGGCGCCTGGCTTACGGGTGCCAGCCGGCCGGTTTCGGTCGGAGGATTCACGTCCGCCTTGATCACCTTTACGCTGTTCGAGGCCGCGTACTTCTGCGAGATCATGCGTGCGGGCATTCAGTCCGTGCCCTCCGGCCAGGTGGCAGCGGGCTCGGCGCTGGGCATGACATACCGGCAAGTGATGGCGAAAGTCGTGCTGCCCCAGGCCTTTCGCAATATGACGCCCATACTTCTTACCCAGACCATCGTGCTGTTCCAGGACACATCGCTGGTCTACGTCCTGTCGCTCACCGATTTCCTGGGCGCCGCAACCAAGGTCGCGCAGCGTGATGGCCGGCTCATCGAAATGTACATGTTCGTTGCGATCGTCTATTTCATCATGAGCTATGCCGCATCGCTGCTCGTGCGTTATTTGCGCCAGCGTACAGGCATCGTCCGATAGGGCCTATTCAAAGAGGAGCGTGAATGATAGAGATAAAACAGGTCAGCAAATGGTACGGCCCGACGCAAGTGTTGGACGGGTGCTCCACCCAGGTGGCCAACGGCGAGGTCGTCGTCATTTGCGGGCCGTCCGGCTCGGGCAAGTCCACCCTGATCAAGACGGTGAACGGTCTCGAGGTTTTCCAAAAAGGCGACATCTTCGTCGATGGCGTCTCGGTGGGCGCCAGCGATACCAACTTGCCCAAGTTGCGCGCCCGCATCGGCATGGT
>Ga0182739_1002381_pt1 | contig 17711 bp, 19 predicted proteins | sample eDN5th30CBELigBY_FD_128873 | JGI IMG/M metagenome (GOLD analysis project Ga0182739, IMG submission 128873) | Enriched backyard soil microbial communities from Emeryville, California, USA - eDNA 5th pass 30_C BE-Lig BY (version 2) (version 2) | ecosystem: Environmental > Terrestrial > Soil >... | reverse complement strand
TGACATCCAGTTCGACTAATGTTACTTTGACGGCAGCAGGTGCGACAGAGGCGCTAACTATTATGGCAGGCTTCGATAACAGCACATCGCTCGACGTAACAGGTCAGGCGCAGTATACGAGCTTCGACACGAGTGTCGCGACGGTCAGCGCTCAAGGCATTGTTACGGCGATCGCAGACGGAACCACGAACATCGTTGTTACCTATGGTGGCCTAACAGTGAACGTGTCAGTAACGGTGACGACTGCGCCGGTCCTGACGCATCTGACATCCAATCCGGCCAATGTTATCTTAACATCAATCGGTGCGACACAATCGTTGGATATTACGGCAAGCTTTAATGACACCACATCGCTAAACGTAACAAGTCAGGCGCAATATACGAGCACCGACACGAGCGTTGCGACGGTCAGCGCTCAAGGTGTCGTGACAGCGGTCGCCAATGGAACCACGAACATCGTCGTTACCTATGGCGGCATAACAAAGAGCGTGCCGGTGTTGGTAACGGTATCGCGCCAATTGGATTCCGTCTATATCTATTTGGCAGCAAACCCACTACATGTAGGATCGTCAGCTAACCTCATAGTCTACGCTTACTTCTTCGACCCATCGACGAATGCCCAATCGGCTGAAGAGGTAACTGCTTTGGCGACCATTGAAATTGAGGATCCGAGTATAGCTGCAATTGATGACAACTTCTATGTTACGGGCCTTACAGCGGGCACCACGAGAATTAAAGTGACGTTCTTATCTCAGGAATTCTATACAGACCTCACTATTCTATAATAGCCCGTCAGTTAGCCTCCGATTATATCGGAGGCTTTCTTTATTTATTGGCAACAGACGTTGGATTAACAACCATGGATTATTTGAAGTTCGGAAAAGAAAAGCTTGCACCGCTGGCCTCCTTCAATCAGACACAAGTGTTGACAACATATGGGCATATTCCAGGCTGTCCTGGGAGTGGCTCCCTATCTCGGAAGCCACTGAATCCCGCATGCGTTATGCCCTATGAGCAACCGCACTTATTTCAATCAGCTGCTCAGGGAACGCCAGCGCAGACACGCCAATAAGACTGCCTGCGGGACGGTGCTCCCCCATATATTCTCTGAACAACTGGAGACAAGGCTCGAAGTGCTCCTTTACGTTTGTCAGATAAATTTCTATATAAGCAAGATTTGACTTTGTAACACCGAATCCCGCCAATACGCGATCTAGATTATCGAGCGTCTGCCTAGTCTGTGCCTCAATATCCCCCTCGCCGATGAATGTACTCTGCATATCGTGAGAGAATTGGCCCGAGATATAAATTATACCGTTGATTGAGTACCCCTGTGATATGCCGCTCCCTTCCTCCCATGCAACACCGTGATTAAACGTTTGTGCTATTTTCATTTTGTGTTCCCCTTTCGCTCAAAGTACGACTAGTATAAAATGATGGCAAACCAAAAAGTAGTACGCACTTTTACGATAGGTACTAGCAGAAAGGATAGTGTCAGCATGGGTATGGCTGAATACAGGGGCATGGTGAAGCATCTTCAAGACACTCCCTTTGGTTATACACTGTCCGTCATTGGCGGCAAGTGGAAGATGGTCATTATTTACTTGCTAGCGGAGAACGAACCGGTCCGGTTCAACGATCTGAAGAGACAAGTCGGGGCAATTACGTACAAGATACTGAGTTCCCAGCTCAAGGAGCTGGAGCAGGATGGGATGGTAGAACGGAAAGAATATCCCCAGGTCCCTCCCAAAGTTGAGTATCGCCTGACAGATAAGGCGAAAACCCTGCTTCCCATTCTTGAAGAGTTGTGTGAGTGGGGAGCGGTTCATCAACCTTCCCACACGGTTTCACGGCGTGATTGAACGGCTGCCATCACACAATATTATACCGATCGTCGGGGACTTAACGAAACCACGACTTGGCATGTGCAATGCCGACTATGAACGGATTGCCGAGGTGGATATCATCCTTCAAATCAAGACCGCTGCTTTTGATGGAATTCTGAGAAGGTCCGGATAGTAATAGGGACTCGAGATGAACAATTTATGCTGCCTGCACCCTATCGCCGCTTCCACATCGACTCAGTCCCATACGGCCATCAATTCCCTATCGAGGCTCCAGCCCTTGTGGGGGATTGGATCCGCCAATTGATTATTTCGTAATAGAGTGCTCATTTCTTTTTATTTTCGTGCAGAAGCCTCACTGTATATATAAGGCGAGGTTTTTGTGCGTAGGCGATCGACTGCTGAGCTTTGCGTTATTCTTGCTACAGTTCTCCGCGTTGCCAGGAAACGGCATGTTTGTTCTCAACGTAGGTTTAACAACTCATCTAATGTTAACCTGCCTATGACTTCAAAGCCATTGCCCTGCCCTCTTGGTTTCACAATGACGGTGCCTAAGCTTGGGATTTCTCCTAAACCAACCCCTTGAGGGAAACTATGAGCGATGATAACTTTGTTGGTCCCAGGGGAAGGTAATGTTTCTAATGCAGAAGCTAATTCCTTTAGAGCAGCTTGCTTCTCGGCAGGCGGCAAGGCACCACTTAAATTATATATTCTAACCCAGAACGAATCGGTTCGAGCCTTTCCCTCTCCAAAAGCCAATTCTGCGGTTTCTTTTGCTCGGCAAAAGGGACTTGCTATAACCGGGATTTGGACCGGGATTTGCAAAATACTCAGCGCCTCGCCAAATTGTTCAGCTTGTCTTCTCCCAGCCTCAGACAGATTTCTTTGGGTTGAACAATCATTGAAATCAATGCTAGGAAGGTCCTCTCCTACTGTTGCTTCCCCGTGCCTAACATAAAGAATATAACCACCCTGACGAAGTGAATTGAGCAGCGAAGGGTCCCCTGGTCTAGATTTTGAAATATCTCCTGACGCTTCAAGTGACTGCGCGTGAAGCATGAAGAGCACGCATAACATGCTGGTGAAAAATAGCCTTTTCATACTTTACATAGCTCCTTCGTGTTCGTATAACGGTCGGCACAAAGCGGTATTCAATACCCAACTAGCAACGCTCCGTGCGGAATGCCGCATGCGCGGCAACGAAGTTTAATTCAATATTTGTCATTTCTTATAATCGGCGTATGACGATACCTATTATGCCCACCAAATCATCTCGATCTCGCCCGCCGAGCTATATTTATCGAAAAAATCACTTAAAACAAGCACATTCGATACGGATTGATTTATAATATTGGAATAATAGGTAAAATAAATAAACCATATGGAGCTAGAACGATGACCAATCTGAAAAGCGCAATGATTATCGGAGCCGGAATCGGCGGCTTAGTAACTGCTCTGCAGCTGGATCGGCTTGGAATAAAGGTGCAAGTTTTTGAAAGCGTTAACGAAATCCGTGCACTGGGGGTGGGCATCAACCTGCTTCCACATTCCGTCAAGGTATTAACCGAATTAGGACTCGCGAACGAGCTGGATCGTGAAGGTGTACGAACCGCGGAACTCGTCTACTATAACAAATTCGGGCAACTCATTTGGCAAGAGCCAAGGGGATTGGATGCCGGCTATCAATGGCCGCAATACTCTATTCATCGAGGCAAACTCCAACTGCTTCTCTTAAAGGAAGTCCGACGCCGACTAGGTGAACAGGCGGTCAAGACGGGTCATCACTTGACTATGTTCGAAGAGGATGCGGACGGCGTATCCGCGCACTTCGTCAGCCGCAAGACCGGACAGGCACTCGGCAGCTACAAAGCCGACATGATGATCGGCGCCGACGGTATTCACTCCGTCGTTAGAAAAACCTTCTACCCCAACGAAGGCGATCCTAAATATGGTGGAAGGATTTTGTGGCGCGGTACGACGGAAGCCTCGCCTTTCTTGACCGGTAGATCGATGATCATGATGGGGCATGTCGACGTCAAGTTCGTAGCGTACCCGATCTCCACCCCGAATTCTCAAGGGGAATCCACCATCAACTGGATCGCGGAATTGACCGTACCAGGTGGAATGCGGGATCGCACCGACTGGAACCGCATTGCCAATAAGGAGGACTTCGCACCGGCTTTCGCCAATTGGGAGTTTGATTGGATTAACGTCCCTCAGATTATAGAGAAAGCGGTCTCCGTCTATGAGTTTCCCCTCGTGGATAAGGACCCTGTCAAACAATGGGCGTTCGGCCGAGTAGCTTTGCTGGGTGATGCCGCGCATCCGATGTACCCGATCGGGTCGAATGGTGCTTCCCAAGCAATTTTGGATTCTGAGGCCCTATACCGGTCTCTGCAAGAAAACGAATCCGTGGAAGCAGCTTTGAAGTATTATGAGTCCCTCCGTTTGGAGAAAACGGCTTCGATCGTACTCAGCAATCGTGAGAACGGTCCGGAAATCGTGATGCAGATCGTGGAGGAACGGGCGCCGAATGGATTTACAAATCTGTATGACGTCATCAGCCGGGAGGAGCTGGAGGGCATCTCCGCGCGCTACAAGAAGATTGCAGGCTTCGATAAAGATACATTGAGCACCGTTAAGGAAGTGAAGTCATGATTCATGCCGAACTTGCATTCGAAGCCGTTATGGAGGTCGGCCCCATTCAGAAAACCGGGACAACGCCCAAAGGCGTGAGAATCATGATTCCCATTCTGGGAGGACGAATCTCTGGGCCGAATATCGAAGGGATTATCCTTCCCGGCGGAGCGGATTGGCAGCAGATCCGAAACGACGGTGTTGCGGAAATAGAAGCTCGGCATTCGATCAAGACGACGGACGGAACTATGATCTACATGGTCAATAAAGGATACCGCCACGGTCCTAAGGAAGTTATGAGCAGGTTGGCTGCTGGAGAAACCGTGTCACCAGAGGATTACTATTTTCGCACCACGCCTTTCTTCGAAGTAGAAGGCGGCCGATACGATTGGTTGAACCGTACGCTGATGGTCGGCAAAGGCGAGCGGGCCAAAGACTCGGTCCGAATTCGGTTTTACGTAATTCTTTAAACGATAAACGCCCGGGAAACACAACATTGGAGTATGGTCCAGTGTCAATTACTTGGATGATGCTAATGGGAGCAGCACCAAAAAACTGCGTCGATTGTGATACGGTTCACTGCGCTGCCTGCAGCGGCAAGATTAAGGGCCACCCTTTGCACAGGTGGCCCTTTCCTTACACGAATAAGCCTGAAACGGCATTCACAGCGTGTCTATAGAAGTAAAGACGCTTTTAAAAATTCTCTTAGCGTCAACGGAGGCCGCCCGATCAGGTCAGCTAAAACGTTACTCGTTTGCGCGAAGTCTCCGTTACGGCTAGCACGGAATAAACCCAGGGTGATGGCAATGCGCGCTTCCGGGAAGCCTTGCGCAGTCAGATATGCCCGATACGTTTCGTCCGTTACGACCTTTCGATAGATAGGCCTGCCGATGATATCCGATACCATCGCCGCAACCCCCTCCATGTCAATCGCTTCAGAGGCCGTTAGATTCGGAGAGGGACCATCCCAGTTCTTCTCGGCTAAGATCACTGCTGTAGCTTGGGCCAAATCCGAATGCGTTGTCCAGGCAATCGGACCGTCCTCGGGAACAATCAACTCGCCCGTTGCAACGGCATCGCCTATTAATCCAACCAAGGAGGAGGCGTAAAAACCGTTGCGCAGCGACGTGTGGCGCATACCCGACTCGTTAAGCATATCTTCGGTCGCTGCATGGTGAACCATAGGCGGAAAATATGACGTCGAAGAGGATCCCATATGACTCGTGTATAGAACCCGTACGGCGCCGGATTTCTTTGCTGTTTCAATCGCGGTTTGGTGCTGACGAATCCCCGCATCTCCCAATATACCGGTTGAAACAAAGAGAACCTGTGACGCGCCTTCAAAAGCATGCTGCAAGCTCTCCGAGCTAGCAAAATCGCCATGACGAACACGTACGCCGCGCTCCTGTAGATCCTGCGCCTGGCTCACATCACGAACACTGACACCAATCTGCTTAGCAGGTATGCGCTTAAGCAGCTGCTCGACCACGCCCCTGCCTAACTTCCCATTCGCTCCAGTAACGATAAGCATGTTGCTCTCACCCTTTCTTCTCTGCAAAAAGTTTGCTAACGATACGGATTTGTGTCACCATATATCGCATAAGTAGAAGATAAAGGGCTGGAGCCCAGTCAACAATCAACAATAGTCCGGTTTTGTTGGGTTCCCGACACAATCGCCGTTTTGTTTGTTTTTGAGATCCGAAGAAAGCGTGGTTTAGATGCCGGTAAATCCAAGTGACCCCCGCGTAAAGAGAACCCGAAAGTTGTTTATTCAAGCCTTCAACGATCTGCTCGATGAAAAGAAAAACCTCTATTCCATTTCCGTTCACGACATTGCGAATCGAGCGGCCGTCAACCGTGCAACCTTCTATGCCCATTTTGAAGACAAATTCGCTTTTCTCGCTTATTGGATGACAGAGAAATTTCAGCTCATTCTTGGAAAGAGACTGCCGGACGATGCTGCTTTCTGTCCGGACAATTTGTATGTCCTTGTTCAGACCGTCTTTCAATTTCTAGTACGATTTCGACAGTACGTCACGCCAGGAGACAAGCAATTTGAGCCACTGCTGGAGAACGCCATGCAAAAGGTATTGTATCGTCTCCTGCTCCAATGGCTGCAATCGGGACCTAAACGGAGTGGCTCGCAACAAAAGCCGGAAGCTATTGCTCTTGTGGTCAGTTGGGGCATATTCGGGTCGGCGTTGCAGTGGAGCAGGGAGGTCCAAGCCCAAACTCTGGAATCGATGGTGGAAGAGGTTATCGAGGTTGTAACGGTTAATTTAAGCGCTTTCGGGGAGCAATTGTAACGGATCGCCACAAGCGGAGGCTCGATCCCCGTTACGATGATTGGCAAGTATCCTTGTACACCCCCAGCAATCGCACGTCCGAACAGATAAGAAAAGATGATCATGAAGAAAATAGGTATTACAGTTACAGTCGGCAAAGTAGTTTGAAATCAAACCGGAGATTTTCAGCCTGTATTTTTAAATGTTCTAACGATGGATGAGAAACAACAATTTAATCGAATACTCGAAAAACTTGTATCCGAAATTAAACCCGAAGTCGCGAAATTTCGAAACAAGCAATAGAGGCGTGCGAAAATCAAAAGGAGCCGTCCCTAATTCGATGATTTGGGGCCGGCTCCTTTTACGGTTTACCTCACTTTTCGCTTGCTATTCATTTATTTGGACAATCCAACGTATTGCAGCGAGCAAATTTCGCCTACTTGTATAATGGCGCGATTCGATCCATTCGGTTCGTCCACTTTTCAAATTTTGATTTCGAGCAGCTCATACTGCAGGCTGCCCATTGGCGCGTCTACGTTTATTATATCCCCTACCTTTTTACCCAAAAGGCTCTTTCCGAGTGGGCTCTCGTAAGAAATTTTGTTCTCCGCTACATTGGCTTCAGCCGGACCAACAATGCGGTATTCGATCCTCTCGGCGAATTCAATATCATTCAAGATCACATAAGAACCTACACTGACTTCATTCAAGTCCACACTGTCCGCATTCACGACTCGTGCCCGCTTCAGTATCCGTTCCAGGGTCAGGATTCGGGTTTCCATGTGCGCCTGATCATCCTTGGCAGAATGGTACTCACTGTTTTCTTTAAGATCGCCATAACTGATCGCCACTTTCAACCGCTCCGCTAACTCCTTACGCTTGACCGTCTTGAGCTCGCGGAGCTCTTCCTCAATCTGCTCCAAGCCCTCTTGCGTCAATATTACTTCATCTTTATCCATGGTTTCAGCCCTCACACCTTCATATAATGGTAATCTTGGATCTTCAAATCCTCATCATGATTATCTCATAATGTAATCTATCAACTTGCTTCGGAATACTTTGGCAGGTGTGCCCAGCACCCTGTCTCTATGCCAAATCAGCCCATGGTTCAACCGGACTGGCTTCGGTATCGGAATGCTGACTACTGATCCTGCGGCGAACTCCTTCTCCATGGTGATCTCCGGCACGAATGCAATGCCGAGACCACATGAAACCATATGGAGAATCATCTCCGTGCTTGGAAATTCCGCCTGCGGTGCGGATTCAGGTAAACCCAGCCCCGCCAATATGCGCAGGCCATCATTGTGGTACACACAACGACGGCCGAAGCCGATCACCTGAACACCGGTTAGCCGGCTCCAATCTTCAGAACGTATCCGGCCGGCGAGCTCTTTGGAACAAACGATTACTAAATTTTCTTCGATGAGCGGCTCGAACATTATATCATCCCGCTCAGGTTCTTTGGGCACGATACCGAAATCGATCTCGTGAGAGGCGACCTGCTCGACAATATCTCCCTGGAACCCAGTCTCGAGTAGAAGCGTAACTTCCGGGTACTCGGCGAAGAACGAACTCATAAATCCGTTCAGCCGAGTGACGCAGAACGATTCGAGTGCCCGAACACGGACAGATCCGCGCGCTCGGTCCAAGTTCCCCAGATCCTCCTCCAGCAATTGCCCCAGCTGTGCAAATTGCCTAGCATAAACGGCCAGCTTCTCTCCAGCGTCCGTCGGTTTTACGCCGCGGGAGAGCCGATGAAACAACTTCTTCCCACAAATTTGTTCAAGCATCTGAATCTGTGAGGTAACAGTTGACTGCACGTATCCTAGCTTTTCAGCAGCACGGCTGAAGCTTCCTTCTCCCACTACCGTCAGAAATGTGACCAGAGAACGCCCTTCCAACATCTCCAGCACGTTCTTCCCTCCTTCTGATATCGAATTATCCGATATTACATATCAGTTTTTTTCGTTTCTCAAATATGTAATACGATGATAGCATAAGCGTTAGTTCCGGAACAATGAAATGTAGGAGGTTATGATCAAGATGGAGAAGGAGAAGAAAAGCATGTCGGGCTTCCGCCTCGGCATATACGTTTTTAAGGACGCGGAGATCGTGGACTATGCCGCTCCCTATGGGGTATTTTCCGTAGCCCGCAGACTTGCTCCCGAACTTGACGCATTTCTCGTTGCAGACGCACTGCGTCCCATTCAGACGCAAGCTGGCCTTACTGTCCTGCCTAACTATAGCTTCAACGACGTTCCTGACATGAATGCTTTCCTAATTCCGGGGGGCTTCGGTACTCGGCAGGAAATGCATAACGGCCGTCTGCACCAGTACATCCGTTCTTTGCCTGAAGCTTGCCTGCTAACGAGTGTATGCACCGGTTCCTGGGTGTACGGACAAATGGGACTGCTCGATGGCCTCGCCGCGACGAACCGAAAGGAACCGGACCGTCTGGAGGCATCCCATTTCGGAAAAGTTCCGATCGATCGGCTTGCGGAAATCGCCCCAGCATGCCGGATCAGTCGTGCCCGCGTCGTGGACAGCGGCAGAATTATTACTGCCGGCGGTATCACCTCCGGCATGGAACTCGGCTTCCACCTGCTGCGACGGGCCGGCTATGACGAAGCATTTATTTCGGAGGTTGCACGAATTATGGAATATCACAAGGCGTATGACGGATACCGGAACGATATCGAACGGGCTCCCGCCAACTTCGAAGGGTAAGCGGCATGGCATCAACGGGAAAAGTCTGATGCTCGCTTTTAGCAGGATACCCCGGATTTATCGGGGCGGTGAACGAAGTCACCATCATGATCAAGGCGGCACCTCTCGCGAACATTTCGATGTCTTTGCATATTTGAATTGGAGGAATGACCGATGAAGTATCGTAAACTAGGGAAAGCAGGGCCGGAGATATCCGTAATTGGATTCGGCAAGGCACATGGGCGATCGGTGGTGAGGGTTGGGCCTACTCTTGGGGAAAGCAAGATGACGCAGTCTCACTAAATAGCATCCATGCCGCAATCGATGTAGGAGTTAATTTCATTGATACAGCCGCTGCATATGGTTATGGTCATGCCGAAGAAGTAGTGGGCAAAGCCTTGAAAGGAAAACGCAGTCAGGCCCTCATTGCAACGAAATGCGGTCTTCGGTGGGATGATAAGGGCAATCTAACACGTAACGGTTCGTACGAGTCTGTCCTTCAAGAAGCAGAGCAATCCTTGCGCAGACTGGATACCGACTATATCGATTTATATCAAATGCATTGGCCGGATAATGTTACCTGTGCACCGATAGAAGAAACGATGCGTGCCATGGATAAACTGGTGCAGGACGGTAAAATCCGTTATGTAGGGGTCAGCAATTTTCCTGTTGAGCTGATAAGCGACGCTTTGAAGGTACGACATATTGACTCTCTGCAGCCTCCATATTCCATCCTCAACCGCAATGTGGAGAATGAACAACTACCCTATTGTATACAGCAGGGGATTGGAGTAGTCGCCTACAGCCCTCTCGCATCGGGTTTACTCTCGGGCAATTACACTTACGATACTCGTTTCGATCAACAGGATTGGCGGTCCACATCGCCTTCCCATTCGGGGGAAGGTTATAAGCAAAATATCGCGGTTGTCGAACAGCTCAAGGATGTCGCGCAAGAGCTTCATCTAACTGTTGCTGAATTGGCGCTTGCTTATGTTCTCGCACATCCCGCGATAACAAGTACACTTATTGGCGTACGAAAACCTGACCACATCCTGAATGCACAAAAAGCTGCCGATATCGAGCTAGATGAATCTGTACTTGCAGCGATAAGAGAGATTGCGCAGAAAGCCGCCCCCAATCAAAATGATATTTAAAGAACGTAACTTGATACCCAACTGAAGTCTGGTAAGACTTCAGCCTTCTCTTGAACCAGTATCATGAGAAGCACAGCCATTATGCCCTATTAGCATCGCCTAACGCAATCAACCTTGTTGATGAGAAATCGATTCCTGTAATACCTCTCTAATACTCACCGGAGGTCGACCGATCAAATGAGCTAGCGTGGGATCGACTTGCGTGAAATCGCCCTGACGGCTCGCTAGAAACATCCCCATCCGCATATTTACGCTAGCTTCCGGTACACCCTGAGACAGCATGCGCTCCCGAAACTCTTCGTCCGACACAACGATTCGACGGATAGTCCTCCCTAAGATCTCAGAAGCGATTGCCGCAATCCCTTCCATATCAATGGCTTCGGATGCCGTTAAATTGGGAGTCATGCCATCTAATTTCTGCTCGCTTATGATCGCTGCCGCAGCTTCGGCTAGGTCGGCGTGGACTGTCCAAGCAACCGGACCATCTTCAGGAGCGATCAATTCCCCTGTTTTTATGGCTCCGCCGATCAACATGGGTATCGCTGCGGCGTAATAGCCATTACGGAGCGACGTGAAAGGCATACCTGAAGATTTCAGCAGTTCTTCGGTAGCCGCGTGGTGAATCATGGGGGCGAAGTGCGATGTTGGGGAAGAGCCCATGTGACTTGTATATAGCAGCCTGCTAGCCCCTGCCTTCTTGGCAGCATCAATCGCTGCTTGATGCTGCCGAATACCATGCGGGATACCGGCCTCGCCCATGATGCCGGTCGAAACGATGAGAACCTGCAATGCCCCTTCAAAGGCCTGATATAGACTCTCGGCATCGTCGAAATCACCCCTACGAACACGCACCCCGCGTTCCTGAAGCTCCCTTGCCTGATTCGGATCGCGGACGCTGACACCGATCTGTTCGGCAGGTACACGCTTAAGCAGCTGTTCAACCACGGCCCGCCCTAATTTCCCGTTGGCTCCGGTAACGATAATCATGATAACAACATCCTTTCACTTTGTATGATTGTGCTGCCTATACTTCTTATCCCCGAACAATCTTACCGTTTCTGAATTGCATATTGGGAAAAGATGCGCCTGCGATCTCATGTTCCGGTATCGCCTCTTCAATCTCTCTGACATCATCTTTAGTCAGATGAATATCAAGCGACCGTACAGCTTCTTGAAGATGAGTCGGCGATACGGTACCGATGAGCGGAATGATGTCATTGCCTTTGGATAATATCCAGGCAAGCGCAAGTTGGGATAATGTCATTTGTTTTTTTGCGGCAATCTCACCTAACCTTTTAGCCAGAACAACATTCTTCTCTATATTCCCTTCAAGAAATAACGGAATGTAGCCGCCTTTGTTTTTTTGAACCCGCTCCTCTGTCCAGTTGCCGGCAAGAAGTCCATGCGCCACTGCCCCAAAAGCAACCACGCCGATCCCCAATTCCCTTGCAGTCGGCAAAATCTCCTTCTCCATGCTTCGGTTGAATAGCGAATATTCGAATTCGGCTAAGCTGATCGGATGCGTGGCATGCGCTCTTCTCAACGTCTCCGCATCGACCTGACTGATTCCGATCTGCTTGACGTAACCGGCTTGAACCAATTCAGAGATGGCGCCGATCGTTTCTTCAACAGGGATGCCCAGATCGATTCTTGCGGGCTGATAAAGATCGATATAGTCAAGATTGAGCCGTTTGAGCGAATAAGCAAGATAGTTCTTCACATGATTTGGGGAGACATCCAGTCCGTAAAGGGAGCCGTCAAGCGTGTTTAATGCTCCAAACTTTAGCGATATAAAATAGTCATCCCTGTTGTATCCCTTCAGCGCATCCGCGATGACCATCTCGCTTCGGCCTGCACCGTAAAAATCCGCTGTGTTGAGATGATTGATTCCACGCTTGAAAGCAGCATGAATGGCGGCAATGCCAGCACTTTTGACTGCCTCATTGACATTTGACATATGACCGCAGCCAAGACCGATTCTAGATAGCTCCAGACCGTTGCGGTGGTCCTTCATATGACAACCTCCTGACTTATATTTTGTTTAATATGTAGTCGACTACACATTTACTTAAAAAAAGAAAACCTATGGCAAATTCATTACTTCAATAGCTGTTTTTCGACGTTTTCATAAGCGCGGGTCAGCAAAGAGGCAAACATAGCTTTTTCGGCATCAGACATCCCTTGCGTAATCAATTCCTCCGATTTCGAGAAGGCATCGCTCCTCCCGTTAAAAAATTGTTTGGCTTTGGCCGTAACATCAATGCGGAGGTTGCGTCCGTCGGCATGGCTGCTGGTGCGCGTGATAAATCCGGATTTCTCTAGACCATTCAATAGGTTTGTCACGGACGGACCGCTTAGAGCCATTGTTTTTTCAAGAAACCTGCGGTTAATCTCTATATTCTCCTCTATGGATTGATGAATATGCGACAGAAGAATCGCTTGTGAGCTATTCAAGCCATGCTCTTTCAGAAGCTGGTCGATGATTTCCCGAACCCTTTGCGCGATGACTTTAATGTATAGGCTATAGGGGTACTTGTCGAAAACACTTGGCATAGGTTTCTCCTTGCATTTATGTAGATGTCTACACTATAGTTTTGCTTACTAATTTTGTCAAGGACCAAGCCGCCCTCTTTTTCCACGTTAGTCCCAATTCATTACAGCACCTGCGCAATCTCCCACACATGACCGTCCGGATCTGCAAAACAAGCCGTCCGCCGCCCCCAGGGCCGAGTGATCGGTCCATTCAATAACTTAACGCCCTGCACTTCTAGCTCACCGCATACCCGGTCAACGTCCGGCACTTGGATCGTGAGTTGAAACCGAGCGCCCTCTCCGCTGCGGCCCACCTGCGCAGGCTCAATCAACTCGTGGGTTTACGATCCTGCGCACATTTCGTATAACTGCCAGAGGAATATAAGAATGAAGATCATCAAGACACCACAGGACTTTGACGTCCTGCGCCACACCGGAGCACTTCCTGGCACTCCTCGATCAGGTGGAGGAGTACATGCTGGCTACTCTTAATCTGATGCTGAAATCACTTATGATACGGTTCACCGTAATGTAGCTAAGTGCGATTTAAAACTACGATTTTCTAGCATCATTTTTCCACTGACAATAATACCCTCACGTACAACTTTCGTTTCATTACTTGTTCATGTATTACCTGCTATGGCATTTGGTTTATATGTCCATTCTAAAAAAGCTGTTCTTGGAAACTGGGAAGCATTTCATTAAAAACATTTATGTTTTTAATGGTACCTATTTTTTACGAACAACAATCATAACAAAGTTTAATAAGTCATTTAAGCCACGGTTTAAAAATTTCGCATCATTTATCGCATATTCGTTGCCCGTATTGATCCAGTCCTGCCAGCATACTTCGAATTGATCCGACTCATAGACCGTCACCTCGATTAAATCCTTACAGCCTTGTTGAATATGTTTTTCCCACCAATCTGCACTGTGGAAAGTATCAACCGCATCTTCAAGCCACTCACTCATCACCTCAGGTACTTGTTCAAGCTCTGTTTTCAAACCAGGAACACTAATGAGTGCGTACCCGCCACTTTTTAAAAGGGGAAGCATTTTTTTCGCAAAAAATTCATCCTCACAGCCGTAATAATGGTAGGAGTCAATGCTCACCATGGCATCAAAAAAATCATTTGCAAAAGGTAAGTCTAATGCGTTCGCATGAATAGGAACCATTTTATCCTCAAGCTTCCACTCTTGAATTGTTTCCCAGTTTTCTGTTGCAGAAATCCATAAATCAGTTGCATAAACAGTCTTTGCATTCGTTTCATTGGCAAGATAAATCGATGTTAGTGCTTTACCACAGCCAAGATCAAGAACTTTTCCACCCGTTATGGCATCTGGATTTTTAACGAGAAGCTCCTCGACAAGTCGTACCGAATTGGGCCCCATCAAATAGTCTTTTGTAAAATAATCTTTATACTTGTTACTGTTCATTTTTCTCCAACCTTTTATTAGAAGTCTAATGCTTGGAAACTAAATATGTCCATCTTTATGAAATCACATTACTTTTCGGTTGCATGTTTTTTAATTTGTAATCTTAATTGTTTACAGTAGTTCATTCTACGTAAACTTTCAATTACAAATAATCTGTAAATTTCCAAGCATTTTCATCATACTTTAATTAATATATATGTCAATGTTGATAGATTCTTAAGCACCTTTGATGAAGCCTGTAGGAAAAAAAAGCTTAATTTGCTTTCTTTCTAATAATGAACAAATATTAATGACTAACTTTACAAACAAATTCCCCCAAAAATTATTTAGAATAACACAAACTAATAACACTTCAAAAACAAAAGCAAGTATTCATACAACAAATGTCTATCTAAAAAATAGCACCCTCCTATCAATAAGGAATGATGCTATTTCTGTATCTCAGAAAAAACCGCACCTACTTATGGTACGGTTCTCCTCTCTTCACTGACTGGTAAATCATTGTTTGCGATTCCATCGTCTTCCGTAAACCAGAAGACGATGTTTTTAATGCTCTTACGGTCAGATTCAACGTGGATTTCCTTAATCAACGCTCGAAGTAGTGCCCTCTTCTCTTCATTGGTCGCTTCTTCAAACAAGTTGTCAAAGTTAGTCAGGGCTTCAATGATGATTTCCTTGTTAATGATTACTGTGCTTTGAATCTTCTCTATCTCTCGCTCAATGTATAAGATGTTTTGTTTTGTCTCGCTAATTTGAGCTTCGAGAGTTTCCGCTAGGCGGTCATAGCGTTCGGCTCTAATCCTTCCGGCATAATAATCATCATCCTGTTTTTTCTGCCTGTCCAGTAATTTTTTCAAGCTCAACCTCTGTATATTCAAGTCCTTTTCCAATTGGGCTGTGCTTTGGGTATCTTCCAACGTGAGCCGATCCATTATTCCGTCTACTATTTCTTCCGAACTCAACATCGTCCTAATGAATTCTAATACTTGCTCCTCTATAAGTTCTTTGCGTACCAAATTTGAACTACAAACGGTTTTACCCTTTGCGTGATAGTTCTGGCACATATAGTACAAGTGATAACCGGAGCCATCCCTCTTCTTCGACTTACTCATTACTGTTCCTGCTCCGCACTTTGGGCAACGCAGCAAACCAGACAGGATAAATTCTCCCTTGAAGTTGCTTTCACTGATTGATGACTCGCTCTTAATCCTCTTAACTTCCTGAACTTTATCCCAAAGTTTTTTGTCAATGATGGCTTCATGCGTGTTTTCAATCTTCGTTGGTTCAGTTTTTCCCTTTCTACGCTTACTGTTCCAATCCCGGAGTTTCCCCCAAGTCATATGTCCAGTATATTTTTCGTTCTCCAAAATGGTCTTCACTGCGTTCACACTGAAACTGCCGCTTGGTTTTCCATCAGCACCCTTTGTCTTTTTGCCTTTGGCATTCAGAATTCCGGCTATTGACTTATATCCTTTTCCCGATGCCCGAAGCTCAAAAATCTCCTTTACTGTTTCGGCTTCTTCATCATTCACTACAAGTTTCCCTTCAATCGAATCATATCCTAACATCATACCGCCATTCCATTTTCCTTCGCTGGCACGTTTGTCCATCCCTTTCTTGACTCGGGAGATAATAAGCCGCCGCTCATATTCAGCGAATGTACCCAAGAGTGAAATGAACATTTTCCCTGTCTCTGTTGAACTGTCAATATCACAAGTGCTGATAAGCAGCTTTTTTCCCCGTGGATGCAGTTCTTTCTCAACAAAGGTCAGTACATCTAAGTTGTTACGGGATATTCGGTCAACTGCTACTGCCAATACGATATCAAACCTATCATCCCTTAAATCCCTTAATAGCTGTTGCATCCGTGGTCTGTTAAAATCTTTACCGGAATATCCGCCATCGTCATAGATGTCGTAAATCTGAAACCCTTTTGATTCACAGTATCCCTTCAAAATCTCCTCTTGTGCAGCTAAAGAAAATCCTTCTCGCTTTTGCTCTTCCGTTGATACCCGTAAATATAAAGCCGCCTTGATTTTGCTCATCATATTTTCCTCCATTGTTATTGGGAACAAGCAACTCTAAGAGCAGCTTGCCCCTATTATTTGTCCTTGCTTATTTCTGTTGCTTCTTCATTGCATAATTCTTTATTAGTCCGGCTAACACGCCAATTAACTCTTCCTTCTTCAATTCTTCGGTTTTACGCGTTAGCAGGTTGTTTTCGTCCATATTCAAGCTTTGTTTCTGTTCGGTTTCCGTCATATTTTGCATTGCGATTGCTTCCCCTTTTTTTTATTTGAATGTCGTACCAATTGTCTTTGATATACCAAGCAACATAAATTGCTGGTGGACTTCGCCGCTATTAAGCATGCGAGGCTCTAATGCAGTACAAACTACATAAGATTTTCCGGAATAATAACCGCTCACTGATAAAAGTCAACGATTTCTTCAGTTCAAACGATACCGAGAAATAAAAAGGCGGCTTCATCCGGTTAGAAGAAGCCGCCAGTAGCGACGACAGTAGTATTATTCAGTTTATCTATCCTCGTAATCATGAATATGAATGTCATGAATGCAGTTCAAAAATGTTAATGCAAGTAGCTCGATACTCCAGTGGCAAAAATATTGTTCACCATGGGATACCTTCACATAACTGTTTGGCTGCGGTTCAATTAATGACCCTCGCCACTCCCTCGTTAATTTGGTCTTTCTAACTTCATAGATGAGGTCGCATACCTCAATAAATATGTCTACATTCTTTGTCGGTTGTTTGATATCGCAAGTCGGTATCCAGTTCATATTCATTCTCCTGTATCTTTAGATTCATTGGATTTAAGTGTTTGTTGATGTTCCCAAAGAACCATAAGAGCTTCTAATACGCCACAATCCGAGCAAATTTCTGTTTTGTTATCTTTACGGCTACGTGCGGGATGGTCATTATAAGACTGCTCACATATTGGACACTTTCTAGTTCTCTTGTTTTTAATTTTAATTTCCTCCAGATTTTGGGCATAATAAAGGGCAGCTCCGAATTATAGAAGCCACCCTGGGTTGGATGAAAGTCGAGCATATGGAATTGTTAGTTCTTTCCTCGGGTCTTGCATCGTATTAAACGC
>Ga0182739_1002380_pt1 | contig 17714 bp, 17 predicted proteins | sample eDN5th30CBELigBY_FD_128873 | JGI IMG/M metagenome (GOLD analysis project Ga0182739, IMG submission 128873) | Enriched backyard soil microbial communities from Emeryville, California, USA - eDNA 5th pass 30_C BE-Lig BY (version 2) (version 2) | ecosystem: Environmental > Terrestrial > Soil >... | reverse complement strand
TTCGAAGGCCGACATCGGCTGGGGCAGCCAGATCCGTTCCTACGTGCTCGACCAGTCGCGCATCAAGGATCTGCGCACCGACGTGGAAACCAGCAACACCGACGCCGTGCTCGACGGCGATCTCGACCGCTTCATGGAAGCCAGTCTCAAGAAAGGCCTTTGAAGGCCGTCAACGACAGCGCAGGAACAGGCATGACCGACGATGCAAGCACCGGGCCCAGCGCCCACGACGACAACAAGCTCATAGCCCAGCGCCGCGAAAAACTGCAGGCGCTGCGCCAGGAAGGCCTGGCCTTCCCCAACGATTTCCGCCGCAGCGACGTGGCCGCAGAATTGCACGAACGCCATGCCGCCAGCAGCAAGGAAGAACTGGAAGCCGGCGCGCCGATCATGGTGCGCGTGGCCGGGCGCCTGGTGCGCATGCGCGGTCCTTTCATGGTGCTGCAGGATTCGAGCGGGCAGATTCAGCTGTATCTCAATCACAAGGAATACAGTGAGGCGCAGAACGCGCTCAACAAGAGCCTGGATCTCGGCGATATCGTGGGCGTCAACGGCCAGGTGTTCCGCACCGGCAAGGGCGAACTCACGGTGTGGGTGAAGGAACTGCGCCTCTTGACCAAGGCGCTGCGGCCGCTGCCCGACAAATACCACGGCCTGAGCGACACGGAAGTGCGCTACCGCCAGCGCTACGTCGATCTCATCGCCAACGCGGAAACGCGCCGCACCTTCGAGCTGCGTTCGCGCATCATCGACTGTATCCGTTCCTTCATGGGCCGCAGCGGCTTCATGGAAGTGGAAACGCCGATGATGCAGGTGATTCCCGGCGGCGCCGTGGCACGGCCGTTCGTCACCCATCACAACGCGCTGGACATCGACATGTACCTGCGCATCGCGCCGGAGCTGTTCCTCAAACGGTTGGTGGTGGGCGGTTTCGAAAAGGTCTACGAGATCAACCGCAACTTTCGCAACGAAGGGCTTTCCACGCGCCACAATCCCGAATTCACCATGCTGGAGTTCTATCAGGCCTACGCCGATTACCGCGAACTGATGGACATGACCGAAGCGCTGTTACGCAATATCGCTGAAGAAGTGCTTGGCACCACGGTGCTGCAATACCAGGGCCAGCCGCTCGATTTCGGCCGTCCCTTCGCGCGCCTGACGGTGTGCGAGGCCATTGCGCAGTACGTACCGGGAATCAGCCTCGATCAGTTGCAGGATATGGCGCAGTTACATACCCTGGCACGCGAGCGCGGTATTGCGATGAAACCGGATTGGGGCAAAGGGCGCCTGCAGATGGAGCTGTTCGAACTCGAGGTGGAACATCTGCTGCAGCAGCCCACCTTCGTTACGGAATATCCCACCGAGGTTTCGCCGCTGGCGCGCCGCAACGATCACAACCCGGACATCACCGATCGTTTCGAGCTGTTCATCGGCGGCCGTGAGATCGCCAACGGTTTCTCCGAGCTGAACGATGCCGAGGACCAGGCCGAGCGCTTCCATGCGCAGGTGGCGGCCAAGGACGCCGGTGACGACGAAGCCATGCACTACGATGCCGACTACATTACCGCGCTGGAATACGGCATGCCGCCCACCGCCGGCGAGGGCATCGGCATCGACCGTCTGGTGATGCTGTATACCGATTCGCCGTCCATTCGCGACGTGCTGCTGTTTCCGCACATGCGGCCGCTGCAGGAGGATTGAACAGATGGCAGCCGAGGGGGAACGCGCGGTACAGTTGGAAGACTCCTGGCGTGCGGTACTGCAGGAGGAATTCTCCGCCCCCTACATGCAGGAACTGAAAGCGTTCCTGCAGCGGGAAAAACAGGCCGGAAAGCGTATCTATCCGCCGGGCAGCCTGATCTTCAACGCGCTCAATTCCACGCCGCTCGACAAGGTGGAGGTGGTGATCCTGGGGCAGGACCCCTACCACAATCCGGGGCAGGCGCACGGCCTGTGCTTTTCCGTATTGCCGGGCGTACAGCCGCCGCCGTCACTGCTCAACATCTACAAGGAACTGGAACGCGACGTCGGTTTCGTGCCGCCCAAGCATGGCTACCTGCAGTCCTGGGCGGACCAGGGTGTGTTGCTGCTCAATGCGGTGCTCACGGTGGAGCGCAGCCGCCCGGCCTCGCATCAGGGCAAGGGCTGGGAGCGTTTCACCGACAGGATCGTGAGCGTGCTGAACGAACAGCGTGAAGGGCTGGTGTTCATGCTGTGGGGCAGCCACGCGCAGAAAAAAGGCCAGTACATCAGCCGCAAGCGCCACCTGGTGCTGGAAAGCCCGCATCCTTCGCCGCTGTCCGCGCATCGCGGTTTTCTCGGCAACGGACATTTTTCCCGCGCCAATGCCTGGTTGAAGGAACACGGCAAATCCCCGATCAACTGGCAGTTGCCCGCCGAACCGCCAGTGCAGCCACCAAATTAGGGAGCCGCTGCACAAATTCCCGTGGGTGCAACGAGTTCAGTCGCCGGTGTAGCTGCAGCCGCTGGTACAGGTTTCCATCACCGCCACCTGGCTCAGGCCGGGCAGGGCGCCGCGCAGTTCCCGCCACAACCAGCGTGCGATGACTTCGCTGGTGGGATTTTCCAGGCCTGGAATCTCATTGAGATAGTAGTGGTCCAGCCGCGCGATCACGGGTTTGACCGCCGCCTTGAGGTCGGCGAAATCCATCACCCAGCCCAGTTGCGGATCGAGCTCGCCGCTGACGTGCACCCGCACCCGGAACGAATGGCCGTGCAGCCTGGCGCATTTGTGCCCGGCGGGCACGTGCGGCAGGCGATGGGCGGCTTCGAAGGTGAATTCCTTGTAGATTTCCATGCGGCGCTTCTGACTGAATGGGCGGGATCGCGATGGTACCGCATTCGAGGCATGGCCTGAACCGGCGGTGCCTGCCTATAATCCGGGCAAACTTGCGCGGCTCCCATGAATCCAGCCCATTTCTTCAAGCAACGATTGCAACGCGCCCGGCATTTTCTGCTGCAGGGCCGGCGACTGCCGATGTATCTGGGGCTGCTGTGTACCTACCTGGTGCTGATGCTGTCCGTGGCGCCGCCGCGCTTCATGGAACAATTGATCGAGCGGCTCGACCAGGTGGTGTACGACCTGCGCTTCGACTTCGCCAACAACCCGGCATTTACCAACCACCACACGATCGTGATCGTGGACTATGACCAGAAAAGCCTCGAAGCCGAGGGGCAGTGGCCCTGGTCGCGCTTCAAGCTTGGCGACCTGGTGGCGCGGCTGGCCGATCTGGGCGTGTCGATCGTGGGTTTCGACGTGTTCTTTCCCGAAGCCGAACGCAACGTGGCGCGCGAGCTGGAGCGCCAGCTGGCGCAGGATGCCGCGCTGCAAACGGAGATGGCGCCGCTGGTGCCGGAGCTACAGCAGTTGAGCGAACTGCTCGATGCCGATCGCTATTTCGCCCAGCGCATGCAGCGTACCGACGTGGTGCTCGGCTTTTCCTTCCAGCGCGGCGCCCCGGTGCAAAGCGGCGTGTTGCCGCCCTCCATCTTCGACCTGGAGGAGGCTGAACGCTGGACCACGGCGGTGGGAGAGCAGCAAGGCTACATCGGCAACATCGCGGTGCTGCAGGAGGCCGCGCGCGGCGCCGGTTTCTTCGATACCGAAGCCGACAGCGACGGCGTGGTGCGCCGTTATCCGCTATTCATGGCATACGCCCAGCGGCTTTATCCCTCCCTGGCGCTGGAGATGGCGCGGCTGTATTTCTTCGAGGAGCGTTTCACCCCGGTGGTGGAAACCGACCTGCTGGCGCAGTTCAATGCGCTCACCGGCGTGCGCATGGGCCGCGTGCTGATTTCCACCGATGCCGCCGGCCGCGTGCTGATTCCCTACAAGGGACGGGCCGGCAGCTTTCCCTATATTTCCGCCACCGACATTCTGCATGGCAACCTGAGTTCCGAGCAGCGCGCGCTGCTGGAAGGCAGCGTGGTTCTGGTCGGCACCACCTCCACCGGGCTCTATGACTTGCGGCCCACGCCGGTGCAGTCCGTGTATCCGGGGGTGGAAATCCATGCCACGGTGCTCGATGCCTTGCTGGATGCCGCGCCGCGTCTGGAAACGAATGGCGGCGGCGCCGTGGCGATCGCCGGCAACGAGACGGCACGGCCATTTCCCGTGCGGCCGGATTGGCAGAACGGTGCGCAGCGCACCGTGATCGTGTTGTTGGGCATGGCGCTTGCCCTGCTGTATCCGCGCCTGGGGCCGGGCTGGCTGGCGTTTGCCAGCGTGGGGCTGGTGGCGGGGCTGGTGGCGCTCAACCTGCAGCTGTGGGAACGCTATCGCTTCGATACCTCGCTGGTGCTGTTGCTGCTATTGCTCCTGCTCATCACGCTGATCAATCTGGCGCACGGTTTTCTGCGCGAGGAACACGGCAAGAAGGCGCTCAAGGAAATGTTCGGCCAGTACGTGCCGCCGGCGCATATCGACGCCATGCTCAGTCACCCGGAACGCTACAACTTCGATGGCGAAAGCAAGGAGCTGAGCGTGCTGTTCTCCGACATCCGCAACTTCACTGCGTTCTCGGAACGGCTCAGCGCGGTGGAATTGAAGACGCTGCTCAACGATTTCTTCACACCGCTCACCGGGATTATCTTCGAGCACGGCGGCACCATCGACAAATACGTGGGCGACATGGTGATGGCGTTCTGGGGCGCGCCGCTGGACGATCCGCGCCATCGCGAGCACGCCGTGGCCGCCGCGCTCAGGATGCTGCAGGCGGTGCAGGCGCTCAAGTCGGTGTTCCGCGCGCGCGGCCTACCCGAAATCGACATCGGCATCGGCATCAATTCCGGCATGATGAACGTGGGCGACATGGGTTCCACCTACCGCCGCGCCTACACCGTGCTTGGCGATGCGGTGAACCTGGGCTCGCGGCTGGAAGGCATCACGCAGGCCTACGGCGTCAATCTGCTGATCGGCGAGAATACCCACGCCGCCCTCGACGGCGTGCTCTGCCGCCGCATCGATCGCGTCAGCGTGAAGGGCAGGGAACAGCCGGTGAGCATCTATCAGCCGCTGTGCCTGACGGCGGAAGCGGACGTCGCGCTGCAGGCGGCGGTGCAGGAATACGAGCAGGCTTACCAGCACTATCTGGAGCGGAATTGGGAAGCGGCGCGGGAAGGTTTCGGCGTACTGCAAACGCGCGAACCGGAGGCCGTGCTGTATCGGCTTTACCTGCAACGCATCGAGGTGTTGCGCCGCCAGCAATTGCCCAAAAACTGGGACGGCACCTATAGTTTTTCCAGCAAGAAAACGCTGGCGTAAGCCGAGGTAAACATTGCTGAAAAATGGTTTGACTCCCTAAGGTATGTAGGTAAAATGCGCAGCCTCAGCGCTCGGGGTGAATAGCTCAGTTGGTAGAGCGTCGCCCTTACAAGGCGAATGTCGGGGGTTCAAGTCCCTCTTCACCCACCAAGCGTTGTTTATGCAAGATTTGCCAAAGGTTCGTCAGGCAAGGCTTGTAAAAGGTTTGCTCAAGTCTTACTTGGCCCGGTAGTTCAGTTGGTTAGAATGCCGCCCTGTCACGGCGGAGGTCACGGGTTCGAGTCCCGTCCGGGTCGCCATTTAAGTATTTGATCGCGCAAAACTTTCCCTTCTTTTTCTCTCCCTCGATCTCATCCGTACGTTTGCCGCCTTCCTCCATGGCACGCGATTTTCTTCGTGCGTTGCCGCATTTTCCGCTGGCGGCGAAATAATTTCGTGCGCACATTGAGGTTTCCTTTCTTCTCTCCTGTCGTAGGATAAGCGGCAGTCCCGTTGCGCTACAGCCGAATAAGAAGAGTTTTCAAAAGAAAACGATGAGGGGGGACGGATGGGCAGGTCCAAGAGTTTCCTGGCGAACGCCGGGCTTTTGCACGACTTCATCAGGTTCAGATCCAATCTGAGCCGCCTTCTGAAGCGCCTGGTGGAACCGCAGGATATCGAGGACATCATGCAGGAGACCTACATTCGCGTGTGCGCCGCGGCGGAAAAAACCGAGATCGCCAATTCGAAATCGTTCATGCTCAAGACGGCGCAGAACCTGGCGTTCAATCATCTGTCGACCGCTTACCGGAGAAGAACCCAACTGGAGGATTTCTCCCCTACCGGGATGGAACTACCGGCGCCGGATTTCGAGGCGCAGTTCGACGCCACGGAAAAGTTTCTCGGGTTCTGTACGGCAGTGCGCGAATTGCCGGTGCAGTGCCGCCGTACCTTCGTGCTCAGAAAAGTCTATGGGCTCAGCCAGCGGGAAATCGCCACGCAACTGGGCATCAGCGAGAGCACGGTGGAGAAGCACGTGGCGAAAGGCTACCTGTTGTGCCGCGAGTCCATGTTGCGCATGGGGCACCTCGAGGCGGGATTGCACAGTGATGGAAAACAACATGGAAGGGCATGAAAAGCCGGACAATGTGATGCCGTTCCCCCGTGCCGAGGCGGTGGCGGAAAAAGCCGCGCTGTGGCTGGCCAACCTGGATCGCGGACTGAGCGACCCGGACCGCGAGCGGTTGCTCGCCTGGCTGCGGGAAGACCCCGCCAATGCAGCGGCCCTGCATGAACTGGCATCATTCTGGAACGAGCAACATCTGCTTGATGAGGTGCCCTGGTCGTTCACGCCGGCTCCGTGCACGGCGCCACCGCGTCGGTTGCGTGCCGGTTGGCTGGCGGTGGCCGCCAGCCTGCTCGTGGCGTGCGGATTGGGTGCCTTGTGGCACTTCACCGATTTCACGCTGCCGCTGGGTAATACGGCCGGTTTCGAGCGCACGTTCGTGACCGGCGTCGGCGAACAGGCCACGGAACTGCTGCCGGATGGCTCCCGTGTAACCCTCAACACCGATACCGAGATTCTGGTGCGTTATCGCCGGGGCGACCGCCTGGTGCGCCTGCGACATGGGGAAGCCTATTTCAGCGTGTCGCACGATACCGCCCGGCCTTTCGGCGTGCGTGCCGGCGAGCACATGGTGCAGGCGGTAGGCACGGCATTCAATGTACGCCTGGAGGACGCCGGCGAGGTGGAGGTGACGGTGACGGACGGCGTGGTGCGGATTTTCGACGGTGAACCGTCCGGTGTGGCGCCGGACACATCCTGGCCCGGGAATGACTGGTGGCTCACGCTGCCGCCGGGGCCGAGCCTGGAAATAGGCCAGGCCGCGCTGCTGCAAAGCGCCGCCCAGCCGCTGCAGATACGCCAGCTGGAGCCGCTGGACATCGACAACCGGATGGCCTGGCAGCGTGGTGAACTGGTGTTCGAAGGCGAACCGCTGCGGCGCGTGCTGGATGAATTCAGCCGTTATACGAACACGCGCTTCACCCTGGCCAGCGAGGAACTGGCCGAAGTGCGGGTGGGCGGCTATTTCAAGTCGGGCGATGTCGCCGGCCTGCTGGACACCCTCAGCACGTCATTCCACATACGGGCCGAACAGGTCGAGACCGGCCGCTTCCTGTTGCTGCCGGCCGATTGAATCAGGGATGGGGTTTGTTCGAGCGCGCCCGGCGAAGGGAGAAATGACGCGTGAGCCGCGCCATCCTCCCCCTGGGCAGGATCAATCCTGGCTGAACTCGGGCGTCATTTCCTTGCACTCCTGTTTTTCGAACGCCACGTCCGACAGATACATGACGTCGTAGCTGGCGTAGGGCGCCGTCAGGTACACCGGATCGGTGGCGGTGTATTCACGCTTGAGCGCCATGGTGGCGGGGTCGAGCGAGAAGCGTTCCACAATGTGCAACTGCTCGCTGTTGCGGGTGGGGGGCGACAGCACGCCTTCGGCGAAGCCCACGGTATCGACCACCAGCGTGTCGCCTCCCCAATGACCGATCGAGTGGCCGGCGTAGCTGGGTTCGACGTTGGCGGGATGCTCATCCATATCGATGTGCACGCGGCGGTTGAAGTTGTAGAGGCCATAGGTGATGTCGAGTACTTTTTCGCCTTCGGGCGTGGTGCTTTGCGTGAACTGGTTGATCGGCCAGTCGGCGGTCCAGTCACGGATGATGCTGGTGGGCTTGCAGGCGAACCAGGGGTTGTCCTCGGGCGAGCTGCGGTTGAACGCGGCGGCGGCCTCCTGGCCTTTTTCCGTGTAGACGACGTTGGGCCGCGGCGGCTGCATGGCCTGCAGCTGTTCCAGGGTCAGTTTGCCGCTGGCGAAATCGGCGGTGAGGCTCTTGGGAATCATGGAACCGTTGCCGCCGCTTGGCGGTACCGTCAATACCAGTTGTTCCACGGCCCAGTCGCCGCTGATGTTGAGTTGGCCGTCGGCCAGGCGCTGCGGGCGATCCGAGGTGTCGACCGGCGTGTTGGTGGAGAACTGATCGTTGCGGTTGATCGTGCGTTCACCGATGGTGAAGTTTTCGATGTAGCAGGCGCTGGGGTCGTCGCGGTGCGGATGCCCCTCGATTTCCACGTGCGCGCCCACCTCGAACATGTCGATCGACCAGCCGGAACGCTTGATCAGCGTGGCCGCGCGCATTTCGCAGCGCATGTGCAGCGGTTGGCCATCTTCCCCGGTGACCTCCAGCTCCATGTATGAGTGCGGATTGACCAGGTTCATCTTGGTCAGGGTGCCGGACCATTCCTTGTTGATGTTCAGTTGGAACAGGCCGAAGCCGTGATGTGCCAGGGCTGGCGTGGCCAGACCGCCGAGCAAGGCGGTGGCCACGGCGGTCCGCAGCAGGTTGTGTGTCGAGCGCATAGCAATTTCCCTCTGGTGTTTTGATGTTTTTGTGGCGGCAGTATAGGAACGTCACCGGCTTGTAAACCAGCGGTTATATGCAAAGTTCACGTTTTTTTTCATATTTCAGGCAGGGGAATGGGGGGGCGATGCGCCGGTTTGGTGCGCGCGTCAGGCGCGTTGCGCCGGTTTGGCGTCTGTACTAGTCTCTGCCGCCTGATTCCAATAACAACAGGAGAGGGGACATGGGGTGGCTGCATCATCGTGGGGGATGTTGTGTCCTGGCGACGCTGCTGGTGCTTGGCGCGCCGGCGGCGTTGGCCCAGGAGCATAGCTACGCGCCAAGCGACATCGAGAATGGCCGTGGCCTGTACCAGGCCAATTGCCTGGGCTGCCACGGCGACAACGGCGATGCGGTGGAGGGCGCCAACCTGGGCAGCGGGCGCTTCCGTCGCGCCAGCTCCGACGAAGACCTGATCGCGCTGATCCGCGCCGGCATTCCCGGCACCTTGATGATTCCCCGCCCGCAACTGGCCTATGGCGACCTGCGTGGGCTGGTGGCCTATCTGCGCACCATGCGCACCCAGGTGCCCGGTCTGGAGGCCACGCGTGACGTCCGCATCGGCGATGCGAGCCACGGCGCCGAGCTGTTCTTCGGCAAGGCAGGCTGCAGCAACTGCCACGGCGTGGAGGGTGGCGGCAGCCGAGTATATGCGGATCTCGCCGGCATCGGCGCCCAGCGCACGCCGGCCTCGCTCGAAAACGCCATGATCGACCCGCAGCTGGAAGTGCGCGAGGGTGATCGCTTCATGCAGGTGGTGGGCAAAAACGGCACCGCCGTGGTCGGCAAGGTGCTCAACCAGGACACGCATTCCATCCAGCTGCTGACGCTGGATGAACGTTTGGTTTCCCTGCCCAAGCGCGACCAGGAATCCTGGGCTTTCCTGCCCTCGCAGATGCCGTCCTCGCTGGACGTGCTGTCGACGGACGAAATCGCTGATCTCGTTGCCTATCTCGTTTCACTGCAAGCGGAGTAATCGCCATGACATTGCACAAATTTTTCGCGCTGCTGGCGCTTGCCTCCCTGCCCACCGCCTTTGCGTGTGCGCAGGTAAGTCCCGAACGGCTGCTGGACGCCGACAGCGAACCGGGCAGCTGGCTCCTGTATCACGGCGCCTATGATGGGCAGCGCCATTCCACGCTCGACCAGATCACGCAGAGCAACGTGGCCAATCTGGAAATCAAATGGATCTGGCAGGTGCGCTCGCGCGGGGGCGCTTCGGAAAAATTCGAAGCCACGCCGCTGGTGGTCGATGGCGTCATGTATACCGTCAGCCCGCCGAACGACGTGATCGCGCTCGATCCCCAGACGGGGCGCGTGTTCTGGACCTACAACTACACGCCCGACCAGGAAGCACGGGTGTGCTGCGGTCGCGTCAACCGCGGTCTGGCGATCCATGGCGATACCTTGTTCATGGGTGCCATCGACGGCCACCTGATGGCCATCGACCGCCTGTCGGGGCAGCTGAAGTGGAACATTCGTATCGGCGACCCTTCGCTGGGTTATGCCATCACCGTGGCGCCGCTGGTGATCGGCGACAAGGTGATTGTGGGGCCGGCCGGCGGCGAGTTCGGCATCCGCGGCTTCATTGCCGCCTACGACGTGGAGAATGGCGAAGAGCTGTGGCGCTTCAATACCGTGCCGGGGCCGGGAGAAGACAATTTCGATTCCTGGGAGGATCCGGAACAGGAGGCCTGGAAACTTGGCGGCGGTTCCATCTGGACCACCGGCAGCTATGATCCCGAACTGAACCTGATGTATTGGGGCGTGGGTAACCCCGGCCCCGACTGGAACGGCGATTCCCGGCCGGGCGACAACCTCTACACCGAATCCCTGGTGGCGCTGAATCCCGACACCGGCAAGCTCGTATGGCATTACCAGTTCACCCCGCACGATGAAATGGACTACGACGCCACGCAGGTGCCGGTGCTTGCCGACATCCAATGGGAGGGCAGCGCGCGCAAGGTGCTGATGACCGCCAACCGCAACGGCGTGTTCTATGTGCTCGACCGCACCACCGGCGAATTTCTGCTCGGCAAGCCGTTCGTGGCGGTGAACTGGATGGACGGTTTCGACGCCAAGGGCCGCCCCAACCGGGTGCTGTCGCCCACCGAGGAAGGCACCTTCATCATGCCCAACAACCAGGGCGCCACCAACTGGTATCCGCCTTCGTACAGCCCGCGTACCGGGCTTTTCTACGTGCCCACCTGGGTCGATACCTATTCGGTATACACCAAGCGTCCGGTGGAATACGTGCCCGGCCAGACCTACGTGGGTGCCTATCCCACCATGGCGATGCCGGCCCTGAGCGTGCGCGCCACCAACCAGCGCGTGCCGGAGGAGGGCTATGGCGCGATCCAGGCCATCGACCCGCATACCGGCGAGATCGTGTGGCGCCACGTGATGACCGACGTGACCGACAGCGGCGTGCTCAGCACCGCCACCGACCTGGTGTTCGCCGGTGGCCGGGAAGGTATGTTCTACGCGCTGGACGCCACTACCGGGGAGGAGCTGTGGCGCCAGTCGCTTGGCGGGCAGGTGGCTTCAGGACCGATCAGTTTTGAACTGGAGGGCAAGCAGTACGTAGCCGTGTCCGCCGGCGCGGGCCTCTTCGTATTTGGATTGCGCGAGTAATGGCATGAATCTATGCGCGGCATGATCCGGGCAGGCTTGGCGGCATTGCTGCTGGGGTGCGCCAGTGTTCTGGTCAGTGGCATCCTGGTGACTGGCGCCCTGGCGCAGCCGCCGCCCGATTACAGCGGTTTCGATCATGTCGAGATCCAGGTGGAGGATACCGCGCGTTCCCTGGCGTTCTACCAGCGGCTGTTCGGCGGCGACGCCTGGCGGGATGCCGCCGGCACGCGGCTCTACCTGGCGCTGGGCAAATCGCATCTGGTGCTGGCGCAGGGCATGCCGGCGCAGGCCACGCATTTCGGTCTTGGCATACGCGGCTACGATGCGGCGCAGTTGCAGGACTATCTGGCGCGCGAGGGCATCGCCTGGCAGCAGGGGGCGGCGGCGCTCGAGGTGGAGGACGGCGACGGCATACGGTTGCGTTTGCGGCGAACGGGAAGCTGGTCCGCGCTTGCCGCCACGCTCGAGCCGCTGCCGGGCGAGGCACGTGATGACGCGCCGATATTCGCGGCGCTCGATCTGGATGAGGTGGGGCTGAGTGTTACCGACCTTGAAGTGGATGCGCTGTTCTATGCGCGGGTGCTTGGGCGCAACAGCGTGCTGCAGGCGGGTTCGCTGTGGCATGGCTTCGGCAACTGGCGTTTGCGGTTGAATCAGACGCCGGCGGGGCAGCAGCCGGGCATCGCTTATTTCGGGGTGTTGATTTCCACCACGGATCTGCAGGAGGCGGCCGACGCGGTATTCGCCGCCGGCGGCATCATCGAGGATTTATTGCCGAACGGCTTCAGTTTTTGGGATCCCGACGGCAACCGGGTGATGGTGCGTAGTGTTGCGTTGTTTTGAGTTGGTTTTTCTTGGGCCGCATCGATACTGTCGACCGCGCGCGACATCAGCGCTTCAATTTGGTAAAAAGTGGCCCTTTCAACCTCTGCCACACTACAGGAGCATCCCATGGCAATGATCAAGATCGACGGCAAGGATTACGACACCGACCATCTGTCGGACCAGAGCAAGGCGCAGCTGGTGAATCTGCGGTTCGTGGATACCGAACTGGATCGTCTTCAGGCGCAAATTGCCGTGTTGCAGACGGCACGCCAGGTGTACGTGCGCGCACTGAAGGACGCGCTGGGCAGCGACGCGCCCGTGCCGGCCGCCAACGCCAACTGAATATCGCCGACTGCCGATACAGGCCACTAACGGCGCAGGAGAAAGCATCATGACCGATACCCATCCTGTACGCCCGAACCGCCCCATGCGGTTCCTCGCCCTTGCGGCGGCACTGGCCTGCGCCATGCCGCTGCAGGCGCAACAAACCCAGGTTTTCACCAACTTCCGCCTGTTCGACGGCACCGGTGCCGATGTGGTGGAAGATGCGGCCATGCTGGTGCGTGATGGGCGTATTGTGGCGATTGGGCCAGCCGCCACGCTGCAGCTGCCCGCCGACGCCGCAAGCACCGATCTTGGCGGCGCTTTCGTGATGCCCGGCATGATCAATGCCCACGGGCACGTGGCGCAGGATACTGCGCGCAAGCTGGATATTTCCGCGCAATACGGCATCACCACGGTGCTCAGCCTCGGTGGCGAGGATGCTTCGCACGTGGCGCTGCGCGACGCGCAGGATCCGGCGGCGCCGGACACCGCGCGCTTGCTCGTTGCCGGTCCGATCCAGGAACGCCTGGAAAGTCCCGCCGATGCCGTGTTGGGCGTTGCCCAGCTGCGGACGCTGGACGTGGACTGGGTGAAGGCACGGGTGATGAACGGCAACATGAGCGATGAAGTGGCCCGCGTGCTGGTGGATTCGGCGCATGCGGCCGATCTGAAGGTGGCGGCGCACATCTACACGCTCGATGAAGCCAAGGGCATGCTGCGCGCCGGGCTCGACGTGCTGGCGCACAGCGTGCGTGACCAGCCGGTGGATGTCGAGTTGCTGGAACTCATGGATGAAAATCAATCCTGTCTCATTCCCACGCTGACGCGCGAGGTGTCCACCTACGTGTATGCCGACCGTCCCGATTTCTTCGATGACCCGTTCTTTGCCAACGCGGCAAGCGCGGCGGAGATTGCCGCGCTCAGCGAGCCACAGGCGCAGGAGCGCTACGCCGGCAACGTGGCGCGTGGCGAGGCGGACCTCGCGATGGCGCAGCGCAATCTGAAGATCGCGCACGATGCCGGTCTGCGCGTGGCGCTCGGCACCGACAGCGGCGCATTCGCGGATCGTTTCGTGGGGTATTTCGAGCATCTGGAACTGCAGTTGATGGTCGACGCCGGCCTGACGCCGCGCGATGCCTTGCTTGCCGCCACCAGCGTGGCCGCCGACTGCATGGACATGGAAGGCGTGGGCACGCTTGCCAACGGCAACTGGGCCGACTTCCTGGTGCTGGCGGATGATCCGCTGCGTGACATCGGCAACACCCGCACGCTGCAAGAAGTATGGCTGGCGGGTACGCGCTTCACTCTTGATTGACCGGGCGGGCTGCGCACCTGCGTGGCCCGCCCCGTTCTCCTTCCGAGGCCTTCCCCACGGGGTTTTATTCCGCGCTTCCCTGGCGTGATTCCGTACGATCGATCGCGCCGCTGTCGAGCAGTGGCGCGGCATCGAGTTCCTCGGCGCCCAGCAGCAGCGCCAGTTTTTCCATCCCCGTCAGAATCAGCGCCTGTTCCCAGGCCGGGAGCTGCGAAAAGCGCTCCGTGAACGTCATCTGCAACAAATCCGGCGCGCCATCCAGCGTGGCCTGTCCGCTTGGCGTGACGCTGAGGATGAACTGCCGCTTGTCGCGTTCGCTGCGCCGGCGTTCCACGAAGGCGAGGGCAGCCAGACGGTCGACGATGGCGCTGATCGTGGCCTGGCTGAACTGCAAGGCACTTGCGATCACGCTTGGCGTGGGCTGCTGACGGGCGGCGATTTCGCGCAATACCAGCAACTGCGAAGGGGTCAGGCCGGTGGCGGCAGCCAGCTGCCGGCTGCCGATTTCCGTGGCGCGCAACACGCGCCGCAGGGCGCGCAGGGTGAGAGTGGAAACTTCCGAATTCATGCGGCTAGCCTAGCCGAGCGCTGTGCCATTACCAAGCAATATATATTTCATATATTTAAGTAATTTAGGGGCTGTTTCTAACGTGCTGGACAGGAGTTGCACCGTAAAAACATTGATATATCAAATGTAATCGGTATAATTCCTGCCGTTCGATGGTCTTGAACCATTGCAACACATTCGAAATTAGTTAGGAGATTTAAGCATATCTGCTCGAAAAGTCGCGGCAACCGCCCCGTTGCCACAGACTGACCAGAAAGTGGAGCAAGATGCCGAATTCCTGTTCCGCGAGCCTGTCGCCAACGACGGACCTGCCATTACGGCGTTGATCGCCGCCTGTCCGCCGCTCGACGCCAACTCCGCCTACTGCAACCTGCTCCAGTGCGCGCATTTTGCGCCGTACTGCCTCGTCGCCGAGCGCGAAGGGCAGGTGCTTGGCTGGGTGTCCGGCTATCGTCCCCCTTCCGATCCCACCGCCTTCTTCGTGTGGCAGGTTGCCGTCAGTGAGGCGGCGCGTGGCCAGCGACTGGCGCGGCGGATGATCCTGGCCTTGCTCGGGCGCGCCGCCGTGCGCGACGCCACGCACCTCATCACCACCATTACTGCCGGCAATCGCGCCTCCTGGGCGCTGTTCGAAAGCCTGGCACGCCATTGGGACCTTACTCTCGAAAGTGGCGTCTGCTTCGAACGCAACACGCATTTCGCCGGTGCCCACCCCACCGAGTGGCAGGCCCGCCTGGGCCCGCTGCCGCACCGCTCCGCCTAGGAAGGAGCAGGAGAATCAACAACATGACGCTGCAACCGCAACCCACCAGCCGTACTCCCGACACCCGCATCTACGAACGCCGCGAATCGCGCGTGCGCAGCTATTCCCGCAGCATGCCGCGCCAGTTCGGCAAGGCGCAGCACGTGTGGATGTACGATAACCAGGGCGGGCGCTATCTGGATTTCCTGTCGGGCTGTTCCACGCTGAACTATGGCCACAACCATCCGGTGCTGAAACAGGCGCTGCTCGACTACATCGCCGCCGATGGCATCACCCACGGCCTCGATCTGCACACCGATGCCAAGACTGCTTTTCTGGAAGCATTCGAATCGCTCGTTCTGGAACCGCGCGGCCTTGATTATCGCGTGATGTTCACCGGCCCCACCGGCACCAACGCGGTGGAAGCGGCGATCAAGCTGGCGCGCAAGGTGACCGGGCGCCAGCAGGTGGTGGCATTCACCAATGGCTTCCACGGCATGACGCTCGGCGCCTTGTCCTGCACCGGCAATGCCGCAAAACGCAGCGGCGCCGGCGTGCCGCTGGCGCATGTCAGTCATGAGCCCTACGACGGTTATTTCGGCCCCGGCATCGATACCGCGGCGTTGCTGGAACGGCGTTTGGCAGACCCGTCGAGCGGCCTCGACGCGCCGGCCGCGATCCTGCTGGAAACCGTGCAGGGCGAGGGCGGGCTCAACGCAGCATCGCCCGAATGGCTGCGCGCCGTGGCCCGCAGCGCCAAACGCCATGGCGCGCTCTTGATCGTGGACGACATCCAGGCCGGCTGCGGCCGTACCGGCAGTTTCTTCAGCTTCGAAGGCATGGGCATCAAGCCGGACATCGTCACCCTGGCGAAATCGCTGTCGGGCCTGGGGTTGCCGTTTGCGCTCACGCTGTTCCGTCCCGAACTCGATCAATGGTCGCCGGGTGAACACAACGGTACCTTCCGCGGCAACAACCACGCTTTCGTCACCGCCACCGCCGCGCTGCGCCACTTCTGGGGCAGTCCGGAATTCGCGCAGGATGCGCGCCGGCGTGGCCTGATTCTGGAAAAACGCCTCAAGCGCATTGCCGCCGAACATGGCCTTGGCACGCGTGGCCGCGGCATGATGCGCGGCATCGACATGGGCTCGGGCGAACTGGCGCAGGCGGTGACCAGCGCCTGTTTCGATCAGGGGCTGATCATGGAAACCAGCGGGCCGCACGACGAGGTGGCCAAGGTGCTCGCACCGCTGGTCATCGACGATGCCGAACTGGCGATGGGCCTGGACATCATGGAACGCAGCATCCGCGACGTGCTCAGCGCCAGCTATGGCGTGGCCGCCGGCTGAACAGGGGAGAACACACCGATGATCGTTCGTAAACTCGATGAAATACGTAATTCCGATCGCAACGTGAAGTCGAATGGCTGGGAAAGCGCGCGCCTGCTGTTGAAGCAAGAGGGCATGGGTTTTTCCTTCCACGTCACCACCATGTACGCGGGCGCGGAGCTGCGGATGCACTACCAGAACCACCTGGAAGCGGTGCTGGTGCTCGAAGGCACCGGCACGCTCGAGGAACTGGACGGCGGCGTGACGCACCAGCTGGCACCGGGCGTCATGTATGCGCTGAACCAGCATGACCGCCACGTGGTGCGTCCCGAAACCGACCTGCTGGTGGCCTGTGTGTTCAACCCACCGGTAACCGGGCGCGAAGTGCACGATGCAAACGGCGCCTATCCGGCCGACGAGGCGCTGGCGCCGCAGGCGCAGGGGGCCTGAGATGCAGGCCAGGCGGGAAGAACGTCTCGACGTGGACCGCTATCCCTCGCGCGATACACCACAGCCCAGGATGCTGCCGCGGGAAGATCCGGTGGTGTACGGCACCTGGACCCCGGAGGCTCCCCTTGGTATGGAGCAAACCGAGGATTTCGCGCGTGACGGCTATCTTGTACTGGAACAAATGTTTTCCCCGGCAGAAGTGGCGCTGCTGCAACAGGAAGCCGCCGGCCTGCTTGCCAATCCCCTGGCATTGCAGCGGGAAACCCTCATCACCGAACCCGACAGCCTTGAAGTGCGCTCGATCTTCGCGGTGCACGAACAGAGCCGGCTGATGGCGCGCCTGGCGGCCGATGCCAGGCTGGCCGGCGTGGCGCAATTTCTGCTGGAGAGCGAGGTGTATCTGCACCAGTCGCGTCTCAACTACAAGCCGGGCTTCAAGGGCCGGGAATTCTACTGGCACTCCGATTTCGAAACCTGGCATACCGAGGACGGCATGCCGCGCATGCGCGCGCTGTCGATGTCCGTGCTGCTTGCCGAGAATACGCCGCACAACGGTCCCTTGATGTTGATACCGGGTTCGCACCGCACCTTTCTGAGCTGCGTCGGCGCCACGCCGGCGGACCACTACAAGCAGTCGCTCAAGCAACAGGAATACGGCGTGCCGGATCAAGCCAGCCTGAGTGAACTGGTGGCGCGTCACGGCATCGTGGCGCCCACCGGTGCACCCGGCACCGTGATCCTGTTCGACTGCAATACGATGCACGGTTCCAACGGCAACATCACGCCAGCGCCGCGTTCCAATG
>Ga0182739_1002379_pt1 | contig 17715 bp, 14 predicted proteins | sample eDN5th30CBELigBY_FD_128873 | JGI IMG/M metagenome (GOLD analysis project Ga0182739, IMG submission 128873) | Enriched backyard soil microbial communities from Emeryville, California, USA - eDNA 5th pass 30_C BE-Lig BY (version 2) (version 2) | ecosystem: Environmental > Terrestrial > Soil >... | reverse complement strand
GTCCGAGAGCATGACGTAGGCAGGGCACCCGACGTCGATCCCGTCAGCGACCGTGGCATGCCCCGCGAGGATCGCCGCGAGCCAGCCGGGGTGGGTCGGGAACCCCCGCTCGGGGCGCCAGGCCTCGTGCCCCTGCAGCTCCGGCAGCGTGCCCAGCTCCCGTTGCGCGCGGGTGTAGAACCCGAGATCGACCTCCGGATGCCGGCCCATCGGATCGACGCGCGCGGCGGCACGCACGAGCGGCGTGAGGGCCTGCCGTCCGAAGGCGCCCAGCTGCAGCTCCAGCCACGGGCTGTTCAGCACGAGTGCCGACGCCGCGCGCGGATGCCGGGCCGCCCACAGCGTCAGGATCAGCCCGCCGGTGGAGTGCCCCATGAGCACGAGCCGGCGGGGACGGCCCGTGCGGATGGTCTCGATCGCCGCAGCGATGTCGGCGTCGTACACGTCGAGCGAGGTGACGTACCCCGGTGTCTGTCCGTCGCGCAGGCTCCGCCCGTAGCCGCGGAGGTCGAGCGCGAAGAAGCGGGCGCCACGCTCGGTCCAGAACCGCGCGAGCCCCGTCTGGAAGAAGTAGTCCGACCATCCGTGGACGTAGAGCACGTCGACATCGCGCAACGGCGCGAAGGCAGTCGCCAGCCGGTTCGGGAGGCTCCGGACGAGTGTGGCCACGGCATCCTCGCCCAGCGCCAGCGTGCGCTGCCGGAAGGGATCCCCCAGGACGTCGGGCCCCCATTCCTCGGACATGGGCCCAGCCTATCGAGCCGCCCCGCACCCACCTCTGGCCTCCGGGAGGAGATTTCAGCTTCGGAGGATGGATGCCGGATGTCCGTCCTCCCGGAGGGAGATCTCCTCCCGAAGCGGGAGTCATGCGACGAGGTGCAGGCCCTGCGCGACGGCCCGCATGATGAGGTCCTGCACCGACGCCCATTGGTCGACGACCTGCCAGTAGCCGACGCGGATGACGTGGTACCCCAAGAGCATGAGGGCCGCGTCATGGGCGATGTCGGCCTCGCGCTGAGCACCGACGTGATGGCCGCCGTCGATCTGCAGCACCAGCCTGTCGCCGATCAGCAGGTCGACGCGATGCCCCGCGATCCAGATCTGACGTCGCAGCGGAAGTCGCAGCCACCGCAGCCGCGGGACGACGAGGGTCTCCAGCCCCGAATCGGACCACACGTCGGCGGCGTCGAGGATCCTCCGCGCGCACGCCGGGAGGTCGAGCCGGCCCAGCGCGGCGGCATCCACATCGCCTCTCCGCAGCGCGGACTCCCACACCGTCAGCGCGGCGTCGAAGGGCTGACAGGCCGCGACGACGACCAGGGCGTTCTCCGCGGAGTCGGTCAGGACGTCGGGCGGCCGGGGGACCACGGGCCTGCCCCAATGCACCACCGCCGTGGCGGTGGGCGCGCGACCGGAGTGCGGTGGTGCGGCGACGTGCGCACGCGGGTCGTCTTCGAGCAGCCACCATCCCAACTGCCGCGCGCGCGTGACGCACGAGATCACGACGTTGCTGCGCGCCGCCGCGACGAGCATCGGATCGGCATCCGCGGTCGCGACCCATCCCCGCTTCACCCGGAGGAGCCGCCTCTCCGCGAGCGCGCGATCGAGCGCGCCGCGACCGAATCCCGCCCGCGCGAGATCCGCCGTGCGTGCAACGCCACCTCGACCGACCACCCACTCCGCAGCATCCATCGCCCCATGCTCGCGGCGCGGGCGAAAGCGCAGCGCGGGAACCGCCTCATCCGTGGAGACTCACGTCCGACACGCGCCTGGGGAGGAACCGGCGACCCACGAACCGGGAGGAGATTTCCCTTCGGGAGGATGGATGCAGGAGAGCCATCCTCCGGTGGCGAAATCTCCTCCGCAGCGGCTACTCGCCGCGCGAGACCGTGACCATCTCCTCGCGGTCCACGACCTTGATCCGGGCGCGCTCGTGGGGAGCCCCCAGGGCGATCTCGTGCTCGTCGAGCCGGTGCCAGCCGTCCAGGTCGGTCCAGCGCACGCCCCGCTCGGCCAGGAGGGCCGGGATCGCCTCGTCCGACGGATCCTCCGGGGTCCACCACGAGCCCTGGTCGTTGATCAGGTGGCGGATCGTCTCCATGGCATCCGACTTGGTGTGGCCGATGAGGCCCACGGGGCCGCGCTTGATCCACCCGGTCGCGTAGACGCCGGGGACCCGCTCGTTCGAGTCCTTGTGCAGCACCTGGCCCTCGTGATTGGGGATCACGCCGTGGCGCTTGTCGAACGGGACGCCCTCCAGCGGCGAGCCGAAGTAGCCCACGGCGCGGTACACCTGCTGCACCGGCACCTCGCGCAGCTCCCCGGTGCCCACCACTCCGCCCTGGCCGTCCGGCTTCGTGCGCTCGTAGACGATCGCGGCCGTGCGCCCGCTGTCGTCGGTCTTGATCTCGATCGGCTTGGCGTAGAAGTGCAGGTGGAGGCGACGGCTCGCCCCTTCGACAGGCTCAGGGACCGAGGCGAAGTTGTTCACGCCGGGACGCTGCCGCCACGACTGCAGCACGCGATCGATCACCATGACCTGCTTGTTGCTCGCGATCGCGGCGCGGCTCGCGTCGTCGTAGTCGAAGTCCTCGTCGTAGACGACCATGTCGACGTCGCGCAGCTCGCCGAGCTCGCGCAGCTCCAGCGGCGTGAACTTGACCTGCGCGGGCCCCCGGCGTCCGAACACGTGCACATCGGTGATCTGCGAGGCCTCCAGGCCCGCATGCACGTTCTCCGGGATCTCGGTGACGAGCAGATCCTCGGCGTGCTTCGCGAGCACGCGGGCGACGTCGAGGGCGACATTGCCGTTGCCCAGCACCGCGACCGACGACGCGTCGAGCGGCCACTCGCGCGGGAAGTCGGGGTGCCCGTCGTACCAGCTGACGAAATCGGCGGCGCCGTACGATCCGACCGCGTCGATCCCCGGGATGTCGAGGTCGGCATCCCGGATCGCACCCGTGGCGAAGATGACGGCGTGATAGTGCTTCTTCAGGTCGTCGAGCGTCAGATCCGTCCCGAACTCGACGTTGCCGAAGATGCGGATGTCACCGCGGTCGAGCACGTCGCGCAGCGCCGTGATGATGCCCTTGATGCGCGGGTGATCGGGTGCGACGCCGTAGCGGACGAGCCCGTACGGGGCGGGCAGCCGGTCGAACAGGTCGATCGCGACGTCGAACTTGCGCTCGGCCTTCAGGAGGATGTCCGCGGCGTAGATGCCGGCAGGCCCGGCGCCGACGATGGCCAGCCTGAGCTTGGTCATTCTGTTCCTTTCACTCCGGCAGCCGCCCCGCTCGATTCCTGAGCTTGTCGAAGGACGGCGACCGGTTGTCGGTCAGCTGGAGCGGTCGACCACGACCTGCGCGAAGCGCGTGAGCGCCTCACGCACGGGGCCGGCCGGAAGCGGTTCGAGCGCGGAGACGGCGTTCTGCGACCATTCCGCCGCGAGTCGGCGCGTCGCGGCGGTCGCGGGGTGCTCGCGAAGACGGTCGAGCTCGTCGTCGAGGAGCGCCGGGTCTGCGCCGTCGGCGATCCGGGCGACCCCGTCGTCGATGGCGGACTTCAGCGCCTTCGACCCCGGATCGGCCGCACGCCCGAGCAGGAGATACGGCATCGTCGGAACTCCCGCGCGCAGGTCGGTGCCCGGCACCTTCCCGGTCTCGTCGGGATCGGCGGACAGGTCGATGACGTCGTCGAGGAGCTGGAAGGCGATGCCCACGCGCTCGCCGAACTCGAGGACGGGCGTCTCGTACGCGGCGGGCGCGTCGGAGAACAGGATGCCGACCTGCCCCGCCGCCGCGATGAGCGATCCGGTCTTGTCGGCGAGCACCTGCAGGTAGAACTCGACCGGGTCGTCGCCCGCCTGGGCGCCCACCGTCTCGTGCATCTGCCCGAGCACGAGGCGCTCGAAGGTGTCGGCCTGCAGCCGGATCGCGCGCTCGCCCACCTGGGCCATGAGCTGGCTCGCCCGCGAGAACAGGAGGTCGCCCGTGAGGATCGCGACGTTGTTGCCCCAGACCGCGTGCGCACTGGGCACGCCCCGCCGCACGTCCGCGCCGTCCATGACGTCGTCGTGGTACAGCGAGCCCAGATGCGTCATCTCCAGCGCCGTGGCGCCCGCGATGACGCGGTCCGTCGCGCCCTCGCCGAGCTGCGAGGTGAGGATTGACAGCATGGGACGCAGCCGCTTGCCGCCGGCTTCGTAGAGATAGCGGCTCGTGACGTCGGCGAGCGCATCGCCCACCCGCAGCTCGCCGGCCAGATTCTGCTCGACCCGCGCGAGACCCTCCTCGACGGTCGCGGCGAGGCGCCGCATCTTCGGTCCCGCGAAGATGCGCTCGGTCAGACCGAGGTGGCTCGTCAGCTGCGAGCCGGGCGCGGAAGGGCTCGGAGTCACCCCTCCAGCCTACCGGGGCTCGCCGTCGCGATCGTCGCGGGAATGCTGCAGCAGGTCAGGGCTTGACGGCGCGGTGCAGGGCGACGATTCCGAACGACAGATCGCGGTGGGCGACGTCGGTCCAGCCGGCGCTGCGGATCCACGACGACAGCGTCGCCTGGTCCGGCCAGTCCTGGATCGACTCGTTCAGATAGTCGTAGGCCTCGGCGTTCGAGCTGACCGCGCGGGCGACGGAGGGCAGGACGCGGTCGTTGTAGAAGCGGTACAGAGCTGCGAAGGCCCTCGCCGGCGGGTGCGAGAACTCGCAGATCACGAGCCTCCCGCCCGGCGCCGTGACGCGGAGCAGCTCGGCCAGCGCGACGCGCGGCTCTGCGACGTTGCGCAGGCCGAAGGAGATGGTGACGGTGTCGAACTCGTCGTCGTCGAACGGGAGCGCCATGGCATCCGCTTCGACGAAGGACAGGTTCGGGATGCCCCCGTGCCGCCGGCGCGCCTCGGCGAGCATGCCCCGCGAGAAGTCGGCGGCGACGACGTCCGCGCCGCTGCGGGCGAGCGAGACGGCGCTCGCGCCGGTGCCCGCGGCCAGATCGAGGATGCGCTGCCCGGCCTTCGGGGCGACGGCGCGCGTCGTCGCGATCCGCCACAGCCGGTCGTTGCCGAGGCTGAGGATCGTGTTGCTGCGGTCGTAGGCGGGAGCAACCTCGTCGAACATGCCGCTGACGTGCGCGGGATCCTTCTCCAGGTCGGCTCGGCGAGGCTGTTCGGTCACCGTACGATCCTACGGTCTGGCGCCGTGGCCGCCCGATCCGTCCGATCCGCCCGATCCGTCCGATCCGTCCGATCCGTCCGATCCGTCGAGTCTCTGCAGCGCGGCGAGCCACCGCGCGGCGGTCGCGTCGTCGAACGGCGCCTCCTCGGCGACGACCCGCTGCTCCAGCGCGACGGCGAGCTGCTCGAGCCGGGCGACGACGTCGGAAGGGTAGCCGTAGGCGACCCGGTGCTCGTCCCACTCGTCGCGGTCGTCGATCCACACGCCCCGCTCGTCGTCGCATCGGACGACGTCGAGGTCCATGTCGATGCCGACAGGCTCGCCCGGCGCGGCATCCCAGCCCACGTCCCACGCGAGGTCGATGTAGATCCGCACGCTGCGCGGATGGAGCCCGCTGTAGCAGGTGGCGGCCCACTGCCCGTCGGGGTCGAGGAGGGTGACGTTCGGCGACTCCGCGACGAACTCCCGGCCGGGTCGAACGCTCTGCGCGCCGGCCGGCTGGCCGACCCAGTCGCCCCAGCGGTCGCTGCCGAGGTAGACGCAGTCGTGCACCCAGTGGGGCGACCCGTCCCACTTGCGCCAGCGGAAGGCCAGGCGGGTGCCGGGGGCGGGGCGATCTGTCACTCTCGCGAGTCTAGGTCGTCCACAACTCAGGACGATCGTCGCGCGCGGCCGGCGGTGCCCCCGGAATTCCGCGGGCATCGCTTCGCCCCGGCACCGGTCATCCTGAGTTGTGGACCGGCGGGAGCCGGCGGCGCGGGCCGGCGGCGCGGGATTAGGCTGGACGGGTGAGTGCCGCACCGTTCAGCCGCGCCCGGCTGCGGGCGGTGACCCGCGAGATCGACGCCGTCGAGGACCTGCTGGAGTATGCGGCTCCGCACAACCCGACGGTGTGGGCGCGCCGGGGCGATCTGCTCGTCGGCATCGGGTCGACCCACGACTTCGTGGGCGGCCCCGGGGTGGACCCCGCGCACATCGCCCAGGCGTGGCGCGACATCGCGGCGCACGCGGATGTCGACGACGCCGTCGGGCTGCCCGGCACGGGGCTGGTCGCCTTCGGGGCGCTGCCGTTCGACGCCCTCTCCCCCCGCGGCTCGTATCTGACCGTCCCGAGCACGATCATCGGCCGCCGGGGCGGACGCTGCTGGGTGACGCACATCCGCCATCTGGACGACGCGACGGACGCCGCGGATGCGGGCACCCTTCCGGCGCCGGTCGGCTACGGCCCCCACTGGTCGGCCACCCTCGGTCCCGGAACGCTGACCCCCGAGGGATACCAGCGCACCGTCGGCGCCGGCCTGGAGGAGATCTCCGCCGGCGCCGTGAGCAAGGTCGTGCTGGCCCGTGACCTGGCCGGGTCGATCCCGCCCGGCTCCGACCTGCGGCGCCTCGTGCGCGCGCTGACCTCTGCCTACCCCGACACCTGGACCTTCGCGATCGACGGCCTCATCGGAGCGAGCCCCGAGACGCTCGTCACGGTCTCGGGCGGTGCGGTCACCGCGCGCGTGCTCGCGGGCACGATCGCGCGCGGCGCGGATCCGGATGCCGACACGGCGGCATCCGTCGCGCTCGCCACCAGCACGAAGGACCTCGACGAGCACCAGTACGCCGTGCAGAGCGTGCTCACGGCGCTGCGCCCCCACACCAGCGCGCTCGTGGCCCAGGAGCAGCCCTTCATGCTGAAGCTCCCCAACGTGTGGCACCTGGCGACCGACGTCGAGGGGACCCTCGACGACGGCGCGTCGGCGCTCGACCTCCTCGCGACACTGCATCCGACCGCCGCCGTGGCCGGCACCCCGACCGACGCGGCGATCGAGCTCATCCGCCGCCTCGAGCCGTTCGACCGCGGCCGGTACGCCGGGCCGGTCGGCTGGATCGACGCGGCAGGAGACGGCGAGTGGGCGATCGCCCTGCGCTGCGCCCAGTTCGACCTCGCCGCCATCCCCGCGGACGGCACCGACCGCATCCCCTTCACGGCGCACGCCGGCGCGGGGATCGTCTCCGGGAGCGATCCCGAGGCGGAGATGCTGGAGACGCGCGTGAAGTTCCGCCCGATCGTGGACGCCCTGGCTTAACGCCGCGACGGTCAGGTCGCGGCGAGACGGGCCTTCTCGGCCTCGACGTCGAAGGCCGCCACCGGCCACTGCGGATCGACCTGCTCGAGGGCGTCCAGGAGCAGCGCCTGCACGGCCAGGCGCGCGTACCATTTGGCGTTCGCCGGCACGACGTGCCACGGCGCGACCTCGGTCGAGGTGCGGTCGAAGGCGATCTGGTAGGCGTCCATGTACGCCGGCCACAGCTCGCGCTCGTCGACGTCGCCGGGGTTGTACTTCCAGTGCTTGTCCGGCCGGTCCAGCCGCTCCATCAGCCGGCTCTTCTGCTCGTCGGGCGAGATGTGCAGCATCACCTTGACGATGCGGACCCCGGCATCCGTCACGCGCTTCTCGAAGTCGTTGATCGCGCCGTAGCGACGCTCGATCTCGTCGGCGGACGCCAGTTCGCGCACGCGCCCGATCAGCACATCCTCGTAGTGGGAGCGGTCGAAGACGCCGATGTATCCCGCCTTCGGGACCTCCTTCTCGATGCGCCACAGGAAGTCGTGGGCGAGCTCTTCGGCGGTGGGCTTCTTGAAGGCCTTCAGATGCACGCCCTGCGGGTCGGTCGCGCCGATCACGTGCCGGACGATGCCGCCCTTGCCCGCCGAGTCCATCGCCTGGAGCACGAGCAGCAGCGCCGACGCGCCCTCCGATTCCTGACCTTCTCCGAGGACACGGCTCTGCGCGTACAGGCGCTCCTGCAGCTCGTCGAACTGCGCGGCACCGCCATCCAGGTCGTGGGCGGCGTGCTTCTTGTTGCCGTCGTAGCCCGGAGTGGCGTCGGGGTCGATGTCGGCGAGCCGGAATCCCTTCCCGACGCGCAGCAGCGTCGACGGGTCGCCTGTCCAGTTCTTCTGACTCTTCGCTGTCATGGACTCATCATGGCGGATGCCACGTGCCGCGCTCCAGGGCGCCGCCGGCGGTGCGCGGGCGCTCGGATGCGGGCTCAGCGCTCCAGCGCGACCTCGATCAGCTGCAGTCCCGTGACGCCGCCCGTGAGCGCCTGGTCGAGCGCCGACCGCGTGCCGACGTGCCGGTACTCCCAGCCGTAGGCGGCGGCCAGCTGCTCCAGCCGCACCGCCTGCGGCGTGTAGAGGACGCGCTCCATCGCGGCGGGACCGGCGACCGCGGCGACCTCCAGTCCGTCGAAGATCGTGCCGCCGCCGTCGTTTCCGACGATCACCTGCATCCGAGGCTGAGCCTCGCCGTCGGGCAGGAGCATCGCGCCGACGTCGTGGAGGAACGCGAGGTCTCCCGTCACGACGCGGGTGACCCCTGGAGCGCCCGCGGCCTGGCTGGCCAGCGCGATCCCCACGCCCGTCGCGATCGTGCCGTCGATGCCCGCCAGCCCCCGATTGGCGTGCACGGGGACCTTCTTCCCCGACAGCACCTGGTCGGCCACGCGCACGAGCCGAGACGACGCGAACATCAGGCGGTCGTGCGGCCACGTGGCCCGCCAGACGGCATCGACGAGCGCCGTGCGGTCCAGAGGCGCGCGGATCGCATCGAGCTCCGCGGCGATCGCGCCGAGCCGCTCGCTCGGGACGGCCGACGAGAGCCCGTCGGCATCCGGTGCGGCCGGGCTGAGATCGACCGACGCCGCCCGCGACGCCCGCATCCACTGCCCGAGCCATTCGCGGTCGGGCTCGCCGCTCGCCGCGACGACGGCGTCGGTCGCGATCGTGGCGCCGTTGAGGTTGAGGGGCTCGCCGGGACCGCGCACGGCGACCACCTCGACATCCTCGCGGGACAGGACGGCCACGACCTCGCGGCTGAGCGTGGGATGGCCGAACACGACGACCCGTTCGATGCGGCCGCCGAGGTCAGGAGCCGACAGCAGCCGGCGGTAGCCGTGCACGAGGTGCCGGCCGAAGCGCGCACCGCTGACGATCTCGGCGACGAGGGGCCAGCCGCCGTGGTGGGCGAGCTCCTCGGCGCCGGATCCCGCGTCGCTGCCGGCGACCACGACGGTGCGCGGGCCGCGCTCGAGGACCAGCGGGTCGGCGTCGGCGCCGCCGGGCAGATCCGCCTCGCCGATGCCGCCGCCACCCTGGTAGAGCGCCCCCGACGGGTCGGCGTCCTCGGTCGCGGGCTCGGCGATCGTGTCGAGGTCCGGCACCGCCGCGGCGTGTTCGACGACCGGCTCCCCGAGCCAGGGCGGCAACGCACCGGCCAGCGGCTCGCGGAACGGCAGGTTGACGTGCACCGGGCCTGCCTGACGCGCCCCTTCACCGAGGGATGCCGCGACCGCCTCGTCGGCCACGCGGCGCAGCATGGCCGACTGCTCCCCCGCCGCGTCGGGCTCGACGGCGTCCGGCACGGGGAGGTCTGCCTCCCAGCGCACGTTCGGGCTGAACAGCCCCGGCTGGCGCGTGGTCTGGTTGGCGCCGACACCGCGCAGCTCCGGAGGCCGATCGGCCGTCAGCAGCAGCAGCGGCACGCCGGAGTGGTGGGCTTCGAGGACCCCGGGCAGGAGGTTCGCGACCGCGGTGCCTGACGTGCAAACGACGGCGGCCGGCATCCGCGTCTCACGCCCGATGCCGAGAGCGGTGAACGCCGCGACGCGCTCGTCGATGCGCACGTGCACGCGGACGAGGCCTCGGGCTTCGAGCTCGGCCGCGACGAGGGCGAGCGCCTGCGAGCGAGAGCCCGGACTGACGACGATGTGCCGGACGCCCCGCTCGACGAGTCGTCCGAGGAGGGCGGCCGCGGCATCGGTGGCCGGTGCGCGTCCGGCAGTCCACTCCGCCATGTCAGCTGTGCGTGCCGCGCGGGCCGGCCTTGCCGTCGGAGTCGCCGTCGGCGGCGGGCGGGCGGTCGCGGGGATCGTCGTCCTCCGAGTCGAGGGCGGCCAGTTCCTCCTCGAGGCGGCGGATGCGCTCGTCCTGGTCGCTGACGGTCCCGATCCTGCCGAGGAAGTCGGGGTCGTCGTCGGGTGCCCGGAACATCAGGGCCCCCTTGCGACGGCGCTGGCGGCCGATCGCGAACCACAGGATGCCGCCGACGACGGGGAACACCACGACGATCACGATCCAGAGCGGCTTGCTCACTCCGCGGTGCCGCGTGGGGGGCTGAAGAGCACAGTCGACGATGCTGTAGACCCAGAACGTGAGGGCCAGCAGCACGAGGACGATGTACACGCGTGGCACCCTTCCATCCTAGGCGTGGGCCGCGGCGGCGGACCCTCGGAGTCGGTCACCCAGCCACGAGTAAGCTGGGAGTATGCGTGCGCGGTCGGCTCTGGTGTACACGGTGCTGCGTCTGGCGGCGTTCTTCGTCCCGTTCGGGATCATGATGCTGTTCCCCATCATGCGGGAGCACTCCTGGCTCGCGGCCGCGTTCGCCGCCCTCATCGGCTTGAGCCTGTCGCTGCTGTTCCTGCGCCGCCCGCTCGACGACCTGACCGCCGACCTCGCCGCACGCCGGTCGCAGCGGCGCACGCCGACCGACGAGGACGTCGAGGACGCCGCGACCGACCGCGACGCCTGAGCCGCCCGTCGCCCATCGGGCCGTCGCCCATCGGGCCGTCCTCCGTCGGGCCGTCCTCCGTCGGGCCGTCCTCATCGGGCCGTCCTCCGTCGGGCCGTCCTCATCCGGCCGCGTCCGCACGGACGAGCCCGCATCCGCGCGGTTTCGGACGGATGAGCGGTCACCCCGCCGTCATCCGTCCTGATCCGCACCGACCACCACACATCCACCCGGTTGCGGACGGATCAACGCAGCCACACCGCCGCTCATCCGGCTGCTTCCGCGCGGACGAGCCCGCATCCGCGCGGTTGCACACGGATCAGGACGATCGCCCCGCCCCACCGCTCATCCGGCCCGATCCGCACGGACGAGTCCCTGTCTGTGCGGATCGGGACGGATGGGAGCGGGCAACTCTCGGGCATCCGTGCGGATACGGACGGATGAGCGCGCGTCCGTGCGGATCCGGACGGATGAGCGCACGTCCGCGCGGATACGGACGGACGAGGGCCCATTCGTGCGGATCGGGACGGATGAGCGCGCGGGCGCGGCGCGGCCGTCAGCCGACGAACGCCCAGAACAGGAAGCCGGCGTAGGCGAGCGAGGTCAGCGACGTGACGCCGAGCGCGACGACGAGCTCCCGCGGATCGCGATACGTCCAGACGATCAGCACGGCGGCGAGGGCGGGAAGGAGCCCCAGGAGCGCCAGCCACGCGATGGGGTACAGCAGCGCGAGCACGGCGGCGATCAGGAACGGGACGAGGATCAGCACCGTGAACAGCACCTGGGTCGCGCGCTTGCCGATCAGCACCGTCAGGGTGCGCTTGCCGGCGCGGCGGTCCTGGTCGAGGTCGCGGAGGTTGTTCGCCAGCAGGACGGCGCACGCGAGCAGGCCCGCGGCCACCGCGCCGAACCACGCCTCGTCGGGGACGACGCCGGCCTGGACGAAGGTCGTGCCGGCGGTGGCGATCAGCCCGAAGAAGACGAACACGGCCACCTCGCCCAGCGCGTAGTAGCCGTAGGGGCGCTTGCCGCCCGTGTAGAACCAGGCCGCGACGATGCACACCGCGCCGACGGCGAGCATCCACCAGTGCTGGGTCCTGATGACGATCGCGAGCCCGGCGATCCCGGCGATCGCGAAGAACACGAGCGCGACGGTCAGCACGGTGCGCGGCTTCGCCTTGCGGGACGCCGTCAGGCGCGCGGGGCCGATGCGGTGGTCGTCGGTGCCGCGGATGCCGTCGCTGTAGTCGTTCGCGTAGTTCACGCCGATCTGCAGCGCGAGGGCGACCACGAGGCAGCACAGCGCGATCACCCAGTGGAAGCGGTGGTCGACGATGAGCGCCGCGCCCGTGCCGATCACGACGGGGGAGATCGCGAGCGGGAGCGTGCGCAGGCGCGCGGCCGCGACCCAGTCACCGAAGCGCGCGGGCTCGACGCGACGCGGGTCGCCCGACACCTGGGGCTTCTGAGGGTTGCCGCGCGGCTTCTGCCTCTTCGCGCCGGACTTCTTCTTTCGGGTGCTCGCTGCCACGAACGCATCCTATTGCGCGCGGCTGTGCCGGCTCGTCCGCTGTCGTCAGTCCCGCGCGGCGGAACCGCACGCGATTCGCAGGGCAGCACGGTCGGGCTTGCCGCTCGAGAGCATCGGCAGGGCCGGCAGGGGATGGATGCCGCGGGGTCGCGCCGGTGCGCCGAGGGCGCTCCCGACGGCGGCCCGCACCTCGGCGAGCACGTCACCGGGCTCCCGCACGGCCAGATCCGCCGCCGCGATCGCCACGACCGACGCCTCGCCCCACCGTTCGTCTGGAACGCCGACCACGACCGCCTGGGACAGGCCCGGCAGCGCGCGGACGACCCGTTCGACACGATCGAGGGAGACGTTGATCCCGCCCGAGACGATGACGTTGTCGAGCCGGCCGGTGACCCGGAGCACGCCGTCGAAGGTCCCGGCGTCGCCCGTGCGATACCAGCGCACCCCCGCCGCATCGCGCGAGAAGACGGCGGCCGTGCGGTCGGGCTCGCCGAGGTAGCCGTCCGCGAGCGTCGGGCCGCTCAGGAGCACCTCACCGTCCGCGATCCGCACCCCGACGCCGTCGAGGGGGACGCCGTCGTAGACGCAGCCGCCGCTGGTCTCGCTCGAGCCGTAGGTGCGGACGATCCGGGCGCCCGCGGCCGCGGCGCGCTCGGCGGCAGCGGGCGGCAGCGCCTGCCCGCCGACGAGCACGGCCTCGAACGAGGCGAGCCCGGTGCGGACACCGGCATCCTCCGCATCCAGCAGGGTCTGCAGCTGCGCCGGGACGAGCGACGTGTAGGTCGGCACGCGGACGCCGCCCTCGGCGGAGGCCATCGCACCGGCCGCGGCGGCGAAGGCCTGGGGCGTGAAGGACCCGGCGAGGATCGCGGGCTCCCTGTCGGCGACGAGGGCCCGCACGAGCACCTGCACGCCGGCGATGTATCCGGGCGGGAGGGCGAGCAGCCACGATCCGGATCCGATGCGCGCCGTCGTCGCGAGCGCGCTCGCCGTCAGGGCCGACCGGCTCAGCGCGACCGCCTTCGAATGCCCCGTCGAGCCGGAGGTCGTCACGACCACGGCCGTGCCGGCAGGCACCTCCCCGGGCAGGGCCCCTCCCGTCGCATCCAGCACGATCGCCGGTCCCGCCCCGAGCACCGCGGCGCGCAGCCCGCGCAGCACGGCCCTGGCATCGGACGCGTCGACAGGCTCGATCCTCATGGCTGCTCCGCTGAGCGGGCCGAATACAGGGCGGATCGGCCCTCCGCGAACTCCCGCCGGAGTCGATGAACGATCGAGCCTGTAGATCCCACGCTGCCGCCCACTGCCGTCAGAAGTGGTACGGGAAGGGCGACCAGTCGGGGTCGCGCTTCTCCAGGAACGAGTCGCGGCCCTCGACGGCCTCGTCGGTGCCGTACGCGAGCCGCGTGGCCTCTCCCGCGAACACCTGCTGGCCGACGAGCCCGTCGTCGACGGCGTTGAAGGCGAACTTGAGCATGCGGATCGCCGTGGGCGACTTCGTGAGGATCGTCCGCGCCATCGCGATCGCCTCCCGCTCCAGGTCCGCATGCGGCACGACGCGGTTGACAGCGCCCATCTCCCTCGCCCGCTCCGCCGAGTACTCCTCCGCGAGGAAGAAGACTTCGCGGGCGAGCTTCTGGCCGACCTGCCGCGCCATGTACGCCGAGCCGTAGCCCGCATCGAACGACCCGACATCGGCGTCCGTCTGCTTGAACCGCCCGTGCTCGGCGGACGCGATCGTCAGGTCGCACACGACGTGCAGCGAGTGCCCCCCGCCCGCCGCCCAGCCCGGGACCACGGCGATCACGACCTTCGGCATGAACCGGATGAGTCGCTGCACCTCCAGGATGTGGAGGCGTCCCGCCCGCGCGGTGTCGGTGACGGCATCCGTCTCGCTGTACTTGTAGCCGTCGCGGCCGCGGATGCGCTGGTCGCCGCCCGAGCAGAAGGCCCACCCGCCGTCCTTCGGGCTCGGGCCGTTGCCCGTGAGCAGCACGACTCCGATGCGCGGATCCTGGCGGGCGAGGTCGAGCGCCCGGTACAGCTCGTCGACGGTATGGGGACGGAAGGCGTTGCGCACCTCGGGGCGGTCGAACGCGATGCGGGCGATGCGCCCGTCGCGCGACACGTGCGCCGTGATGTCGGTGTAGGCGTCCGCACCGGGAGCCGGCATCCACTCGGGGGCATCGAACAGCTCGGACACGCGGGGGAACTCGGAGTCGGCCACGCGACCAGCCTACGCGGGGCGTCACGCGGCGACGCGACGGGGATGCCACGCCCTACCCTGGATCGGTGACCCTGAAGACCCGCATCCTCTCCCTGACCTCCGCCGCCCTTCTCGCGCTGACCCTCGCCGCCTGCAGTCCCGCGGACGAGACCCCGGCGCCCGAGAGCTCGTCCCCCGCCGCCACTGCGGCCCCCGTGCTGGCCGAGGGCGCGTGTGCCGACGACAGCGGCGTGACGCTCCAGGTCGACTCCTCGGCACTGTCCGGCGGGTCGGTCGCCGAGTGGTGCCGCACGACGGGCGAGAAGATCGCCGTCACCGACGTGCTGGAGGATGCCGGAGTCACGCTGGAGGGGAGCACGGAGTTCCCCGACTTCATCTGCCGGGTCAACGGCATCCCGTCGGACGGTGCGCCGCTCGGCTCGACGGAGGACCCCGACTACGTCGAGACCTGTGAGACGAGCTCCCCCGCCTTCGGGTACTGGGCACTGTGGGTCAAGCCCGCCGGCGGCGAGTGGGGCTATGCGCAGGAGGGCGTCGCGACGCTCACGGCTCAGCCCGGAGAGAGCATCGGGCTCCTGTTCACGCTCGACGGCGCCCCGGCCGCACCGACGTCGTGACCTTCCGGCCCGGACCCCTGCGTGCGGCCGCGGCGCTCGCCGCCGGCTTCATCGCGGTCCGGGTCGTCTACCGGGTCCTCTTCCACGGAGCCGACGGCGCGGGAGCGGTCCTGCTCCCCCTGCCCGCGTACCGGCTGCCGCCGCCGTTCGCCCATGTCGAGCTGCTGGGCCCCGTGACCGTCGGCGGACTGTCGGGAGCGGTGCTGTCCGCTCTCCCGATCGCCGCCGTCATCCTCGCCTTCGGGATGCTCAACGCCCTCCTGGACGTCCCCCGCCTGATCGCCCGCGGCGCTCGCTCGGGTCCGTTCCGCGGCCTCGCGCGCGCCCTGTCGGTCGCGTGGGCGACCCTGCCCGCGCTCGTGGATGCGGCCCGCTCCGCCCGCTTCGCCCAGCGTCTGCGCGGGGAGCGCGGCGGGGTGCGCCTGCTCGCTCCCGTGCTCGCGCGCACGCTCGAGCGGGCGACGGCGATCGCCGCGGCTCTGGAGTTGCGCGGCTACGCGGGGCGAGGCCTCGACGACGGCGGAAGCCCGGCCGAGATGCGGGAGGTGCGCGTGGGATTCGGCGAGGAGCTCCGCATCGACGAGCTGCGGCTGCATCCGGGCGAGCTCGTCGTGCTGTGCGGGCCGACAGGATCCGGGAAGTCGACGCTGCTGCGGGCGATGAGCGGCCTGCACAGCCACGTCGACGGCGGGGCGCTGTCGGGGCTGATGCGGATCGCCGGACACGACCGCGCGACGACACCGCCCCGCGACACCTCCCGGGTCGTGGGCGTCGTCCTCCAGCATCCGCGAGAGGCGTTCGCGACCGAACGGGTGGCCGACGAGATCGGTCTGAGCCTGGAGCTGCGCGGCGTGGCGTCTGGCGTCCGCGAGGGGCGCGTGCGAGAGGTGGCCGAGGACTGGGGGATCGGCGGCCTGCTCGATCGTCCGCTGCGCGGGCTGTCGGCGGGCGAGGCGACGCTCGTCGCGCTCGCCGCCGCCGTGGTGGACCGGCCGGTCCTGCTGCTGGTCGACGAGCCCCTCGCCGACCTCGACACGGCCGCCCGCGCCCGCATCGTGCGGGCCCTCGGCGACCTCGCCCGCGCGGGCCTGTGCGTCGTCGTGTCGGAGCACCGGGTGGGCGCGCTCGCGGCCGTGGCCGACCGGTTCCTGCGGATCGTCGACGGCCGGGTCGTCGAGTCCGCTCCGGAGGTCGAGGGGGACACCCTCCGTCGAGCCGCCCGCCCCGCACCGGATGCCGAGAGCTCCGGGGGCGCACCTGTCGTGACCGCGACCGCCGTGACGGTCCGCCGCGGCGACCGGGTGGCCGTGGCCGGAGCGTCGCTCAGTCTGCACGCCGGCGAGCGGGTCGCGCTCGTGGGTCCGAACGGCGCCGGCAAGTCGAGCCTGCTGATGGCCCTGGCGACCGGGACCGGGGGCGCGCCCGCCGCGCCGCGCGGCACGGTCGCCCTCGTGCCGGACGCCTCGGACGACCTGTTCATCCGAGACAGCGTCGGCGCCGAGTGCCGCCGCGCAGATCGACGGGCGGGCAGAGGGGAGAGCCACCGGGAAGGGATGACGGGCGGGACGACCGCCGCGCGGTTCGCGGGCCTCCTCGGCGTGACCGCCCCCGCGGATGCCGCGAGGCTCCTCGCCCGGCATCCGCGCGACCTCTCCGCCGGGGAGCGGCGGTGCCTCGCGATCGCCCTGCAGACGGCGCACGCGCCCCGTGCCCTCCTGGTCGACGAGCCGACACGCGGCCTCGATCCCGCTGCCCGCGACCTGGTCCTGCGTGCCCTGGAGGCGCAGGCGGATGCCGGGGCGGCGGTCCTGATCGCCACCCATGACGCGGAGTTCGCCGCGGCCCTCGCCGACCGCACGCTGGAGATCCGCGACGGCGTGCTCGCCCCCGCCGTCCGGGTCGCCTCCTCGGTCGCGGCCCCCGTCTCGGTCGGCGCTCCCGGCGATCCCCGCGGGACCTGCGGAACCGAGCACGGGCCCCCGCCGCCCGCACGACGGAGCCCTGCGCCCGCTCCGCCTCGCCCGCAGGTCACGCCGCCGTATGCCGCACCCGGCATGCGCACCCGCACCGGCTGGCGCACGACGGGGCTGATCGCGGCGAACCTCGCCGCGGCGGCGGCGTTCCTCTGGCCGCTCGTGGCGAGTGCGGTCCCCGCGCAGGCGCAGGCCGCCGTGCCCTACATCGCCCTGTCGCTCGCACCGCTCGCTGTCGTCCTGGTGCTGGCCGCGCTCGACGCCTCCGTGCGTTCGGCGCATACGCTGGCCCTGCTCGCCGTGCTCGCCGCGATCGGTGCCGCGATCCGCATCGCCAGCACGGGGGTCGGCGGGGTCGAGGCGCTGTTCGTGCTGCTGATCCTCGCCGGCCGCGCGTACGGCGCGCGATTCGGACTGCTTCTCGGGGCAGCGGCGATCGCTGTGTCGGCGGTCATGTGGGGCGGGGTGGGACCGTGGCTGCCGTTCCAGATGTTCGCCTGCGGGTGGGTCGGCGCGGGGGCGGGCCTGCTCCCCCGTCGCGTCCGCGGGTGGGCGGAGGTCGCGATGCTGTGCGTCTACGGCGTCATCGCGTCGTACCTGTTCGGACTCGTCATGAACATGTGGTTCTGGCCGTTCGC
>Ga0182739_1002378_pt1 | contig 17715 bp, 17 predicted proteins | sample eDN5th30CBELigBY_FD_128873 | JGI IMG/M metagenome (GOLD analysis project Ga0182739, IMG submission 128873) | Enriched backyard soil microbial communities from Emeryville, California, USA - eDNA 5th pass 30_C BE-Lig BY (version 2) (version 2) | ecosystem: Environmental > Terrestrial > Soil >... | reverse complement strand
TGGTGGCTGGGTCCGCGAGCAGCACCAGCGGGTGCGCGTGCGACTCGCCGAGAGTCATCCGAACGAAGACTGGTGGCGCGCCTTGGCGGGCGTCCACCAGCCTTCGTGAATAATCCGGGCTAGGACCTGATGTCATAGGGCATGAATCACTGGATGAGAAACTCGATCGGATGGATCGCGAGTACGACGAGGATCGGAAGTGGTTCAGGGAAGGCGAAGAGTAGGCAACTGCCGAGACTTTGGAGAAAGCTCCCTTACACCAAATCACGTGCCCTGAGGGCATAAGGATGCAAGACACAATGTTTCACAGCAACAATAGCAATTCTTTGGCATCCGCAGAGTCGTACACGCACAGATGCAATGAGGACAGGATTTCCTATCCTCAGTTCCGGGACAAATCGCAGATGTTCTACCCGAGGGTAAAAGCCAACGCATACCCTGCACCCGTGTCTTCATAGATCTGAACCTCTGGTGCCACGGCGTTCAATTGATGGCCAATGAACAACGCTCCGGCAGCTGGACCGGAATAAAACACGCCGATCCGATCAGACCTCGAACGTCGCGCCTGGCTCCGGACGATTGCTTTGACCTTTCTGGCTAAGGCAACGAGATCTCCGCATCCCCGAATCGCGTTCCGGCCTATTTCCCTGTTTGGTGCCAGGAAGATCCCGTGACCGAAGATTGCTTTCCCATCTAGGTAGTTCATTACGTCGTCCTGGACATCGACGCTGATACTAATGCCGACAGCCAAACCTGACCTGCCTTCATCTATTTCCAAAACGACCGGCGGGGCCAAGTCGAAATCTTGGGAGGGAGACGCGTCTGTACGGCAGTGCTGGTCTCCCAACATGGCTTCCAGTACATAGCCTGCGGTGTCACAGAAGACCAAGCCGGTCGCGGTCCATGGGGCCAGGCGTGCTTGCCCCCGCAATTTCAAGAGCCGTAGGTCTGGTACCTGGTCAATCTGCTTTCGAAGGTCCAGGAGCTCCGGCAACATGCTCGCCTGCCAAGCGTTTTCCACTAGTGGTACGCGGGCACGTGTTCCTGTTGCGGTCAACGGGAAGTGGTCCACCCAATCAAGCTCGTAATCGGCCATATCGACAAATGACCGGTGCACGATCGTGTGCAAATGGACCGTAGCCGACTTTTCGGGATCCGCAGCCCTTAAGTCGAATGCCTCGATCGCTTCGTCAAGTGCCGTGTCGTCAACGACCACCACTCCGCTTTCGATCCACTTACGAACCTGGGCAACCCCCGCATAGACCGCCGCGTCGTTATGCTTCAATCCGATTGAAGCCATGCGCTCCTTAACCTGCTCAACTAGCTCGTCAGTACACCCAAAGCCGAGACGAATCTTAAATGAACGCATGAACGTCTCGAGCTCAGTGAGAGTCACACCCAGATGCGTCGCCCAGTCCTGCCGCCTTCTCCCGATGGCCGTATTCTCCCTGGCTGAGAAGAACTCCTCGCTCATCTTCGAATTGGTTCCATCGATAAGCTTAGCGAACGGGTCTTTGGGGTTCCATGCCCAGTTCGTCATCAGTACAGCGGTGGGGCTCTCGGTAACGTCAGAGATCGCCTTCCATCCCTTGTAGATTTTCTGAAGCAAGCTGTGCTTGCTTCCAGACGGTATGTCCATAAGCGATGTGGAATCGTATTGTTGGCGATGGTCTACGTGGAATTTCACTTGATAGTAAAAGGAGTCCCCATCAAAATGTGTGACGACATCATCCAGCGCCCCCGCTTTTGGGACCTCGACGCATACGCGTAGGGGCCTCCGGCCATAGGCGCGAAGACCGAGTACCTCCCGCCACGCAAAAAGATGCTGATAATCATCGCCTTTCAGGCGAGAGGAACTCGGACTAGGCATTAGCATCTTCCTCCGTCGACATGATTCCCACTCGTTCGTCCTGAAATGGCGGGGTGGGTTTCGTCCGCGCCGTCACATCACGAACCAACTCGTAGGTCACCGACTGATCCGGATAGGCCTCGATCAAGATCGACGGCAACAAGCGGTGACGGAGGTCTGAATAGGTAAACCCTAGACGGTCGAGGTTTTGAGGTCCTGTAAGGCCTACGAGCTCCTGTAACTGCGTCTCACCGAATCCCAGGTCGCCCAAACTTTCCTTCAAAACAGCCAGGCGCTGTGCCGGACCCGGACGATGGAACCCGAATATCTCGGCCGCTCTACGCCGCACTGCTGGATCAATGGATTCAAGACGGTTCGTGCACATCACAACAATTGCAGGCGCGCCGCACTTTCGGAGTTCGTCCACGCCGCGGATCAGCGCATTGACACCGGCACGATCCTCTTGGTGCATCTGGCTTAGCTCCCGGGACTGGGCAAGCGCATCTGCCTCATCAATCAGCAGGATCGTCCCGCCTCGTGCCTGGCCATTGCGTCCTTGTTGGGCCTTCGCCGATGCGATCACCTGGTCGAAGGCCGAAGTGAGAAGGCGCGTCATTTCACCGACCGCACCCGAGCCTCGCGAGTTCAGGCTCATGCGATACAGCACGACTTCGATGTTGGCCTTCCTCGCGACATCGTCGCCGAACGACTCGGCCAGGGCGGTCTTTCCGGTGCCAACGTCACCGGCAAACACGAAGAGGGGAGCGGATGCGGTCAGGCTCTTTATGAGCGCAATAGGTTGACTGTGATGCGCCTGCGCCCAGGTCTCTAGATCTCTCGGGTTCAGCAATAAACGAGCACGCTTACTCAGTCGCATTTTGATCTCGTCTAGCCCTACAAGTTCGTTGTAAGCACGCTGGACAGCGGAATTGGGCAACGTGACGACATCGCTGAACAAGTCATTCGAATCCACCATCATTTCCCAAACACCTTTCTGGTGACCCCGCCACCGTTCCGGCCATAAGTGCGATCGATTTCCCAGCTACCTGATTCGTACCCCGCGGCAGTGGCCGGTGTGCGATCAACTGGAATCCTGGACTCAATGCTCTTTCGTTGAGCTTCGGTCAGCTCCGACCAGGAGCTGTTTTTCGAGAGAAAGGAGCTCCAGGTAGCGCCTGAAGGGAGCTTGGCCGCAGAGACTCTCCCTGGGCGGTCATCGACCATTAGCGTGCCGTCCCAGTTCGCGCTGTAGCGCAGAGACATGACCCACTTGCCGTTCTGCTTGAAGCCGTACTCTACGTAGTCGAGGTACTTCCCCGCTAAGAGCTCCGTTATCTCGACGACGTAGTCTGCAATCTCTTTGTCTGTCGGCCGACCCTGAAAGCGCTGACACTGCCTTAGGTCTGCCTCGATCTTGGAGGCGACATACCGAGCATCAGTGCGTGTAAAGCTTGTGCTCGTGGTGTAGGAGTAGCTCATGTTAGTTACCTCGGAACGAAGTGCCGAACACGTCCTGCCAGCACTTCACTGCACGGGCCTTGGTATCCGACGCCATGGCCTCGTTGATCGCATCGAGCGCATCGTATGCTGCCTCGACGATTGCGCGGCGATCCGCCTCGCTGTATCGGGCAGCCACGTTGTTTTCCGGATTGACCGGATCGATGAATCTGATCGGTGCTGTCTGATCGACTGTAATCTCTGCGGTCGAGTAGTTGTCGGTGAAAGCAATCTGTTCGCTGAGTCCAGTGGTCACGATGTAGGCGAAGAATTCTTCCAGAGCATCTGGATAATCCGACATATCGACGCCGGTGTCGGCCAGATGCGCGCAGATCAGCTCGATCATGAACGACTTGAAGCGAAAATCGTCTCGGGTCTGCTTCTGTCCCCTCGCCCACCACTTCACTAGCCGCACGACTTGCCGGAAGTGGTGCGGCTGAGCGTTCTTGCGTTTCCGTATGAACTCGAGGTGCTGTGACATGCTCGTCCGCACCCGATCTCCATTGTCCTTAGTGATGAGGTAGCCAACGTTGTCTGCCTCGCCTTCATAGAGGACAGGCACCACGTCCACATCCAGGCCAGAGCCACGGAATCGCAGGGTCACACAGTGGTGCTGTATTTCGAACTGATCGTCGACCAACGTTGGATACGCCTCCCGCAACCGGTCCTTCATCCAAGCCAGGAGGGCGACCGTGTCTTCAGGTGCTTCGGCCTTCTCGACATAGACGGCGACATCCATATCGTTGATGGTGCTCAGGGCGGTGCCCTTCGCGACACTACCGGAGTTCAGCATTTTTACGAGATCGAAACCAGGGTTCTCTTTGATATGGTCTTCCAGCTTTTCCCTCAGCCGCCTCACCTGGTCTCGATACTCTTTGACGTCATCGGACTGTAGATTGACGCGCTGATCGGCGTAACCGGCGATATGCGCATGCGTGATAAACGGCGGCCCTGCTGGTTCGGTGCTCATGACTGTTGCTTTCCTTTCCCGCACGAGTGCGTTATCCTAAAGAGAACGATCGTTCGTTACTACTAACATCATAGTGACGCAGGTGTACGTTCGTCAAGTCGAACTCAGGTTCTTTATAGAAAACCATTGACGGAGACCCGTATGGCGTTGGGAGACCGTATCAAGTTGCGCCGCGGCGAACTCGGCATTTCCGCGAGCGAGCTGGCGAAACGAGCAGGGATTAGCAAGGGCTATCTGTCCAGCCTAGAGAATGGCGACGCCACACGCCCTTCAGGAACGATCCTGTTCCAGTTAGCGCAGCATTTGGGGACAACAGTGGCAGATCTCCTAGAGCAGGAGGTTCGACCGACCGCCGCCACTATTCCTGAGGCCCTGCGAGACTTCGCCACACAGGCCCACTTGCCGGATGAGGATGTTCGTATGTTGTCACAGGTCCGCTTTCGGGGCGCTCAGCCCAAGAGTGTCGAGGACTGGAGATACCTTTACGAGTCCATCAAACGCTCGATAAGCACTGAGAATTGAGATGCGTGCGTATCGATGGCAAAGCCGACAGGCCCATCTCCTGTGCGAAGCAACCAGTACGGCGGATCCTGTGCAAGGCATCCGCCTCCTCGCAGCTGAGCTGATCGATCTCGTCGGCTTTGAAGAGCCCCCGTTCGACCCGCGTGTTATGGCCTCGTTTCGGAACATCTTAGATATTCGCAGCGCCGCCATGCAGAGCGACGCTCGACTTATACCGAACGCCCAGGGTTTACTCATCGAGGTGAACGAAAGCCACTCAAGGGGTAAGCAGAACTTCTCTGCCGACCACGAAATCTCGCACACCTTGATGCCAGACTACGCCGGCGAACCGGTCAGCGATGAACGAACAGGGCAATTCCCTTCTGGTCGCGAGGAAGAACTCCTTTGCGACATTGGGGCTGCTGCACTGCTGCTGAACTCTCGCTGGCTCCACCCTCGTGCTCAAGAACTCGGGCAGTCGTTGGGCTCCTTGCAGTCTCTGGCTGAACAATTTGACGCCTCACTGGAGGCCACCGCACGACAGCTCACGGACGGAAACGTTTGGCCCGTAGCGTTCATCGTCTGGGAGGATGGGTTACGCAAGGAACACCAAATCTCCCTAGACCAAGGAACGCTTCCAGGTTTGGAGGCATGGGCCACCATCACACCTAACCTCCGAGTCAGTCGCCGGTACGCGAGTGCTTCCTTCCAGGAACACGGCTACTACATACCCATCAACAAGTCTGCTCCCGAATCGTCACTGATCGTCGAGTGCGGGTCCGAGATGCCATATGCGCAAGAACTCGTGGACCTCGACTTCGGACCACGCCACACACCAGTTCGATTGTCCTGTGAGAGTTGGTATGTGCCCTATCGCAAGAACGGTGAAACGCGCCGAAGGGTCATATCGCTTGTCGAACCACCCGCTTCTGACCATCTCCTCCGCGAACCGCATCACTACCAGCTCGAAGCGTTCAGCTGAACGTCCGTGAATGCGGTCTAGCAATGTTCGGAAGAAAAAACAGCTCCTTTAGACCTGCTGTTTATATGCCCTGGATCAGCCCTGCCCAAACCACCTGCACCCTATCAGTTGTACTGGGGCACACTCTCAATCGGATCCACAGGACCCAGCGGGGAAACACCTCCGCTCATAGGGACTTCAGAATCTCGCTATACGAATTCGCCATCACGTTAGTCTCCGTTTAATCCCTTTGGGCCGCATAGCAACTCCACTCTTGTGAAGCGACTCTCGAACAGCGGTATACGAATAGCCGATTCGCTCCACGACCTCGACAATCGATAAACCGCTTTCATAGAGACGTGCTGCTTGCTTCGCTTCCCGTGGGGTAATGGGTTGCTTCCGCAATGTGACGCCCTCTGTGCGCAAGAGCTGAAGCAGTGCGCTTTTCGCGATGCCATAGTCCTTGGCCAACGCAGGGGTGCTGTCTCCAGCGTTGTACCGCGAGACAATCTCAGCTACTTCCCGGCGAGACAGGCGTCGCCTCAAGTTTCTTGGCCGGGAAGGTTGCGCGTCAGCCATACCTGGGTCCGGCTGATACGCTTTCGACTTCCGGGCCAGTCTCGCCAATTCACCAGGGGTCGGAGACAAGAGCGACGATTTACTTGAGTGTCTGTCTACGGGCTGTACTAACGAGGCACCAAGATGACCTTACTTGAACATCTGCTCAGCACATATGGGTCTGAATTTGTGCAGCTATAGATGAGGAACGGAGCTCAGTGCTTGGATTCATGCTCGCCACGAACACCACTTGGTGCTATCGCATGAAACTGATTGCATTGCAGTCGGACGACTTGCGCGTCCAGACTGCAATGCACCCAGAAGCGACCTCGGCCGTCAACTGTGCGAAGTGGGCCCTAGAGCAAGGAGGACCGCTTAGCGTGGTCACTGCAGGCCATCCGCCGCCAAGACGAGAACGCCCCCAAAAATCCTTTAGGCTTCTTCGCCGACACCGACGACTCATCGGCTGGACGCGGCGCTCCATGGCGCCTACCACGCAGCGCTGGATGATGACGAGCTCGGGATCAACCTTGCATTGCTCCCACGCTACGAGCAGGCTCCACGGAGCTAACACGTGGTCGGCAACGCCCCTCGCAATCATGGAAAGTACACCACTCTGTACTCGGCCCTTAGTGTGGACGGCATCACTACAGCGACGACCGCAGAGGTACGACTGGTCAGGGCGGGACGGATTCGCCCCCTTCGTCACTTGGGACCTGGCTCAAACTTGCGGCCGAGCGATGTCGTGTTCTGGGACAACCTCAACTTCACTAGATCACCATCGCCCGACGTGAGCTGACGAACCGAGCCTGCCACCTTAACGCTACACAACAGCAAGGGCATCTCCTCGCGAAGATACCCTTGCTGCCAACGCCGTGCATACAGGCATGATTAGAAGTGGAAACTGGAATGTGCGGGGAGGTATTGAGTGGTTACCCTATATCGTCCCCCTCCACCCCAGCCTCTCCACTAGTAATCAAGTACGATCGACTATTACGAGTCATAATATGGGTCGACCGGGGCCGACCCATCTCTGCGTGTCGAAGAACGAAGCCCCGCAGCCTCGCACCATCGCGCGCAACTCTCCAGGATGTGATGGAGCGTTTGGGAGTCAATCCCGACCTCATCGAGGACCGAGTGCGGCTTGCTTCTCCTCATTGCTGTTGGAAGCCGCATGAATCGAAGTGACGGATTGCGGCCAGAGAGGTTTGAGACCACCCCGTCACGCCGAAACGCCTGCGGGTCAAACGGTTCCGGACACAACCGAATCACGCATGGCACGCATTCCACTGCGCCCGGGGATACGAGGCACTCGACCCTAAGGTCCCAAAGATGAGGATTGCCGTGGCGATCATAATGAGTGGACTCTACGAATTCGAAGAATTGGATCGGCCATAAGGTCGCATGTACTTCCGGGCCGTACTTTCGCTGGGCGTCCTCGATGAGACATGTGAGCAGCCTCTCAACGCCCTCACTTCCGATGGACGGAGGAAAGAACTCGATTCCAGTTCCTCCCGACCCAGCCCTCATCTTTCCGACGGCAGTTTTATCGCGCTGGTGGAAACGATGGATCACATCCTTGGCTTCATCGATGTTGCGAGCTTCCGCGGTGGCAATCGGCGAGATACCCGTGCCGTTGGCAACTTCCTGCTGCGCAACCTTGTCGTGTATGAGAGGCAGACAAACGCCTTCATGGTAGAAGGTGGTGTCCACGTCATAGCCATTGCCCATTGGCTGTATGATTCCGCGCCGAGCAAGCTCTGGGAGGAGATTGGGATTGGCGCCAAATACCACGGGCCTGCCTCGATAGGTCAGATGGTTCCCATCTCTGCCGACATTGTCGGCGATGTCGGGGATTGCCCCGCACACCACAGTGATGGACTCCTCACCCAACTCCTGCCCTGTGTCGCGAAGGTATGTCCGTCCGCCGAGGTCCTTCTGCACAAGGCTGGCGAAGAGACCGGCTCTGTCGAAAAACTCTGGAATGTGGAGGAAGCCAGGCTGGAAGGCGAAAAGAACGACTCCATTTCCGTAATTTGGCATGGCCCGAAACGCGCTGTACATGTGATGGGCGCGAGCGTTGTCACCTCCTGCCGTGACGCTCGATAGAGCTGCATTGGAACCGTTCGCCTCAATCAACCGAAGTTCGCCCGTAGTGGTTAACGTGACGTCTAAGAGAAAGAAGCTAAAATCGATATTCGAGGTCCTGAACGTGCTGGCAACAGGACGGTGGCCGTCGGGAGGCGAGAGTGTAGAGAGTGATGGAAATCCGTGTCCGGCTGCGCGAACGGCGAGTTCAAGCGATAGACTACGGAAGTCGAGTTCTGCGTTCATTTTGATGCTCTCCTTGTCAGATTGAAGCTGCTAAGTAGCGCTTCAAGTTCGAGTGGTCTGCGAACGAGAAAGTCCGGATTCGCATCCGCAAGGCACTGGCTGGACGAGTATCCCCACGTTACCGCCACCACCGGAATGCTCAACAAATGGCAGATCGCAATATCTCGTCGCGAATCGGTTATGTAGATAACATCACTGCTTTGGCGGAGGCTATCGAGCAATTCGACCTTCGTTCCTTGTTCACGTCCGACCACTGTTGAGAAGACTGTAATGTCGTTCGCGAGTGCTACCTGAATTCCTTCGGCGTAGGCTGCTGTCACCACTAGGGCCGGAACGATTAGCTGCCGAGCGACTTCAATCACATTGGGAAACGTCTTGAGGCGATGCGCACGGTGTCTCATGATCAGTCGATGCATGCTTCGCAGAACGGGGGACGCCTCTTCTCCCACTAGGCCGCACTGCGCATCGCGGCCAAAATACTTTTGATGTGACTCCACGGAGTCGACCCTGACACCACTCTCGAAGATACTGACGATGTCCTCAGCGGCCCGCCATGCTTCCGCCCGAGAATCGACGAGGACCCCATCGGCGTCGAATATCACCTGCGAATAGGTTTGGATTGTCATTTGAGCTCCAGCGTTTCACCGACCTCCAAAATCCGTACGTCGAGGTGGGCACCTGCCAAGTTCATGAACTCGATTGCTGACTTAGGATCCGCACGACCGTGGTAGTGCATCGGCACCACTAACCCCAGGTGATCAATCGTGTCGAGAAACTCAACCGCCTGAACCGGGTCGAACACCTTGCCACCTCCCACTGGTAAGAGAACGAGGTCAAACGGGCCGCCTGGGTGTTCTGAAAACCTCGCGATGTCCCCCGCAAAGTAGACGGATCTTCCTGCCGCACTGAACACGAAGCCAAGATTCTCAACTGGAGTGCTCAAGTCTCCATGGTCAGCCAGAACCGGCTCTATCGTGAGAGTTGAAACCTGGATCGGACTGCTGGGTGTGAGGATCCTGTGCTCGCCAGTCAGTCCATGTAGTTCATTGACTACTTGTCTTGGACCATATATTGGCGCGCCTAGTTCCAGAAGGTAATCAAGATGGAAATGGTCTGGGTGGATGTGCGAGACTAGCGAGATATGGACCTTCCCGGCGTCAGTCACACTTTCGACTATAGACAAGGCCCCAAAGTCAAGCGCAGCTCGCACACCTTCGGCTTCAACAACGAAACTGGACTGCTCGTATTTGGTAATTGTGAACATTGATACCTCCAATTGAGTGATTGTTGATTGAGATCAGCGGTCCTGAGAATGCACTGACATAGCCTCCAGAAGTTCGCTATCGGTCCAAATGGTAGAAAGTTTGAATCCGACACTCGATGCTTCGTGTCGTGCTATGGCTACGGCTCCAACGACTTCTCCGCCAGCGATCGACACCTGTTCGATCGCTTGGGATAGCGACTCACCGGTGCGCACCCAGTTATCGACTAGCACCACTCGTTTTCCACGCACGTCGCCCTCGACCGATCGTTGAAGACCCGAGGTCCTCGGGCCATCCGGTAGCACCGTCGCGTACGCAGCTCGCTTGTCCCAAGCCAACCAAGATCCCCACGTCACTCCGGACTTAGAAACCCCACCGATAACGTCAAAGGGTTCGTAGGTCTGAAGCAGATCACTGAGGAGGCTGACGATAAGGAGTCGAAGCTTAATGTTCGTGCCTGCTCCCCGCGCGTCGATGATGTACGGTTTCTCATTGCCTTTCCGTCCTGGAAAGGGACTGTCCTGTGGTGCCAGTCGCAAGAGTCCGAGGTGGACGGCCCGAATGGCTGTTTCATTTGTCACGAGGGGATCCTTACATAATATCACAATGGTGCGAACTGGACGTTGACCGAAGGCATATGGGCACACACCATTCCCGAGCCTTTGGGTTCAATCTTGGGGAGTATTTCGATCCCTCCCGGATGCTGAATGACCCCAGCCTTCGCCAACACGCGCAGCCAGCTGATTGTGGTTGCTGCCAGCGCCAGTGTGACCAGACCGGTTTGAGGGGCTGCCCCATGTCGACCGTTCGCCCCATAGAACTCCACCGAAGGAATCAAGTTAGATGGATCGACAACCGCTACTTTCACCTGAGGCAATGGCAGGCCGAGATCCCGACTCGCCAAGCCCATCAAGTAGCTCGGGTCTACGGCGAGCGGGTGAGGCACTATTAAGTAGCTGTTGAGGAATTCCACATAGTGCACCGGCTGAGCACCAATAAGCCGTTCGCTCGCGCTGCAGCCAGCATGAATCGTCCATATTTGATCAACGGTAGACAGTTCTCCGCCGAATCTCGTCGCGGCATCGACCGTGATAGACGCACCTGGGACCCTCAAGTGGATACGAGGACTTGCTGCTCCAGAGTTGCGCGAGATCATCGCTGCCGCAGCTGCGGTGGCATTGCCACAAGCGACCAGTGACTCCCCCTCCGAAGTCATCTGGTAGACTGCGGACCTGCAGAGGTGGTCAACATACGCGACCTTCCCTCGGGCAGCCGCATTTGCTCCGCTCCGTTCATGCATTCGCCACAGCACGCGCGCCTCAGAGGCACCCCAGTTCTCGATCCCATCATCTATCGGGAGCTGGAACACACTACCGACGGTGCGAAGTACACCATCTCGAGATGTTCGAAACTGGACGCCTGAACTCACCGGCAAGGCGGTGCCCTCATCTCGCTGCAACAGATATGTGGACGCTAGCGATTCGGTATTAGGTTGCAGGGTGCGTCCATGCGAGAGGGAGTGGCCCGGGGTCATCATGGTGAATTCCTCCTTCTTCTCAATCCGAAAGCTGCTGTCGACCGACTCTTTCCGCCTCACTGTCGCTAACGCGAGTTTGACAGAAGATGAGAACGACTAACATCGCCAGTAGACTTAACTTGGCGAGTGACCACCTTGAGTTACCTCGAAAGACTACGCCTATGGATTATTCAAGATAAACAAGACTAACTCTGCACACTTCTTTCCCAGATCCAGCAATCGAGGTGAAGGTAACACCGCCATTTCCAATGTCAGACCCAACGGCCCCATAACTCAAAGTGACTTTGAAAACCGGATGGCGGCGCGATGGATTAGAGGCATAAGCAAGCAGCTGGTGAGCGATGATCTCTGAGCGATTTTCGAATTACTCCTTCTCGCGAGTCGCCCAAGCCCCAAGGTGACCGCTTCTGCGTCCCGGGCCGTGCCTGTCTGACCGGGAATATCTTCGTCCCCTAGACCGGTATCGGCTAAGAAGACCTCCCCATGGACATGGGCTGTGGCTCCGGGGCGACCTGCTGTGGTCGCCTACGCTAATGGCAGGCGTCTGGCGTTTGGGACAGACTGCACCGGGAACTGCTTGACCGGTTGGGCGAGGAGAACGGGCTCTACTGGTCCGGCACCTACCTGGATAGCGCCACTATCCAGGCAAAAGGGGGCAACACGACTGGCCCGAGCTCGACCGTTCGCAGCAGACCAGGCGCAAAACGGCCCTGATCACTGATCGGCCGGGCATTCCACTGGACACCCGGTTGACTGCGGCCAACTACCACGACAGCAAGGTGTTCGAAGAGCTGGTTGAGGCGGTGTCGCGGATTCGCACGCCGACGGGGCACTGCCGCAAACGCCCGGTCAAGCTGCGTGCGTACGAGGCGTACGACATCCCACCGTGTCGACGGTTAACGGTGGCGTGGTTGGCGCGGCACCGACGGTTGGCCATGCGATATGAGCGCCGGGCAGACATCAATCCAGCGTTCCTGACCCTTGAGTGAGCTCTGAGCTGCTTCAAGCGGCTGCAGGCTGTTTACGACTGTGCCCGCCCATTTGGCACCAATTCCGTCTTCAAGACCGATACCCTTTGTGAATCCCAAAAGAGAATCGCTGTCGACATCAATGGGATTCGCAAGTACGGCGTCACAGGCCCTGATGCAATAGAGTGCGACGTCCTACCCACTCGCTGATCTCCCGCATCCAGATCTTATGGTTTCTTGAAGTGACTCTAATAGATACAGAATTGTGAAGTACTTTATCTAGAGAAACTCCTATCTCCGTGGGTGTGTTCACATTTGAGCACACTGGTCGGGAACCAAGAGTTGAGACATGACTAGCATCCACTAGACGTTAGAGTTGTCGTCAGACAGTTGGGTTAGGAATGGCCAATGATGAGTCCGAGAGTGAAGGTGTCGAGACCGTATCTCGACGTCGCTCCGTCACTTCATATGGGCGAGTTTTTGCAAGAGACGAAATGAGACGCTTGATAGCTTAATGCCCAAAGGCTATACGATCCCGGCATCCGCAACAGAGTCTCTCTTGACTAGCTCTTGGTGCTTCTTTGGATGAGCCGCAGTTGTGGCTCATCGAACTCACCCCTTCGTGGACGTTGATAGCCTCCTTCTCCATTCGGCTTAATCCTTCGGCGTATGGTAATCGCGCTCCCAGCGCCATAGGCTATCTCTGTATCCTGTCGGCGGTTGTTGACCTGAGCCGCCCGAATCACTACCGTTGTGGTACTTGGTGGTTGCAACAATGAATACTTTCGACCGAAAACTCCCCGACCTCGGTGCACTTGTTGAACGAATGCTTTTGAGCGCCGATGGCCTAGATATGTGGTGGGCATTCAGCGACGCACTCGCACTTTCTGTTGGGGCAAGGAAGACAGGTTTCTACATCCACGATGACACATATCGGAACGGAGGACTACGTGAGTTACGTCAAATCGTGCGGCGGGCTGAACATGCACCATCGGGTGAGCGAGTCAGATACCAATTGCGATCGACAAGCTACTTCAACGAGTCTGACCTTCCGTACACAGCATATGCAGATGAGTATCTAGACCGTACATCACTAAGAATCGCGTTGCGAAGTTTTGACAGCGGCAAAGTGACGATGGACAGCTCCGCTCAGGCGCTCACAATGCTGGCTATACCAGTGATGGAACAGATTGACGAAAACGATCACGCACGCCCCATAGCGGTTTGCGTTTTGGAGTTGCCAGAGGCCGATGACGAAATCGACCATGCACGACGATCGCATCTGCTTAGTTCTGTGCTCCCACAACTGCATCCTTTTGCGGTATATGCACGAGCTCGTTACCTACTCCCTGACGTCCGTCGTGAACTCGACATCAGCACGACATCATTCAACCATCTCGTAGATGATCTACTAAAAAGGGTATGCGTACGTCTCGGATTCTCTTACGCTCTGATTTCATTGATCAATGAGGCAGGAGATGAGGTCGTAGCAATTCGCGGGAGGAACGTTCCTAAGCCTTGGCTCGAAGCTGCCCGTCACCCAATCTCGAGCAATGATATCGTCGTTGATGTTCTTCAAAAGGGAACGGCCGAGGTCTTTCACGCCAATTTAGATCTGGACACCCGTTTCGACCAAGCTATCTATGACCAATTCAATCACCAGAAACTTGAGCGAGTATTTGTTCCTCTCGCCAAGATAGGGGTGCTTGAAGCCGGTTGGTTTGAACACGAGAGCAGGAAACTCTCGACGGTAATGCTCACAGCGCTCGAGCATTGGGCCACCGAGGCGGCGTCTCTACTAAAGTGGAAGCGGGAGAGTGAGCGCCAGCGGGATGCGAATAACACACTCACCAAAATATTGACTACAGGACGTGAGCTGAATAAACTTCCGCGATTGAGTCAGGAATCTGATCGGATCGCACATCTAAATGAATTTCTCGGAGACCTTGCAGAGCTGGCTAATTCTGTGCTTAAGTCAGAAATCGCGATCATCTATCCGATTGTTCCCATGCCCATCTCACGATTCGAACAAGTCGCCGGTAAGGATTTGAGCTTTCTAGCGCCGATCGTTCGGGGGGATCCTCTCAAGGGCAATATGGTTCTACAGCCTCCACGAGGAAGCAACAATATCGCGTCGAGGATGTTACGTGACTACGCGATAAAGGCGACTAAACACAGGTACGTCATCGACGCGCTGAATGATACCGCCATCACTCCTAAGAAAAGTCCCAAGTCCAAGCATGGGATTGATGACTACGCTGGCCTCTATACTTTCGCCGAGAAGCAAGGAATAAGATCCTTTGCGGGTGCTATTCTGGAGGCTTATGGCGACATTATTGGCGTGATGTTCCTAAACTTCAAGAATGCCCAATCATTCTCCCGACAGGACCGCTATCTCGTGGAGATGTTCGTCCAGCACGCCATGGATATGTTGTCGAGCGACTGGATTGCGAAGCTAAGAGAGCGACATCAAATACATGATCGATTGCACGATAGCGTACGCATTCGCCTAGCCGCGGTGCTAACCGATGTTGACACTCTGGATGATGAACTAGAGTCTTCGCAAGGTGCCGACCACACGCAAGCTCGTATGCTGGTCAAGAGGCTTGCGAGGCTCCTTGATCTAGTCTATGACGAGCTGGGAGAAATACTTCGCGGCGGAAGTGGTGATGTATGGTCGGCGATCCCTATGGAGAGTACATCCCGACAAAGTGGTTTGGCATTTGCAATCGTGGACGAAGTGGAGCACATAATGCCTTTCGGTGAGGATCGCATCAAGTTTGATATTCCAGCGTGTCTTCCGTCTCTCTCGGAGCCTGATCAGAATTCGATCGTAAGAATTGTTAGCGGATTAGTATCCAACGCGATTCGGCATAGCTGTGCTCAGCAAATTAAAGTTCAAGTCAAGTTCGACAATGACATCCTCAAAATTGATGTAATTGATGACGGCATAGGTCTCGACACGGTTTCGACTACAGATTCGATCGAACAGTTGAGCGCGTCACCCTCTGGCCGAGGTGGTTTAGCAAGGCGAGCAAGAGATTTAGGAGCAAGCCTAAACTTTAGCGTTCCAGAGCGTGGAGGCACACAATGCAGACTTTCACTGCACATCGCGAACGATGATGAAAGGAACACCAATGAAATCGCAATGGATGCGTGATTCAATAAAGGTTCTTTGGATCGAAGATGAGCAACTCTATAGGGAGTCGATCGAGATCGCCCTCAACAGTGCAACCGACGAGATAGAGTTTCTGCCCGGTGCTGGCAACGCAAGCCAGGGCATCCGACACGTTAGGAAGTATTCGCCAGACCTGGTTATAGCTGATCTTCGTTTGCCACTCGATACAGACGATGGTGCGGCGAGTCCCAGCTTCGGTATTGCGATGATAAAGGTAATCGCAGAAAGGCGTACTGGTAAGGTTCCATACATTCTCGCCCTGAGTTCCATTCAGGACGACCAACCAGATCTGGTCGCCCGAGCGGTTCGCGCCGGTGCAGATAGCTATATTGTGAAGGGGCGTCGAGGATACCGATCGGGCAAGCAATTGGCCACGATTATGCTCAGTCTCGTCCATGACGGCAAGCAAAACTGGGGGCCAGAAGTCGCATTACTGGTCAAAACCCACCAGGAGGAACCAGTCCTTGCTTATGAAGAGCGGAGGGTTCTTGAGCTGGCCAAACAAGGCAAATCCAACAAAGAGATAGCCTCCGAGCTAGGAAAATCTCCTGATACAGTTAGAACGCAAATGAGTTCGATCTTTAAGAAGACTGGAATCAAGAGTCGGCACCAATTGAGCAAGGTCGTGATCAGCGACGAGTTTGAGTTGTTTGGATTGCAAGAAGTATGAAACGACCAAAAAATTAAATTTTCGGAGTTGACGAGAGGCAAGAATATCGTATTTAGTGATGAAGGGATCAACTCCAGTCGCAACTCTAGACATTGTAGTTGCGACTGGCGCGTCAGCTTCTCGGCCGTCCACTGCACGGACAGCCTCCCCACGCTGAACTACCGGGCAATAACCAGTTGCAGCAAGCATCGCTCCGTCGCATCACTCGTCCGAGGGCTGGCCTGGCTCGGCCACGAATGAAAACAGCGACCCGAGACGCTTTTACACCCGGACTCAGAGCTTCCGCACCGGCACATCCATTTCCGACCATGGTCTGCAGATCTTTCGCATGATACCCCACAGGTCTGCCACGGGCCCGCTACTCGCGGTCCATTCAGGCTTCGGCGAACTCCCGCTGCAGGATGACCGATGCTGGTGACTCATTCAGCAAGGGCATGATCCCTGAGGTGCCGCCGGACCAGAAGACCCCCATCACAAGAGAGCTCTCAGTCGGCAACTATCTGGTCAGCCTCCACAATCCCCTTAGCCAATCGTCTAGCTTCAATCGGCCCTATCCTTTCCTGCACGCCCAGGTGCGGCATCCGTCCCTTCTCATACAGAGAAGTCAGCGAGCTGGTCCGTCGATGATCAAGCCGTCCCCGTCCGGTCACCTGGCCCCTCCGGTCTGGCACTAAGCGGACATGGAGATGTTCTTGCGCACCGGGTCGCTCAGATCCCCCGCAATAATCGGCAAATTGGACCATTCGGGTGCGCAAGGACTTTTGTAAATCTGCTTTAGGGTAAAAGCGTGGGACTTCTTGAGGGTTTGTCCCCTAATTGTATCTAGAAGACACGTCTTTGAGCATGCGTGAGCTGATACTCAGAATATTTACCTAGCAATCGTCGACCGCTGAATTTGAATCTCGCTCGCGACTCAACCCGTATTCAGGCTAGACCTTTTGATGCCTTTGGGCCGCATGGCAACCCCACACTCGTGAAGCGATTTACGTACCGTGCTGTAGGAGTAGCCGATCTGCTCCACGATCTCGGTGATGGACATCCCGTCTTCATAGAGGTGCGCGGCTCGCTTGGCGCCCGCTGTTGTTATTGCCTGTTTCCTCATCGCCACACCCTCGGTGCGCAGGAGCTGGAGAATGCCACTTTTTGATAGGCCTAACTCCCGACACAACTTGGGAGTGCTGTCCCCTGCCTTGTAACGGGATACGATCTCCTCAATCTCCTGACGTGAGAAGCGTCGTTTCAAGCTCCTCGGCGGGATATCTAGCGCCGAACCGAAAGCAGGGTCGGCGCGCAATACTCTCGACTTCTGGGCCAGTCTTGCCAAGACATCTGGAGTTGGGAGTATAAGCGCCAATTACTTGAGTGCCCGTCTACTGGCTATACTACCCACTCAAAACCTGAGAATTCAATCACCTGCCAACTTCTCATCC
>Ga0182739_1002377_pt1 | contig 17720 bp, 23 predicted proteins | sample eDN5th30CBELigBY_FD_128873 | JGI IMG/M metagenome (GOLD analysis project Ga0182739, IMG submission 128873) | Enriched backyard soil microbial communities from Emeryville, California, USA - eDNA 5th pass 30_C BE-Lig BY (version 2) (version 2) | ecosystem: Environmental > Terrestrial > Soil >... | reverse complement strand
TAGAACAACTCCCTATGAGAAGGAAATTTTCAATTGTCTTAAGATCTCCATTCCAAACGAAAGCGTTAAGCGTATTTTTAGAACTATTGAAGGAACATGATGTAATTTCTGATTTGTTATGAAGTGGTGCAGCTTTTGAAACGAATTTTACATAAAGATAAAGAGTAGCGAAAGAGGATAATTACAATAGAGTTTTTCAGCTGAGAGCATTAGGTAGAATCTAGAGGCGCCGTTATGAAAACTATAAGAATACTAGTACTCGCTTCAACTATAATCGAATAAAAAACGTACTTCGACTGGGAAATGTGAATAAGTTATAAATCTACTATTTAAAAAAGGGGCAGTAAGTGTTATTATATAGCTCAAAGATAATTTCGGTCTAAGTATGTAATCGACTGAATACTTAAATTCAAAGAAACGTTGTTGTCTCAGTAGCTCAGCAGGATAGAGCATACGCCTTCTAAGCGTACGGTCGGGGGTTCGAATCCCTCCTGGGACGTCGAAGGGTTCAGATAGAAGAAGTTTGAACCAAGTAAAAATGCTTCAAATCCTTATTATATAGGGGTTTGGGGCGTTTTTATATTTTACAAGAAAAAGAAAGAAACCGAAAGAAAAAGGTGCTTTTTATACACTTTATACACAAATTTTACACAAGGATTTAGCCACTATAAGTTAGTAAGTCCTCAAAAATTGAAGCAGTTTTTGATGAATCACGCTCACGAAGTTCTTTTAAGAGATGTGCGTAAGTAGAAGTCGTAATATCAATTGAAGCATGACCAAGTCTTTCGCTTACATACAGAACTGAAATATCTTGATAAAGAAGAACACTAGCATGAGTATGGCGTAAACCATGAACTGTAATAATAGGTTTGATTTTTAGTTTTTTTATTGAAGCTCGTAACACATCATTTAACCGATCATTAGTAATAACTTGAATTGGTGAATCAGATGTATAGAACACTAGGCGATTTTCATTCTGAGGATGATTTGAAACTTTTAGTACCTGTTTCTTTAAAACATTCATTGTCGTCTTATCTAAGCCAATTGTTCGTTCAGATGATTCATTTTTCAACGGACCAAATCCTCCATACTCTTTATAGCGCCATTGTCGATGAATTTTAACAGTGCTTTCTTTAAAATTAATATCTTCAATTGATAGACCAACTAATTCCCCGTATCGTAAACCGCTAGTTAAAGCAACAATTAACATCGTATATTCAAGACCATTGTCAATATTTGCATGTAAATACTTTAATAGTAGTTGACTAGCATCATAATCCAAGAACTTTTCAAATGATTTTTTACTAGCTGCTCCGGTGATGGTAACATTTCGTGTAAAGTCGGTTTTTATTAATCCTTCATCTATTGCTTCCCTTATACAAGTGCGTATAAAGCCATTCATTTTACGATTCGTTGTTTTAGCAAATTGCTCTCCCATGTCATTAAGAAACTGTTGGTATTCACGTTTAGTAATACTCTGAATAGCTTTATCTCCAAAATAGTTAAGAAGTTTGGTGTGAGTTGCTTTATAAGAGTTAAGGGTTATATCGGAAATATCTCGCTTATAAGTCTTGAACCATTCCAAAAAATATTTTTCAATCGGATAGTCCTTTTGTGGATCGAGTACTCCGTTTTTTAAATCAAATTCCATCTGTAAAGCTGCTTCTTGTGCTTCTTTTTTTGTTCGAAATCCCCCTTTACGAATTGGTTTTTGCTTGCCGTCTATTGTGCGGCTAATGGCATATTGCCACGTGTTACCGCGCTTTGTGAAGCTTGCCAAATAATTACCTCCTTTACTTGGTATAAGAATAGTATAGAGTTTTTATGAGTGTTTGGAAAATGTGAGTTTGAAGTTGCTATTAAGTGAGTGTGTGAAAACATGAATATAAACATAAACTAACTGGGATGTCTTTACTTTTATCTAACTAGTGGCTAAGCTATAATGTACTGAAAGGTGGTGCAGAATGAGAACATTCAAAGAGTTACACACCATTGAAGCTGTAAACAGCTTTATTTCCAGCAATCCATTATCCTTTATTTATATTTCGCGTACAGGATGCAGTGTTTGTCATGCTCTTTTACCACAGATCGGAAAACTTATGGAAAAGTTCCCGAATATCCAACTCGCACACATCAATTCTACAGAAGTGGAGGAAGTCGCAGAACGGTTTACTGTTTTTTCGGTCCCAGCGATGCTTCTATTTATAGAAGGGAAAGAATTTTTGCGGGAAGCGCGTGTTGTCCATATGAGCCTATTCGAAGAGAAATTACAGAAGATTTATGACGGTTATATGAATTAAGGCTATTCTCGCATGCTCGGGGAATAGCCTTTTCTTTTAATTTTTATTAAAGTGTATTATAAAGAAGAAAATTTATCAAAATCGTGAAGGCTGATTATCACCTTATCTATTAGTGGACCATTAAATATTTTAGAATAAATATTAGAAATAGAGGCTATAAAAATGAAAATAGATGTAACACTCTACACCACCACGTTGTGTCCTGTATGTGGTATGGTTAAAGACTTTTTGAAAGACATGAATATAATATATAAAGAAATTAATGTAGATATCAACCCAATAGAAATGATAAAACTTATTGGGAAGACGAGAAGATTATCTGTTCCTCAAACAAATATTAATGGTGAATGGATCTTCGGATTTGACCCGGTTCGCATCTTAGAAGTTCTAAATGCTAAGTCTAATTAGAAAGGAGTAAAGGTTCTTTTCCTAAACATTAGAAGTTATGGATTAAGCTGAACAAATAATGGAAAAAGTAACTTTTATTGAAAGGTAGTTTAAAGATAAAGTATTGGAATACCTGTTTTCAAATGGATAACTAGTATATGGGAAGAAACCTCTTTGAAACTAGCGAGTAAAGAGAAATACTAGACTACTTATAGGAGTTGACATTATACCTTACGGGGTATAATATGGTATAATAATGAATGATTCATTAAGGGGAGGCTAGATAGTTGAATTCATATGATGATAAAATCAAAAATCGAATTAAACGAGTAGAAGGTCAGCTTCGTGGTATTTTGAAAATGATGGATGAAGGAAAAGATTGTAAAGCAGTAATCACTCAACTATCTGCAGCTCGTTCAGGTGTGGATCGTGCTATCGGTTTAATCGTAAGTCAGAACTTAGCGGAGTGTATCCAAGCAGCACAGGGTGACGAGCAAGCTATGAATGAGTCAATTCAAGAAGCTGTTAATCTTTTTGTTAAAAGTCGATAAGTAGTTCGACTTTTTATTTCAAATAAATAATACCCCTATAGGTATCCGAGGCTGCTTATATTCTTAAAAAACATTAATCAACACTATTATTGGAGGAACTATTATGAAAAAGAAAATTATTATCGTTGGTGGAGTTGCAGGTGGAGCAACAGCAGCAGCTCGTTTAAGAAGAATTAGCGAAGATACTGAAATCATACTTGTAGAGCGCGGTGAGTATATTTCATTCGCAAATTGTGGTTTACCTTATTATATCGGCGAAACTATCAAGGATCGAAGTAAATTATTAGTTCAAACAGTCGAAGGAATGTCTGAACGATTTAAACTAGATATACGAAACCAAAGTGAAGTAATTAGTATTGATACTGAGAATAAAAGTGTGACGATAAAAAATCTACAAACAGATGAACTTTATACTGAAACATACGATAAATTACTTCTATCTCCAGGTGCTAAACCAATTATACCACCAATTCCTGGTTTAAATGAAAATGATACATTATTTACCCTTAGAAACATTCCTGACACAGATAAAATTAAGAGCTATGTTGATTCTAAAGAGCCTAAAAAAGCGGTAGTCATTGGTGGTGGGTTTATTGGAATTGAAATGGCAGAGAACTTAGTAGATTGTGGAATTGAAGTTACAATTATCGAAATGGCAAATCAAATCATGGCGCCAATTGATTTCGAAATGGCAAGTATTTTACACAAACATCTAAAAGAAAAAGGTGTGAACTTAATACTAGAAAATGGCGTGCAATCCTTTGCTGAGCATGGTAAAAAAGTTATTTTATCTGATGGAACAGAAATTGAAACGGATATGACTATACTTTCAATTGGTGTAAGACCGGAAAATGAATTAGCCAAAGGGGCTGGATTAGAATTAGGTGAACGTGGAGGGATAGTTGTAAATGAATACCTACAAACATCTAATCAGGATATTTACGCTGTAGGAGATGCAGTTGAGGTTGTGGATTATATTAATGGCCAAAAAGCTATGATTCCACTTGCTGGACCAGCCAATCGCCAAGGTCGAATTGCTGCCAATAACATCATGGGGAAAAATGAGAAGTATCAAGGGACTTTAGGTACTTCAATTGCGAAGGTGTTTGATTTAACAGTTGCTGCTACTGGCAATAATGAAAAAACTTTAAAAAGACTAGGAATATCTTATGAAGTTGTTCATATTCACCCAAGTTCTCATGCTGGTTATTACCCAGGTGCAGCGCAGATATCCTTAAAATTAATCTTTGATAAAGAAACAGGAAAAATCTTTGGCGCACAAGCAATTGGAGCAGATGGTGTTGATAAACGAATAGATGTTATTGCTACGGCTATTAAGGGCGGACTTACTGTAGAAGATTTAACGAATCTAGAATTATCTTACGCACCACCATATTCTTCTGCAAAAGACCCAGTGAATATGGCAGGATATGTAGCAACGAATGTACTACTTGGTGACTTAGAGCAGATACAATGGCACGAAGTAGATCAAATCATTGCAGACGGCGGTTTATTAATCGATGTTCGTGAAGCAAAAGAAAGAGAAAATGGCTATATAAAAGGTTCTATTAATATTTCTCTTAATGAGCTAAGAAATCACCTAAATCAAATTCCAAAAGATCAACCTGTTTATGTAAGCTGTCAAGTAGGATTAAGAGGCTATTTAGCAAGTAGAATCTTAAAAAACAGTGGATACAACGTGAAAAATGTTGATGGTGGATGGAAAACATATTCATCTGTATATGGTGCAAAGAAAAACCAATAACATTTCTAACTATTAGTATTTTTTGAGATATTAAATAAATACCTATATAAGGATGAGTCTAGGACGATAAGGATATATATCATCCTAAACTCATCCTTTTTGTAGTTGTTTAATCTTAGTTATTTCAAATTAAGATATACAAATGAATAAAAAAATCCAAACATACTAAATTTTAACGAAATTTTCACATTTCCAATCCATAATACAGGTGAAGGGAGATGTGTAAATGAAATTTAGTATTGAAAATGAACGATTAGTTGGACATTTAGAATTTGGGAACATTTATGCTTCTACAGATAGCTTGAAAGGATATAAGCCCTACGAATTAATGTTAACTTCTATAGTTACGTGTAGTGGTTTATTACTTATAAAGTTATTAAATAAAAAACGCATATCTTTCACTTCTGTAAATTTTCATGTGGAGGGTATTAGAAATACGGAAATAGCGAATCGTGTTGAAGCAATCGATATTACTGCATACGTCACATTTGATAAAGAACTTTCAAAAGAGCAACTAAAAAAGTTAGAAGAACTAGTAATAAAGAATTGCGGGATGATTCAAACGATTATTGGCTCTGTGAAAGTTACTTACAATATTCATTACCACCAATTAACGGATTAAGAAAGGAGCAATTAGGATGAAAAAATATATTCCTTTCATAATCATAGCAATACTTGTGTGTTACGTAATTTTTGACTTTGTGTCAAAAGAATCAATGCTGAATACCACAATAAAAAATGAAGCTAAAACAGAACAATCGATTGAACAAGAATTGGTGGACGAGTTATTTGATCATACAGGTGAAGATCTAACTGAAACGGGCCATATAGAATCTGGACAAACCTTACCAGAAGTTGAATTTGCTCCCGGTTTCGAACTGTCCGATATGAACGGTGTTTCTGTAAACCTTTCCGACTTAAAAGGAAAAATTGTTATCTTAAACTTTTGGGCAACTTGGTGTCCTCCATGTAGAGACGAAATGCCTCATATGCAAAGTTTCTATGAAAAGAAAAAAGATGATGGCATTGAAATTATTGCTGTTAACTTAACGAACCAAGATGTTGGGCGGCAAGCCATTGAACAATTTGTACAAGATTTTGGCTTAACATTTCCAATTCTGTTAGATGAAGATGGTTATGTTGGGACGTTGTATGAAGTTATGACAATACCAACGAGTTATATTTTGGATGAGGAAGGACGTATTTTTCAAAAGGTAGTTGGTCCAATGGATGAACAAATATTGAATGATATGGTGGATTCAATTCGTATGTATGATGAAGAGTAAGAACTTCTTAGTTCAGTAGCTCAGATACATCTAAATTATTAAAAAAGCAGGAGGTGTCAAATGGCTAGTACAGCAAAGGTCATTTCATTAGCATCAATTTTCTTTAGTATTATCGTAGGTCTACTAATTTATTATTGGATTAGCCCATCAAACAAGGAAGAGATGAAAATTCAATTTGAAAAAGTTGTTAACTTTTTATTGAACTTTATTATCTTTATGTGGATAGCAAAAGTAGTATTAAATATCACAATATTTATAAAAGATCCTCTTGCTGTTTTAGCCTATCCAGCTGACTCAACCGCTTTTTATCTAGCTATAATAGCAAGTTTCACTCGATTAGTTTTTAAACAGAAAAATTTAAATCTATTTAACTTTCTTAGTGTCTTGTTACCAGTCGTGTTAACGGCTTCTTTTATGTTTGAATTTACACAATTTATACAAGATCACAATTGGTACTCTTTGACGAATATGATTGTCTTTATGATTCTTGTGACATTTTTTTATTATTTTATTGACAAAATCTCACCGTTAAATTTATATTTAATTCTTTTAATTAGTTGGTTGACCGGGACATTAATTATGTACTTTACACAACCATATGTATCATTTTTCGGGTATTTATTATCGTTACCATTTATTTTCTCTTTCTTTTTATTCAATCTAAGTGTCCTAATTTATCACAAATTGAAGAGGTGAATATATGACTATTGAGACAGATACAGTCCTTCTAGTAGGTATGCTTTTAGCGTTTGGAGCTGGTGCTATTTCCTTCTTATCACCATGTGTACTTCCTTTATTTCCCGCTTATTTATCCTACATTACAGGAATTAGTGTAATGGAAATACAAACAGAACAAAGTACTACGATTCGAAAAAAAATATTAAGCCACTCAATCATATTTTTAATTGGAATAGGTATTGTTTTTATTAGCTTAGGGGCTAGTGCTTCTTATCTCGGGCAATGGTTACAACAGTTATTTATAGGAAATACAGCATTATTAATACAGAGGCTAGCCGGGATCTTTATCATCTTTATGGGATTATTTGTAGCAGGGTGGTTAACGATTCCGGTATTTATGAGGGAAAGACGTTTCCAGTATTCAAAAAAATCTACAAGTTATTTAGGGACATTTTTTGTTGGGCTAGGTTTTGCGGCTGGATGGACACCGTGCATTGGTCCAATTTTTGCATCAATACTATTACTTGCTGCTACCAATCCAAGTCAAGGTCTTATTTATACGTTTATGTATGTCATTGGTTTTGCAGTTCCATTTATAATATTAACGTTTTTCATTGGTTCGTCGAAATGGATTGTAAAAAGAACTGGAATCATTATGAAAGTTGGAGGGATTATGATGATTCTCATGGGAGTCCTTCTATTTTTCGGACAAATGCCACGATTAAGTGCATTTTTATTGAGATTAATTGATGGAACATGGCTATCAAATCTAGGATAGAAAGAGGTAAATGGCAATGAAGAAAGTAATATTTGGACTATTATTAATTGCAATGATTGGATATGCGTTTTATGAGTATAATTCTTCCCAATCTGATACCACAGTTACAAGTAAAAAAACTCCCGTGATCTCATCTAATACGGATATTGAAATTGAAGAAACAAATGAAGTAGGAATTAGACGTGGAAATATTGCACCCAATTTTACGTTAGAGACATTGGAAGGTGAAGTTCTTTCACTGTCAGATTTTAAGGGAAAAAAAGTATTTATTAATTTTTGGGCTACTTGGTGTCCACCCTGCCGCGCAGAGATGCCAGATATACAAAAATTCTCTGAGGATGAAGATGTTCTAGTGTTGGCAATCAACTTAACACATACAGAAGATTCTTTGTTGACAGTTGATAACTTTATTCAAGAAAAAGGATTCGATTTTCCAGTATTAGTCGACGAAAATGGAGAAGTTGCCGAGCTGTTTCGCGTACAAGCTTATCCAACATCCTACATGATTGATACATCGGGAAGAATACAATTCGTTGCATTAGGTGCAATGAATTATGATCTTATGGTTAAGGAATATAAAAAGTTAAAATAAGCACTTAAACTGGGGGGTGTCATTTTGAAACAGAAGATTTTAATTGTTGAAGATGACCAAATGATTCGAAACTTAATCAGGATTTATTTACAAAATGAAGGATATGAAGTGATTGAAGCAGTGGATGGGGAAATGGCCAAAGATATATTTCTAAAAGAGCATCCATGTTTAATTATCCTTGATTTAATGCTTCCGAAAATTAGTGGTGAAGAATTTTGTGAATGGGTAAAAGACCAAGAAAGAAATGAAGTGTCAATTATTATGTTAAGCGCAAAAGTACAAACTGCTGATAAAATCCAAGGGCTTCGACTAGGTGCTGATGATTATATGACCAAACCGTTTGATCCTGAAGAATTGCTTGCACATGTAGAAGCTGTTTTAAGGAGGACAGGTCAATTTTGTCAAAAAATTTCACACGGAGGATTATGTATAAAACCAAGGAAAGGTGAAGTTGTTTTATATGACAAAGAAATTCACCTAACGAAACATGAATTTCAATTATTGTATCACTTCATGGAAAACCCAAATATCGTATTACCCCGTGAAAATTTATTAGAGCATTTATATCCATATCTTGAAAAAGAAGTGATGGAGAGAACAATCGATGCTCATATAAAAAAAATTCGAGAAAAAATTGAAGAGAATCCAAGTAAGCCAAAAAGGATTCAAACAGTTCGTGGAATGGGGTATAAGTTTGTTACAGAATAAACTACCATCGTTATTACCAAAGAAGTTTTTGTGGCGTTTAACTTTAGCGAATAGTTTCATAATCATTGCTTTTATATTGATTTCTGGATGGTCCATTTATGAAGCAGCTTGTCAAATATTTGATGAAATGGCGATGTATCAAGAAACAAAATTATTTAAAACTGTTTTATTGCAATACTTATGGATATTTGTTGGGATTTTTATTGTTCTCGCGATTGTCATCCAGTATTACTTTACACGTAAATTGATGAAACCTTTAACAGAATTAATCGAGTCGATGAAAAGCTTAAAGCAAGGTCATAAAGTGCAGAATATTCAATTTCAGTCCGATGGTGAAATGGAAGAGTTAATTTATCATTTTAATGAGTTAGTCAATCAACTGGAGTGCAATAAAATACAACGGCACAAACAACTGACGGATTTTTCTCATGAATTTCGCACACCGTTAACCAATTTAAATGGTTATTTAAAGGCGTTGCAAAGTGGGGTCATAACTGGGGATCAAGAATTATTTCATGCACTTCAACGAGAATCGAATCGACTCATTAGTATGTTAGAACAATTAAAGTCTATTGAAGAATTTGAATATGTGCAAAACCAAAAATTTGTTCAAAAACAAGAAGTTCAAATTACAGAAATCATCAATCAAGTCGTTAAAATGTTTACTTGGACCTTGAAAGGAAAAAATATAGATTTTACTTCAGACATTGATGAACAGTCTATTCAAATCAATCCTACTGGGATGACACAAGTGATTAGTAATTTGATTGATAATGCTATTCGTTATTATGATGGAATATACCCAATTCAGATAACAGGGAAAAGAAAAGATGAATCTTATTGCATTTCCGTCAGTGGACAAGGTCAATTTATTTCAAAGAATGAGCAAGATTTTATTTTTGAACGATTTTACCGAACGGAATCTACGAATAAAACAATTGGTAAAGGATTAGGTTTAGCAATTTCAAAAGAGATTGTTGAGCAGCATGATGGCAATATCCGTATAATGTCAGATGGATATAATCATACGTTCATTGTGACAATTCCCATTTCTTCTAAAAAAGTAAAGCGTATTGATGCAAGTTTTTTAGAAAATCTAAATTAGAAAAAAATTTTGTTTTGCTTGTTGACATTATACCTGTAGGGGTATATTATATGTATATCAGCAAGAGATAACAAACAGGAAGGAGGCGGCACAAGTGAATTCGTATGATGTTAAAATAAAGAATCGAATGAAACGAATAGAAGGTCAACTTCGAGGGATATTGAAAATGATGGACGAAGGAAAAGACTGTAAGGCCGTCGTCACTCAATTATCAGCTGTCCGTTCAGGTGTTGACCACACAATTGGTGTCATTGTAAGTCAAAACTTAAAAGAATGTATCTTGGAAGCAAAAAGTAATGAGGCTACCAATGATTCAGTACAAGAAGCAATGGAGTTATTAGTTAAAAGTCGTTAAAAATTGACTTTTATTTTTCAATAAAAATATACCCGTAGCGGTATATGAGGAGTGAGCAAATGGAAATTTGGTTAGTGATTGCAATTGCGATTGTTTTTATCATTTGGCGTATGAGACCGGTAAAAGGAACAAAAACTATATCGACAGATGCATTAAAAGGAATCCTAAATGATAAAGATAAAGTATTTGTCGATGTACGAACAACTGGTGAATATAAAGCTCGAAATATTCGTCAGTTTAAAAATATTCCTTTAGGATCCGATCTTTCAAAACTTCCGAAAGATAAAGAAATTGTTGTCATTTGTCAAAGTGGAATGCGTAGCGCACAAGCTTGCAAACAATTAAAAAAATTAGGATATGAAAATGTAACTAATGTTCGTGGTGGCATGAGTGCCTGGAGAGGCTAAAAATGAATATAGGAGGACAATGAAAATGAAAGAAATAACTGCAAAAGAGGTTCAACAACGTATAGAAAATGGAGAAAAGCTAAATCTAATTGATGTTCGTGAAGTGGATGAAGTACAAGCGGGTCATATCCCTGGTATTACACATATACCCCTTGGGCTACTTGAATTCCGTACACACGAACTAGATAAAGATACACCATACATTATGGTTTGCCGTTCTGGTGGTCGAAGTGGTCAAGCAACACAATATTTACAAAGCCAAGGTTTTGATGTAACTAACATGACAGGTGGTATGCTTTCTTGGGAAGGGAAAGTTGAATAATTTTTTTGAGATTAATAATACCCTATTAGGTATATGGAGGTTTTTGGAATGTCATTAAAAGCAGATGTACAGTTAGACTGCAAAGGACTTGCATGCCCAATGCCAATTGTTAAAACGAAAAAGGCAATGAATGATGTAAGTGATGGACAAATTTTAGAAGTGCAAGCGACAGACAAAGGTTCTATTGCAGACCTGAAAGCTTGGTCTGAAAGTATTGGCCATCAGTATATTGGCAATAAAGAAGAAGATGGTGTCATACGACACTACATCCGTAAAAGTGGTGATGACCATGAATCGGAAAAGAAATTTGAACAAACGATTACCAATGAAGAAGTAATTGATCGTGCTGCTAACGGAGGTATTATTCTTGATGTTCGTGAACAAGCGGAATATGCATTTGGTCATATCGAAGGCTCTAAATCCATCCCAATGGGTGAATTAGAAGATCGCTTAGATGAGCTAGATAAAGACCAAGAAATTTATGTGATTTGTCGTACAGGAACACGCAGTGATTTAGCCGCACAGAAATTAGCGGAAAAAGGTTTTACAAAAGTGTATAACGTCTTACCAGGAATGGGTTCTTGGAACGGCGATTTATCTAAAAAATTATAAAAACAGAAAATTGGAGGAATTTTATTATGTCTAACAAAGTAGCAATTATCGCAAGTAACGGTGGGTTATTTGACGCTTATAAAGTATTTAATATCGCAACGGCTGCAGCAGCAACAGAAAAAGAGGTAGCGATTTTCTTCACATTTGAAGGGTTAAATTTAATTCACAAACAAGCGATGCAACAATTACCGATGCCAGAAGGTCGTGAACACTTTGCGGAAGGATTTGCAAAAGCAAATGTACCTAGTATCCCAGAATTAGTAGAGATGGCTCTAGACATGGGCGTAAAATTCATCGGCTGTCAGATGACAATGGATGTAATGGGCTTAACAAAAGAAGACTTTATTGATGGAATTGAAGTTGGTGGAGCAGTAACATTCCTAGAATTTGCTAAAGATGCAGCACCAACATTAACATTTTAATACCAAAAGAGTTAAATGATGAAATACCTAATATCAGATCATTAGGGAAAACTAGTGGAAGGGAATATACTCTCTTCCACTTAAAAAAACACAAAAATAATACCTATGGGGGTAATTCGATATGACAGTTATTAAAATGACAGCAGCAGAAGTTGCACGAAAAGTAATTGAAAATAAAGAGTTATTTATTTTAGATGTACGTAACAAAGACGCTTTTGAAGACTGGAAAATTGAAGGACATAGCTTTGATTATTTAAATATTCCTTATTTCGATTTATTAGATGGTGTGGATGAAATCTTACCAAAACTACCGACTGATAAAGACGTATTAGTGGTTTGTGCTAAAGAAGGATCGTCTCTAATGGTGGCTGAAATGGTATCAGAAGCAGGACGCGATGTGTTCTACCTTGAAGGTGGCATGAAATCATGGAGTGCATACCTTGAGCCGATTAAAGTTGGTAATTTAACAGGTGGTGGGGAACTATACCAATTCGTTCGTTTAGGAAAAGGTTGCCTTTCTTACATGGTGATTTCAGAAGGCGAAGCAGCCATTATTGATGCGGTTCGTTTTACAGAAGTGTTCACAAATTTTGCAAAAGAAAAGAATGTAGAAATTAAACATGTATTTGATACACACTTACATGCAGATCACATTTCAGGCGGTCGTCATATCGCTGAAGCAACAGGCGCTACTTATTACTTACCACCAAAAGATGCAGAGGAAGTCGTATTTGATTACACACCACTTGAAGATGGTTTAACAGTAAAAGTAGGAGCATCTCAAATTGAAGTAGGCGCACTATACTCACCGGGTCATACAATCGGCTCAACATCATTTATCGTTGATAGCAAGTATTTATTAACAGGTGATATTTTATTCATTGATTCAATCGGTCGCCCGGACTTAGCAGGTCTTGCGGAGGATTGGGTTGGCGATCTTCGTGAAACACTATATCGTCGTTACCGTGAATTAGCAGAGGATTTAATCGTTCTACCAGCTCACTTCATGATCATTGAAGAGTTAAATGAAGACGGCACTGTAGCAAAACGATTAGGTGATCTATTTGCAGAAAACCATGGTTTAAACATTGAAAGCGAAGAAGAATTCCGTCATACCGTAACGGATAACTTACCACCACAACCAAATGCCTATGAACAAATTCGACAAGTAAACATGGGTAAAATTACTCCTGACAATGATGAACAAACAGAGATGGAAATCGGTCCAAACCGCTGTGCGGTACGCTAATGAATGATGTAAAACAAACTGTGGCAAGGAAAAGGTAAATTCCTTCCTTGCTAACTAATTTTATAAATTAAAAGGAGACAGTTAAAATGGAAGTAAATCAAGTTTTAGACGCAAAAGGATTAGCATGTCCTATGCCAATTGTACGAACAAAGAAGGCAATGGATACACTAGAATCAAATCAAATTTTAGAAGTACAAGTGACGGATAAAGGCGCGTTAGCTGATTTAACGGCTTGGACAGCTGCTGCTGGCCATACCCTTTTAGAACATAAAGAAGAAGCAGATGTGTTAACCTTCTACATTAAAAAAGCTTAAACATAAAAAGTGGGTTGTCCTTATGCGACTCACTTTTCTTTTTAGCCAGAAGTCTTAAAATGAATTCTGATTTTTATTAGTTAGAAAGAAAGAAGGTAACAAGATGGATATTTATTACGTGCTACTTCTTTTTGCCATTGGTTTTATCGGGTCATTTCTATCAGGTATGCTTGGAATTGGTGGTGCGATTGTGAAATTCCCAATGCTTTTGATGATACCACCAATGTTTGGTTTTCAGGCATTAACGGCTCATGAAGTATCTGGGATTAGCGCACTAGATGTATTATTTGTATCAATCGCAGGTGTCATCGGATTTCGGAATGGGGGCTATTTAAATAGATCGTTAATTACCGTGATGGGGATATCTGTTTTAGTCGGAACTTTTATCGGTAGTTTTGGATCACAACATTTATCTGAGGAACAAGTAAATATGGTATATGGAATTTTAGCATTACTTGCGGCTATTATGATGTTTATTCCGAAAAAGAAAATTGATGACGTTCCATTAGACCAAGTTACTTATAACAAACCTTTAGCAGCTATCTTAGCCTTCGTTGTTGGTATTGGTTCAGGTATAGTTGGAGCGGGTGGAGGATTTTTATTAATTCCGATTATGCTACTAATTTTACGTATTCCTACTAGAATGACGATTGCATCTAGCCTTGCGATAACCTTTATTTCTTCTATAGCAGGATCTATTGGTAAAATTACAACAGGGCAAGTAGAATACCTGACAACGGTTATTGTAATTGTTGCTGGTTTAATTGCGGCTCCAATTGGGGCAAAAATAAGCAAAAAGATGAACACAAAAGTATTACAAGGAATTTTATCTGTTCTAATATTAGCAACTGCTATAAAGATATGGATAGATATTTTATAGATAATCCAAACTAAATGATCGAATCATATTACTAGATAGGGTGATTTAAATGGGTTTTCATTATACAGTTATAAGTGATAAAACGATTGATGAAGCGATTGCATTTATTGAACAAAATCTTAAAGAAAATAAATTTGGGGTTCTTTGGCAACATAACTTGACTGAAACTTTACAAAATAAAGGTGTAGATAGTTATAAAAAGCCTTACCGAATTCTTGAAGTTTGCAATCCAGTAGAAGCGGCACGTGTAATAGAGCATAATCCTTTAGTGGGTTACTTCTTACCTTGTAAAATTACCGTTTATGAAGAAGAAGGGAAAACCAAAATAGGACTTCCTAAACCAACTGCTATGATTGGTTTATTAAACGATGCTGAATTAATTTCAATAGCAGAAAAAATTGAAAAAATCCTCATAGATGTATTAGAAAAAAGTAAATAATGAATAATAGGGCAGGAATGCAATGAAAAAATGCATTCTTGTTTTTTCTTTTTATTAAACATCGTTTAAGTTAAGCTTTATAAGATTTTTTTATTTCCTATTTCAACGATAATTATGAAAAAGGAAAAGAAAAACACCTTCAATATTAGAGTTTCTAATCGTTGAAGGTGCAGGGTAAAGAGTATATCTTATTATTAAACAAATAAACGATCAATATCTTCTTGGATTTGTGCAGCATTTCCATCGAACATATCTTTATGCAAATGGATATAGTATTCATCAGTTGTCTTATAATCTTCATGTCCCATAAGATATTGAAGATGTGTTCTATCTGTTCCTGTTGAAGCCAAATAGGTAGCATAGCTATGTCGTAATCCGTGAGCGGTGATAGCTGGAATATTTAAAGTATTTAAGATGTTTTTTAAGTTAGAATTAAACGAATTGTTACTTAACACCTTTGCTTTACAATCAGCTTTATAAAATAAACGGTTGTTGTTATTTGGAACAAAGCAGTCACTAGCATGGAATTCTTTTAGAATGCTGATGGTTTGTTCAGATAAGGGGATAGTACGTTCTTTTATATCTTGATCTTCACTTTGGTTTAAAGTTGGATCTTTTAAGCCTTTGAAGCCAGTTCCTTTCTTATAATCCCATTGCTGGTGAATATGAAGGGTTTTATTTTCGAAATCTATATCCTCCCATCGTATGCCACAAAGTTCACCGTAACGAATACCTGTTGTTGCAGCTAAAATTAGCATTAATCGAATCTCAATGAACAAAGTATCAACTGTGTTAAGGTGAGATAGAAGTTTTTTATAATCTGAACCTTTAATAAACTTTATCTTTTTACTAGAGTCTTTTCCTTTGATGACAACATCAGTAGTAAAATTTATTGTTATTTTATTATTTTCAAAGGCATTTTTTGCAAATGCTCTTATTTTCTTATTTAGCTTTACGTTTGTTGCTTTTGTATTTTTTTGTTGTGCTTCCATAAAATCTTGATACATGTCTTGTGTAATGTTAATAAGAAGTTCATCATCAAAAAACTCATAAATTTTATTTTTTACATTCTTATAGTCATCGATTGTAGAAGGATCAAGTCCTGATTTTTTCTTAATATACCATTGTTCAAATTCAATGTGGAATGGTAATAGTGTATATTTGCTACTTATCTGTTTTCGAAGTTTTTTCAAAGGTTTAAGCTGAGCTTCTATATATTTAGCTGCTGCTTCTGCTTCCTGTCTTGTACGGAAACCTCCTTGTCTAATGGGTTTTTCAGGGTAATTACTAACAGAAATTCCCCAAGAAGTAATTTTACCTTTTTTATTTTTTCTCGGTTTTACACTTGCCATGATTACATAACCTTTCATTTAAAAATTTTATCGAAGTTCTCATCTAAGAATTTTGTCATTTTTTTAGCGTGAAACATCCAAGTTTCTCCTTTGGATGTTGGGTAAGCTACTGGCCCACCGTATCTAACGTCTAGTTTTTTTCGTAAATTGGGTGGGAAAAGAATTTTCTCTTTTATCCAATCGCTTTTTTTTCCAACTCTTTTTTCGAGGTCTTTCATTGTCCAGTAGACTCCATCATATTTTGATTGCTGTAATTCTTCTAACTCAGTTTTCAAAATTAAAACACTGTCAGAAGGAATGGGAATCGTTAAGTTTACTGATAATTGTTGCTGCATTTCCTTTTTCCTCCATATATTTTTAAATCATTCGTAGTAGTAGCAATTTACTAAATGAATGCCGGCAACTCACTTAGTTGCAATACATATTAGCTTCGAAATCTTAATATTTTAAGAGGTTATTAAAAATTTAAATTTTCAGATTTATTTTTGCAATTTGATGGATTGGGTAAGGGAGTAAAATCAAGTGGTTTTTTAAAGGACTTTCTTAATTGAAGTAATATTGCAGTATACGTAATTAGGATTACGATAACTTTTTTATATGTTAATCCGTGGTAAAGTGAATTGAATTATTATTTATAACCATATTCTTTGAGAAAAGGATGCTTGTAATCATTGTTCTATCTGATTGGAATTTGATACAAGTCTATTATGGAATATTTAGTGTTTAATCGCTTAGCAGCTTTTTAAATTATCAAAAACAAAAATGAAGGGTGTCAATAAACCCTTCATTAGTGAAATAAAAATACTCAGTGCCTTTTGAGTAGATCCCCTTAAAACTTCAACTTGCTATTACTCTTTTATATATGGCAGTAATAAGGTATACAGGCCCTTTTTTTGTTCAGTAGACAAAGATGAAATTATTTTATTCAATTCCTCGTCTAGTTCTTCTTCAATATCAATCCCTTTATCTTCGTCTTCCTCAATGGCTAATAATGCATTTTTTCCTTCTACTCTTTGAAAAAATTCACTCATAGATATACCGAATTCGTCGCATATTCTTTCAAGCTGAGTAAAGGTAACTTCTTGGTTTCCGCTCTCAATTCTTGAGAGGGAAGGTTGTGATATATTAATGATTTTTGCAAAGTCAACCATAGTATAGGAGTGATTTTTCCTCAAAGTTCTAATTAGTCTTCCAACTTGTAGTGAATTCATAAATATT
>Ga0182739_1002375_pt1 | contig 17723 bp, 20 predicted proteins | sample eDN5th30CBELigBY_FD_128873 | JGI IMG/M metagenome (GOLD analysis project Ga0182739, IMG submission 128873) | Enriched backyard soil microbial communities from Emeryville, California, USA - eDNA 5th pass 30_C BE-Lig BY (version 2) (version 2) | ecosystem: Environmental > Terrestrial > Soil >... | reverse complement strand
TTCCAGGGCGGGATCGGCGGTTCGAGGCATCGTCTGACTCCTGAAAACGAACGGAGTGGTCCGTCTTCCAGGCTATCAGGCGGCACAAGACTGGTTATTTCGAGCGCTTACACATCAGGTGCACTTCGTCGGAGGTCAGGCCGTACGCAGAATTAACGAGGTCGCTGACGTGATGCTCCAATCGCCGCGCATCATGTGCGAGAGCCTGGGCCGGGGCGATGGTGCGCTCGTGCTCTTCGCGAAGGCTGCGCAGTGCCGGCAAGCTCAAGGGCTTCTTCTTGCCGCGCAGCTTTTTCACTTCCGATATGAGCGCATCGGAATCGAGATCGACGGGATTTTGGAGCTTCGTATTTGGCTCGGCGATTCCGTGCTCGACTTTGAGCCAGTCGAGGACATCCTGCCGTATTCTTCGTTGAGTAGCGGCGATCTCGGTAAGCCGCCGCGCCGACTCCTCTATTTGCGTGCGGATGTTGTCCGCCGGCGATGCGATTGGGACTTTCTCCACCAGAAATGCGACGGGGGAAAGCGCTTCGTCCTTCATGTGGGGCAGGAATCGCCAGTTGTGCCACCAGAGTAGCGGCGAGTTCAGCACGCTCAACAGGTAGAGGTCATTTGCGGCAATAAAGAAGGTTTTATTATTTCCATATTGGCCGCCGGAATCCAGGGTGTATGCAGGGTGAAATTGGATCTCCTGGTAGACCACCTTCGGTTTTTCAAATTCATGCCAGTAAGCGCAGGGCCGCAATTCCCACCAATAGCGGCCTTTGTCCTGGCGTTTCATGAGCGCTTCCTGCAGCGGCTTCATATGCGCATGCAGGCTGGGATATGTCTCTCGAAAAACTTCCTCCGCTCTGTTCCCCGCGTCCGCCCATGGCCAGGGGTGGTCGCTGCTCGATTTCAAAACGACCATCCATAAACCAGCCCAATCAGGGTGCCAGCGTTTGATGTCCTGGCCGCGAAGGTAGGGCTTAATGATCTCGGAACAAGCCGGATGGGCGGCCACCATAGCTGTTTTCGTCGGCGTATCTATTAGAAACGCCTCGTTAAATCCTGTCTTTATGCCCATGAGTGGCTTGAGTCCTGTGGCTTCTGCGAGCGGGATACCAGCGGTTCGGATCTTTGCAAGAAGATCCTTAACTTCTTTCGGTTCAAGCGACCATGCTTCGCCGCTCAGCTGGCTCCGCTCGATGTCGAATCCTTCCATTTCGATCTGTGTGCCCAAATCGCTGACCCGAAGCTGTTCCCGTGGAATGGCGCAGGCACGCGCGGTTTCAGGGGCGGGGTCATCAGTGGGTTTGCGCGCGACGATGATGGACGGGAATACGTCCGCATCCTCGAAGATCTGCTTTGCATGCCCAAAATCCACAACGGACTCAACCCAGGCCGCATCGGCGAAGAATCGGCGGAGCGGCTCGCCGTAAGCTGCTTTCAGCCATTTGTTTGTCACGACGAAGGAAAGCCGCCCACCAGGACGCAATACGCGCATGCCAAGTTCATAAAAATAGACATAAAGATCGGCGCTCCCGTGGAATGTCTTGAAAGTCTGCTGAAGATACGGCTTGTAGGGGGCGATCCATTCCTGCCGGACATAAGGCGGGTTGCCCACGACGATATCGAAGCCGCCCCGCTCGAAGACTTCCGGGAATGCAGTCTGCCAGTTGAACGCCCTGGGATGCACCGCCGGATCGGCCACGACGCTGTTGCCGACCCGGATGCTGTGATCCAGGCTCGTGAGCGCCTTGCCGCGCTGGGCGGTCTTGATCCAAAGGCTTAACCGGCAAATCTGGACAGCTTCCTCGTTCAGGTCCACGCCGTAGAGATTGTGCTGCAGAATATGCCGGTCGAGGTCGAACAGCCTCCGCTCGCCGCGTAGCTCTTCCAGGCGGTCGTTGGATTGCTGATAGGCGGTGAAAAGCTGCTCGAACGCTTCGATGAGAAAGGCGCCGCTGCCGCAGGACGGGTCGAGCAGCTTGATGTCTGCCAACTCGGCTTGCCAGAAATCCCAAAAGCGCACGAGCGCCACTCGCTGGGGAGCATTCAGTGCCTTGAGGTCGTAGATGCGAGGATTGTCCAGGACGCGGCGAGCGGTGCCGGTGGCTTCGGCCGCATGCTTACGCCTGAGCGATTCGAATCGATCTTGAAGGACACTGCCGAGCGCCTGGCCCACGATGTAGCGAGTGATGAAGGCCGGCGTATAAAACGCGCCTTCCTTCTTGCGGCGGCTGGCATGCTGTTCCTTGCCTAGCCGCTCGGTGAGGCCGTCCAACTCGTTGCGCAGCCGTTCCAGGTCCGTGATGGATTGCTCGAAGATGTGGCCGAGAATGTCCACGTCGACGAGTTTGCTGCCGGCTGAGCCGGCGCCATCGCTCGCCGCTTCATGGGGTGGCCGGTAGTCGTAGGCGGCGAGATCCTGAAAGTAGCGGCACACCTGGTCAGGCACGGTAAGCCGGTCAAGCCCGGGATCGTCGGCGAACAGGCCGCCGTTATAGGCCGGGATGTTGAGCGCGGTATTCCCGAGATCGATCGCCCGGAACAAGCCGCGGAAATTCTCCCAAATCGGCCGGGGATTGTAGGGATCGCTATGCTCGTAGGCTTTGAGGATGGTTTCGGCGGGAAGCAATCCCCGGTCTTCGCAAAAGGCGCAAAACAAAATGCGGTCGAGCAGCTTCTGTGTGCTCGCAAGCACTTGATGGGGGCTGGCGGCGGGATTTGCTCGGCAAAGGTGCTCGAACGCATCTTCTCGCATGTCAGCGTAGCGTAGATAGAACTCCTTGGTCAGTTCGCGGCCGATTTTCTCTGACGCGTTGAGCAATTCGGAGAAATGGCACGGTCCTGCGGGTGGCACGACGCGCTCAGCGCCCAAGAGAAAGACAAAGCGCCTAAGCTGGGCTTCATCCTTGGCTAAGGCGTCGATGTCAAAGCGCTCGAACGTATATTGATCCGATCCCTTGTGATATAGCCGTGTCTGCCGCATCGACGTGACGATGATCCAATCGCACGGCAGGTTGATCGCGTAGCGGTAGCCTTGGTCGACCGCAGACATCTTTCGGCTGCCATAAGCCCGGTCGAGTGGGTCCTTCGGCCCTTTGCCCTCAACGGCAATCACGAAACGCTCATGGCCAGGCCTGAGATCGCCGAGCACGGCGTCGGCAAACTTGCCGTCGACTTCGACGTGCTTTTCGCGGGAGAAGGTATAGCGGTCCTTGTTATCGACGGCGCGCGTATAGCCCAGGATGCCGCAGAAAACGTCGGTCAGGAAGTCAGGAAGCAGTTCCTGCTCCTTGAGCGTTTCGGCCTGGGGCGAGGTGAGCAGATCTGCCCAGCGCTTCAAAACATCCCGCTTGGCGACGATGTCGGCGGAGAGCCGAAAGCTTGAAAGATGGGGCTTTAGGACATCTGGGCGAAAAAGCGGCTTGGCTTCGACTGGCACCCTAAACTCCCTCAGGCTAATGCGTTCGGACTGTGACTCCAAAGCGCACGGGATCGGTCGCAGGATTGAGTCGTCGTATGTGTACGATCGTGCAACAAGATCGCGTCCAGGTCAAGCCACGCGACGCCACGCCGCCCGCGCCCGGTCGTAAGCATCCTTGAGGCGTAAGAAATCCTCATGGCGGCCGCCTTGGTCGGGATGGTGCCGTTTTGCCAAATGTAGGAACGCCTTTTTGGCAGCAGCGGCATTCACCTCGCTCGGGTGGCGGCGCAGCCGTTCGATCGTCTGCCAATGCTTCTCCTCTTCGGCCAGCTGCTCGCGCCTTTGGCGCTCGGCCTCAGCAGCGGCGATCCGCCTTCTCTCGCGGGTTACGTGCTCGCCGATGACTGCGATCCGCTCCGCTGTGGCGGCGAGGCGGCGGCGGAGCACCCGCTTCGGCTCGCCCTTGGCAGAGGGAAGGCCGCGGTTGAGATCGTCCCGAACCCGTTTCCAGTGATCGAGGGCCTTCTCGAGCGTGTCGGTGCCGTCCGACTCGCGGCCCAGATAGCAGAGCGTGCGCTTGCGCACGACGTTCTGCTTGTCGCGGTAACTCTCAACCAGGTAATAGTTTCGCGTGTTTCGGGAACGCTTTAGGACGATGAAGGCCATCCCCTTCCGTAGCACATAACCTGTTTGGTGGCAAGCATTACAGGCACCACAGGCCCCGTGGACCTCGTTCCGCCGGGCCTCGAGTGGTTCTCTTGTTCGGTGGTGCCTGTAGAGTGACGAAAAACCCTCAGACTCGGCAGGAATCCTGGGTAGGAGTAAAAGGCGACTGCCGATTACAGGCACCACACGGCCCCACGAGGTCGAGAGAGTCTGTCGCTGAGTCCGGACGACCCTCGGCTCGATGTGCTAGGCACGCAAGCCAGACATTCGCTAGGGACCGATCTATCAGCCGGGCATGGTGCCTCCCAAGGCATCACCGAGAAGCCGCCGCTACGGAGCTTGGTCGTATGAGAACGCCTTGGCGCACGTTCTTGCGATCGGGCAGTTTTGCCACAGGCTGTGGCAAAACTTCGGTCGGGAAGAAGGAGTGCATGCAATTAGCGATTGCCACCCGATGGCGGATGGTGTAGCATTGAATTCGATGCGTTAACGGCGCGATCGCCAGGAAGGGCCAAATGGACTTAAGCAGAGACATCCATCCGCTGACGGATTTCAAGCGGCACACCGCCGAATTCCTGACCCAGCTCAAGGAGACTGGGCAACCGCTGGTGCTGACAATCAACGGCAAGGCGGAAATCGTCGTGCAGGATGCCAAGTCGTATCAGCGGCTGCTCGACCTGGCCGAGCGGCTGGAAACCATCCAGGCGGTCAAGGAAGGGCTGCATTCGGCCGATCGCGGTGAGGGGCGACCGATGGATGAGGTGTTCGATGCCTTGGAAAAGGAACTGCGGGCAAAGGCCCGTACATGACGTTTCGCGTCATCCTCCAGCCGCGTGCAGAGCGGGAGATTCGAGAAGCCGCCCGGTGGATTGCCGGGCAATCGCGGTCGGCGTCGACAGCGTTGCGGTGGGTGCGGGGCCTGCGCACGAAAATCGACACGCTGAAGGCGACGCCGAAACGCTGCCCGGTCGATCCGGATTCCGAAGCCTACGGCGAGGAGGTGCGGGTGCTGCTCTACGGCAAACGGCACGGCAAATACCGCATCCTGTTCGCGATCCGGGGCGATGTCGTGCACGTCTTGACCGTGCGCCATTCGGCGCGGCAGAGCCTGAGTGACGAAATGGAGCAGGACAGACCGGCGCAGGATGAAGGCCCCATTCACTGATCCTTCCAACTGAAAGCCGAGGGCTATCGAACCGGAAATCTTGAGGAACAGCGATGGCAAAGACTACTACAAAGTTGCCTGTCATTGAACGTCCGACGCCCGAACTCGTGCAGAAGACACTCTCCGAAATGGATGAGGATTGGGGCTTCAAGGCCACCGAGAAGGCTTTGTCCATCCTATTCCGGGCGTATCCCAAGAATGACACGATCGAGGAGGTGTTGCTCAAGGTGGTCACGTTGAATGGGCTATACAATACAAATATCTTGGCGCGGCATCTGGTTTCAAAACACATCTGCGAACTTGGCATCGATCGTACATTGGCCAGCGGCGACATGAATTTAATCCCATTGATCGCCCAGGTGACAATCCAGACCAAAAAAGGGAACAAAGCGCGAAACAACTATTCATTCGCGACCAAGTATTGCAGCTTCCATTTTCCACTCCACTATCCCATTTGGGATAAATACGTCAATGCATTGCTGTGGGATTACGTTGCGTTGGATGGCTTCACCGAACTGGGTGATGGGGAACTGAGGAAGTATCCAATACTGTGTCGGGTGATTGCTGAATTTCAGCAATTCTACAAATTAGAGCAATTTACGATAAAGCAGATCGATAAATTCCTTTGGAAATATGGACAGAAAGTCCATCCTGAACTCTAATCGTTACCTCCTCGCCTTCCAGGGTCCGCTCTGTCAGTTGGCAATGCCTGGGGCTCGTGCATACCCATTTCCTTTCGACTGAGCCACTATCGCTGTTCGGCGGCTGTGGCTCCGCCCTCTGGCATGCGTTGCAGTGGGCGGCGTCCAGGTCGCCGACTTTCTCCATCAGCAAAGCATAGGGGCCATCCAAGGAATCGCCCAGAGGATCGAATAGCCGGGCGAGGACGTTTCGGCTGCTCCATGGACAGACCTATCGCTTTCGGCCATGTTTGCCACAGGCTGTGGCAAAAAGTCGGCGGTTGGCGGATAGGAACGACAGTGCGACAACTCCTTTACCAGGCCGCGGCTTGAAACGGTGCTCAGTGGTATGAAGGAATCACCTGTCAGAATCCGATGCTGTCACTTTGTTGACGGCTGTGTGAGAGCGGATCGGCAGGTCAAGAACGGCCTTTCACCTCAACATTCGCATCCCGGCTGACAGCGGTTTCCCGTCGCACGCCATCGGCCCAGCTTTCGATCACCAGCTCGCCTTCCGCGTTGCGAATGACGCGCCCCTCTGCCTTCAGTAGCTGGCCGTGCCGGTCGATGAACCGGGACGATACTTCCTCGCCTTCAAGTGTGCACTCGGTCACTCTGCCGCCACGGCGACTGGTGCGTACCCAGCTCCTTTCCACCAATCCGCTGTCGCGGTCCTGCGGCTTCACTTCTCCGGTCATGCGTTCTCGCTGAGCAGCATGCGCGCAAACTGCAGCACGTCGTTATAGGCCATCTTCTTGCCGGTCTGCATGTCGGGCGTCGGCCAGGAGGAGGTCGGCGGCTGGTTGGCTTCGCCCCATTTGTTTGAGCAGAAGTCGATGATCTGGTTGAGCGTTCTCTTCACGTCGCTGGTCATGGTCAAGCCATAGCGGAGATTCTCGGCTCGGTCAAACACGCCGTCGATCGCTATGCGCTCACCGCTGCTGGAATCGCTTCTGCATGGCTGTGTCAGTTGCCCAACTGACCGGCACCGAACAGACTGCGTTTGGGGTAAGCGTTTGCACCGTGTAAACGGCCCTGGTTTCTTCCTTGACGATGTCAAGGGGACAAGCCTGTGGGCTTAACTGCAACTTGCGCTTATGCGAAATCCACTTGATTTAGTTGGTATCGATCATATGATTCCCCAGATCTGGTAGCACCATGTAGGAGCCACCCGTGCTGACCCATTACGAAGTGACTTCGGCGACCGACGCGAAGGATTACTACGCGGCGTGTCTTTCGCCGGGCAGCCAGCCCGACCGGCAAGGCTACTACTCCGAGGGGCAAGAATCGCCCGGGCGGTATGGCGGCACGTTGGGAAAGGAGCTGGGCCTAGCCGGCAAGCAGGTCGATCATGCGACCTTCGACCGGCTGTGCGACAACCGGCATCCGTTCGAGGACAAGCCGATGACGCCGCGCACCAATGATTACCGCCGCGTGTGCTACGACTTCACCTATTCCGCGCCGAAATCCTTTTCGATCGTCGAGGCCTTTGCCAGCGAGGCCGAGCGGCTTGAGCTGCGCCGGATGTTCGATGAATCGGTCGATGAGACCGTTGAACAGGATATGGAACCCGACATGCAGTGCCGCGAGCGGGCGAACGGGGCCGACTACAACATCGCCACCGGCAACGTGCTGACGGCGGGCTTCGATCATTTCACCGCGCGCTCGGAGGATGAGGATACGCTGCCGGACATGCACTATCACCGGCACCTGCTCATCTGGAACGCCACCAAACGCCCCGATGGCCGCATCATGGCCGGGCAGTTCGGCAGCCTAGTGCGTGACAAGCCCTACTACCGTGCGGCGTTCTATGCTCGGCTGGCCGACAAGCTGGAAGAGGCAGGCTATGTGATCGACCGCCGCGGCGACAACGACTGGGAAATCGCCGGGGTGCCGCAATCGATGATCGACAAGTTCAGCAAGCGGACGCTGCAAATCGAGGCGGAGGCGAAGCGGCTGGGCATCACGGACGAAGCGTCGAAGGCGGCGCTGGGCGCCAAGATCCGGGCAAAGAAGCAAAAGGACCTGACGCTGCCCGAGCTGCGGCAGGCCTGGGACGCTCAGCTGACCGACGACGAACGCGATGCCCTGGCGAGGGTGTATGCCCGCGAGATTCAACCGGGTCAGGCAGTGACCGCTGCTCAGGCCGTGGCTTACGCGCGGCATCACTGTTTCGAGCGGGAAAGCTGTCTGCCCGAGCGGGAGTTGAAGCGCGTGGCGCTGCTCTACGGGCTGGGCAGTGTGACGCCGGAGGAGATCGCTGCCGAGCTGCCGCGCCAGGGCGTTCTGACCGGCGAACTGCACGGCAGGAGGATGGCGACCACGCGCGAAAAACACAGCGAGGAGCGCTTCATCACCGGCTTTGCCGCCGGCGGGCGCGGCACGGTGAAGCCGGTCGGTGTGCCGGCGGACCTCGAGCGTGGCATGCTCGACGATGAGCAATGGGCCACCGTCACCGGCCTGCTAACGTCGCACGACCGGGTCAATTTGGTCGATGCCGCCGCAGGTGTCGGCAAGACGACGGCGCTGGGCGTGTACGATCAGGGCATGCGGATGGCCGGGCGGCACGTCACCTATCTGGGGACCACCACCAAAGCGGTGGATGTGCTGGGCAAGGCGGGCTTCGCCGCCGAGACGGTCGCCCGTTTCCTGCGCTCCGACAAGCTGCAATCCGCGGCGGCCGGCGGCACGGTGGTGGTCGATGAGTCGAGCCAGCTCAGCCATGCCGACGCTTACAAGCTGTTTACCATCGCACGCGACAAAAAAATCACGCTCAACTTCCTGGGCGATTCCCGCCAACATGGCAGCGTAGCGGCCGGATCGTTCATGCGGCTGCTGCGGGAATATGGCGGCCTCACGCCCTTTACCATCCGCACGATCAAGCGGCAGGAAAACGACGCGCACCGCGAGGCGGTCGGCCTGATGTTCGAGGGCAATACGCTTACCGGCTTCGACAAGCTCGATGCGCTTGGCTGGGTGCGTGAAATCGCCGGTGACGCCGACCGCTACCAGGCGATGGCCGAGGAATACGTGCAGGCGCGCAAAAACGGCGAGGCCTGGGATCAGATCCTGCTCCTGTCACCGACGCACGCCGAAGGCCAGCTGGTGGTCGATGCCGTGCGTCACAAGCTGCGTGAGGTGGGGCTGCTGGGCGACGAGGAGCGGGAATTCACGCGGTGGGTGAGTGCCGATCTGACCGAAGCACAGCGCGGCGAGGAACGCTATTACCGGCCCGGCCAGATCGACATGATCCAGTACCAGCAAAACGCCAAGGGGCATAAGAATGGCGAGCGGATCGAAATCGCCGGCCGCGATGCCGGCAGCCTGCCGCTCGACCAGGCGGATCGGTTTCAGGCGTATCGCAAGGCGGCGATCCGGCTGGCCGAGGGCGACATTCTCCGTTTCACCGCCAACGGCACGACGCTCGATGGCCACCGCATCCGCAACGGATCGGCCTACCGGGTGACCGGTTTCACCGCCAAAGGCATCCGGCTGGAGAATGGCTGGGTGGTGGCCAAGGATTTCGGGCATTTCAAGCATGGCATCGAAACCTCGCCCGGCTCCCAGGGCGTCACGGTCGGCCGCGCCATCATCGGCCAGTCGTCGCACAGCTTCGGTGCCGGCAGCATGGAGCAGGCTTACGTGTCGGCCAGCCGGGCGCGCAAGCAGGTGACGTTTTACACCGACGACAAAGCGTCGCTGCGCGATGCCATCCGGCGTTCCTCGCTCAAGCTGGTCGCCTCCGACATCGTGCGGCCGCAGCCACAGCCGGATACGACCCTGCAGAGCTGCTGGCGCAAGCGGCTCTCGCACTGGCACCGCCGAGCGTCGCTTGCCCGTGAGCGGGTGGTGGCGTGGCCTATCCCGGCAAATCAACCCCCTTCCATCGAACGAGAAAGGCAGGTGAGCTATGGACGATAGCCTGACGCGGTCGCGTCCCAAATCGCCCGACGAGATTCTGCGTAGCCTCCAGGCCAAAGCCAGGGGCGTTGAGCAGCCCGATGCCCCGCGCGCCGCATCAGTACCTGTGCCGCCGCCGGACGAGCCGGAGGCGTTCGACCCGGACCCCGAGCATTACCAGGCCTGGCGGCCGGGAACCCAGACCGTGCCGTCGGTGCGGTTCATCCTCAAGGACCGCTCTGAGCGCGGATTCGCCTACGCGCATCTCGACAGCAAGCATCCCGGCGGCTGCGAATTCATCCCGTCGGCGCCGGGCAAGGGCAATTTGATCCGGTTGCGCTTCGCCGGGGCGGCGTCAGCCACCATGGTCACGCTCGAAGGCCGGAATTTGCGGCGGGGATGGGCACAGCTTATAGCGCACCAGACGCCTTGGGTGTGCGAATACCCGGCTGACATCGACACCGTCGGGGCGGATGAGCCGATCATCACGGCTATAGGCTTTGCCGTGGAGAAAGACTGACTGATGGCCGTGGCATTTCCCACTGGCATTTTCGGGCCGGGCGGCTATGCCTTGGGGGGGCGGGATTTCGCTCCCAGCTCGGCTTTGGCGGTCGGATTGGTGATGCCCAGCCGCTTCGCTTCGGCATCAATCTGAGCCTTCCGCTTTCCGAACATGTCGATCGCCGATTGCGGCACCCCGGCCATCGCCCGGTCGAACCCCTCTGCGTAGCCAAGCGCCTGGTCCAGGCCGTAGGCCGTAAAATCCTCGAATCGGTAGACCATGCCGATACGTTTAAAGCTCAGGCCATGCTGTGTGGCAAGGTCGTTGAGGCGTGCCATGTCGGATTCTTTGAATTGGTTTTTGGGGATTCGCTTCATTGCACGGCTCCACGAATAGCAGTTTCGTTGTTAGTCGAGATCGCCAGGTAATTCAAGCGGCATTGGAGGTTTGGCGCTCGGGTCATGCGCAGGGATTGCTGCCAGGGCTTCGGCCCGGCATTCCTCCAGCCCGTAGAATCCCCAGCAGCTGTCGACTGGCTGCGCCTGCTCGCAGCCGCACTGGCCGCAGGCGGAAAGGCGAGTAATCTCATAGCCATAGACTCCGCCGTTGCACCAGAGGGTATAGACCTCGCAGGCCTGGCGGGCGCGCTTGCGCATGAACTGGCGGCGCGTCCACCCGCCATAGGGGCGGGCGGATGCCAGTGTGGCGGTATCAGGCAGCCAGACGCCGGCAAAGTCGACCGAATCGAACGGGCAGCCTGCGCCGGTGGGCAATTCACCGGCGACCGACCAGAGGCACAGCCCATGCTCGAAGTAACTGAGCGGCACGGCGTCAGGGTCGGCGATCGCCGCCTCGATGCCGGCCGGGTCGAAATTGCGGTGCCGCCGGTTGAGGCTCAGAATTTTGCCCATTTCGTCCCACTCCTCCAGCGGGTTGCCCGCGTCGGGGTCGGGATAAAGGGCGATGCGGTAGCGCTGGCCGTTTCGCTCGACGGTTTCGGTGGTGATAGCTTCCATGCTCCAGCCTCCTGTTACCGGTTGAACAAGGGCTGGCTGGGCTGGTGCCCTTCCGTGACCAACAGCGGGTAGAAATCGGTGGGATCATCGATTTCGAGGCCGTCCTGGGCTTCGGCGGCTTCTCGCTGGGCGATGGCGACAGCGTCGATGGGATCAGCCGCCACCACGAAGGCGTAGTAAGTTTGCCTGCCGAAGTCGCCCGCGTAGTCGGGGTAGAGCAGCAAGACCGAATAGGGCTGCTGCCCGGCTGCCGGAGGCTGGGCGCAGTGCTGGGGCCGTTCAAGCCACTCCCATGTCGAAAAGGAACGCACCGCGTCGCGGGTGATGTAGATCGCGAATCCGCCGAACTCGTCTGCTCGCATCTTGCTGCAGGTGGCGGCTCCGTGGATGGCAATGCCGGGATAGGTTTCAGCATCAAGCAGGCGGAGCTTTTCCTGGAATACGTCGGTGCAATCGACGTCGAGGCCATCGCCGTCGTCACCCTGCTCGCGGAAACCGCCCTCGGCGAAGAAATACAGAGAGTCGCCCTGCCGCTCCCATGACAAGCCGCAGGCGGCTTGAAGCAAGGAAAGCTCCTCTTCGTCGAACAGACGGGCGGGCAATTCGGGTGACACGGTCGCCATGCAGTAGTTGTTGGCCATAATCATTCTCCTTCGATGATGTGGGCGGGCATTGCTGCCCGCCCGGTGGTTTCACTCGGCGCTGTTGGCTTGTTCGCGCGCCTTGCGGGCTTTGGCGTCGGCCTCCATCTGCCGGCTGATCCAGGTGAACGCCTGGCGGTGCAGCTCGGCCATCGGCAGCAAATCGTCGGCGCCAAGGCTGTCCGATTCTTTCCAGGTCTCGTCGCCTTGCTTGTAGCTGCGGCTGGGCGTGACGCTGTACCAGGTGCCTTTATCTGAGCTGTTCCGCCAGATCGTGACGGAGAGGTTGCCGAAGCGGATTTTGTGAGCGGGTTTGGACATAAGAGATTCCTTTCGATGATTTCCGGCCCGACCATCGGGCCTTACGGGAGCAACCCACCAGACGCGCAAAGCCGGGCCTTGGCCCAGCACCGGCGCCGTGCCGGTGCTGCCCGCTGCCACATGAGAAACGGAAGGTTCACGCTGCTGGAAAAACCAATGGCGAGTGAAAGCCGTTTCTCTTGTTGCGGCGGACGGCTGCGGCTGCAGGTTGGCGCGAGTAAAGGCCGATCGGTCGGATGGATCAAAGGCGAAAGGAAACTTATCTCGACCCGGTGCAAACGCCAGCGATGACCGGAGGGCGATGGTTTGGCGGAATGGAAGAAAGGCTGGTCAGGCGGTGCCGCTCGTAGCTGATGAGGCGGCAGGGATCACAGAAGAGCGGCAGCTGGCAATACGAAGGGAGGGTGCGGCGACATGCGCACGCAGGCGATCATCAGGATCATCTCGAGGCAGGCGGCTAAAACCCGATTAGGACGCTCGTACAGGCGGGATAACGACTGGGGGAGGCGAAATCCGCCCGCCAGGCGATTGGCCGCTCCTTGGGCCGTTTATGGGGCAGGAATCGGCATCGGGCGGCAACGCCAACTGCCGCCTCCGGCGTGTGCCGCACGAAGTGCGGCCTGCCCTGTCACCCTTCTCAACCCGGGGCCAGCTCCGGGCGCCAGGGCAGAGATTTCGAGCAAGCGCGCCTTCATCGGCGCTCGGGATGGGTCAGGCGCATAAGGAAATGGCCGATTGGCAGGAAAGGCTATTCGAGCAGCGTGAGGAGTTTGGCAATCACCTCGTCGATGACGGCCGGCGGGACTTTCTCGGCAAAGGTGGCACCGCGCTGTTGCAGGTCGAGGACGCGAGGTTGATTGCACAGCACGACGCCCTGGGCGTTGGTGCCGCAGCCGCTCAGCGACACAGCAAAGCCGCGATCACACGCGAAATTGCCGCCCTGGGTGATCGGGCAGACCAGCGGTGTGCCAAGCCGATTGAATTCGCGCGGGGAAACGATCAGCACGTAACGCGGGCCAGCCTGTTCGCGTCCTTTGGTCGGATTGAGATCGACATGGTAAATGTCACCGCGATCCACTACAGGGCCTCGTGGCCGATCGGGTTGGCATCAAGCCAGTGCTGGCTCTCATCCGACCGCGGTGCTGACAGGTCGCACTGTGCCATCAGTTCAGCCAGCGTGTAGCGTGGCCGGGGCTGCGGCTCGACAATCAGCCTTCCTTCGGCCACAGACAATCCAACCTGGGCGTTGGGCGATAGCCCAAGTCCATCCAGAATCGGCTTAGGAATGGCAAACATCACCGATCCGCCGACGGTACGCAGGGTGGCTAAAATCATACGGACTCCATAAGTTATATTTTAATATAACATAGCCAAGTGTGTCATTCAAGCGTACAGTATGAGGTCTTGCGGCTCGACGCGGCCGGCCCAGCATGATCCGGCGATGCTGGCAGCACGAAACCGGTCACATCACGCCGCGCGCCAGCGCCTTTCGCCCGCAAGCCAACGATGCATGGGGCCGGATCGAGGAAGCGCAAATCATTCTGGTCGCCGTCAATGACGGGATAGCCCCAGAATTTCGCGGGGAAGGGCGGCTTTCGGAATACCACGGTCACGTTATGGCCTGCCGCCAGCGCCTGCCGGCAATCCGCCTCATTGGCTTCGCTGCGAGAGAAAGTGAGGTGATAGTTGGCGGGTCGGCTCGGGTCCAGTATGCGGGAAATATCCTTGGTGTAGTCCATGAATTGCACCATCGGGAACTCGGCAAACAGCTCCGGCCATTGCCGCTCCCAAGCGACATCCGACACGACGTTGAGCCGCACCACCAATGGCCGGTGGCTGTGCGCCAGCTCGCGGGCGATGTCGGCCCGCAGGATGGCCCGGAAGAATTCTGGTTGCCGCACCCAGAGCCGCGTGCGCGCTATCGCCGCTCGCTTCACCTGCGGCCATGCCAGCCGGTCGAAGTCAGCGAAGCAGGATCGGGCGCAGCCTTTGGTGGCGAATGGGCAGAGGCTTCGCCCGGCGCGCCCGGTGGCACGCGGTGTCAGCGTCAGGCCGACGGAGCGGTAGGATTCGCCTTTTTCCTGCTTGTGGTTGGCCGCCGACAGCAGCCGCTTGATGATGTAGGGCTGGCCGTCCGGCATGTCGATCATCACCGGGACGGGTCGGGCCAAGCTCAGCCGTATTTCGCGGTGGAGATTCACGTTGTATTGAGTCATAAGCTGTTTCCTTTCAGGTAGTTGGGCGGGCATTGCTGCCCGCCCGGTTGCTTCAGGCAGCTTGCGGAAGCGTGGCTTGGTACGCTTCCGTACCAACGGTGCCGAACGCCATGCCCTCCGGCAGCCAGCATCGCAGCTTCTCACGCTGCTGCGGGCTGCACGCAACGTTGTCGGGATGGGCAAAGGCACGCTCCAGCTCGGCGGCCAGCTCGCCTTTTTTGTCGCGGCTGCGCGCCTGCGCCCACTGGTCGCCAAACAGCTCGCGGCCGAGCGACAGCAGGCGGTCGCGCGTGATGCGGCCGAGATAGTTGGCCTGGGTCGGCCGCCAGTAGCTTTCCATGCGTGTGTCGGTCAGCGACAGGGCCAGCTCGAAGGCGCTATCGGCGTTGAAGGTGGATAGCTGCGGTTTCAGGCTGAGGGCCACGCAATAGGCGAGCAGGTCGAGCTTTTCCGTTTCCGACAGCGTGAGAAACGCCTGGAATTGCTCGGCTTCGCTGTCCGGGTGCAGCCAGGTCAGCGCCAACGCCTGCTCGATGGCCTTGAGCGTAGCCCCCGGCACCGTGCCGCGGGCATTCGGCAGGTGCGGCGCGAAGCTCACGTCCGGGCCGCTGCTGCGGCGCTTGCCGAGCAGCGAGCGGGCGGCGGTGAAGATGAGCAGGTCGAGGGCGATCAACCGGTGCGTGGCAATCTCGGCCTGGGCGGCTTGCAGCCGGTAGGCTTGCAGATCGCGGCACAGCGAATCGGGCATGCCGCCTTTGGGTTTTGGGCGGATGCTATCGACCGACGCCAGACGCTTGGCATCCTCGCGCCGGACCAGCCCCTTTTCGATCTCGAGCTGGCCGTCATGGCTGATCGTCACATAGCAGCCTGCCTGCCCTATCTCCGCCGGATCGAAGGCGGCATGGGATTCAATTTCCTCGTCAATCCCAGCCAGCGTCGATTCGGCGGCGTCGAGCGCCTCGATCAGCTCATCGGATTCGGTGTCCTCCAGCGCCTGCTCGATGTGCGCCAGCTCAGCTTCGGTCTGGGCTTTGCGCGCCAGCAATTCCGGCGGCGCGTCGACCGGCCGCGTCCGTAGGCGACCGCAGCCGGATACGACGCTCCAATCGCGGTCAGGGCTGATCTCGACCCATTTCCAGCCTTCTTCTTCCAGTTGGCGACGCACGGCATCGAGCTTGTCCGCGGCCAGCCGGTGCAGCAGGTCAGGGTTTTCGAGATAAATGTCCTCGCCGAAGAGATCGGTGCGGATGCTGCCACCGGCGTCGCGGTAGGCGTCCAGCCCGACGAAGATCGCCAGCTTGGACGATGCTTCGGCCATTTCCTCGGTGAGCGCCGAGCGGATGGTGCCTGCATCGTCCAGCTGCCAGGGCGCCAGCGACTCGTAAACGTGCATCTGCTTGGCGTGGTCGTCGGTGATGGTGAAGCCCATCAGCCCGTCGAGCGTCAACTCGCCCGCCCGGTAAGCGGCGAGCAACTCCGGCGCGACACGGCTCAGCTTCATGCGCTGCTCGACATGGCGAGGGGTGACGCCGAAACGGGCGGCGATGTGCTCGGCCGTTTCGCCTTCATCCGCCAGCCGGGCGAAGGCCTCGAATTCATCGGCGGGGTGCATGGCTTGCCGCACGGTGTTTTCGGCAAGGCTCAGCTCCATTGCGTGATCGTCAGCAACGATCTGGCACGGCACAGCGTGATCCTCGGGCAGCTTTCCTGCTTCCTGTAAGGCACGCAGCGCCTCTAACCGGCGGCCACCGGCGATCACAAGGTAAGCGTCGTCGCCAGAGCGGGTGACGACCAGATTCTGCATCAGCCCATGGGCCAGGATGGAGGCTTGCAGCTCCTCGGCGCCTTTGCCGGTGACGGTGCGCCGCGCATTCTGCGGCGACGCTTCCAGCTTCTTGACTTCAATCATCGTATGTTCCATAAATCAGACTCCTTAAGGTTAAAGTGAAACGCCGGGACGGGTGGCTGCCTGCCCCGGCTTGTTTCCATCGGCGCTTGCCGCTTGTTCGACATCGCTGTCGTAAAGCCGCAATCCGTCGATGGGATCTATCCAGTCCTTCGGATAGATTTCGATGCGCAGACCGTGCTCGTTGCGGATGATGGCGACGTCATACGCGCCATCGACCAGCACGTAGGCCCGGTCGGCGTTTTCTTCCGGCTCGTGCGTAAACTCGAAGGTCGGTGTCATGGCCGCCTCCTCACGCTTCGCCGTTTTCAGGAGCCGCACCGAATAGCGTCGACGCGACGGTTTCGATCAGCTCCCAGGTAAAGCCGCACTCGCAATCATGCCGATTGCGGCAGGCCAGAAGCACGATCCAGCATTGCTCGTCGCTGAGATCGGGCCGCACGTTCTGCACGTCACTGACGCTCCAGCGCACGGCGACCTGGCGGCGGTATGCGAGAAGCGAATCGATCAAGCTATCGATCTGCTCGTCGGTCACCGTCTGAGCGTCGTCCGGCGTCAAATGAAACCGGCGCATCAACTCGGCTTCTTCGGCACGCTCAAGCGGGTCAGGCCACAGATCGTAGCGGGCAGGCTGTTCGGCGGTGCCGTCGTCCCAATCCTCGATGATGATATCGAGCGGGATGTTGGCGCGGGTTTCCTGCACCACACCGCTGCGGACGGCGACAACGGCGATGGCGGGCCGTAGCGATTCTGGCGACTTTGTCATGACAAGATTCCTTTCCTGCTGTGCGGGTTAATAATCCTCCGGCATCAGCACCGTGGTGGCCGAGCGGTCGGCTTCGGTGATGATCCAGAAGCGCTTGTCGCCGGAGAGATAGACCGACAGCAGCCGGTTGCCCGCTTTCAGCGAAAAATCGTTTTCCTTGCGGTCCTGGGGGCAGACCAGGCCCCAATCGCCGGCAGCGTGGCGGGAAAGGCCTTGCTGCACGTCGATAGGATCGAGTTGGATCTGGGCGTTAGCCGTGATGACGATGTCGCCAAGAGGGAATTTCGGTTTGGTAAGTTCGATGACTAGCAGTGGCATGTCGATAACTTTCCATGAGAGTTGAGATGCGAGGCCGGGCGGGCGCGATGCCCGCCCGGTTGGCGGATTATTCCTCGCCGCTGGATGCTTCCTGGCGCGCCTTGCGGGCTTTGGCGTCAGCATCCATCTGCTTGACGATCCAGACGAACGCCTGGCGGTGCAGCTCCGCCATCGCCAGCAGATCGTCCTGCCCGAGGCTGTCGGTTTCTTTCCA